>PVBE010949102.1_pt1 | contig 38544 bp, 44 predicted proteins | sample 1631181 | NCBI WGS metagenome assembly PVBE01 (sample SAMN08397723, study PRJNA350692) | Marine metagenome, whole genome shotgun sequencing project. | isolation source: water | place: Pacific Ocean | collected 2012-04
AGGCTTTTCTCTACTTCCTCTTCTATGGTTGACTCCTGAGTATAATTAACAACATAAAAGAAAGTAGAGAATAAAATAACCAAAACCACTCCAAGTACGATAAAAATAGTTAGCTGAGCTTTTTTTTCAAACATCTTTTGGACCTCTAACTTTCTCAAGCACAATCTTGCCTTTATCAACATACATCCAGAAAGCTGCTCCATTATCTAAATTAAGCTCTTTTCTTATATTCTTAGGAATAACAATTTGTCCCCTATTGTCGCTTTGAACTATTTTTGCTTCAGCCATTTTCTGATTTACTGATATTCTTAATTACTTGATATCTCAATTCCTTAATTACTGATGTGATATATAAACCTTTTGATTTTGAAGATGGATTAGAACTCAATCAAACACAACACTACCATAACCTACAGCAGAAGAATAATCATTTAAAATATCACCAGATGTATAATACTTCAATAATTTACCTTGCTTTGCTCCTAGAAGTTTGCAAAGCTCTATCCCAACAGCAATAGGATGTTTGCCACAGATAGTTGCTTCTTTCTCATCCGTGTAATCAAGAAAGCCTTTAGCATCCATTCTTGTGATAAAATCGATTGCAGCTTTATCAAGCTTGTATATGTTTTCCTTAATATCAGAAGAAAAAGGCGTATACCTGTAATTAGTTCCATAATGTGTGAAATCTGAAGAAGCAATAATGCAAACAGATCTCTTTCCTATAGTTTTCATTATTGCATTAGCTATCTCCTTATAATCCAAATCATAAGAAACAATTATGGGAGCAATCTTTAACTCTTTTAAATGATTCTTACAAACAAATTGCAAGAAAGGAATCTGGACTTCAATAGAATGCTCTTGATTATGAGCCTCATCATCCTCTTCCAGCTCTGAATTCTCTGTAAGAGACACTATAAACTCCTTATCAGTCTTAACCAAGCCAAAAGGCGTTTTGAAATCCTGTGAAGTAACGCAAGAATTAAAACCTGTGTGGCTCAATCCAAGAATAACAAACAGCTCAGGAAATTTGCTTTCAGCAATCTCCTTAAACCCCCATGCAGCGCCAGCTCCTGAAAAAGTATAACCAGCATGCGGTGAAACAATCCCAACAACATTCTTTGTTCTCCCCTCAACAGGCAGCTCGCCAGGCCCAAACTTTGAAGTAAAGCTCTCTTTAATCTGCTTATCAAGCCCATCAAAAGAATTAGGATAAAACTGACCTGAGACAATTGGTTCTCTTATCATTAATGTGCATAAAATTAATATGTATATATAAATTTCGAAGATTTATGGGAAATTATTATAAATCAACTTAGAATTTTAAAATATATGGAAAAAAAATTAATATCAATGGCTTTTTGGCTGTATTCATTGTTTGCAATTCCTGAAATTGTGGTACCTTATGGCACAGCTGAATATGAAATATCTTCAAAATATTCTATTGAAAAGTCTGAAGGAAGTATTATAAATAAAGAACATAGAGAGATACCATTATTCATTAGGAACAATCGTTTTGAGCTAATTGCTGCTGAAAGTTTTCCGTTTGAAATAATTTATTTTAAATCAGAAGGAGAGATTAAGCCATATATTTTACCGGGAGTATCTACATTAGTTAAGAATTCCGATTATTATTTAACATTTATTCTAACTCATGAAGGTAAAATCTCTTATACTAATCTTGTAAAAGCATGTATTACTAGTTTAGAGAGATATTCAAGTATTGATGGTTATATTGAAGCAGAAGGGATAATATTTAATAGCAGAAAAAAGGAATCTCTCTATTAAAAGCTTCCTATCTCTTCATAAACCGGTCCTTCACCTGTCAAAGTGCTCTTAACCAGCTTAAAGCTCTTAACTGTAAACTCTTTCTCTTCAACCTTAATCTTCTTTACTTTCTCAAAAAAGTTCTTTTTATCCTCAACAAACCTAACTCTTGCAATAGTAACATGTGGATGGAATCTCTTATCAGGCCTAAACAATTCCAATAAAGATTTATCAATATTCTGCTGCAGCTCAATAAACCCATTCTTTGGCTTTAAGCCAACCCAGACAACTCTTATATAATTCTCTGAAGGGAAAGCTCCTGTTCCATCAAGCGCAGCCTTAAAGTGTTTAACTTTTACAATGCTTAAAGAAGATTTAATCTTGTCAACTTTCTCCTCAGAAACCTCTCCTAAGAATTTTAGCGTAAGATGAAGCTGCTCAGCAGGAATAAGCTTAATCTTATTATTATCCAATGGAATCTGCTTCTGTATATCTTTTATGTATTCCTTTATGTCATCAGGCAATGTTACTGCTATAAAGAGCCTCATATTAAGCTATAAGAATGTTAGAATATAAAAGATTTACCAATCCAAGTCATCAAGCTCTCCTGTTATACTGTCAACTTCAGAATCATCAAGCTCATTATCAATGGTGTCAATCTCTGTGATATCTTCTGCAGGAAGATCAGCAGGTGATTCTTCTGTAGGTGTTGTAGTATCCTGCTGAGGCGTTTCTGTTGGCTGTGTAGCTTCTGGTGTAATCTTTTCTGTCTTTGATGCGCAACCTCCAATATATAATGCTAACATCAGGATTACGAATAGTTTAATTAATTGTTTTGTCATTCTTAGTTTCTCTTTTGTTTTGATCTATATAAACCTTTGTTTTAGTTTAAAGAAAAATAAAACCAAAAAGGCTTTATTGTGTTGAATCTGTAGAGTCATCACTGGCACAATTCTCATATTTTATCAATACTCCTCTTACTGACGAGACTGAAGAAGATTCATACCATCCTTCAGACCTTGTACCAGATGCGCTGCAAACAGCCACTTTTCCTGTGCAGTCAGCTTCTTTGATTAATTCATCAGTTACTGCGTCATACCATCCTGTTAGTGTTGCACCTGACGTTAGTGAAGAAACTTTACAAACAGGAGCTTTATTTTTAGGTTCTTCCTCGCAAGGACATTCACTCTCGCATTCTACACTAACTCCTTCCTTTCCTGCAAAGCAGCTGTTTGAGTAAGTGTTCCCATCTGAACCGCAAACAGGATCGAATAGTGTTGCACAAAATATATCATCATTTGAGGAATCTGTGCTTTATTCTTCAGTGTCATCTTCATCTGTTTCTTCTTCCTCTTCATCAACATCATCTGTATCTTCATCATCAACTTCCTCTGGTTCTTCCTCAATCAACTCTTCTTCCTCTTCTACTTCCTCCTGTTCTTCTATAACTTCTACTTCATCTTCTTCTTCAACATCAACACTGCCGCCAGCCTGTTTAATGCTCTTGAAGATATCCATTAATATCTTATGGGCTTCAACCAAGGATTTGTGTGCAGCATTAGCTAATCTTCTGGCTTCCTGAACAGTTGCTTCACTTTCACTAGTCTTAGCTTCAATGAACTTTTCTCTGCTTTGTTTATACAACTCTTTAGCCTCTTCTACTTTAGCGCTGAAAGCATCTACATTTACATCGATACCTTCAACTTCAATGCCATCCTTTTCCATCTTTGTAAGGATTCTGTCAAGCTTTCTCTCAAGTTGCTCGCTCCTTGTTATAATCTCTCCAACCTTTGCATGAACAACCCTTGCAGCATACCTCTTTGCTTTAGCAGAATGTTTTCTCCAGGCTTTGTTAATAGCAGCAGCAGCTTTCTTAACCTCTTCCTTTGTTTCTGCGGCTTCAACATTAGCTTTAGCAGCTTCCAGTTCGGAAATTGCATTATCAATGCTTGCAATCATATTAGAAGCATCCTCTTTCTCAAGGTCATCATTAGCTTCAATGCTTTCTTTGATTTTGTTAAGATGTTCTATAGCCATTTCAGCAGCTTTTATTGAAAGCTCTTTAGCATGAGCTAATGCATCTGCGTTCAGTTGGGTGCATTCCTCACTATCAATGCTTTTACATGCCTTTAGTTTCTCTTTAACATCCAAGAAATTCTTTCTTCTTTCTTTGTAAACTTTTTCAGCATTGATGAACTTTTCTTTAGCAGAATTATACCTTTGATTAGCAGCCTTCAACTTAGTTTCAGCTACAACCCTTTTTCTGAACAAGTCAACTTTCTTTACTTTCTTTACTTTTAATTTTGTAAGTTTTGCCTTGATTTGAGATTCATCAAGCTTAGCAAACTCTTTGACCTTTTCTCTGTTCATAACAGATAATTTAGTTAATTGTCTTTCATCAAGACCTGCTATCTTTGAAAGCTTAGCTTCATCAAGATTAGTCATCTTTCTTAGTCTTTCAGACTTTACATTAGCCAGTTTTGTAATTTGAGCATCTTTAAGCTTAGAAATCTTTTCTTGCCTGTTTTCCTTAAACTTCGTAAGTTTTGTTCTTTGATCTTCGTTGATGTTCTTGAACCTTGCAACAGCCTGATCAGAAGTTATATCCCCAGATTTCACAGTTCTTACCGTCTTTGTTTCAGTTGTCTCAACTCTTCGGACAGCTCCCCTTGTAATTATTTTTACGCATGCAGTGACAATTCTTGCTTCACGTGCTCTGGGATATTTTTCTTTTAACCAACTAATGCACCTTTTATTAATAGAAACCTTATCACTCTCACTAATATCTTTAGGAAATATGTCAGATGCAGCAGTATACAAGTCAGTTACACTGATATCTTCTGAAGTATCTTCACAAGGACATTTTGAACTGCATTTTATTTCAGCACTAGCAGCATTTGCCATGCATCTGTTAGAGTAAGTCTTTCCATCTGCACCACAAACAGGATCATACTGCGCTGTACATACAATGTCTCCCCTATCATTACTATCAGAATCATCGCTATCTGTATCATCTCCTGTAGATGAATCCAAACTGGATCCTAAGTTTGTACTCAGATCTGCCTCACCCTGTGCAAATCCTGTCATCACAAATAAAAACATCACCAATATTGCTATTAATTTTTTCATTTTTTAATCCTCCAAATTTTGACTTTTAATTATGTTTGCCAACATATTTTGAATTGACATACTCCTAGAATAAGCATTTTGTTTATAAACATACTTTCTAAAGCTTAAAGTCTTAAAACTTTATTTGGGTTAGAATACTTTATGAAACTTTATACCCTCAAAATTAGCAATTTTTATATACTCCTATTTTAATAACAATCAATATGACAGACAAATTCCCTTTAATCTGCTTAATATTCCTATTATTAGCAGTTCCTTATAGCTTAGCTGCCACTATCCATGGCACAGTGTATGACATGGAGCTAAATAAAGCAGAGAATGCTATTGTAAAAGTGAACACAATTCCTGAGCAAACCTATGTTGCAAAGGATGGTTCTTATTCTTTTAACATTCCTAACGGAGATTATAGTATTGAAGCAGTATATGAATCAGACTTCAGAAAATATACTTCTATAGAAGAAATTAAGATTGAAAGTGAAGGAGAATATATTGTTGATATCATATTGTTCCCTGACATAAGCGAGGAAGAAAGCTTGTTGGATGAAGATATTGATATTCCAGAGCTCTATCCAACAGAAAAGAAAAGTTTGATTTGGCTTTATGTTGTTGTGTTAGTGGTTGCAGCTTTTATTGTGTATTATATTGTTTTTAGAAGAAGGAAGCATAGGAGAAAAGAACTTGAGAGTAAAGAGTTAGGAGAAATGAAGGAAGAGGTTAGTGTTGAAAAAGAAAAGCTAAAAGAAGAGCCTAAAGCTAAAAAAGAAGCTTCAACAGAAGAATTAGTTGAAGACCTTGCAGACAAAGTATTAAACTTCATAAAAGAGAATGATGGTAGAACAACACAGAAGGATATAAGGAAGCAGTTTCCTTTATCAGAAGCAAAAATCAGCTTGGTTATAACAGAATTAGAACACAAAGGTTTGGTTAAAAGGATTAAGAAAGGAAGAGGGAATGTTATTATTTTGAATAAATAAGTCTAATTATCCCTTCCACATACCATCCAATACATCATGCGCATTAGTAGTATTAAGATAACTCATTAATTCCTTATTTTCTTTTCCAAGGCTAATCATAAGTCTTAGCTTTAACTGTTCTTTCTCATTATTGCTAACCCTTGCAAATCTGTCAGCTTCTATAAGCCCATAAGGATAGCCTCTGAACATTGGATCTTTGCTGTTCTCTTTTAACAATGAAAGGATTTCGTTAATATCATACTCATTGTTCTTATACAGTTCATACCTAAACACATAACTGCTGCTCTTGTTTAGCTTTGTAAAATACATCTCTGCTTTATGATTAGAACTATTGATATTAACCAAAGGATGATAATACCATGATTCATCAATGTTGCTAAGCCTTGACAACAGTGGAGGAATAGGCATACCTTTTTCTGTTAATAATGTTGAAGTCTTGCAGAACGCTGAAACAATAACATTCTTCTCTTCAGCTTTAACATAAAGATTGTTAAGATATTTGTTCTCGTTTGTAACAGTTGATTGTAAGTTTCCATCCAAAACAATAACATCATCTTTATTCAAATTAATGATAATCTCTTTAGCAAATCCTAACTCTGAAAATCTTCTTACAACAGAACCAATCTTAGAAACCTCTGCTCTGTTAATGCCGTTCACAATAGTCTTATCAAATGAACTAAAAATTAAATCGTTCTCATCAATGAAATCTGGCTTGTTAAATAATTTAGCTTTGTAATGAATCTCATCTTTATCTTCAAAGCTGTTAACCAAGCAATAAAACTCTTTTTTCTCTGCTTTAACTCTTTTATTGTCTTTATAGATAACAGCATAAAGCCTTATGAAATGCAATGAAAAGTTTGAAGCTCTTAGCAATTCTGCATTGCCGCCATCAATGAAAGCTATGTTTCTGTTAGAAGTGATTTCTTTAATAGAATGAAAATTATCTTTGCTTATTTTAATAGGTTGATAGTTCTTATCACTGAATTTAGGCAAGTCTTCTCCTATATAATTTTCTTTTGACTTAAACTCGTTGATTATTTGGTTGATTAAATTTTGATTCATTCTTCTTTACAATATTTTTCATAGAACTGTAGAATTTCATCTGTCTTCTCAGAATTAAGCGAGTAATGAGTTTCTCCTGTTTTTATTGAAGGAATTAACCATTGGTCTTGAATCAATTCCTTCAATGCCTGTTTTGTAATTTTCGCGCCAATTAAATGTGTTGGTAAGCCTTTAAGAATATTTTCAGTATGTGAACCGCCCCATTTTCTCCATTTAACTAATTTTATTATTATTCTTTTCTTAACTTCATCTTTAGTAAATTCCATTGCACCAAGGTTAACAGTAAGTGTATATAAACTATCGCACCTTATCTGGTACAATATTGTATCAGAATAGGAAGTTTTAAATATGAGCTAATATACCCTAACATAAAATGGAAGAACAATCGTTATTCATAGAATTTATGGGAGATTCTCCTACAATCAGAGTACTAGACTATCTATTGACAGAGAGAGATTTAGATTTCTCAATAACGGACATGGCAAAGAACGCTGGAATTGGAAGGTCAACTTTGTATAGGATATGGGATAATTTGATAAAAAACAATATTATACTACCTACAAGAATAATTGGGAAAGCAAAATTATACAAATTAAACAAAGATAACATTAAAATAAAAAAACTCATTGAGATAGATGATGCTTTAATGTTAGAAGATTTAAAGAAACGAGCTGAAAGGAAAGTAATTAAAGTTGGAATTTAGAAACTAACTCTCAAAACAAAGCGAAAATGCCTTTACCTGCAAGCGTAATAATAGTAACCAAAGTGCCTGCAATAACAACACCAATAAAATTAACCCAAGCAAACTTCTTATAGCCAACACCTAAAAGATAGGCTCCTAAAGCACCTGAATAAGAGCCGGAACCTGGGATTGGCATGCCAATAAACAATGCTAAACCTATCAAACCATACTTTTCAACATAAGGATGGATCTTGTTCTGAGTTTTAACAATTATTTTGTTATACAAGTTTCCTATAAAACCTATTCTTGTGAAAATATGTACAAACTTGTCCAACAGGAAGTAAATCATTATTCCAAGCAAAGCATTAGTTGCAACACACACAACATAAACCAAAAGCCAGTTCATGCCAAAACCGTTGAACACTATGCCAAAAGGTAGTTCTACTCTAGAGCTAAGGATACCTAAAGGTATGCTAAACCTTAACTCAATAAAGGGTACAAATGTTAAAAGTATTAACACTAATATTTGATAAATCATATGCTGAATAAATTAATGTTGATTTATAAAGTTATGGTAATTAGAGAGAGATTTTATATCCTTAATATTCATAGAGAGAAAGAAATAAGTTTTTAAAACAGTATACTTTCTTATACAAGATGTGCGGCATAATAGGAATCTTCAACAATGAGGATTCATTGGGATTAGTAAAAAAAGGATTAACAATCCTAAAGGAACGAGGCAAGGATGGAACCAATCTTCATAATGAAGACAAGTTTACCTTAGGCCATACTCTACATTCAGTTGTTGGTTCTGTAAAACAGCCAATACAAGGAAAGTTTGTCTCTAACTGTGAAATCTATAACTGGGAAACATTAAATAAATACAAAGCAAAGAACGATTCTGAACTATTATTTAAGATATTAGAAGAGAAAGGAATCAAAGCATTAGACGATCTTGACGGCGTATACTCATTTGCATATAAAAAAGGTAACAAACTTTATCTGGCCAGAGATATTATAGGGATAAAGCCAGTATGGTATTCTCATAACAACGGCTTTTCATTCGCATCAGAAAAGAAAGTATTAGAGAAACTTGGCTTCCTTGATATTAATGAATTAAATCCAAGAAAAATATTAATCTATAATATCAAAGAAAACAAGATAGAATTCATTGAAAGGCCTTTCTTCGATATAACACATGAAATAAAAGATAATAAAGATAAGATAATAGAACAATTAAACAAATTATTAACAGACTCAATAAGGAAAAGGATTCCTAAAAGAAAATTCGGTCTTTTATTCTCAGGCGGCATTGACAGCACACTGATAGCATTCATACTAAAGAAACTAGGCCATAGATTCACATGTTATACAGCAGCTTTAGATGATCCAAACATGGAAGAACCTAAAGATTTACAATCATCAAAGAAAGTAGCTAAGGAACTAGGCTTAGACCTTAAGATAATAAGAATTAAGCTTAAAGACATAGAAAAACATCTCAAAACAATTATCCCTTTAATAGAAGATTCGAATGTTGTTAAAGCAGGCGTTGCATTGACATTCTATGCAGCCTGTAAACAAGCAAAGAAAGGTGGCTGTAAAGTGATCTTCTCTGGCTTAGGAAGCGAGGAAATCTTTGCTGGTTATGAACGGCATAAGAATTCCCTTGACATAAACAAGGAATGTGTATCAGGCCTATTAAAAATGTATGAAAGAGACACATACAGGGATGATGTGATCACGATGCATAACAACCTTGAACTTAGAGTGCCATTCTTAGATAAATCACTCATAGAATATTCACTTAGAATCCCGGCGTCTTATAAGATAAATGATTCTCATAAAAAAGTAATCCTAAGAGAGCTAGCTGAAAAACTCAAAATAAAAAAAGAATTTGCATGGAGAAAAAAGATTGCTGCTCAATATGGTAGCAAATTCGACAGGGGCATTTCAAAACTAACAAAGAAAGCAGGATTAAAGTATAAATCAGAATATCTAAGAAGATTCTATCCTGAACATAACTTAAGACTAGCTGCTTTGGTTTCAGGAGGGAAAGATAGTATTTATGCAACCTATGTCATGAAGAGACAGAACTATGACATAAGTTGCTTAGTTTCAATAAAAAGTAAAAACCCTGATTCTTATATGTTCCATACTCCTAATATTGACATAGTAAAACTACAATCAAAAGCAATGGATATCCCACTAATTGAACAAGCTACAGAAGGAAAGAAAGAACTGGAGCTAAAAGACTTTGAAAAAGCGCTAAAGAAAGCAAAAAAAGAATATAATGTTGAAGGGGTTATAACAGGCGCATTATTCTCAAACTATCAAAGGGAAAGAATAGAAAGAGTAGCAGACAAGTTAAGTTTAAAGATATTCTCTCCCTTATGGCATCTTAATCAGGAAACAGAAATGAAAGAGATTTTAGAAAAAAAATTTGAAATCGTGTTCAGTAGTATTGCTGCTGAAGGGCTTGATGAAAACTGGTTAAGAAAGAAAATTACAGAAAAAGATTTAAACAAACTAATAGAACTGAATAAGAAAATAAGGCTTAATGTTGCAGGAGAAGGTGGTGAGTTTGAGAGTCTTGTTCTTGATTGTCCTTTATTTAGTAAGAAAATAAAAATTATTAGCTCAGAAGTTGTTAAAGAAGATGAAAACACTGCAAGGCTTGCTATAAAAAAGGCTGAGCTTGTTGATAAATAAATCTTTTTGCAGAAAAATATATAAACTAACTAAATTAGAATAACATAAAAAGAGGCGAACTTAATGTATTCTAAGATTACAAGAATCAAAGCAAGGGAAATCCTTGACTCAAGAGGCAACCCTACAGTTGAGGTTGATGTTTATTCTAAAAATAAGCGTGGAAGGGAAGAAGTACCCTCAGGAGCAAGCACAGGAATCCATGAAGCTTTAGAGCTAAGGGACAAAACCAAAAGATACCTTGGCAAAGGAGTTCTAAAAGCTGTTAACAATGTAAATAAAAAGATTGCTCCCAGATTAAGGAACAAGAATTGTGGAAATCAGAAGCTTATTGATGAATTAATGCTAAAACTTGATGGAACATCTAATAAGAAAAAGCTTGGTGCAAATGCTATTCTTGGCGTTAGCTTGGCAGCATGCAGATTAGCTTCAAAAACCCAGAGAACTCCTCTCTATAAATACATTGGTGCACTCTTCCAAAATAAAAAGTTCATTTTGCCAACACCGTATATGAACATCATAAACGGCGGAAAGCATGCAGATAATAGATTGCAATTCCAGGAGTTTATGATAGTTCCAAAGTTCAAAACATTTAGAGAATCATTGAGAGCAGGGTCTGAGACGTATCATACATTAAAAAAGCTTATTGGCAAGAAATATGGCAAATCTTCAACAAATGTTGGAGATGAAGGTGGTTTTGCGCCTAACCTAAACAAAGTAAGAGAACCTTTGAAGCTTATAACAAAGGCTATTGATGAAATAGGCTATGGAAAAAGGATAAAGATTGCAATTGATGCAGCAGCTTCAGAGTTTTATTCAAGAAAAGGTTATTTAGTTGACGACAAGTATCTTTCACAAAACAAACTGCTGAAAGTATATGAATCGCTTGTTGATGAGTTTCCTATAATTTCATTAGAAGACCCTTTCAGCCAGGATGATACTGAAGGCTTTGTTGCAATAACAGAAAATTTAGGAAGAAAGGTTCAGATTGTTGGAGATGATTCTCTTGTAACAAATGTGGAAAGGATTAAAAAAGCGGTTGAGACTAAGGCTTGTAATGCTCTGCTTCTAAAAGTAAACCAAATCGGAACTTTGACAGAAGCATTGGATGCTGCAAAGCTTGCAATGGATAATAACTGGAACGTAATGGTAAGCCACCGTTCAGGTGAAACCTCTGATAGTTTTATAGCAGACTTGGCAGTAGGCATAAGCTGCGGACAAATCAAGGCAGGAGCTCCTTGTAGAAGTGATAGATTGGCTAAGTATAATCAGCTTTTGAGGATTGAAGAAGAGCTGGGGAGATAATATGGCAAACAAGAGAGCGTACAAGCCAAAACCTGCTTATCAAACAAAAACAGCTTTGGAAAGGATTAGAAAACTGTTCAAAGAAGCAGCTTCAGCTTTCAAAGAAGACAAGAAGCTTTCTAACAGGTATGTAAGCCTTGCAAGGAAGATTGCAATGAAGTATAAAGTGAAAATACCCTCTCCTCTTAAGAAAAGGTTTTGCAAGCACTGCTATTCTTACCTAAAGCCAAGTGTGAACTGCAGAGTAAGGCTGCAAAAGGAAAAGGTTGTGTATTACTGCCTTAAATGCAAGAAGTTCATGAGGTTTCCTTATAAAAATAAATTATTATAGTACTTAAGAGTAGAAAATTATTTATATTATCTAGATTTCTCAAATTATATGCACAAACATAGAATTTCTGATTCTAATACAGCATACAAAGAAGATAAAATAATGAATTTCTGGAGAAAGTCTTATGGTACAGCATATTTGAAACTATGTAATTTAGCATTTGATTAGGGTAGATTAGTTACTTCTTGTGCAGCTGGTGTTGCTTTAGGTGATTCTGATAGGTTGATTTTTAATGAGTCAATGCAAAATACTAGAAATTATGTAGTTTATGGAGGTATGGCTGGTGGTGTCTTTGGTCCAGGATTAGATTCTCTTGTAACAGGTTCTGCAGTAGTTGCTAAATATTATAATAATCCTAATAGAGATACAATAATACATCTTGAAAACGATTCTCCTGTTTGGGGATTACTCAGAAATTTTTCTGCTGAATGGACTGCTTACCAAATATATTTAACATCTAAAATACCTTCAACTTTAGCAGTAATAGGATGTGTTATGTTAACTGGTATTGCAGTTGGAGCTGAGCTAATGAAAAGGCATAGTAAAAAAGAGCTTGAAACAGTAATCGAAGAAATAGAAAAAGTTGTATAAACAGAATATGTCGTTACATTTATAAACAATCCAGCTTTCTTATGTTCTAGATGACAGTTAAACAAAAACAAGAAGAAATACAGCCAGAGATAAACATAGGCTTAATAGGACATGTTGATCATGGTAAAACAACGCTTCTTGAAGCATTGAGCGGGAAATGGGCTGCTACTCATTCTGAAGAGTTGAAGAAAGGTATTACTATTAGATTAGGTTATGCGGATGCGGTTTTCAGAAAGTGCGCTAAATGCAAAATATTTACTACAAAAGATAAATGCGAGAAATGCAAAGGCAAGGCTAAGTTTATAAGAAAAGTAAGCTTTGTAGATGCTCCTGGGCATGAAAGCTTAATGGCTACAATGCTAAGCGGAGCTACATTAATGGATGGAGCATTGCTGCTTGTGGCAGCTAATGAAGACTGTCCTCAGCCGCAAACAAGAGAGCATATTATGGCGCTTGAAATCATAGGTATAAAAAATATAGTGATAGTGCAGAATAAAGTTGACCTTGTGGATGATGCGCAGGCAAAGAAGAATTATAAGGAAATAAAGAATTTTATCAGCAATACAATCTACAAAGATGCTCCTATCGTTCCAATATCAGCAGTTCATAAGGTAAACATTAGACCTTTAATAGAAGTCATAGAAAAAACAATTAAAACTCCTAAAAGAGATTCTAAAGAAACACCTTTAATGGTTGTGGCAAGGTCGTTTGATATAAACAAGCCAGGCATTAAGCCTAAAGATATAACTGGGGGAGTGTTAGGAGGTTCGTTGAAGAGAGGCGTGTTAAAAGTTGGTCAGGAGATTGAAATCAAGCCTGGAAGAATCACAGAAGAGAAGAATCAAACTGTTAATAAGCCAATCATAGCTAAGATTACTGGATTAAAGAGTGGAGGAGCTTCTGTAAAAGACGTCAAACCTGGTGGTACAATAGGTATCTTGACTTCTTTAGACCCTTCAATCGTAAAATCAGATTATTTAACAGGCTCTGTTGTTGGCTTAAAAGGAAAATTGCCTGATGTATGGTATGAGTTTGAGATAGAGCCTCACTTATTGGAAAGAGTAGTAGGTTCAAAAGAGGAACTTAAAGTTTCTCCAGTTAAATTAGGAGAACTTTTGATGCTTAATGTGAACAGCACTGCAACAGTAGGCCAGGTTGTCAAGTTTGTAAAGAAAAAAATCAAGTGCAAGCTTAAAATACCTGTATGCACTGAAGTTGGCTCAAGAGTTACTATCTCAAGAAGGATAGGCAATAGGTTTAGGTTAATAGGTTATGGGATAATTCATTGACTTCTTCCTTAAACATTATCAAACGAAAGGTTTAAATATACTTTATCTTAATATTTATTGATTAGTTAGTTTGTAATATTTAAAAAGAGGTGAATCATGGCATTATTTGGTATGGGTAAGAAGAAAGGAGCACAAGCTCCAGCTGCTCCAGGCGCTCCAAGTCCTGCAGCAGGTCCGAATTCTCCTGTAGATCAAGTTATGAGTATGAGGCAGCAGGGAACACCTAATGATCAGATAATACAAACTTTACAGCAGTCAGGGTTTTCATCTTCTCAGATATTTGATGCAATGAATCAGGCAGATACAATGGGACCAGCTGGTCCTGTTAATCCACCAGGAGGAGCTCAGCCGTCGCAAGGAGCGCCACCACCAGGAGGGCTGCCAGGTGATATGCCACCTCCTGATGCAGGAGGTCTTCCTCCGCAACCGCCAGCTCAGCCAGGAGCTGAAATGCCGCCCCCATCAATGCCGTCCCCATCAATGCCGCCGCCTGAACAAGAACCTGCGCCAGCTGTTGACCAGGAAGCGATTGAAGAGATAGCGGAATCAATTATTGATGAGAAATGGCAGGAATTGGTTAAAAATATTAACAAAATCATTGAATGGAAAGATTCAACAGAAATAAAGATAGTGAAATTAGAGCAGCAGTTTAAGGATTTAAAATCAGACTTTGAAAATCTTCATAAAGCGCTTATAGGCAAAGTGAATGAGTATGATCAGAACATTCTTAATGTTGGTACAGAGATAAAAGCAATGGAAAAGGTGTTCCAGAAGATTCTGCCAACTTTCACAGAAAATGTCAGCGAGCTTTCAAGGATTACAGGAAAAGTAAGGAAAGTTCATAAGAAGAAATAATAAAGCAAAACTTTAAAAACCGTCCCTGTTTCTTTACTTCTACAATGGCATTTGATAAAAACTTAGACGTGGAAATATTTGCGGAGACAGCTAGCTTTGAAACTTCAAGAATTAAAGTTGGAGTTTACAGCTATAATGAAGGAGAAAAGAAGCTTCAGTTTTCAAGGGAAAACATGAACCAGAATGGTGAGTGGAGCTTTGCAAAGCTTGGCAGAATGTTAAAGGAAGAAGCAGAAGCAGTTATGCCTTTAATAAAGAAAGCTTTAGGATATATGTAAAGCTTCTTTCTTATTTTCTTTTCTTATGGAATAACTGAAAGAAACTCTTTCTGCTTTAATTTTTCAAAAGTAAAGTCCATCAAGGTCTTAAGATTCTCTATATCTGCCTGATTGTATCTTAGCAAGAGTTCTAAAGCGCTGTTATCCCCTCTTTTGTATTTATGCCATAACCTGACGGCTTCAAACCCGTCAACTTCCTGCAAATCATCTGACCTGTTAATGCCCATAAGCTTTTCAATCCTTTTCAGACCGCCAGAGTAGCCTAGTTCTCTCATTGCAAACCTTAAGTCCACATGGAACTTATCAAAATTTATATCCGGATGTTTTGCCTTGATAAAAGGAATATCAAAGCACTTTCCATTAAATGTGACTATCATAGAATAATCTTTGATTGCTTCTTTAAATTCTTCAATGTTCTTGTCTTTAACAAAAAATTGGCTGTCTTTACCATCATATAATCCTATCAAAGTAATATCATCATGATATTTGTCAAGGCCCGTAGTTTCAATATCGAGAAAACAGCATTTGTCCTTAAGCTCTTTGTATGCTCTCCAGTGCAATCTGCCTGGCATGTTTCTATGGAAGAATTCATAATCTTTGTTATCATAAGCGTTAATAGAGCGTTTGATGTGAGAATGGATAAGCTCTTTCTTTGAAGAACATAATTGCAGCTTGCGATAGTTCTCTAAGAAATCATCCCAACTGAGAATGTCATTCTTCCATATATTACACTCTGTATCAGCGCCTATGCCCGGTATATGTAAGAATGTATTTTTTAACAAATATTCCCACCTCTCTTTAGGAGAAAAAGAGAAGAAGGATGTTTAAAAGTTTTATTGTTCTGCAGAGAGTCTATGCTAAAACTCAAGCCTAAAGGCTTGGGATATAGCACCGACTCTGGCATCCTAAAAATATGCTTGCGGCAGATTTTTATGATCTTATGGTTACTTTCTTTACAGTGACCGGTTCAACTGGCTTGTCCATAGCTCCAGTTGCTACATTGCCAATCTCTTCAAGAACGTCTTCACCTTTAATGATTTGCCCGAACACAGCGTGCTTGTTATCAAGCCAAGGTGTAGGTACTAAAGTAATAAAGAACTGGCTGCCTCCAGTGTCAGGGCCTGAGTTAGCCATTGTCAGGATGCCTGCCTTTTCATGCTTTAACTCTGGATGGAACTCATCCTTAATAGAATATCCTGGGCCGCCTGTGCCATCTCCTTTAGGGTCGCCGCCTTGTACCATAAAATCTTTAATGATTCTGTGGAATACAAGCCCATTATAGAATCCTTTGTTTGTTAAGTCAATGAAATTCTTTGTTGTAATGGGAGCTCTCTTCTCAAACAATTCAATCTCCATATCACCATAATTGGTTTCAATAACTGCAATCCTGTTTGTCATAGTATCACCTTTGTTCATAGTTTTATTACTACATCCTGTAATAAGAATAAGTAAAACAGCAAAAGTATAAAGATATATTTTCTTCATACTCTTTTGTGAAAAGAAATAATATAAAAAGGTTGCGGAAGTTTGATTATTTAGTTTGGGTTTTATACCCCGATGCTTGCATCGGCTTAATACGCAAACTAAATACTAAAAATACCCCGCAGCTTGCTGCGATTGGGATTTTTTATTGCTTTAAACTTCTTATTCCTTCTCAATGAAGTTCAAATCCTTTATCTGCTGCTTGATGTTCTCAAGCACGGTTGTTAAATGAGCAGAAACAAACTTAATGCTTCCAGCGCACTCATGACCACCGCCATCAGGGTTAGCCTGAGGAATGTCCTTCTGCAGCTTCTTTATAATCTTAGCCACAGGTAGAACTGGCTTTGTAGCCCTTATGATAACCATGTCAGATAAATATCCAATGGTAATCACAGGAGTATTCTCTTTGCCTAAAGCCACTTTATCATGGATCATTCCAATAACCTTTCCTGGATTAGGATAAGTGAACCTAAGAGTATATTTCTCAATGTCAATATTGGAATATATCACTCCATTGATTTCCTGTGTCCTTAGATAAGGCAGAGTGCTCTGAAGCTGGGTCTCAACGCCCTTATTAACTTCTTCATTAATAAGTTCTGTGAACTCCTGCTTATCAAAAACATCCTTATAGATACCTTTACCGCTATCAAACCTTAACTGGTATGCAAGGAAGTCAATAGCAATAACTATCTTTTGAAGCTTGCTTAACTCTAACTTAGAATTTTTTATGTATTCTTTAGCTTCATAAATTTCGCATCTGTCTCCTATAGCAGAAACTGCTGGAAACAAAGGCTCTTCAAAATTTTTATGAATAAGTCTTCCAATTTCATAACAAAGCATGCCTGCGCTGAACTGGCCGTCCAATCCATGCATATATGGATTAAGATGGTCAAGAACATAAGGGCATACTGCAGTCTTATTATTCTCTAAAACAACTGGATTATGATGGTCAACAACAATAACATCAAAGCCTAATATCTTCAATGTCTTCATAGCGAACACATCTTCTGGTGTAGAACCGTTATCTAACACTAAAATTAAGGGTTTTTTCTGCCCATGGCTTTCCAAAAGCTTCTTTGTAAAAGAAATATCTCTTAAAACGTCCATCTTTTCATAGAAAGGCGCTTTACTAGGGCTTCTGAATAAACTATATTCAGGATTAGCTTTAATCTCTTCCATAAATAATTTGCATGCTTTCTCAATAGAAAGCCCTGCTATGATACCATCTGCATCAGCATGATGTCTTATAATAATTGGCTGGTTTTCAATAACAGCTTTTCTTATTCTTTTAGCAATCCTTATAAAATGCGGTTTCAACATGGTTAAGTTATCAGACTGAACACTTAACTTTCTTTCAACCGGCTTGCTTTTCTGGTCAATTATAGCATTAAAATCTTTATCAGACTTCTTAATATACTTTATTTCAACCTGCAGCTTTCCAGCTCTTTCATTAACATAGCCTTCAAGTTCAACAACGTCTTCTGCGTCAAACTTGCATTCCTTTGAAACAGCATCAACAATACCATAACCATCGCTTACAGTAAGAATTACTGGACCTGGCTGTGCCTTTCTAAGGACCTTAACAGTACCTTTAAAATAATCATTATCTTTAAGATTGATTATTGATTCTACATTCTTTTTGACCTTATTATAACTAGGTCTATTTTTATTTTCGTTTTTCATATTTTAATTTACCTCAAAAAAAGAAATCAGTTCTTATGGAATTCATTTTCCATAATTGGCTTCTTCTAAACTTGTTATTCTAAAGCCACTAGATCCCTTTTTCTCTTGTTATAGTCTAGGTGGGGTTCATCCTTTATAAATCTTTCGGTTTTGTCCCTTTTTAGCAGTAAATAGAAGAAATTACCTATTGGACAGAGAAACCCTGTAATCCTCTTCTTTGTGAGTTAAGCCTATAACGTCCTTATCTATTGTGTTCTTAATAATTCTTGGACCTAATTTAAGATAGTTCAAGCCTGAAAACTCATCATATAAGCCTTTTTCTTTGATTAGATTAACAAAATCCTGCTTATCTTCAGGGTAAACAACCTTAAAATACTGCTTTACAGAAGCTTTCTTGTTAGAGCCATACACAATACTAAGCTCTTTCTGTTTGGCAAAGCTAACTAGTTTTGTTTTAATATCAGCCAGCTTTGTTTGAACCTCTTTCTTCTGTGTCTGCAATTGTGAAAATTCATCAATAATCTTAACGCCGTCATCATCCTTGAACTCTTCAACTGTTTTCTCTCCCAATTCTGCTTCGTGCTTAAAGGCGGGGCATAATTCTTTAAAAATGCAGTAATCGCAAAGTTTTGTAACAGTAGTAGGAAACTCTTTGCATCCTTCAACCTCTTTAATCTTTGCAACAGTTTCATCCTGGAGTTTCTGAAGCTGTTCGTCAGTTCTTTCAGAAACAACTTCCTTATCAAAGGCTAGCATGTGCCATAAAAGGATAACTTTCTTTGCATCCTTAAACCTGTTCTTAACCCAAATGGAATACATAGCCAACTGGCTGTCTTCATCAGCTTCAGCCTGGTCTTTCATCCACCTGTTTGTCTTATAATCGCAAACATAATAAATATCATCCTTGCAGGCAAGCTTGTCAATCCTTATATGGTATCTGTTTCCGTCAGGAAGAAGCATAGTATCCTCTGTTTCAAGGCCTATGATAGTCAACTGGTCAAATGGTTTGTAATGGTTATAATAATCAGTAATAAACTTCTCGCCTGATTTCTTATAATCGTCAGCAGTGTACTCTTTCTTTACTATAAGAATGTCATCAATCCATTCCTTATCCCAGTTATCATTATAAATTACAAGTAAATCTTTTAGCTCATTAACTCTTTGATACTTAAGGTCATTGTAAAGTTTTTCTAGTGTCTTATGCACAATACTACCCATGAAAGCTTCAACAGTGGTGGGAATATCAACCTTAACCTTGTCAATATATTGAAGCTTATACTTGTATTTGCATTGCCCAAATGTGTTAAGCCTTGAATGCGAATAGTTTGTCATAAAGAAAGATAATTCAGTTTGTTTAATAAAGATTGCTGTTTTTAGCGTTGAGAAAGATGAACTATATAATATCAATATCTCTTAAACAATCATTGATAATCTTTTGACAGTTGTTAAGCATGTCAATCAGCACATTATCATGAGTGGCAGCCTTTATCTGTCCCATCCTGTCAAGGATCTGCCTGAAAAACCTTATTAAATCGCCTTCAAGAAAGTTAGTGTTATCCATGATTTCAAAGATATCTTTTCCATGGTAGCATGGATGAACCATTGCAGTAAGCTCTTTGATATGATTGAACTTCCTGTTCTTTCGGAAATATTTGTCATTGCCTAACTTGTTGAAAAGGTCTTTGGTATCTTTTGATGGGTATTCTTTGTAAAACTCTGTCCTCTTCCTTGGTTCATAACAAACGCAGGCAATAAGCATAAGCATTTGATATTCGTTAAGCTTTTTATAAAAGTCGGTTGCAAAGATTTCTCCTAATAGGATTTCGTCAGCATAAATCCTTGAAGCAAACTCACCCTTTTCTGTGAGGAAGTTCTGTTGTATATAATTCATTCTTGACAATTTTTTCTTTATGTTATTAAAAGTGTAAAACACTTCTCCTTTCTTTGACTTGTCAAAGTTTCTTCCATACTTCTGGAAAGTATAGAAATTTCTTTTCAATATCCTTTCAATCTCTTTCTGTTCATGCATCTTGATAAGGTTAAGCACAGTGTTTACAGAAAGCCTGAACTGTGACTTTATAGGCTCGATATCAGAGCCTGTAATCCTTTTCATCAATCCATAATCAAAGTCTCTCCTGTCAACCATTGAATACACAAAGCCTTCCTTGTCAATACCTCTTCTTCCTGCTCTGCCTGCAATCTGGAAATATTCCTTTGAGTTAAGGAACCTGAAATTTACACCGTCAAATTTCCTAAGAGATTCAAAGCAGACAGTCTTTGCAGGCATATTTATTCCCACTGCAAAAGTTTCAGTGGTGTAAAGCACTTTGATAAGCCCTTTAGAGAAAAGTTCTTCAACCAATTCCTTCATTATAGGAATTAATCCTGCATGATGGAAGCCAATGCCATAAGGCAAAGTCTGTCTTAACATCTTTGTGGACTGGAGATTATTAATCTCAGGAGAAGCTTCTGAAAGTTTATTTCTAATGATAGAATTAATCTCATGGTTAATATCAAATATATTTGCTTTTGCAAGCTCAAGAGCGTTATCCTGACACTTCTTTCTTGAAAAGTTGAAAAAGAAGCCTGGCAATTTATCTTTTATCTCTTTTATAAGCTCAACATGCGAAGGAGGTATAATCTTTGGCTGTCTTCTCCTTGACCTACCTCTTACATACTTGTAATCAGGGATATCTTTAACATCTTTAATTTCTTCCAATGTTGAAATGCCTAGTTCAGAGTCATAGAACCTTCTATGCAAAGGAACGCTTCTCTTTGTGTGCTTTATCACATCAACCTTATGCCTTTTGATAGACCTTATCCAGTCAGCGAACTCTTCAGCGTTTGGGATAGTAGCAGAAAGGCAGAGAAATCTTACTTTAAGCTTTGAGAAAATGATAGACTCTTCCCAAACATAACCCCTTTCTATATCGTTAATGAAATGTATTTCATCAAAAATAACATAAGACACAGAGTCAAGCATTGGATCATTGATAAGCGCCATGTTCCTGTAAATCTCAGTGGTCATAATAAGAATGGGAGCGCCAGGATTCTTTACAATGTCGCCTGTAAGAAGGCCAACATTCTTTTCACCATAATCTGTTGAGAACTCTTTATACTTTTGATTGGAAAGCGCTTTGATAGGAGCAGTGTAAATAACTCGTATTCCTTTCTTAATATCTTTGTTAATAATATAATCTCCAATTAAGGTTTTTCCTGAACCTGTTGGAGCTGAGACTACAACAGAATGGTTGTCTTCAATAGCTTTTATTGCATCTTCCTGGAATTTATCTAAAACTAATCCTTTGTATTCCATAAATAAGTGAGAAACAAGAGTGTTTATTAAAGTTGTTCTTTTATAGAGGGAATCAAAGCTTTATCTTACCTTTATGCCAATCAATGAGAAGTTGGATAGCAGCCCTTCTTTCATCTATTTCTCCCTTCTTCTTAAGCATGTTCTTCTTCCTGCCAAATTCTACTAAGAAGTCATCGGGGATTTTACCTTTTGGGTCAACTCCATAAGCTCTCTTAAGAGCTTTAGGATTGTTCTCTTTGAATATTTTGATAAGCTCGCATGCAACCATCTCAGGGTCTTCCAATTTTGAAGGGCTTATGCCTGACATAAGGCCAAGCCTGATATCATCCCTTTCCTCAAATGGCACTACTCCCGGCGTGTCAAACAGCCTAAGGTTTTCTTTGCCTGCAATCAACTGGAGCCCTTTAGTAAACCCAGACTCAGAGCTTGTCCTTACCTTGCCGCCTTTAGACAGCCTGTTAATAAGCGAGCTTTTGCCAGTATTAGGATAGCCTATAACTGCAACCCTTATCTCTTTTCTATTTATTCTGCTTTTTATCATCTCTACTAATTCGTTTATGCCTTTTGAAAGCTTGGATGATATAAGAAGATGGTTCTGATACCTTTTCCTCAAATATGTCTTTGTAGTGGATGACACAAGGTCCCCTTTGTTTATAACGAGAATAAGAGGTTTCCTGCACTTTGCAGCATTTTTTTCCATCTGTTTATTCCTTGTAAGTTCTGGCATTCTTGCATCTAACACTTCAAGCACAATATCAGCTTTCTTTATGATCTGCTTAGCAACAGTCCAAAATCCTTTCCTCATAATGTATTATCTGCATTGGTTGTTTAAAAAGGTTTGTTTCAATCAGTAACATTTATATCTATAGCCAGCAGTTTGGTTATTATGGACCGCGTACAAAAACTATTAAGCAACTATGGATATATATCCAGAAGGAAAGCTGAAGAAATCATAAAAGAAGGCAGGGTTAAAGTAAACGGGAAAGTAATCTCTATAGGAGACAAAGCTTCTGAGGAAGATAAAATCTCTGTTGATGGCAAGCTTGTCAAAAAGCAGGAGAAGGTCTATATTATGTTTCATAAGCCTTTAGGATGTGTAACAGCATTAACAGATCCTCAATATAAAACAGTAATGGATTTTATTAATGTTAAAGAAAGAGTGTTCCCTATAGGAAGGCTTGATTATAATAGTTCAGGCTTATTGCTTCTTACTAATGATGGAGATTTTGCAAACAAAGTAATGCATCCAAGATATGAAGTCAATAAAACATATATGGCAGAAATAAATAATCCTATAAGTTATAATAAGATTAAACTAATTGAACGAGGCATGAGGCTTGAAGGAGAGAAAACTGCTCCTGCGCAGGTTAAGAAGCATGGTCTTAGATTGATTGAGATAACCATCCATGAAGGCAAGAATAGAATTATAAGGAAAATACTTGAAGAGTTAGAATTTAAGGTGATTTCTCTGAAAAGGATTAAAATAGGCAATCTTGAGCTTGGGAATTTAAAGCCAGAAGAATATAGGAATCTGACAGAAAAGGATAAGGAAAGGGTATTTGAATCATAGAAACCTTTATTAGTAAAAGCTATTATAATTCTATTAAAATGTTCTATCATAACATAAATCCTATATTGTTTAGTTTAGGTCCATTCCAAATAAGGTACTATGGCATAATCTATGTGCTTGGGTTTGTGATAGCTTATTTTTTAATAAATTATATAATCAAAAAGAAAGGGCTGGATATAACCAAGGATGATGTCACAGACTTATTGTTTTATCTATTGATTGGCGTTATCTTAGGTTCAAGGTTGTTTTATGTGCTTGTTTACAATCCAAAATATTTCTTAGCTCATCCTTTAGATATATTTGCAATATGGCATGGCGGCTTATCTTTCCATGGAGGTTTTATAGGTTCTATTGTAGCTACCCTAATATTCTGTAAAAAGAAGAAAGTATCTTTTTTAGAATTAGGTGATATCATAGTAATACCTCTTAGCATTGCTTTAGCTCTTGGAAGGATAGGCAACTTCCTTAATGGAGAATTGTATGGCAGAGTAACTAATCTTCCATGGGCTGTTAAATTTAAAGGAGCAGAAGGTTTTAGACATCCATCGCAAATCTATGAATCGCTTAAGAATCTATTCATATTCTCAGTGTTATGGACATTAAATAAGAAAAACCTGCCAAAAGGATACTTATTTTCAATCTTTATCCTCATGTATTCTTCGTTAAGATTCTTTGTAGAATTTGTAAGAGTACCTGATTCCCAGCTTGGCTTTATAATCTTTGGCTTATCAATGGGGCAGGTGTTATCAGTGATTATGTTTATTGGCGGATTGGTTTTGTTGAAGGCGATAAAACCAAAAAAAGACACAATTTAAATTGTTTTATTTGTTACTGTTAAGGACTAAAAGACAGAGACATTTATATATCATAAACTGCTCCTTCTATGTTATGTTACCACATAGAATCCATTTTTATAAAAAGGATGAACCAAGTGAGAAATCTAGTATAGAGAACTTAATAGATTGTGCTGTAAAAGACAAAGAGATTAGGGACATTGGCTTTGATGAAACCAGTTTTTCTGATGAAATTAATCAGACGTTATCTTCTTTGAATATGAGGAATTATACCATTTTTGGTTTAGGAAGGTCATTAGTTATCCCTTTACCTGAAGATGAAATCTTCAAAGTTTTCTATAATTATGAAACTCATAATCCAGATGGAAAACAAGAATTGAGCTTTAAGTCATATACTATTTGGACATATAGAGACAGCAATTTTACTGATTTTCTCATACTTCCGCCTAATGTAAAAGAAACAAGAAAACTGGTGGACATTATCAGGCAGGATGAAGATGGTATTATTAATGATGAAGGGAAAGTTTTACTTGAGATTGCAGAACGATATGGCAAATCAAATGGAAGCCATCCTCTTACCACTATGGATCCTCAGCATTATAATCAGTTTAGACAATTGAATCAAGGCTTTTCTGATATCACAAACAATATTCGAGAAGTTCAGAAGTATTTTGCTCATTTAGCTTCTTTGTATCTGTTAGGTGAATTTGCAGACCTGTCTGGCTCAAAAGTATTAGTGGGTGTGAAAGGTCTTGTGCCTGAGAGAAATGCTTTAATTGGAGGTTTTGCTTTGCCTCTCCCACAATATACTTCTGACAAAGTGAAAGAAAGTGAGGTTATTGGTAGTATCAAGGAGTTAAAGTCTGTACTTGTTTCTGATTCGCCATGGTTTCATTTTGGAGAATTACAAAGACCGTTGAATATGAATAAGATAATAGGCTCTTTTGGTGAGCTTGGAAGCGCGTTTAGGAGAGGTACAGAAGGAGAACAGCCTTCATGCATGTATGCGGCAATAGCTACAGAATATCTTGTTAGTGAATTATATAATGCAATAAGTGGAAAACAATGTGATAGAGAATCATTTGAAAAGAAATTAAAATTCTTAAACAAGACTGAACAATTTAATGGTTTGTTAGAGCCTTATATAAATCTTATAAAAAACCAGCCACTTAAAACCCCTTTAAATGTACGAGGGGATGGTGCTCATGTGACAAAGCCTGATATGTTTAATTCTGAGGAACAATATTTGAATAACTGGGCAACCCTGTTTTATCAGGATTTAGTTAAAACATTAGTTACTGGAATGGCAGGGAACCCTCAACAGTACTTTGATTTTGATAAATATGGAAGGGATGTGGGATTGGTAAAAAATAAAGAAGAAGGAGCAGCTTTTGTGCCTATTTCTGTTGCTAAGCATTATGATAAAATCCCTAAACAGAATTAGTAGAAAAAGAATGGGATAATAGTGTACCTTAACTAATATATTCTACCCTAATATACCAAAAAGCAACATTTATATACTATTGTATCTATTTTCTAACTAGAATTAATTTTGGGGGAATTCAGTATGGTAATACTATTTGATAGATTCAACATGCCTGAAAGCATTTATGAAGTTATATTTGCTACAAAACAGCAAATAATAGTTGCAAAGTTGCTGATTCTTGATTTAAAAGAAAAAGATAATGAAGTGACAAAGACAGAGATGAGCCTTTTTGCAAACAGGCTTCATGAAGGAAACCTTATAACAACCATTGATGAAGAGCCTTACCTTGGAAAGAAGGTTAAGATATCATACAATAAAAGGCAATTCTATGACAGGATTCTTACACCTTTGAAGAGCATGGGGCTTATTAATTATGATTTATACAAGAAAACATACAAACTTTCTGACAGTTTTAACAAGGAAATGATAAGAGTTGGTCTTATGTGGCTTCAGGAGTTAAGGAAGCCGCCGCTTGATATAAAGAAAACCTAATTAATTTCCTGCCATTCTATTAATACTCTTTTATCATTCTCATTCAAAAAGATATAAAATCCTTCTCCGTAAGGCTGCCAGTCAGTTGAAGCATTATTAAGTGTAATATTCCTTGGCTTTAACATTGTCTTGAAATCTATCCTTGTATTGTTTATAGTGTTAAAGAATCTTATATTTGACTTGAGCTTCTTATAATCAGTTGTAATCTCTGCTTCCATCTTTTCCATTGTTCTGATATGTTCATTCATGTCATTCATTGTTGTAAGCATTATGTTATCCTTCTTAAGCCCTCTGAACAGGTTTTCATATTCTTTCAAGTCAGCATTAGGATTCATAAGCACTGAGAATGTTCCATTGTTTCTTGTAACCCAATCATTATCCTGATATAATGGGAAAATTAATATGCTCATCTTCATATCCAAAGGAGACATTGGATGGTAAGGCCTTATTTTATTATCTGGTAGTGTGATGTATTTGATATTATTATTCTCAGCAGCTAAAATAGTATTGTAATCATAGGAAAAGCTAATAGGGAAGAAGCCTGTAATCTTTATGCCATTGTCCTTAAACAATCTCTTTGAATTTTTGATAAGGATTTCCTGCCTGCCGTATTCAAGCTGCTTATATTGTGTGTGTTTATAGCCAGCAGACTCGATGTTAAGAATTACTCCAGACTTCTTTGATATGAATGTAAGTTCCGTCATGAACTCTTCATCGCTTAAGGCATCAGCAGCAATGAATGCAGTATAAGGAATGTTATATCTATTGCTTAGTTCAAACAGTTCTTCTAAGCTTGATTGATTGATGTTTGAGTCAAGATATAGAATAGGCATAACAATCTTAGTATAATTATCTTGATAGATGCTAAATTCTAAGTCAACATCAACAGGGATGACTTTGCCTGGCTTCATAAGGATCATGAGAACTAATAATAAAGATAATGTAATAATAGTAAACAGTTTTGCCTTATGGTCTTTGAAGCTGAACTTTTTCTTAACAGGTTCAGGTGTAATCTCTTCAATAGGCTTGTCCTGACTTATAGTTTCATCTGGTTTCTTTAAATTAGTTCCACAGTCAGGACAGAATAAGGCATCATCATCAATATCTTTATTGCAGTTTGGGCAAAACATACTATGTGGTTATTAGTTTAGTTATATAAAGGTTTTTAGAAGATTATCTTTAATTGCTAAACTCGCTTTAATAATTCTTCCAATGCTTGCCTGTCACAAGATTGAGGCAATTCCTTATACTTAGAAATAGGGAGCCAAACTAAGTCTGCATGTTTCTTGTTATCTTCAACAGTATACTCTGGAATATCTCCAGTCCATTCAGTAATCACAAAATAGTGTAATCTTAATCTGTCAATTCCACCTTGTTTATTTGGCTCATCAAAATCAACAGTTGTCAAAAAATCATATTTTATTGGTTTAAAATTTCCTGATTCAAACTCTTCTTGACACTCTCTTAGAAATGCAGATTCAATATAATTATCTTCTTTATCTCTATTCAGATCAATATGTCCGCAAGGAATGCATCTTGATTCTCCTTGTTCATCCTGTGGCCTATCTTCTATAAGAATCTTATTATCTTTATACAATATCCACATTACAGCTTCAGTTCTACCATCTTTGATTGAATATCTTTCTTTCATATGGTTTGATTTCCTATTAGATTATATAAATGTAATGGGGAATTTAGTAATTATCACTTTCGGCGTTTTTTACTCAATAATCATATTATGGCATTAAGAACCAGATAAGAAGAATAATCCAACCATATGTTTTGTCTTAAACACTCTTACTTTATCCTGTTTCTCGAAGTGACCGTCATCTGACCAGACTTTAGAATTATCCAAACTTAACGCAGTTGCCAAAAAGATAACATCATTTGGATCAATTTTTCCAAGCGACTCATACGCCTCATCATGTTTCTGCTGCACAACTTCCTCTGGAATTAATGTAATGTGTTTTAGTAAGTAATTGAGCATTTCTGTATATTCCTTCTGATTCATTCCTTATTTTTCCAATACAAGGTTCTTATATTTACGAACTTCATGAAATGCTTTTTCTGGATAACAAAAATCCCAATCTAATTCAACAATTATTTTTCTTGTAGTTGAATCTTTAATCAAGGCAGAAATAAGTATATTAGTGTCAATGATAAATATCATTTAAAACCTAATTTTTTAGCAACATCACTATCTATTCTCTGCGCTATCTCATCAACATCCTTTTGTGTAAGCTTACTCCTTCTTGTTAGTTTATCCATCATATCTAAGTCTTCTATTTTCTGTGAGATAGTCTTTCTAACTACATCACTCCATCTAATTTCCGTATGTTGTTTCATTTTATGATGCAATTCATTTGGTATTGCTAATGTTAAATTTGGCATATTTATCACCTATGTGGATAGGTGTGAATACACATATATAAAACTTTCTATTTGTCAAAAACCGCTCATTATCTTTAGTGAGCACATTTAAAAAATTATATTCAATCGTCGTGTGGATTTATTAAAAGAGGTTGCTGCCTTAATAGAAAAAATATATTTATTCATTATTCAGAAACCTACTCTAACAACTTCTTCAGCATCTCTGAACTCTTGAAATCTTTTGACAAGTGCAAAATATTGTTTCATTGCTTCATCTTGCATATTAACAAAATATTCTTCAAACCTTATTCCATTGTCCACAAAGTCTTGCATTGCCACTTTTGCTTCTTTAAATTCTAAGGTAAACATTGTGTGGTATGTTGCTTGAAATATTGGAAGATGACCTTTTGTTTCTTTTTCTTCAGAATAAGGATTATTAGAGAATAAAACAATATCTTCTGGTTTAGGTTTAAGACCTATTCGAACCCATTTAGAAAATTTCAAACTAAAATAGGACGATTGATTATCCCAGTTAATATGATAATCAAGGCTCATTTCTCCTGACAGAAGTCTCGTAAAATAATTGCTAGATGAAAAATCAGAATCTAGCTTTCCATTTAAATCATCTTCCTGATAATCTCTTCCATCTTTCCAACATGACCTTCTCCAGTTGATTTTTTCTTTTACTCTATCTAGATGATCTATCAATCTGGATGTTATCTGCTGCTCTTCAACCTTTGAATCTGTCATAATTCAGTGGAGTTTTGGCATATTTATAAACTTAATGCCACTTTTTAAACAAACCAGAAATATTTTCTAACTCATAGAACCCTTCACAATCTCACTAAAACTCTTCGCATCCAATGAAGCTCCACCAACCAAAGCGCCATCAATATCTTTCTCTTTGATGAGTTCAACGATGTTTTCAGGCTTTACAGAGCCGCCATAAAGCACAGGAACATTGCCAACAATTTCTTTGATAAAAGAATGCATGTCTTGAGCAATATCAGGCGTTGCAGTCTTGCCAGTGCCAATGGCCCATATTGGTTCGTATGCTATGATTATCTTTTTTGTGTCAATGCCTTTAAGCCCTTCTTTGATCTGTTTCTTCACAACATCCTTGCTCTTGCCAGCTTCTTTCTCTTCAAGGCTTTCTCCAATGCAGAAGATTGGTGTAAGATTGTTATCTAAAGCTGCAGTGAGCTTCTTATTAATCAAAGAATTGTCTTCATTAAAAATTCCACGCCTTTCAGAATGGCCTATGATAACATACTTGCATAGTTCTTTAGCCATCAAAGGAGAAAGCTCTCCAGTAAAAGCGCCTTCCTTTTCAAAATAGATGTTCTGTGCTCCTAAGTTTATATTAGAATCTCCTAATTCTTCATGTATAGGATAAAGTGAAGTGGAAGATGGGCAAATAATAATGTTAACATTAGTTATAGCCTTAACAAGTTCCTTAAAATCTTTAATAAAAGAGACAGCTTCCTTAACTGTCTTATTCATCTTCCAGTTAGCTGCTATGATAGGATCCATATAATAATGCTCATAAAACTGTAAATATATAAAGATATCTGTTCATTTTATAAGAAGTCTTACTTTAGGAACTTATCAATCTCCTTAAGGTCTCTAATCTTATTTTCATATGTTCTCACATTTCTTCTGTCAATTAAGATTGGCTTTACTCCTGCGTTGATAGCTCCCTTAATATCAGTCTCCATACTATCCCCAACCATGATAGCTTCTTCCTTGCTAATGCCAAGATTAGACAAAACATCTTCGAACATCTTAGGATTTGTTTTAAGCATAGTCATCTTATAAGACAAAGCAGTATAATCAAAATATTTGTCAAGCCCAAACTTTTCGAGCAAAGGCTCAAGTGAGAACTTGTCTGTATTAGATATCAACCCAATCTTATAATCCTTCTTCAATCTTTCTAATGTTTCTATTGTTTCTGGATATGGCTTTGCCAAAAGCATGTTCTTGTTCCACATGCCAACAAGATTCTCAATAATTTCTTTCTTAGGCTCAATGTTAAATACTTTGCAAACATTAGTAAACGCTTCAGTAAGGCTTTCAGGCTCGCTCATCATAAAAGACTCTTCAAACTTTACTATAAACTCTGAAAAGGGTATCCTAAGGTTAAGCATAAATCTAACCTGCCTTACAGGAGAAGGAAAAACTCCGTTCTCCACTAAAGTTCCCCAAAAGTCAAATATTATTCCTTTTATCATGTTATCTCAATAAACTCCAGCTTGTCTTTCTCAACATCAAGTATAGCTATTGTGTGTTCTTTCTGGTCAGGAGCAGTGTAGTGTGCACCTGGATTGATAACTCTTGTGTTTTCAAACTTGTCATCCCTTTTGCTATGAGTATGCCCATGAATGACATAATCGTAAGCCTGCCTGTTAATCATTTCGTCAAGCTCTTCTTCAGGCTTGCCATGAAACAGCATAAAAACTTTATCTTTATGCTTCAACTTTTTGAGCACATTATAAAACTTGCCATTAATTTCATCAATTTTCTTTTTTAATGTTTCTACATCTCCGTCACAGTTACCCTTAATGAATCTCATATCAAGCCCTTTAAAGAACCTAATGCTTGAAGGAGCGACAACATCTCCTAAGTGCAGAACAAATTCAACACCCTTTTCTTTGAAAATTTCCACTGCTTTTATGATGTTTGGCACATTGTCATGCGTATCAGATATAAGACCAATCATCTTCAACCCCCTTTAATCACAATAATATCATAAAGTAGAATGTATCTTTTTAAAAACTTATCGCAAGTATTTATTAAATTTATTCCCAAATACCTTCAACCTTCTCTCCACATTCTCCGCACTTTCCTTTTTCAATATTTCTAATCTCAGCCCCATAACCTGCGCTCCTTTCTATTAATGAACTCTTACACTTGGGGCAGTAAGTATTCAGAAAATTATCTTCATTGATGTTTCCTATATAAACAAAATTCAAGCCTGTTTGTATGGCAATCTCTCTTGCCTTAATAAGAGTTTCAATAGGAGTAGGCTGAATATCTTTAAGATTATAGCATGGATAAAAAGCATTAAAATGCAAAGGGATGTTTGTTCCTAAATTGTCCTTAATCCATTCACACATCTTCTCTATATCCTTAAAATCATCATTCAATTTAGGAATGATAAGATAAGTAATCTCAAGCCAAACCTTATTCTTCTTTAAAATCTTAAGGTTTTCTAATATAGGCTCAAGCCATGCGGTTGTAATCTTTCTATAAAACTTATCATCAAAAGCCTTAAGGTCAATGTTAGCGGCATCAATATATTTACTCCATTTTTCTAAAGGCTCTTTATTGATAAAACCGTTTGAGACAATAATAGACTTCAGGCCTTTCTTCTTTGCGAGCTTTGCAGTATCGAGTGCATATTCATAGAAAATAGTTGGCTCGTTATAAGTAAAGGCAATTGACTTACAGTCATTATTGATAGCTTCTTCAACAACCTTCTCAGGAGGCAGCTCCTTGACTGGGTACTCTCCAACTTCTCCTTGAGATGTCTCCCAGTTCTGGCAATGTGCACAATGAAGATTGCAGCCAGTTGTGCCAATACTATAAGCAGTAGTGCCTGGTAGAAAATGAAACAATGGCTTCTTCTCAATAGGGTCAATACTATTGGACACAGCCTTGCCATAAACAAGAGAAAACAATTTACCATCTATATTACCTCTTGCCCTGCAATCTCCAATATCCTCTGGCTTAAGCTTACAAAATCTTGGACAGAGCTGGCACTGCACAAGCTTATTTTTCAGTTTTTCAAAATAAAGGGCTAGTTTCATTAGATAGCTATTAGAGCATAGATAAATTTATAAACTTAGTTATCTAGGAAGTTAATATTAGGGGTAATGGGGGCTATTAATTTCTTTAATTCGATGGATTACTTAGAGTTAAAGTGTCCAGAATGTAAGAATAAAATAGAGTATGGAATAACAACCAAATATAATGAAAAGCTTAAGACTCATGTCTGCCTGAACTGCGGGCATAAGATAGAATAACTTACTCATAAAAATCCTTAAGGCCAATCCTTGAAGACAAACCTGTATCTATTGGAGCATAAAGAGAAATATCTGCCTTAAAATCTTTAAAATCCTGCCTTGAAACTAAATTATATGAATCATCAAAAATACGTATAGCCAAATTGGACAATCTACTATTAAACCTATATCCAATAATTAAGTTTATATAGCCTAAAATACATTTTCTTTGAATGGAAGCAGACAAAATAGAAATCAAGCCAAAATTTATGGAAAGGTATTCTTCTCTTACAGACTGGGAGAGCTTTAAGAAATATTCTCTTATGTATCTAAGGCGTTCTATAAGAGTAAACACTTTAAAAATGAGTGTTGAAGAGCTAAAGAAAAGGCTTGAAGAAGAATGGGAATTGGTGCCAATACCCTGGTGCAAAGAAGGGTTCTGGATAAAAAATATAAAAACTGGAAGAAGGGATATAGGCAACCTGCCAGAACATGCTCTAGGTTATTTTTATATTCAGGAGGCAGTTTCAATGATACCTCCTATTGTTCTTGGAGCTAAACCTGGTGAGATAGTGTTGGATATGTGCGCATCCCCTGGTTCAAAGGCAAGCCAGATAGCAGCAATGATGAAAAATAAAGGGGTTTTTGTAGCTAATGATTACAAAACATTAAGGATGAAGCCTTTGTCATTAAACCTTCAAAGATGCGGCATAACGAACAATATAATTACCCTGATGGAAGGGAGATGGTTCAAGGATATTAAGTTTGACAGAATCCTTGTAGATGCTCCTTGCTCAGGCACTGGCACAATCAGGAAAAGCCTGAAAACCTTGAGAATGTGGAACCCTAACATGATAAGAAGGTTGGCTGGAACTCAAAAACAGCTTATATGTCAGGCATTTTCTTGCCTTAAGAAAGGTGGAACAATGGTGTATTCTACATGCTCACTTGAACCTGAGGAAGATGAAGCTGTGATTGATTATTTTCTGAGCAAGTGTGGGGATGCAAAGTTGGAAGAGATTGAGATTGATATAAAGAGAGGTGAGCCTGTGATGGAGTTTGATGGTAATACTTATAATCCTGAAGTAAAGAAGTGTTTAAGAATCTGGCCACAGGATAATGATACAGAAGGATTTTTTGTTGTGAAAATAAAGAAGGTTTAACTATTAACCTCAACAAACTTCTCAATACTTCTATCATAACCTTTCTCAACATCATCACTAAAGAAACATGCAGGCAGTTCTTTCCTTTCTCTGTGATGAGTAACACACTCGCAGCAGATTCCCTTTCTGGGGCAGCCTGGATAAGAACAATTGCAATTTTCTAGATTAGATTCTTTTCTGCATTCCATTTTTGTGAACTATTAGAATTATTTCTTTTTCTTATCTTCTTTCTTTTCTCTCTCTTTTCCTTCCTGTTTTCCTTTATTACTTTTGTCTTTCTCTTTTCCTTTCTCGCCTTTTTCTTCCTTATTATCTTTCTTCTTTTCCTTTCCTATCTTTGCCCATTCTGCATCATATTCTGGATTGTCAACCTTAATCTCTTCAAGTTCTCCTCTCTTCTTCTCAAGCACGCTTTTCAAAAGCTTATTGACTCTTTCTTCCTGGCTGTCTTTCAATCCAATTATCTCTTTTAAAGCGCTTCCAATATGAGGAATATAAATCTGAATATAATCTCGTTTCTTTGACTCATCCTGAATTCTTCTCTTCTTCCTTATATACATTGCAAGCTTTCTTCCGCACTCCTGCACGGCAAGCTTAATCTCTTTAATAATCTCAGGATAATGCGCAATAGCTTCCTTGCTCTCAGAGGTATAAGGAACCCAGACAGAAGCTAAATGAACAACTAAAGTAATAGGTCCTACAGGCAAAGCGCCAGAACTTTGGCTCAAGCCATATGAGCGCCAGTTAGTTGCTATGACACTCTTTGTTATTCCGCAGCCTCCAGGTTGATAGAGTAAAGGTACACGGTTTGCGAATCTGTATATCTTCATGGACTGATCAGCTGGCTGTTCTCCGCCATAAGCGCAGGCAACTTCTACAATAAAGGGATTTCCTCTATATACACTAGGAGGTCTTACGGCAGCAGTATAAAACTCTGCATTTATTTCTTTCCTTAAGCTTTTTTCAAGCAAATCATTTCCTATAGGAGATATGCAATCAGTAGGAGGAGAAATTATTCTAGTCTCATTGATGCCTTTCATAAGGCTTTCAACCATTTCTCTGCTCATTGTTTTTGGCTTTGTCTTAGGAAGAAGCGCTGCATTCTCGCAAATCTGTTTTGCAGTGCCTGAACCAACCCTTGAAAACTCCTTCATAAGAAAACTTTGCAAGGTTTTTGCTTCTGTAAGCTTAGCCATTTGGAATAATCTGCCAAGTTCAACCCCATAAGGATGAGGCTTAATTTCAACAGGTCTTCTAGGCATTTTGTCAGTTGCTCTAGCAAATATAAGCTGTTCACCTTTTGGAGGTTGATAGATTAATGTAATATGAGGATTTGCAATAGCGGTTTGCTTTAGATATTGGTCAATACTTTGGTCGCCTTTTTGATAAGAGCCTTCTAAATCAAGCTCTATCTTAGTTCCATGGTCTTTGTCACTCCATTCTTCTACTATCTCTTCTCTTACAATCTCAGGAGTATTCTTCTGGGTGTCTATGTGAAGCTCATAATAATGCGTTGGATGCTTCTTGTCAATCTTAGAAGTTATCTTAGCTGGCTTTCCTGTAGTCAACTGCGCATACATAACAGAAGCTGAGATTCCTATACCTTGCTGACCTCTTGATTGTGAAAGCTTAAAAAATTTAGAACCATAAAGCAATCTTGCAAAAATGTGAGGTATTTGTTTCTTTACAATACCTGGACCGTTATCTTCAATAGTGATGTTAAACCTGTCATTATTCATATCAACAACATTTACATATATCTCAGGTAGGATATCTGCTTCTTCGCAAGCATCTAAGCTATTATCAACAGCTTCCTTAATAGTAGTCATCAAGGCCTTTCTTTTGTTATCAAACCCTAATAGATGCCTGTTCCTTTCAAAGAACTGCGAGATAGAAACTTCGCGCTGCTTTTTTGCAAGTTCAACAGCAATAGGCTCTTCTGTGGTGTCTGGTTGATTAAGTTTATTTTGTTCTTCTGCCATGTTATATCGTCTCTAATCTTGTAGTTAGTTTTGATGCGTAGGTTTATTCTTCTTATTTAGAAAAATTGAATTGTAGAAAACCCTTTTTAAGGTTTTCGTTTTATTACAACTTGGGCTTAATATTCTACGGCTTTCTGTCCAAGTTGTAATGACCGAAAATCTATAAGGATTTTCGTTTTGGATGTTTTTATCTTACTTAAAATCCTCTTCAACAAGTTCTTTCATACTCTTCTTTTGCTTCTCCAGCCAGCTATAAACATTGCTGTGCTTAGAGCCATTCAATAAGGATTCAACAGCCTTTTTGGAAATCATAACATTTCCTACTTCTCCAATAATACCTACTGTCTTGCCATAAACTGAAATATGGGTGTCAGTAAGATCTTCTATAATCCTCCTGCTTTTGCCTTCTTTGCCTATAGCTCTCCCTTTTAATCTTGTAAGGCTTTTTTCACTTTTGATGTAATCATTAATATTTACAAGTTCGAAAGCATAATCGCTTTTAAGGAGCAGAAGAGCTACTTCTGGGTTGAATCCCCTTCCAATAGCCTTAATAATCTCTTGTGTTGTATAAAGTTTAATGCTGTCAGTGCCAGAAATGAAAATATCACCCTCTTTTGAATCTATATCTATCTTTGTGGAAGTAGCAGTCTCTATTTTTTTCTTAATAGTGCCTTCCTTGCCGATTAATACAGCAATTCTTTCCTTAGGAATTTTTAGTTCATACTTGTATTCTGTCATTCTAGTTTGTTATATATGTTTTATAATAGATATATACCAGTTATTTATTAATTTTTATATAAATATAGCGGAAGAACTAAGAACATAATATTTTTTAATTCTTCTAACACACGCAGAAATTCTATAGGAATTTCTGGTGAACTGAAAAATCAGTCTTGCATATTTTTTGGTTTGTCAGAAATGCAAAACATTTCTGAGCACACCAGAAACTCTAAGAAGTTTCTCAGTGTCCCAGAAAAACCTTTGGTTTTTCTTAGGATCCTAGAAATTGTATAACAATTTCTATGATAGCAAACGCATATTTGATGTACGAATATTTAGTGCGTTTGCTATATATCTCCCTGAATACATACTTATGGAATATAGAAAAGTATTTAAACAAAATACTTTAAACTGTTTTTGGGGAAAAGAATGATAAGTTTTTTAAAGCAGTTTGTCAATAAAATTCTTAAGAATCTTTTTAAGAATAAAAAGCATATTAAATTAGGATTATATGGAGCTCCTAACAGTGGAAAGACCACTCTTGCGAATAAAATATGTCAGGATTGGTTAGGAGAAGACATGGGAAGCGTGTCTAATGTTGCTCATGAAACAAGAGAAATCCAGATAAAAGAGCAAATCAATATCAAGCACAAAGGAAGAGAACTGTCATTTAACCTTGTTGATACTCCAGGGATAGCCACAAGAATTGATTATGAAGATTTTATCAAAGCTGGCTTAAAGCAGAGTGAAGCGAAGAAAAGAGCTAAAGAAGCGACTAAAGGTGTTATTGACTCTATCAAATGGTTGGATGATATGGATACAGTGATTATTGTTATTGATGGAACAAAAGATCCTTATTCGCAGGTAAATATAACTATTGTTGGTAATCTTCAAGCAAGAAACATACCTGTGCTGATAGTTGCAAATAAGATAGATTTAAAAAAGGCAAGTATTAAGAAGATAGAAGCGGCATTTCCCCAGTATGATGTAATAGGTATCTCAGCCAAATACGGAAAAAATGTTGACAAGTTTTATGAAGCATTGTTTGTAATAACAAGCTAATAGACATAAAAAAGGAGGTTTGATTGGTATAAACTTGAAAAATGCTTACTCTACAATTTATGGCTTATTCGGAAATTGAACACCTTAATTCGGATGATAGAATTAAAAGAATTTTAGAAGTGGTAAAGGAGAATAAAATAGTTCTGCTTGAAGGAAGGCTGAGTCGAGAAGAAGAAGCTAACCTTATACAAGCTACTATGCAGCAAATTAGCAATAAATTCAAAGGGATAGAACTTGGCGTTTTTGAGAATGAAAAAGGCGACGATGTTTTTATCAATAAGCTTAAGAAGAATTTTGTTAAAATGTTATTAGGGAACAGGAATGGAATGACCATCATAGGGCCTGCATCCATAGTGAAAGAAATCAAGAAAAATCCTAATAAAATAGAATTGCTTACTAAAGAATCTAATAAGAAGAGAGCAAGGAAGAGGTAAATTATGCCACACCAATGTGTTGTTTGTAGCACTTTTTATGATGATGGAGCTGAAGAGATACTTAAAGGCTGCCCTTGTGGCGGTAAGTTCTTTTTTTATGTTAAAAAGTCTAATGTTGATAAAGCAAAGAAGATAACAGAAGAAGCTGAGTTAACAGATACAGATAAAAAGCAGATAGAACAGGATGTAAGGGAACTGGTTGGAGAAGATAATGATGATTCACCTGTTGTTCTTGATTTAGAAGCTATAAAAGTTATAAAGTCAGGTAAATATGAGCTTGATTTGTTGCATTTGTTTAAGGGTGAACCTTTAGTGTTCAAGCTGGAAGATGGAAAATATATGGTTGATTTGATTCAGAGCTTTAAAAAACTAAAAAAAGAAGGTGGTTTGAAGAAAAAAAATGGGTGAATTTAAAAATAGAGCTATAATAGGGTTGGTTGAAGAAGTAACTATTTTTGGTGATAACCAAAAGAAAGTAGTTAAAGCAAGAATAGACACAGGCGCAACAAAAAGCAGTATTGATAAAGCATTATTGAAGGAATTAAACCTTAGTGAGATTGTTGGAAAGAGATTAGTTAAATCTGCTCATGGAAGCACTGTCAGACCTGTGGTGAAAGCTAAGATAAAATTGGCGGACAATACCTTTGATTCCGAATTTACAATCGCGGACAGGTCTCATATGAAGTATAGAGTGTTAGTAGGGCAGAATATATTGAAAAAGAACTTTTTAATAGACCCCTCAAAGTAAAATATCTAAACATATCAAAAATGAAAGCAGCATTAATCAGTTTGGGATCAGTAAGTTCAAAATGGATAGCTAAGGCTATGAAAAAATATTTTGATGAAGTTGATGAAATAGATTTAAAGGGAATAGAAATGACTCTTACTTCTAAAGAGCTTGAGATACTTTATAAAAGTAAGCCTATGAAAGAATATGACTGTATCTTTGCAAGAGGTTCTTATAAGTATGAACCATTGTTAAGGTCTATTACAGTTGCTTTATTTGATACCACATATATG
>PVBE013005880.1_pt1 | contig 38541 bp, 32 predicted proteins | sample 1631181 | NCBI WGS metagenome assembly PVBE01 (sample SAMN08397723, study PRJNA350692) | Marine metagenome, whole genome shotgun sequencing project. | isolation source: water | place: Pacific Ocean | collected 2012-04
AGGGCCGGCGCAGCTGGCCCGAGGCCCTCCACGGATCGATTCGGGGTGCTAGCGAGCGGGGTAGTTCTCAATGACCCAGGCCCCCCAGGCCGCGTCAAAACGGGCGTAGGTCATGCCAAGGCGCTGCTTGAATACCTCCCGGTGAATCTCCGGAATCAGGGTGGCGTCCCCGAACTTCCCATCCCGCACGATGCCCTTGATGGCGCCCAGGAGCTGGCCGATGAAGTCCGGATGCTCGCTCAACAGGAAGTCGATCATCGACCAGGTCGCGTAGTGACCCTCCAGGGTCAGGTCTCCGTAGCTGCGGATCCTCAGGAGCTCCGCCAGGCGGGGCGCCTCGTCGGCGGCCACGAGCTTGCGCACTTCCGGCTTCCAGCGGGCCTTGCGCGTCTTTTCCGAAGCGGCGCCCTCGCTGGAATCAAAGGTGTTGAAGCGCGGGTCGATCTCGCGCTCCATGTAATGGGCCAGGCCCTCGTGCAGCCAGATGGGCGTCTCGTAGGTGTAGTGCTTGAAGCCGTCGACCAGGTTGTGGGTCAGGTTGAACACCAGATGCCCGTGCAGGGCCGGCTCCGCCCGCAGGCCACCCTGTTGGGAGTGCATGGTGAGCGTCAGTGTGTCCCGGGCGATCACATTCCAGCGCTGGGAGCGGCGAATCATCAGGCCGAAGTAGTGCGACAGGAACTTCAGGCTGAGGGCTTCGCTGGGCAAGATGAGGGTCTCGTACTTGCCGACCTGGCCAATGTACGGGCCTTGCCCCCAATAGGGTGTGCCGATCAGCCAGGTGGTTTCCTTGGGCGGGAAGTCGGACTCCTCTACCTGCAGGACCTCAAGCATGCGGTTCCAGGTGTCTTCGGAGCGCATGGCGTAGAGGTGAGCCCGCAGCCAGACATCGATGACGCGTACCTTCTTGGGTTTGATCTCGGGATAGACGAGAGCCAGGCGCTCTAGCTCGCCCCGCAGCTTCTCCTTCTCGGCAGTTGGGATCTTGTAGGGCCCCAGGGCCATGCCGATCTCGAAGTGGGCGGTCTCGATCCAGATGATGCGGGCAGAGCCCAGGGTCTTGTCTACCTCCTGTGAATCCGTCTCGCCGAAATCGAAGGGGCCGTGGGAAACGATACCTCCGGCCGCCATGGCCTCGGCTTCGCCGCCACAGATGGTGCAGGCCGTTGGCGCGTTGTGCGGCAGTTCATCGTCCCCAGGGATGGACGCGGCGGCCCGGGAAGCCGATGTTCCCAGAACCAGGAAGCCGACGAGGGCTCTGCTTGTGATTGATATGGGGCGTTTCATTTCAGTCGCGCTCGCCACTTGTTCGCGCGCTCGATGGCTTCAAAAACAGGTAGGCGTTCCAGGGGAGGGTCGCCGTCGAAGGCCTGTCGCAGGAGGTTGATGGCGGCTATGCGCAGGCCGCTGTCTGAGCCTTCCAGGAACGGCAGGACAATGTCCGCCCGCTTCAGGTCGAGACATGCACCCAAGAGGCGCAGGCCCAGCAGGCGGCGGCTCCGCTCCTCCTCGACCAGCAGGTCCGCCAACAATTCCGTGGAGCCGGAGCCGCGCAGCGCTTCCAGGGCGATCAGGGCCGTTTCTCCCCAGCGTTTCCAATACTTGTCCAGGCCCGTGAGCAGCTCCTTGAGGGCTTCCTCCGAGCCCGTTGAGGCCAGGCACAGGGCGGCCGCCAGGCGTTCTTGCTCGTCGGCTTTTTTCCCCCGCTTGGCCAGCTTCTCAAGCGCCTCCTTGACTGCCGGGCGCAACCCGGGGTCGGGTAGGCGGGAGCAACGCTCCAGGGCCCAGAGGCGTACGGCGATCGCCCGGTGCGAGAAGTACTCGGCCATAAGGCGTGTGTGGGGCGGGCCTGTGACCGTGTCGAGGATCTCCCGCATGTGGGCCAGAACCTCCTGATCATTCTCCTTCTCAAGCAAGGGCAGCAGATAGGGGACGGTGGCGGCACCGGCTTCAAGGAGGGCTGCGCGGGCACTGGCTGCCATCTCCGGGACGCGGGCAGCGCGCAGTCGCCGGATCTCCTTGCGCAGATCCGCGGCCCGTGCGGCTTGGGGCCAGGCAGTCAGGCGCTTGATCTTCTGCGCGACTTCTTCCGCCGGTTGGTCGTCTGTTGCGGGCTGGGCGCCCTGGGCGGCAGGCCGAATCGGCTGGGCTCCGCTACCGGCCGTTAATGCCAGGGCTGCCAGGGAGCTGAGGACTATCATGGCTGGCGTACTCCCAATCGGTGGCGCCAGAACCCGGGCACGATCTGGTTCCAGGCGGGATCTACGATGGTCAAGCGCGAGGCGTCAAGCACGGTCTCCACCTCGATGCGTGGAGCCTGTGGGTCGAGCCAGGGAAACTCCACCAGGTTCACGGTGAAGCGCACTTGTCCGGGCAGCGCGCCGTCCTGCCGATCCACCAGTTGGAAAACCTCAAAGGTGCCAATGGACTCGCAGACCGGTGACCATTCGCCGAGCTCCATGTTCCAAGAGCGCCCCCAGGCGACGAGCCCCAGCTCGGTCAGGCCGCCGGTGACGGTGCGCAGGCGTGGGCCAACGACCGGGCCGTCGAAGTTCTCGGCTCCGGAGCTCAGCTCCACCAGGTACTCGGCAGCCAGCTCCGCATTGGCCGTACGGCGCTCGGGGTTCAGCTTGCGAGAGGCCATGAGGGGGAAGATCAGGTTGGTCAGGGCTAGGCGCTTGCGCTGGTTTGGCGAGGCGGCGGGCTCCACATTTGCCAATAGGTCGGCGCACTCTCCTACCCAGGCGCCGTCGATGGGCACGCCGTCCAGGGCCAGCACCGTCCCCTCCGGCCAACTCGGCGGGGGCTCGGCGGGCGTACAGCTGGCCGAGAGCAAGAGGGCACACGTCAGGCCGGGGCACAGCGCGGGCAGTGTCAATCAGGCCTCCTGGCTGGCGTCGAAGCGTGATACGAAGCGCAGGCCACGGCTGACGAGGAAGCCGTAGGTGGCCAGGATGTTGTCGCGGATGGATTCCAGACCGTTTTGCGGCAGGCAGGGGCCGAAGGTGCCTTGAATCTCCAGGAAGAGGGAGCGCGTGTCGTGGTTGTAGGACTCCACGCGCAGGGAGTAGGCCTGCTGTTCCTCGGGGGTGGGCGGGAAGACCATGCGCAGGCCGTAGAGTTTGGGCTCGCGGGCGAAGTCCTCGACCTGGTCGTCGAACTGGAACATGCCGGCCTTGAGGAACTCGCGGGCATCTTTGAAGGCCTTGGGGTTCACCAGGGTGCGAATGGTCACCTGCTGGCCCGTGAAGAGGGCCGTGCCGCGCACGGCGTGCATCTGCTCGGCGATGAAGAGGACCTGATCGGCGAAGGTCTCGTAGGTCCAGGCGCTGAGTTCCTCCCTGAATTGGATGCGATCCGGCAGGAAGCGCACCACTGAGCTGGCCCCGGGACGCGTGGCGGGGTTGGAGAGCACCGGCCCCGTGGGGGTGATTGCGAAGCTGGACCAGGGCGGCTGGCCCTGCTGGAAGGTGGCGTTGTGGATCTCCTGGACCGGACGCGGATCCGGCTTCTCGGCCGGATGGTGGAGCTCGCAGAGCAGGGCGATGGTGCGGGGGGTGTACTTCAAGGTCAGGGCGCGGTTGGTCGAGGAGAGAGGATACCAGAGCCGCTCGGCAGGTTGCGCGCCGGATGTGGGCCAACAGCGCCGCTCCAGGACCGTAGGAGCCCGTGCCCCCGCCAGAGGGCTGTTGGGGACCAGTTCGCCAAGCAATCCCGAGGTAGGCAGGAGCACTTTTCGCCGCGCACGGTATCCTCTGCGCCCCTCTACCCGACCCGACCCGACCACCTCGTTTCCTCCGATGAAAGCCATTCAGTCCATTACCTCGCCCCTGCTCGCCCTGGCCCTCCTGGTTCTTTGCCCCTTGGGGGCTCTGGCCAGCGCCCGACAAGCCGCCCCCGCTGCTCCGGCGGAACAGGAAGACGAAGCTGTCCCCGCTCCGCTCTTCGGCAGCCCGTTGATAGTCAACGGCCAGACCATTCCCGAGGCTCTGATCAAGCGCTACCTGGTCTACGGCATTGGCAAGGATCTGATCGAAATGAAGAAGCTCGACATGATCCTCGAACAGGAGCTGCGTTTCCGCAAGAACCAGGGCGAGGACATCGCCGACTACGCAGTTGACGAAGCACAGGTCGAAGCCCGCTTTGCTGCCCAGGTCAGCCAGTTCAGCGAGCGCTACCCGACCCTTGATCTGGCCACTGAAGTGCGCCGCGCATACAAGGATCCGGAGTGGTATCGCATGAACCTGCGCCAGACCGCCAGGTTCGACAGCATGTTTTTCCCCCGGCACCCGAGCACTTGGTCGGACCTGACCAAGGAAGCCCTGGCCGCCGGCTCGCCGGAGGTGGATCTGCTCAAGGATGCCAGCGAGAGCTGGGATCGCCGCCACAAGCATGCCGAGGAGACTGGCGAGGATGTCCCTGCGGAGGATGACTTCTACATGAGCATCCTGCGCGACATGGTGATGCAATTCCTGATAACGGACATCTCCACGCGCACGGCTTCCGACGGCATCCCCGAGCACCTGGCCATGGAAGTCTACAGCGGTGGTATGCCCCTGGGTGTGGTCACCGTTGATGAGATCTTTAAACTGATCCAGCCCACGTTGACGGCGCACATGATCGAGGAGGCGCGCCTTTTCGCCGTTATCCTGCATGTGACAGAAGCGCAGATGGTGGCGGACGGAAACCTGATGAGCGATGAGGATTTCGCGGCGCTCTTCGCCGAGCAGGAGGAGGCCACGGCGGGTTCCATGTTCAACATGAACATGATTGCCTTGACGGCCCACGGCTTCCCCTCCATGCCAGCCTACAAGGCCTATTACCGTCTCTCCGAGTCCTATCGGATTTGGATGGAGAAGCAACTTGAGGCACCCGAGGGCCAGGCCGTGCATCCAGCGGTGAGGGGGCACATGCCCACGGCCAACCTCTCCATGGGTCTGGCCAAGGCAGACACCGAAGTGCTGCTCGTATCCGCCTTCGACTTCCCGAACTACAAGTGGAAAGAGGACGGTTGGGCCAAGGCCAGCAAGCGTGCCAACGAGCTGATGACGGAGATCCAGTCCCACGCGGACTTCCTGGCGGAGGTGTTGCGCATGCGCAAGGAGGCGGCGCAGAAAGGCGAGAACTTCGATGACCCCGGGCTGCCTTCGCGCTCGGAGCACTGGGCTGGGGTGCTGGACCTGCACAGCGAGTATTGGGATCCGCCCATGCCCGCCACGGGCAAGTCCCCCCCAATGGTGGGTCTCAAAATGAAGGGGCGCTTCACACCCAAAACGCGCAACGACCTGGAGAAGGCCGTGGACGAGAGCGGCTATCAGCATTTCGTTTACGGACGCTCAATCACCGACACCATCTTCCAGGATATGAAGCCGGGCGAGATCGGTGGGCCTTTCGAGGGTCCCTACGGCTACTACATCGTCTATCTCAGGAGCCGCACGGGCCCGACTCGTCCGCTGCAGATGACCGACGAGAGGCATGTGAGCCTCCTGCTGCAGAGCTACATCCGCCAGGAGTTCATGGCCTACTCCCAGGCGGCCTTCGCCGCTGCTGAGATCTCCGGCCTGTAGAGAAGGTTGCCCCGCAGGGGGGCCCGACAACGGATAGAAAACGGGGCCTGGTAGCTTTCCAGGCCCCGTTTTTCCGTGTTTGGGGTCCGGGTGGTTTACAGAACCGCCGGCGCCATCGAAGATCCCTGCCCGGGTCGGGCCAAGACCAACACCCGGACCAGCCGTGACCGCCAACCTCCGCACTACCCTCAAGCTACTCGCGCCCCATGTGCGTCCCTACCTGGGCATCCTGGGTCTGGTGCTGGCCCTCGGGGCCCTGGGGGCCAGCGCCCAGCGGGGCATCTTCCTGCTCCTGACGCCCACCTGGGAAGTGCTCTTTCCAGCGGATCCCGTGGCTCTGGGTTCCCTGGGCGCCGCCGGACAGGCTCAGGAACTCGTCGGCGGCGGAGGCCTGGGCGCCATGCGCGACGGCCTGATGCGTGCGGTCCTCGGTGCAGAGGTAGTGCCCGCTGACCCGGATGCCCGCCTGGCCATGCTCTTCCGCGTGGGCGCCTTGATCGCGGCCATCTCAGTTCTGGCGGCCGTGGTGCACTACTTCTTCCTGTACCTGGCCCGGTGGGCAGCCCTACGCATGGTGGTCAGTCTGCGCGTGAGCCTGGCCCGCCACCTGATGGGGCTCTCCCTGCGCTACCACGGCGAGCGCAAGTTCGGCGACCTCCTGAGCCGCATCAGTGCCGATGTTTCGACGACGCTCAACATCGTTAACAACACGTTGACCGAGCTCGTTCAGGAGCCGCTCTTGGCTGTGGCTTCCCTGGCCTTCGCCTTCCTGATCGCGCCGGAGGCTACGCTGCTGGTGGCCGTCGGCCTACCCATTCTGGCCTGGAGTATCGGGCTGCTGGCGCGCAAGGTGCGCAAGGGCAGCGTGCGCAGCCACACCACCCTCGGCGCCTCGGTACAGGCCCTCTCGCAGATGTTCCAGGGCGTGCGCACGGTCAAGGCCTTTGGGGCCGAGGAGCGCGAGCTGGAACGCTATCGCGAGATGAACGAGGGCTATGTGCGTGCGACCATGCGCATGGTGCGGGCCCTGGCGTTCACCAACGCCTGGACCATTCTCTACAGCCATGTGGGTTTGGCGATCCTGCTGGTCGTCGTCGGTGTGCTCACGATTAAGAGCGGCCTCTTCCAGCACGACGGGGACATGCTGACCTTCTTCATGCTGATCTCAGGTGTTTACTCGAACATCAAACGCACGGCGCGCGCCGTGACGCGCGCCAACGAGGCGGTGGGAGCCTCCCAACGCCTGCAGGAGGTGCTCGACGAGGTACCCGAGATCACGGAGGGCAGCGCGGCGATTGCCATCGAGCCGGGGAAGGCACTCCAGGCCGGCGTCGAGCTGAGGGATGTCTCTTTCACCTATGCAGGTAGTGCCGCACCGGCCCTCGCAGACATCAACCTGCACATCAAGCCGGGAGAGACCCTGGCGCTCGTCGGGCACTCGGGCTCCGGCAAGAGCACGCTGATGGACCTCGTGGCGCGATTCATCGACCCGACGGCGGGCAGCATCCTGGTGGGCGGCCACGATCTACGGGAGCTGTCCCTCGACTCCTGGTGCGCGGCCTATGCCATGGTGGGCCAGGACCCCTTCCTGTTCCACACGACAATCGCCGAGAACATCGAATACGGGCGGCCCGGCGCGGGCGAGGCCGAAGTTGCCGCGGCCGCGCGCATGGCCAATATTCACGAGTTCATAGCCGAGTTGCCAGAAGGCTACCAGACCAATGTGGCCGACGCGGGCACGCGCCTCTCCGGCGGACAGAAGCAGCGCATTACCATTGCCAGGGCGCTGCTCAAGGAAGCGCCGCTGCTCTTGCTGGACGAAGCCACCAGCGCCCTCGATCCCCTGGCGGAGGCCGCCGTACAGGAAGCCCTCGAAAGGCTGATGGCCAACCACACTGTGCTGGTCATTGCCCACCGCCTCTCGACGATTCGGAATGCGGATCGCATCGTCGTCTTGGAAGAGGGGCGCATCGTCGAGCAAGGGTCCCATGCGGACCTCCTGGCCCGAGGCGGAGTTTACGCGGGGCTCCAGGAAACCCAGCTCCAATCCTAGGGGCAGCGATTCCCGGAATCTCCCGGCTATCCGCGACCGCGTATCTGCGATACCGCGTACCCGTGATACCGCGCATCTGCGATACCGCATAGCCGTGACACGCGTCGGTTCCGGGCGACGCGGGCGTTCCAGGGATAACCCTTGACGGATCGCCCAAATGCACGGAACATCGCTTGCCCCCGTACTCTCTTTTTACCCATGAAGAAACCCACCGCCGTCCAACGCCTGTCCTTCGCTTTCTTCTTCCTGTTAGCCTCGCTGTGCAGCCTGCCCGACTCCTTCGCCCAGACCGGGGCGCCGCCTTCGATTGAGGTTGATTACATTCACGACACGGGTGTGGTGGAGAATACCGCCGGCGGACCGACGACGATTATTTCGTTCACCGTAGAGGTGCCGGGCGCCGAGTGGGTGCGTCTGTTCTTCGATCAGGTGCGCTTAGCTGGCGATGTGGGCCTCCGGACCGGCTCGACCCTGCGCATGACCTCCTGGCGCGACGGTGCGGTTCAGGAGTTTAACTCAATCCACGCGCGTCAATGGCATGACTCAAGCGCCTACTTCAACGGCGACAAGGTGCAGGTGGAGGTCGAGGCCTGGGCGGGTACCGGTCCCAACCGTCTGCAGCTGCGCCGTGTCACCGCCGGCACGCCGCCGGTAAACACGGAATCACAGTGCGGTTCCACGGATGACCGCGTGCCCTCCAGTGATCCGCGTGCCTGTCGCATCCTCAACATCGGCTGCACGGGCTGGATGATCAACGACTGCGCCCACTGCTTCCTGACCGCCGGCCACTGCACCGGTGGCATCGACATCATCGAGTTCAACGTGCCGCCTTCCAGTTCCAGTGGTTCAATCAATCACCCGTCCCCGGATGACCAGTACGCCATGGACGGCACGACGCTGCAGACCGACTACACGGGCATCGGCAACGACTGGGCCTACTTTGGCTGCTTCCCCAACTCCAACACGGGCCTGACGCCGTACGAAGCCCAGGGCGCCTTCTATACCCTGGCGGATCCGCCCCCCTTTGATGCCAGCCACACCATTCGAATCACCGGCTATGGCGTCGATAGCGGCACCTACAACCAATACCAGCAGACACACTCGGGGCCCTACTACTCCCAATCAGGCAGCCGTGTCGAGTACCAGGTGGACACCCAGGGAGGCAACTCGGGCTCCGCCGTGGAGTGGGATGATGCGGGCGTGGCCATCGGCATCCACACCAACGGTGGCTGCTCATCCTCCAGCGGCAACACGGGCACCGGCGTCAACAATGCTGGGCTCCAGGCCGCCCTGGCCAACGCTGCTGGCCTGTGTTCCAACCCCATCTCAAACCCCGGCAATGTTCCCACGGCTCTGACGCCGGGAGTTGCCACGGACTGGGATGTGGATGTGGCCGGCACGGTCAACGGCACCACGGCTAGCTTGCATGTGCGCTATGACGGTGGCGCCTTCCTGGAGATCCCGGCCGCGGACCTCGGCGGGGGCACCTTCCGTAACACGCTTCCGCCGCCGGTCTGCGGGGCCAGTCCGGAGTTCTACTTTTCCATCGACCACGCCGACTGTGGTCCCCTGACGCTGCCGGCGGGCGCGCCGACGGAGACCTACACGGCTCTGGTCGGCTCATTGAGTTCGATCTTCAGCGACGACTTTGAATCGGATCAGGGCTGGACTGTGCAGGACGATTCCAGCCTGACATCCGGCAGCTGGGAGCGGGGCGTGCCCGCCGGTGGAGGCCAGCGTGATGATCCGGCGGCGGATGCGGATGGCTCCGGGAGCTGCTACCTGACCGAAAATGCCTCCGGAAACACGGATGTGGATGGGGGGCCGACCCAGCTCAGCTCCCCGGCATTTGACCTTTCCGGCGCGGCTGCGGTGATGTCATTCGACCTGTGGTATCGGGAAAACAACGGCGATGATTACGCCACCGGTTGGCTTTCCGCCGACGGCGGTGGGAGCTGGACCCAGATCGCCACCTGGTCCAACCTGTCCTCCTGGTCGGAGCAGAGCTTCGCGGTCAGCGACTTCATCACTCCCTCGACCCAGGTGATGTTCCGTCTCGACATGGACGACGAGCCCAACAACTCGGTGGTCGAGGGTGGCTTGGACAACTTCCAGCTCTTCACCGAGAGCTGCACCGCGAACCTCGCGGACTGTAACGCCAATGGCATCCTGGACTCCGATGACATCGCCAGTGGCCGCTCCAGCGACAGCGATGGTGACGGAGTGCCCGATGAGTGCGGGCCCGGAGGCGACTGCAACGGCAACGGGGTTCCGGATGACCAGGACATAGCCGCCGGCACCAGCTCAGACTGCAATGGCAACACGGTGCCCGATGAGTGCGAACTGACGGTCAATCCCTACTGCTTCTGCTTCTTCGTTGCGCCCTGTGCCAACAACCAGTGGGACACGGGCTGCACCAACTCCACTGGCAGCGGCTCAGAGCTGACCGCCTGCGGCTCAGGCTCAGTGGCCCTGGATGATCTCGTGCTGCGGGCCGACGCCATCGTGGCAGGCCAGTTTGGCATCTTCTACATGGGCGACGGTGTGAGCTTTACCCCGTTTGGGGACGGCAACCGTTGCGTGGCCTCGGCCGGTGCCGGTCTCTTCCGCTATCCGCCCACGGCGGCTGATGCCTCGGGCAGCATCACCCGTGGCCCGGGCATCATCGCCTTCGGCCTGGCCAACTTTGCCAGCTCCGGGCACATCGTCCCGGGCGTTACCTGGAACTTCCAGGCCTGGTACCGCGACCCGGGAGGCCCCTGCGGCAGCAACTTCAACCTGTCGAACGGCATGGCGATAACCTTCTCCAACTGAGCCGGGCTCCCACTAGACCAGGAGCCAAGACAGCCCGGCGTTTCAGCCCTGCAGCAAGCAGACGGCCTGCACGGCGACGGCCTCGCCGCGCGCCAATTCCGTCAGGCCCTCGAGGGTCTTGCCCTTGATGTTGGTGGCGGAGACCTCAAGCCCCAGGAGCTGTGCCAGCCGGGCGCGCATGGCGGCTCTGGCGGGCGCGATGCGCGGCCCCTCCGTGGCCACCACCACATCGATGTTGGCCACGCTGAAGCCCGCCTCGCCCACCAGGCGCAGAGCTTCCCGCAGCAACTCCGCGCTGTCTGCGCCCCGCCAGCGCTCGTCCGTGTCCGGGAAGAGTGTGCCCAGGTCGTCCAAACCGGCGGCGCCCAGCAGGCTGTCGGCGACCGCGTGCAGAACCGCATCGCCGTCCGAGTGACCAGCGGGGCCGCGCTCGTGATCGAGCAGGACGCCGGCCAACAGACAAGGCCGCCCGGGGACCAGGCGATGTATGTCAAAACCGAGGCCCACCCGTGCGTTCATCGACCCTCCTCCCCGCCCTGCTCCTGAGATCGCTGGCCGCTACCGTCACCCAGCGGCGCAGCGGCGCGCAGGGCGAAGAGCGCCTCCGCCAGGGCCAGGTCCCGGGGCGTGGTCAGCTTGATGTTTTCCGCTCCGCCCTCCACCAGGGATACTGGTCCGCGATAGCGTTCGTGAAGCGCCGCGTCGTCCGTGGGGGAGTAGCCCTCGTCGCGAGCTTCCTCCAGCAGCTCCCGCAACAACTCCGCCCTGAAGCCCTGGGGAGTCTGGGCGCGCCACAGGACCGTGCGATCCAGGGTGGCCTCCGCGTGCAGGCCGTCTGAGCTGGTCTTGATGGTGTCCGTCACCGGCGTTGCCGCCAGGGCGGCGCCACGCTGCGCGGCCCGCTCGATGACCGCGGAGATCGTCTCGGGGGTCACCAGGGGGCGCGCCACATCGTGGACCAGGATGACATCCACGTCGAAGCCAGCCGCCCGCACACCGGCGCGCACGGAGTCCGTGCGCTCGGCACCGCCGGGGACTTCGGCCACCACCTTTGCCAGGGCCATGCCCTCGGCAGACATGAGCTGTACCCGGACCAGGTCCTCCGCCCGGCAGACGACCACTATCTCGATCACGGCGGCGCAGGCATCGAAGGCCAGGCAGGCGTGCTCCAGGACCGTGCGGCCGGCCAACTCGATGAAGGGCTTTGTGTCGCCCCCGCCGCCAACGGTCCCCATGCGCGTCGAATCGCCCGCTGCCAGCAGGACGGCGGCGGCCACGGGTGAGGGAGAGGGCTTGCTCATGGAAGCGGTCCTTTTCCGGGACCTCCCAAGAGCGTAGGTTCCCGGAGGACGGGGCAGAAACGCTTTTCGCGGCCGACCCGCCAGGGAACCATGGCAGAGAATCGCTCAACGGCAACAGGACACCCTCTGAGCCCAGACCAAACGGACCCGGAGCGCGTGCCCGAGGACTTCCCCTGGCCCATTGTCCTGGGCGTGGATCCGGGCACGCGCATCATCGGCTACGGCGCCCTGGTGCTCCGCGAGGACGGTCCGCGCCTCTTGGCCGCCGGGACCCTGCGCCCACCGGCCTCCGAGCCGGTCCCCGTCCGCCTGGGACACCTCCTGGAGGAGTTCGAGGACCTCCTGCGCCGCCTGCGCCCGGCCACGCTGGTGATCGAGGAAGCCTTCGCCTTCCGCAATGTCCAATCCGCCCTGCGCGTGGGCGAGGGACGCGGGGCGTTGATGGCCGCCGCCGCCCGGGCGGGCCTGGAAATCGTCCAATACACGCCTGCCACGGCCAAGAAGGCCATCACGGGCAACGGCCGCGCGGACAAGACCCAGGTGGCCCAGATGGTCGCCGTACATCTGAAACTCGCCGAGCCCCTCTCATCCCTGGATGCCAGCGATGCCCTGGCCCTGGCCCTGGCCTTTGCCCAAAAAGGCCGCCTGGACAGCCTGGACAGCCTGGCCCGCCGCCGATGATTGCGATTTCCTGAGTAATGGCTATTCTGGAGGTCTAAGAGAACAGCATATGGCACAGAAGAAGAAGTCTGCGGACCGCCCGGAGGGCCTGAGCGCCTCCCTGGAGGAGTCCCTGATCGAATCCCTGCCCGGGCTCGTGGTCCTGGACCGCGACCTGGACTACGGCGGGCAGGTTGGCATTGACCTGGTGGCCGCCGACCAGGCCGGCGCCCTGACTTTGGTGCTCCTAGTGGATGGCGAGGGCGAGGAGCCCGTCCTGGCGGCCCTTGATGTGTTGGCCTTTGCCCGGCGCGAACAGCTCTTGCTGGAGCGCCACCTGGGCCAGGCGAGTTTTCGCGGGGACCTTCCCCCGCGGGTCATCCTGGTGGCTGACCGCTTCGATCAACTCCTCCGCGAGCGCATCGCCCCCCTGGGCGATGTGCGTGTGGAGCTCTTCGAGCTGCGCGAGCTGAAGAGCGCCGCCGCCACGCGCTCCTACCTGGTACCCCGGGGCGCCGGGGCCATCGAAGGCGCCGGGGACCAGTCCCTCGCGGCTTTCCTGGATTCCCTGTCGGAGGAGCGCCGCCCACTGGCGGCCCTGGCCCTGCGCCGCATCGGGCGAATCGACACGGAGCTCACCGTTCGCTCATCCGAGGACGCCGTATCCTGGTTCTTGGGCGAGGAGCTCCTGTGCACCCTGGAGCGCGGACCAGAGGGGCTCAGCGCCCAGACCGCCTCGGGCCAGCCCGGCCCCCTGGGGGATGAAGGGGACCTCGACCGTTTCCTGGAGCAGGTTCTGGGCGGTTATGTGGCCAGCCTGGAGGAGGACGGCGTGACCGGCGACATCGCCGGCGAGGAGTCCGGAGACAGGCCCGCCGGCGAAGGTGCCGGGGATGGATGGCAGGATCTGGACGAAATGAACCTCGAACCGGGGGGAGCGCTCCTGACGCCCGAGGAAATCGAAGCCTTCCGGGAGTAGGGGCAGGTTCCCGGAACGCTGTCGGGCCAGCGGAGCCAGGAGCCAGGAGTGGGGAGCGGGCACGGTTGCCCGGAACGACCGCCTCGGTTTCCCGGGAGCGCGAGGGAGGATTGGTGCCGATAGCATCTGTTGATGAGGTCTACTTCTCCCAGACCCCACGGGCTGGACTGACCCATGAGTTGGGCCAGTGAATTCCTGACCCGAGCCGCGCATGGACGCCGTCGGGAGCACGGCCCGGCGACCTCCGCCGGCCCGCGCCGGCCCCCGGCGCCGGAACTCCCCGGATCTGCGCCCCGGGCCGCTTCCCTGTGTCTGGTGAGCGGCAAGGGCGGCACGGGCAAGTCCTTCGTGAGCGCCAACCTGGCCTGCCTCCTCGCCCGCCGGGGACGCACCCTGCTGCTCGACGCGGACCTCGGCGTGGGCAACGCCCATATCCTCCAGGGGGCCGGCCCCAGCAACACCCTGGTCGATCTCGTGGAGGGGCGGGTTCAGGCCCGGGAAGTCTTGACCAACTGCCGCGGCCAGCTCGATCTCCTGGCCGCCGGCTCCGGGGTCTCCCGCGTGGCCGGCCTCAGCTCGCCGCAGCTGGCACGCCTGGCCCGGGGCATCGAGGAACTCGAGACTGACTACCGCTTCGTCCTGACCGATTCCGCCGCCGGGCTCTCCAATCAAACCCTGGCCCTGGCCTGCGCCAGCGACCTGGTGGTGCTGGTCACGAACCCGGACCTGACGGCCATGACCGATGGCTACGCCTTCCTGAAGGTGCTGCTCCAGCGTCGGCCGGACTGCCAGCCCCTGCTCGTCATCAACCGCGCGGACTCCCTGGAGGAGGAGCGCGCCGCGGCGGAGCGTGTGCAGGGGGCCTGCCGCCGATTCCTGGGTCGCGAACCGCGTTGGATCGGTGCCATTCGTGCGGACAAGGAGGTCCTGGCCAGCATCAACCGGCGACATCCCCTGGTGCTGGGGAAGGCCGAATCCGCGTCGGCGAAGAGGACCCGGACGGCCCTGGAGGATCTGGCCGTTGTCCTCCTGGATGAGTTGGCCGGGCTGCAGCCTAGGGGGCTGGGGCGCTCGCTGATGCGCAGCGCGGGCTACGCGCCCAGTCGTTCCTGAGAAAAAACCCGCTACCGGCGCCCGTGCCGATCGGTCTGATTGCATGGGGGCGCGCTGGCAAGGGGCTCGGGCCGGGGATAGATCCGAGTCCACCGGGCGCGGCGAGGGGCGCCGCGGGCCGCCGCTCTGGTTGGCGCTGGTCATGGGCCTCGCCGTGAATTCGGCTCTCGGTATGCGTTGCCGGGCCCTGGCGCCACGGGTGCCGGACCTGGGTGCTGCCTGGGACTGCTCGCCCAGGGAAGCTGGTCACCCCTGTCCCCGGCGCCTCCAGGGCCAGAAGGGCGTGGGCAGGCGGCGGGCCGTCTCCCTGACCCGGGCCTCCTGGGCCTGGCCGGGGCCTGCGGGGACCTTTGATCCGACGACGGTTTCCGGCATCGGACCCGTGACGGCAGAGGTGCTGCTTCCCCTATACAGGGACACCCCCGGGAGTGCCGGAGCGGCCCGGGGCCGGTAGACTCTCACTCGCTGTCGCCTCCATGGCCGCGCAGGGGGCTCGTCGCGGACGGGCCCTTTGAAACCGGACCCGCCCCCAAGAACCATTGACCCCCGCCCCCGAGAGACCAGCCCCGCCTCCGGCCCCCCCGCGCCGGTCGGACTACGACGCCGTGCTCCTGGCGGAGCTGCGGGAGGATCGCGGCGCCGGGGATATCACCTCCCACATCTCCGTGCCGCCGGATACCCGGGCCCGGGCGCGCCTGGTGGGCCGGGCTCCCGGAATCCTGGCGGGTCTCGATGGGTTTGCCAGGGCTTTCGAGCTGGCCGCCGAGCACCAGCTCGATGGCGGGGAGCCTGGGCTGGCGCCGGTGATCCTCAACGCCAGCGATGGCGACTCCGTCGCCCCTGATCAGGTCCTGGCCTCCATCACCGGCAACGCCCGGGCCCTGCTCTGGGCCGAACGCACGGCCCTGAACCTGCTACAGCACCTCTCCGGCATCGCCACCCTGACCGCCGAGTTCGTGCGCGCGGCGCAGAGTGCCGGGGGGGCGGCGCGAGTGCTCGACACGCGCAAGACCATCCCGGGCCTGCGGCACCTTGAGAAGTACGCAGTGCGTTGTGGCGGAGGCTCGAACCACCGCTTCTGCCTCGACGACGAGCTGCTCCTCAAGGACAACCACCTGGACCTGGCCGGGCGATCCCTGGGGGAGCTGCTGGCCAGCGCTCGGTCAGAACTCGGCCCAGGCGTGCGCCTGGTGGCCGAAGCGCGCAGCGCGGAAGAAGCCCTGGCCGCCGCCGCCGGCGGGGCGGATGTGGTGCTGCTCGACAACATGACGCCGGCTGCCATGGGGGAGCTCCTGCCGGGCCTGCGCGCGGCCGGCGCCGCAAGTGCCCGGCGCTCTGAGGGCCACTACCCCTTCGAGGTGGAGGCCTCCGGCGGCATTGATTTGACCACCATTGCCGCCGTGGCCGCCTGCGGCGTGGATCGCATCTCCGTGGGCGCCCTGACCCACTCGGCGCCGGCCCTCGATCTATCCCTTTACCTGGAGCCCCTGGAGAGCTCCGGCGCTGCTGACGCACATGAATCAGCGGAGGTTTCCTAGGTGGGTGCGCCGCCCTTGGAGTTTGTCTTCCCAGCGGCCCACGGTCCCGGGCGCGAGGCACGTAGGCGCATCGGCGATTTTCTGCGCGGGCGCGGGCTGACCGAGCGTGATGTGCAAAACGTCGAGTTCGTCGCCTCGGAGCTGATCTGCAATGCCGTCGACCACGGCGGTGGCGGTGGTGCCCGCGAGGTGGAGGATCTCAAGGAAGCTGTGGAGGTGAGAGTCAGCTTCGAGTTGCGCGAGGACTCCTGGAGCCTGGCCGTGTCGGACCAGGGCGGGGGCGACCCGGAGGTGCTGCGGGCTCTGGCCAAGCCCGATGGACCGCCGGATCTGGAGGATGAGCGCGGGCGCGGGATCTTCCTTCTGGCCCAGATGGTGGACAGCCTGGAGATTGAACGGGCCGGGCCTGGCCTTTGCCTACGCGCCAGCTGTGCCCTGGGACGCGAGGCATGAGCCTCGACGGGGCTCTCCTGGCGAATGTGCTGCGTCGCCTGGGGCGGATGCTCCTGCGCCTGCCCCGCGGGGCCGGTGCGGTCCTCGCCTTGGCCTGGATTGTGGTGCTCTACACCCTCTCCGAGATGGACGGACCGGATGTGGGCGACGCAAGTGACTGGCATTCCTTCGTGCACAACCTGGCCCATGCTCCGGCCTTTGGCCTGCTCGCTTTTTGGTCGCTGATAGCCCTGCCTCGGCAGGTGGATGCCATGGGACGGCACCTGTGGCCCGAGCTGACCCGGCTGCGATGCCTGGGTGTGGTTGCGTTCGTGGTGCTCTACGGCTTCGCCGATGAGTTTCACCAGTCCCTGGTGCCCGGGCGCTCGCCGTCCCTTTTTGATGTGCTCTCCGATGGCGTCGGGGCCTGCTGCGTGGTCTGGGTGGCCAAGGGCGTGGGACAGGGCCTGGGACGCGGCCTGGGGCGGCGCTTTGTCATCGGGCTCGCGGCCTGCGCCGCCGCGGCGGGCCTCAGCACGCTTTGGGCCGCTGCGTATCAGGACGGACCCTGGTTCGGCTGCTGACCCGCGGCCGTCGCACGGCGGCGGCAGCGAGAACGGCGGCGGCGAGAACGGCGGCGGCGGGGGTTGCAGCGGGGGCAGCTGCAGCAGTTGTAGCGGCGGCGATAGCAGCAGCGGCCTGGGGGGCGGAAGCCGGGGGCCCGAAGCGCTATAATCCCATCCCAACGCCCCACGCCCCATGACCGACGCCGCCGCCTACACCAATCCCCTGGCCACCCGCTACGCCAGCGAGGCCATGGGCCACAACTTCTCCGACGAGAAAAAATTCAGGACCTGGCGGCGGTTGTGGATTGCCCTGGCCGAGGCGGAGCGGGAATTGGGTCTGCCCATCAGCGCCGAGCAGGTGGCCGAACTCAAGGCCCACGCGGAGGAGCTGGACCTCGCCTTGGCGGCGCGCTACGAGCGGGAGCTGCGCCACGATGTGATGGCGCACATTCACGCCTGGGGTGATGTGTGTCCCAAGGCGCGCCCAATCATCCACCTGGGAGCCACTTCATGTTTTGTGGGCGACAACACGGATCTCGTCGTCCTGCGCGATGGCCTCGATCTCCTGCGCGGACAGCTGGTGAGCGTCATCGCGTCCCTGGCGGACTTTGCCCGGGAGCACCGGGAGCTGCCGACCCTGGGCTTTACGCACTTCCAGCCGGCCCAGGCCACCACCGTGGGCAAGCGCGCCTGCCTGTGGATTCAGGACCTCCTCACCGACCTTGAAGATCTGGAGTACGCCCGCAACGCCGTGCGCTTCCGCGGCGTCAAGGGCACCACGGGGACGCAGGCATCCTTCATGGAGCTCTTCGACGGCGACGGCGAAAAAGTCGCGCAGCTCGACAGGGCGGTGACCGAGAGCATGGGCTTTGCCTCCACCTTTGCTGTGACCGGTCAAACCTACCCGCGCAAGCTCGACTTCCGCGTGACCCAGGTGCTCTCGGGCATCGCCCAGTCCGCCCACAAGTTCGCCACGGATCTGCGCCTCTTGGCCAACCGCCGGGAGATGGAGGAGCCCTTCGGCGCCAAGCAGATCGGATCCTCGGCCATGCCCTGGAAGCGCAACCCCATGCGCGCGGAGCGCATGTGTGCCCTGGGGCGCTTTGTGATCTCATCCCTCGATAACACGGCCCACACGGCAGCCAACCAGTGGCTGGAGCGCACTCTGGATGATTCCGCCAACCGGCGCCTGGTGCTGGCGGAGATGTTCCTGGCCACGGATGCTGTCTTGAACCTGTACCTGGATGTGGCTGCAGGCCTGGTGGTCAACGGGTCGATTATTCGCCGCAACCTGGATGAGGAGCTGCCTTTCCTGGCGTCCGAGGCGCTCATGATGGAGGCCGTCAAGGCCGGGGGGGATCGTCAGGAAATCCACGAGGCCGTGCGCCGGGCGAGCATGAGGGCCGCCGGGGTCATCAAGGAGGGCGGCAGCAACCCCATGCGCGAGCTGTTGGCGGGGGAGCCTGAGCTGGCTGCGGTGGCCGGGCGCCTCGATGAGCTCCTCGACGGGGCGCGTCACGTGGGACGGGCGCCGGAGCAGGTGAGCGAGTTCCTGGAGGCCGAGGTGGAGCCGGTGCTGGAACGCCATGGCGACCTGGTCGGCGTGCGTGGCCAGGTCATGGTTTGAGCCGCCGCCGGCAACTCGGATTTGCGGCTCGCGCATAAGGCGCTATTCGGTAAGTGTTTATGCGTCGGAACATGAGCCGCGCGCGGGCCGTCAAAGGCACCGGCAAGTTGACGGAACTCTCCCCGACACGACTTCCGCAGGCGGGGTAGGCTTCCCATGGACGCCAACAGTCGGACTCGACTGAGTGTTCCCCGACCCAGATAGACACCTTGACGCAGCCCGGAATCCCGAATGAATTTGCGCTCTCCACCGCCTGCTACGGCGGGCGGCTGAAGAGCATTGAAGACCAGGCCTTTGCCGCCGTGGGCATGGGCTTTCGGCGTGTGGAGCTGGGTCTCCTGGACCAGCCGGTGACCTTCAACGGCTTTGCTGACTCGCGCCGGGAGACGGGTATCAGCGTGGACTCGATGGTCGCCGGTTGCCTGAACCCCAAGGCCGAGAACATGTCCGGTACGCGGCTGGGAAGTCCCAAGGCCGAGGAGCGCGAGCGGGCCCTGAACTCCCTGCGCCGCCACATCCGCTCGGCCCAGGCCCTTGAGTGCCCCCTCGTGATCGTGCGCGGCTGCGCCGTCGAGAACGACAAGCTCCAGGCCGAGGCCGATTCCCTGCACGCTGAACTCCTGGACGCCACCAATGGCCAGCTTGAGGCGGCCCAGTCCAAGATCGGTGATTTCGTCGCTCGCGTGCAGAAGAAGGGACAGAAGCAGGTGGAACACCTGTGTCGGTCCCTGCACACCCTGCGGGCGGAGTTCCCCGACACGCGCCTGGCCCTGGAGCCGGGGCTGCAATTCAACGACATCCTGAACTTCGAAGCCATGGAGTGGGCCCTGGGTGATCTCTCCCGCCAAGATGTGGCCTACTGGCATGACACCGGCCGCATCCACCAGCGCGAGGCCGCCGGGCTGCCCGGCCAGGGCGCGTGGCTTGAGGCCTTCGGCGAGTGCCTGGCCGGCGTTCACCTGCAGGACTCAACCCTGGAAGAAGCGGAGCTGCCCCCGGGCCAGGGCGAAGTTGATTTCCGCCTGGTGTTGGACAGCGTGGCCTCCACGGCCGTGCGCGTCGTAGAGGTCAACCCCCGCCACGGTCGTCCCGAGATCCTGGCCTGCGTCCAGTTTCTGGCGGACATGGGCTTCTAGCCCGGCTCCCCCCAGTGCGGCCCGCCCGCAGGCCGTGGGGATTCGATCCTTGAACCGTGTGGAGGCTTTGGGCGCAATGGCCGTCGAGCAGCGACCATGACACGCACGCCCCACCCACCTGCCACGGCCACGAGTCCATTCGGCGGCGACTCACCCCTGGGGCATCTGCGCGAGGTCCTGGAGACGGCCTCCACGGCGGCTTCCGAGAGGGCCCGCGGGCGTTTCTTGGTCTTGACCCACCGCAGCCCTGATCCAGACGCCCTGGGAGCCTGTGAAGGGCTGCGCCTGCTCCTGGGCGAGATCCTCGGCTACTCGGTGGAGGTAGCCACGGATGGTCCGATCAGGCGCGCCGAAAACCTGGCCCTGGTGCGCACGCTCGAGCTCGATTTGCTCGAGTACGGAGAGGTGGATACGAGCAGCTACTGCGGGGCCCTCCTGGTGGATACCCAGCCGGAGTTCGGACATACGGTGCTGCCCGTGGGCGTCTCGCTGCTGGCGCTCTTCGACCATCACCTGCCGCCGGGCGGCGTGCCGGCACAGGCACCAGTGGGGGAGGCGAGCGACGCGGAGTCACCCGTCGCGTTTCCCGACCCCGTGCCCCACCGCGACGTGCGCACGGGCCTTGGGTCAGCCTCGGCCATCGTCTGGTCATATCTGGACGAAGCGGGGGCGGCGCTCGACACGGCCACGGCCTCGGCCCTCTTCTGTGGCGTGCGCTTCGACACTGCTGATCTCTCCCGCAACGCCTCACCCCTGGATGAGGAGGCCTACTACGCGACATTCCGTTTCTCGGATCGCGCGGCCATTGCCCGTATCCAGCATCCGCCCCTGCCGCCCATCTACTACGCGGAACTCCATCGCGCTCTGGCCCTGGCTCGTCAACACGGTTCATTGGTGATAGCCCTCTTGGGTGCCGTGGCCAATCCAGAGTCCGTGGCTGAGACCGCGGACTTCTTGCTGCGCATGCGCGGCTGCAGCTGGGTGGTCGTCGGCGGCGCCTTTGAGCAGGAGTACGTGCTCTCCCTGCGCACGGATTTCGCCTTCGGCCGCGCCTGGCCCCTGATGGAGCGTGTGCTCGGTGGCCTGGGAACCTTCGGGGGCCACGGCCAGGTGGCCGGGGCGCGCATCCTGTTGGCAAGCGAGGCCACGGGAAGGGCAGGACCGGAGTTGGAGGAGGTCGAAGATGCCCTACGTGCCAACGCCCTGACGGTCATTGCCGAGCCCGATCCCCGGCAGCCCGACGGGGCCAGCGCCCCGGTCGGCCGCCCGGTGGTCTGAGATGACAGGCGCAGCGCAGGGACGAGCCGGTGCCAGACGCCGTGTTCTCCTGGTGGGCGGCGAGGATTCCAGCGGCCGCGCGGGCCTGGCGGCGGACCGGGAGACCGTGGCCCTCCTGGGACAGCAGGGGGACGAGCCCCATGCCGCGCCCCTGGAGGCCGTCAGCGTGGCAACGGCCCACACGCTCCAGCAGGGTGCGGAGTTGATCGAGTTGGGGGCCCGGGATCCCGCCGTCTGGGCGGCGGAGGTGCGTCGACTCGTGGCCAATCCAATGGACCGCCCGGTCGTCGCCAAGTTCGGCCTGCTCCCGGGCCGGGGGCATCTGGAGGTGGCCGCCGACCTCATGGGTGAGCTCGTCCCCGCCTGCCCGGTGGTCCTGGACCCGGTGGCGGGCACCAGCGGCGACAGCCCCTTTCTCGCTGCTTCCGACCTGACTCTCCTGGTGGAACGCGTCCTCCCGGCGGGCCCCATTCTGACCCCCAATATCCCAGAAGCCGCTCGGCTCACGGGTGCGGATCCCGAGGTTCTGGCCTCCGACCCCAGCTCACGCCCAGCCGCCGCCGAGCGTCTGCTGGCCGCCGGAGCCGCCGCGGTCATCATCAAGGGTGGCCACGGGAGCGAGGACCCAGTTCTGGATCTTCTGATGAGACCCGGTGCCGAGCCCCACTGGATCCGCCACCGGCGCAGCCCCGGTCCGGGCATCCGCGGCTCTGGCTGCCGCCACGCCAGCGCCCTTGCCGTCGGCCTGGCCAGGGGCCGTTCCTTGGCCCAGGCCAGCGAGGATGCGGCGGCCCATCTGGCGGCCCTGATAGGATGCCGCAAGTGACCCGTGCAGCTCGCGCAGAAGTAATCGCCATTCAGTGGGCGACCCTGGCCACCACCGCCGGGTAATGGGGAGGTGGTGGGGGCGGTGGGTCCCCGGGGGTTGAGGGGGCAACAGCAGCCAGGGCCGGAGCGGCCAGGGCCGGAGCGGCAGGGCCGGAGCGGCAGGGCCGGTAGGGGATTGGCGAAGCCTGGTCAGAGGGCCACCGGGCAGGCGTTGGGGTTCGGTTTGCCTCCCACTGGCCATTCTGGGCCCTCTCCACCACTGCCGGGAATCGGGTGCGATATCCCCCTCCCCTCGGGGCTTGCCAACGGGCGATTGGGTGATAACCTTTTGCGCCCCGAGGGGTTTGCGGCTGTAGCTCAGTGGTAGAGCGCAACCTTGCCAAGGTTGATGTCGACGGTTCAAATCCGTTCAGCCGCTCCACCCCCTTTCGCTTGCACCGCACGCTTTCACTGCTGCCTGGGCAGAGGGTCCCTGGTCATGCCGAGTGACCTTCGCCACGCGGAAAAAACGGGCGTGCCTGAACCGGATTATAGTGGAGGCGTTTGCGGGGCAGAGCAGCGTGCCGGAGCCTTCTTACGCGCACTTGTTTCGTTGCATTCCACGCCCCATGGATGACGCCGATTGGCCTCTCTGTGCCCAGGCGGGCCTGATCCCCCTGATCCCCATGATCCCCGCCCTAGCACTGTTGTTCCTCGCCGCCTCGCCCCAGGACGTCACCTTGCCGGAGACGCTCGTTGAGGCGCCCCGCTCGGAGTTCTCCCAGACCCACTCCGCCTCCCAGCGCACTGTTATTGAAGGAGATGCCCTGCGCGCCACCGGCGAGCGCTCCTTGCCCAAGGCCATCTCCCGGGCCGGCGGCGTCTGGACGCAGGAGACCAACCTGGGCGGCGGCGCGCCCTTCATTCGTGGCCTGACCGGCAATCAGGTGTTGCTCATCGTCGACGGCCTGCGCATCAACGATTCAACCACGCGCTTTGGCCCGAACCCGTCGCTCAACACCATCGACCCGGCCACGGTGGAACGCGTGGAAATCCTGCGGGGTCCGGCTTCAGTCCTCTACGGGTCCGATGCCATCGGTGGCGTGGTCCTGATCTGGACTCGGCGCGCAACGCCGGGAAGCGGCGAGGGTGTGGCCGGCGAAGTCGGTCTCTCCCATGACAGCGCCGCCTCCGGAGGACGCCTCTCGGCCGCTGGTTCTTTCGTGGACGAGAGCTGGGGCTGGTTCGGCGTCGGCAGCCTGGAGGATTGGGGCACCCTGACGGCGGGTGACTCCGAGGACCAGGAGTTCACCGGCTACGACGGTCACAGCCTGTTTCAATCCCTGGAGCACAACCTCTCCAGGGAACGCAACCTGCGCTTCACGGCGCGCATGACGCGCCAGAACGATGTCCCACGCACGGACAAAATGGTGGCGGGGTTCGGGCAGAGCTCGCCGAATAACGAGCTCTACAACTTCGCACGCCAGCAAAGGGAGGGCTACGGCCTGACCTATAGTGACGACAACTCCAGTCCCCTGGCGGATCGCGTGCAGGTGCGCTTGGCGGCCCACCGCTACCGGGAGGACCGCGAGAAGCAGAAGACCGGCGACAACACCTTTACCTTCGAGCAGGACGATGTGGAGACCTTGAGCCTCGGAGTGGATGTGAAGAAGCTCCTGGGCGCGAATCACCTGGTCACTTGGGGGCTGGACCTCAGCCGTGACAGTGTGGATTCCCTGCGTGTGGATACGGACACCACCACGGGCATCGAAACCGACAAGGACGGGTCCTTCGCTCCGGGTTCCGAGTACACGAGCGGGGGTGTTTTTCTGCAGGACGACGTGCTGGGCGGCCTGCCCTTCGATTTGACCGCTGGCGTGCGCTATTCCTGGTATGACTTTTCGGCGCAACCCACCGGTGGCGCGGTTTCCGGTTCCTTTGATGCCCTGACCGCCAGCCTGCGTGCCGGCCGAGACATCTCTGCTGGTGTGCGTCTTTCGGCTTCCCTGGCCCAGGGCTTCCGCGCCCCCAACCTGGATGACCTGGTCCACGATGGAGACTTCGGCGGCGGCGATGAGTTGGCCAACCCGGACCTGGATCCGGAGCAGAGCCTGACCGCGGAGATCGGCCTGGATGTGAGGGGCGAAGAGAGCAGCTGGAGCCTGGCGATCCATGACACGGACATTCAGGATGTTATCGGCCGCGTCTTGACGGACGAGGGTGACCCCGCTGTTGCGGGTGATGAAACCTACTTGCGAAACAACACCGGTGACGTGCGTCTTTGGGGGCTCGAAGGTGCCTGGCGCCGTCAACTCTCCGACGGACCCTGGGCAGTGTCAGCCTCGGCCGCCCATGTCCTCGGTCGCCAGCACGATGATACCGTGGACATCAGCTCGGGCAGCGCGCCCTACGACGGCGTTGACTGGCGGCGTGTGCCGCCGCTCTACGGCAGTCTGGGGCTCAGTTGGAGCAACCCTGACACCGCTAGCCGCCTGGCCAATGCGGATCTCGAACTCGTCTGGGCAGACCGCCAGGACCGCCTGCATCCCCAGGACGAAAGCGACCCGCGCATTGACCCCACGGGAACTCCCGGTTGGGCGCGCCTCGACCTGGATATCGGAGGCCCGCTGGCAGCGGCCGACGGATCCGGAGCGTCCTGGTCAGTTGGGGTGCACAACATTCTGGACAAGAACTACCGCATCCACGGCTCGGGCTTCGATGCCCCGGGCCGCAGCCTGGTGGTCAGCCTGAACCTCATGCGTTGAACAGGCCGCAGGCCCGTCGCCCCTGGCTCCCGATCGAGCCGGAGTCTCAGGACAGTCGCCCTGTTCTGATTCCCCGGGGCCTGGGGCGCGTGGATGCACGGAGCCGGGGCGCAGGAGGGATTTGGACTGCGTGAGCGAGTCTTACAGAGAAAACCTGCGACCTTTGGTTCCGCGCTCCACTCTCAGGGTGGGGGAGGGGGTGGTGGGACCCCGGGGGGGCGCACGCCCCCCCGCTCGTCGGCTGCCGGGCGGCCTTCTTTCTCATTGCCGTCCGATCTGGACAGGCAACCGATGGCAGCGGAGACTGACCGCCATGGATGGCACCGAACGCGAGGACGGAGGCATCAGGCCTGCGGCTGATCAACAATCCGCGCGTGATGTGGAGTTCCGCGGCAGCCCCAAGCGGCCGGGGTTCCTGGCCAGCCTCTCGGCCTCCGGCGCTCTCCACGCGCTCCTCTTCCTGTTCCTGGCCTGGACTTCCTGGAATATCTTTGGCGGCCAGGGCGAGCGCCACGGTGACACCATTGTCAGCCTAGCGCCCAGGCCTGTGGCCCCACCCGAGCCGCCGCCGGAGCCGAATGAGCCCCTGGCTCTACCGAAGCTGGCGGACACCCCTGGCGAGCCCGTGATTCAGGACCTCCCGCCACCGCCACCGGAGGAGGATGAGGTGCATTTCACAGAGTCCGTGGACACGCTCCCGGAGACCTTCGCCAGCCTTCCCTTGGATTCAATCGTCCCCCAGCCGAGCAACGATCCGCAAGTTCAGCAGCCCCCGGAAGCCGAACCCCAGCCGCGACCATCCGAGCAGTCGACGGACACAGGAACCGGCGACAGCCCGCCGATTCTCCAGGAGGGCGTTGCTCCGGCATATCCGGCGGCCGCCCTGCGCCTCCGCTGGCGGGGCACGGTCCAGCTCATCCTCGTCATTGACGAGGCCGGACGCGTGCGTTCCGCCCAGGTCAAGCACTCCAGCGGTCACGCCGTCCTGGACGAGGCGGCCCTCGCCGCCGTGCGTGGCTGGCGCTATTCGCCGGCCCTGCGTGCGGGGCAGCCGGTGGCGATCACAGTGAACAAGTCCATCACCTTCCGCTTCTAGCCCGCCTCTGTCACCGGCCTTCTCCCAGGTGTATTGAAACGGCCAAGTGCGCAGAGTCTCCCGGGCGCGGAGATCGTCACCCGGGAACTGCCTGCCAGCGCCGCGGGCCCGCCGCCTGCCGTTCATACTGGCTGGGATGCGGAGGCTGAGACCGAGCGCTTCCAGGCGGAAGCCGCCCAGTTCACCTGCCCCTGAAGCCGGCAGCGCTCGTATCCGGTAGACACACGCCCCGGAACCGAATCGTATCCAGTAACCGGCGGCGCCAGTTCAGTGGTCCTCGAACCACTTGGCGTTTATGTCGGTGTACTCGGCCCACTGTTCGGGCAGCTCGTCCTCTTCGAAGATGGCGTCAACCGGGCACTCTGGCTCGCAGGCGGCGCAGTCGATGCACTCGTCCGGGTTGATGTAGAGGAGCTTGGCCTCGTCGAACTCCGGCTCGTCCTTGGTCGGGTGGATGCAGTCGACGGGGCAGACATCGACACAGGCGGTGTCCTTGGTTCCGACGCACGGTTCCGCGATCACATGGGCCATCTTCTGGGTCTCCTGGGGGGCTACTGCTGTGTGTGTGTGGGGGGCTTTTCGGGGAGCGAGGGGGCCACTCGACCCACCGGGCTGCTGATTTTGGACCCCCTAGTTAACCTTTTCCTTCGGCCCGTCAACCCCAGAGCACCGCTCAAGCCAAAGATGCCCCCCAGCGGTCACCTGGGCGTGCCAATCCGGCGGGACGAGGCAGGTGCCGGAGAAGCCCTCGATGATGGCGGGTCCACGGAAGTGATGGCCCGGTCCCAGCCGCCCGCGCTCGATGAGATGCGCTGGCAGAGCTTTCGGGTGGGGGCGGCGAGCTTGGGAGCCCTTGGCTTCCCCATCTGGGTGGGCGAAAAAAGCCGGACGCTCGCCCAGGATGGCATCCTGGGGAAGGTCACGGGGCTCCACCGGGCATGGCTCTAGCTGTGGTGCGGGCACCAGGGCTCGCACGCGCAGGTTGACCAGCTCCACCTGGCCCTCGTCCAGGCGCCAGCCGTAGAGCTCCCGGTGGCGTCGGTGAAAAGCCTCCTCACGGTCAGGGCCCTCGGCCAGGGCGATTTCAAAGGACTGACCCCGGTAGCGCAGGTCCAGGCTGGCCTCGCTGCGGATGTCCGCCGCCCGGTGCCCGGCCTCCTCCAGTTCCCGTTGGCCGAGCTCCGCCAGGCTGCGTTCCAGGTCCGCGCGCCGCGCCGGCCCCCAGGCGGACAGGGGGGCCACGATGCCCCGGGAGTGGTCGCGCAGGGCCGTGGCGGCCGCCATGCCCCGGGCGGAGAGGATGCCCGCCCGGGACGGGACCAGGGCGCCGGGCATGGCGAGGCTCTGGGCCAGGGCGGCGGCATGCAGGCCTCCGGCACCGCCGAAGGCCACCAGCGGCAGACGGGCCGGGTCCTGGCCGCGCTGCATGCTCATGACTCCCACGGCCCGCCGCATGGCCGCCCGGGCCACCTCGAGCACGCCCAGGGCGGCCTCCTCCGGTGGGACGCCGAGTTGTCCCCCGAGGTTGGCGAAGGCGCGTTCCACGCCGTGCGTGTCCAGGCGGAAGCCCGTGTCCAGGAATGGCCCCTCGGCGATGTGTCCCAGAAGGACATGGGCGTCGGTGACCGTGGGCGTCTGCCCTCGCCCGTGGCAGACCGGCCCCGGGTCCGCCCCGGCGCTCTGCGGCCCCACATGGAGGATGCCGCCGGAGTCGACCGTGACCAGGGATCCGCCGCCGCAGCCGATGGTGTGGATGTCGAGGCTGGGGACGGCGACCGGATGGCCGGCGACGCTGGTGTTTGTCACCGCCTGGGCCAGTCCGCCCGCGGCGTGTGCCGCGCCCGTGCTCCGGCATTCGTCAGGGCTTCCGCCGTCCCCATGGGCATCCGTATGGAAGGCCACATCCGTACTCGTGCCGCCCATGTCCAGGGTCAGGATGCCGGGGTGGGCACCGGCCAGGAGGCCGGCTTCCGCGGCGGCCCGGGCGGCGCCGAGCACACCTCCGGCGGGACCGGAGAGCAGCACCCGCACCGGTTCGATGGCCGCCCGCCCGGCGCTCAGAGTGCCTCCGCAGCTCTGCAGGATAGAGAGATCGCCCGGGGCCTCAGCGTTCCGGGACAGCTTGGAAAGGCGCTCGCGGAGCCGAGTCAGGTAGGCGCCCATCACAGGTACCAGCGCGGCGTTGACCACGGCCGTGGAAAAGCGCTCGTGCTCTCGGTACTCCGGCAGAATCTCAGCTGAACAGGTCAGCGGCAGGTCGAGCCCCTCAAGTTGCATGCGGACCTCCTCCTCGCTGGACGGATCCGCCCAGGAGTGCAGCAAGCAGATGGCCACACTGCGGGCATCGGAATCCGCCAGTTCCTGTCGCAGGCGACGCCAATCCTCTGGTTCAGGCCGGGCGCTGGTCTCCAGGGCGAGGTCGGATGCTCCGCGGGCCTCTGCGTCGGCGGTCTTCTGCCCGTGGGCTGGCCAGCTGCGCTGGTTGATTTCAAAGCGCAGGTGTCTCTGCACTAGCGGCGCGGGCTTCACAGGGAAGAGGGCGTAGAGGTCCGGGCGGTCCTGGCGGCCGATTTCGATCAGGTCCCGGAAGCCGCGGTTGGTCACCAGGGCGGTGGGCGGCACGGCACCGGTGAGCAGGGCATTCAGGGCCACGGTGGTGCCGTGGACAACTTCCATTCCCGCCTCCCAATGCCCCATGGCTTCAAGTCCCAGGGCTACGGCTCGGGATGGGTCATCCGGCGTTGAGGGGACCTTGGCCACCGCCACCACCTCCCCGGCGCCCGGTCCGATCAGGATGACATCCGTGAAGGTGCCACCGGTGTCCACGCCCACCCGCAGGGGGCCCGACGGAAGTCGCCCTTTGGGGTCGTCCCCGGTGTCAGGAGTCCCGGAAGTCATGGGAGCGAGTCTACGGGGAGCGGGGGAGGACCAGAAGCGAGCCGATTCAGGTAGGCTGCCCGTTGTGCTTCAGCACTTCACAGTTTGGCTTTCCGCAGCGGGGCCATGGGCGCCGATCCCTGGCAGCCTGCAATCAGGCGCCCTGCCCCTCCTCTTGGCCTGGGCCCTCGGCGGCTATCTGCTGGGCGCCGTGCCCTTCGGCCTGGTGCTGGCGCGCATCAAGGGAGTGGACCTGCGTGCGGTGGGTAGCGGCAACATCGGGGCCACCAACACCATGCGCGCCCTGGGTCGTCCCCTGGGCGTCTTGGCTTTCCTGCTCGATTTCTTCAAGGGCTACCTGCCGGTCTTCCTCGTGGCTGCCCTGGGGCCCACCCTCGGGCTCGATTCGTCCGTGCGTCCGAGCGTCGAACTGGCCGCAGGCACCGCCGCGGTCTGCGGTCACTGCTTCCCGATCTACCTGCGTTTCCGCGGAGGCAAGGGCGTCAGCACAGCCTGCGGTGCCCTGGTGGCCATCGATCCCGTGATCTTCCTCCTGGGGGGCGCGGCCTGGCTCCTGACGCTCCTCTTGACCCGTTTCGTCGGCCTGGCCTCAATTGTCATGGGACTGGCCTTTCCCATCCTGACCCATTGGCGCACGGAAGGTGAGCCTGCGGAGTACTGGATCGGATGTGTTTTGCTCGCCCTCTTGATCCTCTGGCGCCACCGTTCGAATATGTCCCGCATGTTAGCCGGCCAGGAGCCGCGCATCGCTTCTCTGGGCGAGCGCCGCGCCGACTCGGCGAATCGAAAAGCATGAGTGCAACTGAACACAACACTTCCATTGGCCAGGACGCAGGCCCCGTGCTCGTCATCGGCGACGGCAGCTGGGGTACTACCCTGGCTCTGGTGCTGGCCCGGCGCGGCGTGCCGACGACCCTCTGGAGCGCCTTCCCGGAACAGGCCGAGGAGCTGCTCGCGGCCCGCGAGAACAAGCGCTTCCTGCCCGGCGTCGCGCTACCGGAGAGCCTGGCCATCAGCGCTGATCCCTGGGGTGCCGCCGAGGCCGCCAGCTTCGTCGTCAGCGTGGTGCCCACCCAGTTTCTGCGCTCGGTGGCCGAGCGTTTTCAGGAAGTCCTGCCGGCTGATGTGCCCCTCGTGACCGCCACCAAGGGGCTGGAGATCGAGACTTTTCGTACACCCGGGGAAATCCTGCTGGAGGTCCTCGGCGAGCGCCCCCTGTGCGTGCTCACGGGGCCCAGCCATGCGGAGGAGGTGGCCGCGGGCAAGCCCGCTTCCCTGGTGGCGGCCAGCTCGAACCGCGACTTCGCGCGGGATGTGCAGCGGGCCTTCACCTCCGAGAGCTTTCGCGTCTATGTCGGGGGCGATTCCGTCGGTGCCGAGCTGGCCGGTGCCCTGAAGAACGTCATCGCCCTGGCGGCGGGCATCAGCGATGGCCTGGAACTCGGCGACAATGCCAAGGCCGCCCTGCTGACCCGCGGCATGGTGGAAATGGCCCGTTTCGGTGTGGCCCGCGGGGCCCAGGCCGACACGTTTTTTGGCCTGGCCGGCTTCGGGGATCTCGTGACCACCTGCTGCTCTCCCCACTCCCGCAACCGGGCGGTGGGGGAACGCATCGGCCGCGGTCAGACGCTGCGTGAAATCCTGGAGGAAATGGACATGGTGGCGGAGGGCGTTTGGACTACCAAGGCACTCTTTGGACCTAACGTGGATACCGGAGACTTCTCCCTGCCCATCGCCGAGCAGGTGCACGCGATCCTCTTCGAGGACAAGCCCGCCCGTGCGGCTGTACTCGACCTGATGCGACGGGAAGTGGCGGGCGAGATGGACGGCGTCCTGGAGGCCAGGTAATGGGACCCACTACCGGCTTCGTTCTCTTCCTGCTCATCACCCTCGCCTTTTTGGGTGCGGTGATCCTTACTGGCAAAGCGGCCCGGCGCGTGGCACACCTCTGTTGCGTGGGAGGTGCGGTCCTTGGCCTGGGTATCACGATCTACTTCGCGGAGCAGTTGGGAGCCCTCTACGACCTGGAATCCGCCGGCTGGATTACACCGCTGCACCTGGTCCTGGCGAAAATAACCGTATGTGCCTACCTCCTGCCGGTCATCACCGGTCTGCGTACCATGCGCGACGAAGTCCACAAGGATACCCACGGCAAGGTCGCCCATCTGGTCATAGGCTTGACGGTGCTGACCGCCATCACCGGCACGGCCATGGTGCTCATGGCCACGCAGCTCAGTTGAGCTAGAGTTCGAGCACGCGGCGCGCCGCGCCCAGGTAGAGCGGCAACGTCAGCAGGCTGAGATTGGCCAGGACCGGCACGGTCACCAAGAGCAGCCAGATGCGGTGGGCCCGGAATGAGAACAGGGCCAGGCCCAGGCCGGGCAGGGCGAAGCAGCAGGAGCCCCACCAGAGAACATCCGTGGATGGAGACCACTTGGGCCAGATCTGCACGGCGATCAGGGCCAGCCACCAGATCCCCCAACCACAGGAGGCCAGGATCATCGACGCCATCCAGGTCCGGTGCCGCCGGCGCACCAGGGCCCGAATCCGCCACTGGTTGCGCAGGGGCCGTGCCATGAGCCCATTGTCCCGCCCCCGGGCCCGTCCCACAAGCCAGAGCGTCCGAGCCGGGCTTCCCGGACTCCCCGCCCTACCCCGGACCGCCCATTCGCCCATCTGTGGGCCGCGCCTATGGACTCCCGGCCCCCCTGCGGGTATGGTCTTCGCCTCTTCGGTCGGGGCGTGGCGCAGCATGGCTAGCGCGCTGCAATGGGGTTGCAGAGGTCGGAGGTTCGAATCCTCTCGCCCCGACCATTTCGCTTGCTTGCAGAGCGACAGGTTACGTTCGAGCCGAGCAATGCGAACTGGTTGCCGGAGGCGACCTCTCACGAAATGCTCACGAGTTGTGCGGCACGGTTCGGCATCCAATTGCCATCCCACCGTTTCTCGTTGCTCCCCTAGCTCAAGCGCGCGGCACGAGTTGGCGCGCAGTGGCACGGAAATGGCGATGCGGCGACGTGCTTTGTGGAGTTGCAGAGGTCGCAGGTTCGGCCTCCTCCCAGCCTGGACCCATGCTACGTCCTCACATCTGCTGTCAGATGGGCAGACCTTCGGCGTCCAAACAGGGCGTAGAGAGCCGGAAGGACCATCAAGGTAAGTAGGTTGTCGGCTATCACTCCGCCGATGACAACGGTTGCGAGTGGGCGTTGCACCTCGGCGCCAACCCCCGTGTTGAGAGCCATCGGCACGAACCCGAGCGCTGCGACCATGGCCGTCATCAAGATTGGCCGCAGGCGAATCAGTCGCGTTTCCTCGACAGCTTCTTCGAGTGGTAGACCTTCCTCGTCAATCTTGCGTCGGATGGTCGACACGAGCACCAACCCGTTGAGCATGGACACTCCTGCCACGGCCACGAAACCGACTCCGGCAGATATCGTGAATGGCATGTCTCGCAGCCAAAGCGCCACAACACCGCCGAAGGCAGCGAAGGGCGCTCCAGTCGCAATCATTGCCGCGTCGCGAACAGAACGAGTGCTCATGTAGAGCAGGAAGAGAATCGCCGCCAGCGCTACCGGCACGATAATGCCCATCCGGCGGCTGGCCCTCTGCAAGTGCTCGAACTGACCACCCAGACGAGTGAAGTATCCGGCTGGCAACTCCACATCGGCTGCGATGCGCTCTTGCGCCTCTGCAACGAAGCTGCCCAAGTCGCGCCCCACTACGTTGGCTTGCACGACGACGCGCCGTTTCTGCCATTCTCGTGTGATGGTCGACGGGCCCTCGACCTCTCGAAAGGTCACGAGTTCGGTAATCGGCACCCGCTGGCCCGAAGCCGTTGGCACCCGGAGCTTGCGGACTGCCATGGGGTCCCGACGGTACTTGTCATCCAGCCGCACGATGAGGTCGAATCTTCGCTGCTCCTCGCGGATTTCGCCCACTTTTATCTCTCCGACCGCTTCGACAAGGCTCAGCACGTGCGCGGCAGATATTCCGTGACGTGATAGTGCGTCGCGGTCGACTTCGATTTCGAGTATAGGCTGACCCGTGACTTGCTCTGCAGCGATATCCACCGCTCCCGGAATCCCCTCGAGGACTTCCTGCACTTCCAGCGCCTTGCCTTTCAGCACTTCGAGGTCGTCCCCGAACACCTTGACGCCGAGGTCCGCGCGGATGCCTGCCGTCATCTCGTTCACTCGCATCTCAATTGGCTGAGTGAAGATGGCCCTCATCCCCGGCATTGCACGGAGCGCGGCCTGCATCTGGGAGGTTAGCTCAGCTTGGGTGCTCGCCTGGGTCCATTGTTCGCGCGGGTTTAGAGTTACGAATAGGTCAGTGACCTCGAGCCCCATGGGGTCGGTCGCCACCTGGGCCGTACCCGTACGGCTCCATAGGTCGCGCACTTCGTTTGGGAACTCGTCTTTCAACAGCTCCTCGAGCTGCTGCCCGTATCGAAGGGACTCGTCGAGTGATACGCCTGATAGCCGCACGGTGTTGATTACCAGCGCCTCTTCGTAGAGGCGCGGAATGAAAGTCGTTCCGAGTTGGGAGGCGATGATGCCCCCCAAGACCAGAATGCCTGCGCCGAAGAGCACGACCGTACGAGGAAACTGAAGTGCACACCGCACGACTGGGCGGTAGACCCACTGCGCGGCTCGAACCAGGAAGTTCTCACGCTTATGGGCCTTCAGATTCTTGAGCCCTAAGCTGGCCAGCACCGGTATCAGTGTCAGAGAGAAGAGCAGGGAGCCGGATAGAGCGAAAATAACTGTCAGCGCCATAGGCCTAAACAGCCGCCCCTCGACTCCTTCGAGAAGCATGATTGGCAGGTAGACGATGAGGATAATCAGTTCGCCGAACATCGTCGGCTTGCGCACCTCAAGCGTTGCGTCTCGCACGATGTCGAGCTCGGAGCGTGTGCCTCCTTCTCGTGTCAGGCGGCGAACGCAGTTCTCGACGATGATGACTGAGCTATCGACGACCAGGCCGAAGTCGATTGCGCCGAGGCTCAAGAGACTGGCCGAGATACCGAAGCGCAGCATCGCGCTAAAGGAAAACAGCATCGCGAGCGGGATTGCTGAGGCAACGATGAGGCCAGCGCGGAGGTTGCCGAGGAACACAAAGAGCACGGCGATGACAAGCAGCGCACCCTCGAGCAGGTTATTGCGAACAGTCCCTATGACGCGGTCCACGAGCTCGGTGCGGTCGTAGAGCACCTCCACGCGCACGTGCTCTGGAAGGCTCTTGCTCGCCTCCTCCAGGCGCTCCCGCAAGCGGGTCGTTACCTCATGGCTGTTCTCACCCATGAGCATGAACCCGAGGCCCAGCACGGTTTCTCCCCTGCCGTTCGCAGTTACGCCTCCACGCCGAATCTGATGGCCCTCGCGCACTTGTGCAACGTCACGAATGCGAACCGGAATGCCCTCATGTTCGGCAACTACGATTCCCTCGAGCTCAGGAATGCTCCTTGCGAGACCGATGCCGTGCACCAGGTGCATCTCGCCAGCGGCCGCGATGACACCGCCCCCGACATTCTCGTTGTTGTCTCTAAGCGCTCGGATGACATCGTCGAGGGTTAGCTCGTGTTCGAGCAGTTGTAGGGGTTCGACCACGACGTGGTACTGCCGCTTCCGGCCGCCCCAAGTATTGACTTCGGCAACACCTGGGACTGTCAGAAGTTGAGGGCGCAGCACCCAGTCGTGCAAGGTGGTCAACTCGGTAAGCGTTGCCGCCTCGCTATGGAGCGCATAGTGGAGGACTTCCCCAAGACCGGTGGCCACGGGGCCCATCTGCGGAGAAGCTAATCCTTCGGGAAGCTCGACTGTCTGGAGGCGTTCGCCGATGAGTTGCCGAGCGAAGTAGACGTCAACGCTGTCTTCGAAGAGTGCAACGACTTGTGAGAGACCGAACTTCGAGGTGGAGCGCACCTCGACGAGGCCCGGGAGACCGCCAATCGCCTGTTCGACTGGGAACGTAATCTGTTGTTCGATTTCGACCGGACTCAGTGATGGCGCATCGGTGTTGACCTGCACTTGTACGGGAGTCGTGTCCGGAAACGCGTCGATAGGCAGGCGCGCAAGCGCCAGTAGCCCCACAGCTACCAGGAACGCTGATAGGACAATGACGAGGAGCCGATTCCGAAGTGACCAGCCAACGATTGCGTCAAACATGCGATTAGCTCCCACCTACTCGTTCAGGTAGTCCACTTCGCAGCAACCGGCGCCGATGCTGCCTTTCTGTAGCTCGGTCTTGAGGATGAAGCTGCCTTGGGTGACGACGGATTCTCCACCCGACAACCCGCTGAGAACCTCGTAGTAGTCACCCGTGTCGTATCCCAGGCGTAGTTTCCGGGGCATGAAATCGGTCGGGGAGATCCGTTCAAAGGCAACGTTGCAGCAGCCTTCCCATTGCACCGCACCCTTGGGAACCAAGACCGCATCCTTGTCGTCTCGAGTCACGATATTGGCAGTGCCAAAGCTCTGAGCGCGAAGGATGCCTTCCGGGTTCTCGAACTCCGCCCGCACCTTCACGGTGCGCGTGCGCCGGTCGACATCACTACTTATCCAGGTCACGCGACCTCCGAGCGTCTCACCTGTCCAGCCCTCAACGGAGAGCAGTACTGGCTGGCCTCGCTCAACGAGCCGAATCTCCTGCTGGTCAATGTCCACGATGACCCACATTCGTGAAGTGTCTGCCACGCTAACGACCGATGTCTCGGGCGAGGTGAGTTCGCCGAGCACCGCGTCGAGACCGACCACGACACCGGAGAAAGGTGCAGTGATGCTCAGAAAGGAGGAGGCTTCGCCGTTCTCTTTGACATCCCCAATCTGGTTCGCGGTGAGCCCGAGGTTTGCCAGCCGTTGCTCTGCCGTGGCCAATGCTATGCGGCTCTCAACGAGCTGGGTTTCTGCCTCCAGGGAGTCCTTCTCGGTGGACAAGCCCTTCTCAAGCAGAGCCCCTTCCCGTTGGCTGTTCTTTTCCCACAGGCCGAGGCGAGCCGCAGCCCGCAAGAGCTCGGACTTGGCAGTGCCCAGCGCTGCGCAGTCCAGAACGAGGAGCACGTCTCCGGCTTCCACCTCGTCACCGAGGTATCGGCGAACCTCCACAACTGTCCCGGCCGCGCGAGGGGCCAAGCGTGCGTGGAACCTAGAGTCGTATGCCACGGTTGCAGGGGCCTGGAGCGTCTTGCGGAGCTTTCCGCGCCACACTTCCTCCACGAGCACTCCTACTCTGTCAGCCACACTCGCCGTCGTGAGCCTGACGACGCTTGAATCGGTCGTGCATGTCAGCGACGGCAGCGCTTGCACGCGTGGTGTGTCTACGGTCAAGACAACGTAGTCAGGATCAGCGCCGTCCTCCACGGGGGCAGCTTTGGAAGACTCGTACTTCTCGAGGGCGCCTGGGTTGCAGGTCTCGCAGTGTGTCTCGGGTAGCCCGTGTTCTTCGCACCAGTCGCTTTCGCTACGGAAGGCCTCTTCGAGGTCGTTGCGGCATTTCGTGCACACCGCTTCTGGCACACCGTGGCCATTACAGAACCCCATCTCCTCGATGACTGCAGGTGAGCAGAACGGACAGTTGTCGACCTTGTGCTTGGCGCATGGGCCGGACTCCTGCGGTGTGGCCGCCGCCTGACCAGCCATGCTCTGCCACTTGTCCAGGACCCCCGGGTTGCAAGCTTCGCACTGCGACTCCGGAAGGTCGTGCCCGGCGCACCAGTCGTTTTCTGCCCGAAACGCTGCCTCAAGGTCATCGCGGCACTTCGTGCACACCGCCTCTGGCACACCGTGGCCATTACAGAACCCCATCTCCTCGATGACTGCAGGTGAGCAGAAAGGGCAGTTCGAGACACTGTGCTCAGCACAGAGTGCCGCAGTAGAGGAGGTTTCAGGTGAAGAGGCTTCCTGCGAGGGTTCGCCACACCCGAGCAGGCCTACGGAACCGATGGTGACCAGCGCGATGGCAGGGATGAGATGTCTATGCTTCATGTTTATCGTCCGGCTTGTTTCACATGTGTGGCGAGGAGTGTTTCCCGCGGGGTACCCGTTGCGCGCTCTAGATCAGAGAGTGCAGTCGCGGCCTGGAGCAGCCGTCGGGCGTAGGCGCTGCGGGCCGCCAGAAGTTGGCGCTGCGCTTCGAGCGCCGGGAGCATCGTGGTCTTGCCCAGTTGGTAGCTTTCGCGTGCCTGGGTGAGCGTCTCTTCGGAGCGCGTCAGAATGTCGTCGCGATAGACTGCGAGCGCATCCCAGCTCGCCTCCGCTCGTGCCAGCGCCGAATTCACTTCTTGCCTCGCAGAGAGTTGGACCGCGACGAGGGCTATCTCGCGTTGCGACAGGGCCTCGAGCGCTTTGGCCACCTGTGCTTGGTTCTGGTCGAACAGGGGCAGCTCTACTCGAACGCCTGGCCCGACACTCCAATCTCCATCTTTCTCGGCTGCTACACCGACATCTACGTTCCGAATGAAGAGACCGCGCTGCCTTTCGACTTCCGCAGTGGCCTGATGTACGGCCCCTTCGGCAGCACGAACATCGAGCCTTCGTGAAAGGGCGAACTCCTCGAGCTCTTCCAGCGGCAAGAGTGGGGGAGGACCTTCGTTCGAAAGCTCGGCCAACCGAGGTCCGCTGTCTTGGGGCCCGAGGCCTAGCAGCAGGAGTAGCCTTCGGCGCGCTTCTCCGGAGGCAAGTTCGGCGTCGAGGAGCGCAACCTCGGTCTCGAGGAACTCCAGCCTGGCCAGGTTGGCGTCGATGGCCGTACCCGCAGCAGCTTTGAGCCGTGCCTCGGCAAGCTCGAAGAGCCGTTGGGCCGAAGCTCGGTTCTCTTTCGCAATCTCGAACAGCTTGGCAGAGGCTGTCGTCTCGACGTATGCAACGCGGATGTCGCCTGCAAGCACCGCTGCTTGGTGCGCGAGCTCTAGGATTCCGTACTGCAGAGCGCTTTCGGCTACGCGCACGCGCTTGGGCAACTGCCAGATGTCGAGGAGGCTTCCGAAGAGTCCTCCTTCAAGCTCACTAGCGCCGCCCGAAGGTGGGAAGCGAAGAACCGCGTTGAGTGATGGGTTCGTTAGCAGGCCTGCTTGCACCCGGTCGGCGTGAGCCATTCCGACCTTGCGAAACGCAGCCTGTAGGGCCGGGTTGTTCAGCAATCCGAGCTCAACAGCTTCCGAAAGCCCAAGGCCGTCGCGCAGGAGCTCGGCCATGCGCTCGTCTGTCGCTGCTGGGTCAGCGTCAGGGTGGAAGACGTGTTTGGCACCGGTAGCGGAGCGGATTTCTTCTACGGCCTGGTCGTAGTCGGGACCGGGATGGACCGACTGGCACGCCGCGAGGCCTAGCAGGCACGCGACCGCCAAGCTATTTCGACACGGCACCATTGAGCTTCTCCGAAACAGAGCCCGCGAGTTTCAACCAGAACGGGTCGCCAATCCGGTAGTAGGCGAGCTTGCCCTGTGCCCTGAAGTCCACCGCCCCGATTCGCCGGAGCTCCTTGAGCTGCTGCGACGTGCCAGAGAACGAAATGCCCAGAACGTGTGCCAAGTCGCACACGCAGAGCTCACGACCCTCGAGTGCTCTCAGCACCCGGAGTCGCCCCGGGTGCGCAAGCACCTTGAGGGCATCGGCCACGCTTCGGCTCTCGCCCTCCGGTGGGAGGTCTGCCCTGGCCGCTGCTGCCCGGGGGCCGTCGATGCAATCGACTTCGCACAGGCCCTTGGTGACTTTCCGGTCCTTTTCTTTCATGTTGTCATTTCCTCAGATCATGAAGCGACATGTATAGCCTAGCACTTGAGTGCCCGCGGCGAAACCACCAAGAAGAAAGACTGATTGCCCCGGGGGAGCCGGAAGGGGCAGGCCGCAGAAGCCGTCTCCAAGCCCACTAACCCCGGTTGGCATGCGCTGGCACGGAAACGACCACTTGCGACATCG
>PVBE012832512.1_pt1 | contig 38525 bp, 31 predicted proteins | sample 1631181 | NCBI WGS metagenome assembly PVBE01 (sample SAMN08397723, study PRJNA350692) | Marine metagenome, whole genome shotgun sequencing project. | isolation source: water | place: Pacific Ocean | collected 2012-04
GCCTGATGGCGCACGTGGAGGTCATACGATCACGGATCGAGACAAAGGAGGCCGGCCATGCCCTACGCGCCAGCTGCGCCTACCGATCGGGCACCCGGCGTCCCGCACGGCTGCCCTGCCGCGAAGCGGCTTCGTTCAAGCGTGCCGGGCATGTTCAACAGCTTGGGGGTGAAAGTCCCCTGCACAACCTGATGGAGGTGAAGTGCTAGTGAAGCGCAAGGGCGCATTCCGCGAGGGGTGGTCTGAAGGAAGCGTGAATCAAAACTGCGACCTGACGAACAGAAATCGGATAGGAGGCGATGTAGGGCGGACGAGCTGCCTTGAGACAGCAAAGTCCATATCCATCAAGCACCTACGTTGTAGATCCGGCGGGTGTGCAGGGAAGGCGGTTGAACTTACCCCGGGAGGTCTGTGTCGTCGTCCCATACGGGACTGAGGCGCGTCGTAAGGCGGCCCGATCGCGGCACAGAAGTCAGCAGAAGGCATAGTAGTCACGAAGAAGCTGGCAGCGGGTCCGGAGAGGCTCGTAGGATGCTGGAAGGTTCGCGGGACGAAGGCCGGAACGGTCCCCGCAAGGGGTCGAATGGAGAGGCGAGTAGGCCATGGAACTCACGAGTGCCGAGCGGCAGAAGATCCAGCTAGAGCTGGCCTTCTCGAGGGACGGAGGAGGTGAAACCTCCTCTTCAATCGACGAAGGGACCGAAGTGCCCGTGGCGGACCCTGTCACCCAAAGCCCAGAGTGCACCGAACAACTGATGGAGGAGGTCGTCGAACGTGGAAACCTGAAGCAGGCTTTGAAGCGCGTCCAATCCAACAGGGGTGGCCCGGGGATCGACAAGATGACTGTCGAGGAACTCCCGGTTCACCTGAAGGAGCACTGGAGAACGATCCGGGAACAGCTCCTGCAGGGGACCTATCGCCCGCAGCCAGTCAAGCGTGTAGAGCTACCGAAATCCGGGGGTGGTGTGCGAAAGCTCGGCATTCCGACGGTGCTCGATCGTTTTGTCCAGCAATCGGTGCTCCAGGTTCTCCAAAGGCGCTGGGACCCCACGTTTTCCGAACACAGTTACGGCTTTCGCCCGGGACGCTCGGCCCATCAGGCCGTGGCCCAAGCGCAGCAATACGTGCGCGAGGGCTACACGGTCGTGGTTGATTTTGACTTGGAAAATTTCTTCGATGGAGTCAACCACGACAAGCTGATGAGTCGCATAGCGAGACGGGTGTCCGACAAACGGCTGCTCCGTCTGATCCGGTCGTTCTTGACGGCCGGTGTGATGGAGCAGGGTCTTGTCGGTGCAACGAAAGCGGGGACGCCCCAGGGCGGTCCGCTTTCGCCCTTGTTGAGCAACGTGGTTCTGGACGAGTTGGACCGCGAGCTCGAGCGACGTGGGCATCGATTCTGCCGCTACGCAGATGACACGAACATCTACGTGGGCAGTCTCCGTGCCGGAAAACGCGTGATGGCGAGTATCACGGAGTTCATCACGCGCAAGCTCAAGCTTCGCATCAACGAGTCCAAGAGCTGTGTCGCGCAGGCGTGGGAGCGTGAGTTTCTGGGATTCAGCGTCAGTTGTGGCGCAGCTCGGAAGCGGAGCATCGGCCAGAAGGCCGTGCACCGTTTCAAGGGGCGAATTCGAGAGATCACGCGACGAAGCCGTGGTGTCAGCCTTGCGCATGTTGTCTCCGACCTGGCCGTGTACATTCGCGGCTGGGTTGGGTACTTCGGATTTTGCGAGGCGCGTTATCTGCTCCGGGACCTGGACTCGTGGCTTCGACGTCGTCTCCGTTGCTTCATCTGGAAGCAGTGGAAGACTTTCAAAAGGCGACGTCGGGGACTGATGGAACGAGGAATCGCTGAGGCTCCCGCCTCGCAGACCGCCGCTCGATCACGAGGGTGCTGGTCTTCGAGCCACGTGCCGCCTCTGCGCCGTGCGTTCCCAAATGCCTACTTCGACACGATGGGATTGCCCCGGATGTTCGCTCGGTAGCACGCTCAACCAGCCGAATCGCCGTGTACGGACCCGTACGCACGGTGGTGTGGGAGGGCGGGAGCCGTGAGGCTCCCCCCTATCCCGATTGATACTTATCGGTGGTTGCGAAATGCAGCTTGTTTGTCCTTCCATAGGGTCGGAGCGCAAGGCGTTCTTCCCCATTCGCCTCAGATTCTTCGATCTGGGCGTCTGCTCCCGTTCTGGCTGGACGGTCTCGAGTCGAGACATGGCGTTCGTGGTTCGGTCCGAGCATCAGTCGAACTCTGTTGAACGGCTCGTTTAGAAGATTGGGTTCGAAGGCAATTCCAGTGCATCGCGATTGCTCGGCGCCGTATACTCTGCGAATACTCTGTCAGCGGAATCGTAAGGTGAGCGCGGCGCGAGTTAGCGCGCACCGCTCCGTGAGATCCTCGATCGCTTGCGTGACCTCGTCCGAGCCGATCGAGTCGTTGCCGTAGATCGAGTGATCTGGCGGCAGGCCCGGACTCGGTCAGCGCTCGGACGAGCTCGGCAGCGACCCGCCACTGCGCAAGCTGTTGCGTGCGGCCAGGGCGGTGGCTTCGGCCTCGGCCAGGTCGTTGCCGCTGTAGATCCTCTGCACCGTGGGTCCGATGCTCGAATGGCGCACGAAGACCGCGAAATCCGCCGTCCGCTCGGACCGCAGGTTCCGCCAGACCTCAACCGTCCCACCCTCGATTTCGAACAAGACTTCTCTGCGCGCCCTGGGCTGGCGTTCGCGCGCGACCGGCACGGCGACGGGCGTGGGCGGGGCGGGTGCCGCGGGACTGCTGAAGGTGTCATCCATCGCCATTGCCGGATCCGGTGTCGACTCTTCCAGTGTCGAGCCCATGACGGCGTCCATTGCCACCAAATTCTCGGTGGCTTCCGGCAGGCCGTGCATCTCCTCGAGTTTGGCAAGGGCTTCGTTACACGAGAAATACTCGGCGCTGTCGCGCCAGAACATCGGGGGAATCTCTTCCGCGCTTGCGTTGAACACGACGGTGTGTCGAACCTCACTCTCGAGCGCGATTTGCAGCTGCATCGGCGGGTTGCTGTCGAGCTCCACCAGGTACTCGCCGGGGGGCAGGCGGATGACGTCGCCGCTGCCCAGCGCGCCCGCGCCAACCGTTGTGCCGCCGTAGGACACGTTGAACGACGTTCCCACCGTCGTCATCAATGCCTGTTGGAGGTCCCGCGCGCTGGCCGCTGTGAGAAAGCGCCCACCCGATGCATCGGCGATCGCTTGCAGGCTCGCGAGATCCTCGTCCGAGGCGTCGTTCATGCCGAAGCCGATCACGTGCACGGGTACGGGGCCTTGCGCTTGCAAGGCTTGCGCCGCGGCGGGTGCATCCCCACCACAGCTCTCGATGCCGTCCGTCACGAGCACGACAGCGTGTTCGCCGGGCACGCCTTCGAAGTCCTTTGCCAGTTGCTCCAAGGCATAACCCAGCGGGGTTTGTCCTTTCGGCGTCAGCCCTGCAATGGCGCTGCGGATCTCGGCCCGGTTGTTCTCGCTCGCCGGAACTAGAAGCTGGGTGTCCTCACAGTCGTGCGCTGCGGGCGTGTGCTGGTGTCCGTACACGCGAAGCGACAGCATCAAATCCTTTGGCAGCCAGCCGAGTGCATCGTTGAGGGTCCGCTTGGCAATCGACATCTTGGCCTCGCCGCCGATCTGCCCCCACATGCTCCGGGAAACATCCATCACGACCTCGACGGAGCGCTTGGAGATCGAGAGAGCGGGCTCTCCGTCTCGCACTGCCTGGATCGCGAGTTCTCCACAACCCTCGGAGCGCAGCGTGACCGTGACGGATTTCGTGCGTGTGGTTCCGTCGAGACTGGTTACGGTTGCGGCGATTCGGTTCTCGCCTCTGGTGATCGGGACCTCGCCCGAGAAGCTGCCCATCGTGAGCGAAACCGGAATCGGATCGGAATCGTTTACGCTGAGAGCGACACTCTCGATGCCTGTCGTACGCAGGTTCAGGAAGGCAGCGGGAAGCTTCGTGGGGTCCGTCACGAGCAGGAAGCTGCCCCCCGTGCCGGAAGCAATCTCTCTCAACATCCTCTCGCCCAGCTCGTCGCTTCCTAGCAGCAGACTGTGGATCGCCACGCCCTGTGCCCGCGAGCGCTCCATCGCCGCCCGAGCCTTCTTCTCGTTGGATCTTCCATCGGTGAAGACCAGCATTACACGCGTCGAACCCTCTCGCGCACCCTGCTCGAAGGCCGCAAGCCCCGTGTCGATGCCCTTTGCCAGGTTGGTGGTGGACCCGCGACCCAGATCGCGAAGCGACTGGATGACGGCGTCACGATCTGTCGTGAGCGGTGACAGCAGCTTGGATCCGCGGCCGAAGACGACCACGCCAATTTGAATGTCGCTCCAGTCGGGCAGGCTCTCGACCAGGCCGATCGCCCCCGACGTGCGGTAGTCGTCCGGGTCGGTGTTCTTCAGGCTGCTCGAGGTGTCGATCACCAGCACGAGGTCCAGCTGCGTCACACCACCGAAGATGGAGGCGCCACCCCGCACCTCGATCGAAGCTTCGGAGTTCGTCAGCAGGGTGCCCGTGACGGGATGCTGGATCTCCACCTGGAGATCGCCATTGGGTGCCGAAGCTGCGGGCGCGGCGCCCACGACCTGGATCCCTCCCCAGACGATCACACCAAGAGCCAAGGAAATCGGAGTCTTCACGGTGTCACCTCCAAGCGCCTCGTATCGGCCGAATCATCTAGGTGCTTGATCTCTTGCATGGGCGTGCATCCTGCCCGGGGCAGGAGTCGGACGCTCCGCAGCTCGGTTGGCAGGCTCAGGTGGCAGGCAGGAGGGGAAGCCGAGTGAAGGGCGAAGCTCTCCTCACGCCATCGAGACGTGCTGAGGGGCTCTCTCGCGACCGACACCCGTGGTTTCACGGGTCGGCGCCAGCGCCTTCGCAGGGGCGACTAATCCGAGCTCGGCGGTTGCGGCCGCCGCCGCCGGGCGAACCGACTGAGATCCTCGAGCGCGAGATAGGGGCTCAGCCCCAGAACGGGGCAGAGAAGCCTCATTCGACGCCCATTTGTCATATCGTAGTTTGGCGGTGGTATGGGAAACGCCGCTTGAAGCTACTTCCATGGGGTCGGAGCGCAAGGCGGACTTCCCCATTCGCCTCCGATTCTTCGATCCGGGCGTCTGCTCCCGTTCTGGCTGGACAGTCTCGAATAGAGATTCTGTGCTCAGGGCTCGGTCCGAGCAGCGGCCGATCATTTCCGATCGGCTCGTCTAGAAGATGCGATTCGAAGATCAGTCCATCGCATCGCGATTGATTGGCGTTTCTGTTCTCCACAGAGTCGTGGGGAACAACATCCATCTGGGCCTGTGTCGGCCATCGCTTCTTGTGGTTCTTCGGAGGCGCATAGCTTATGCGTAGGACCTCCAGGCCATGATCCGTAGGCCGGGACAAATATGGATGCTCACCTCCGCCGCGGCCATGCAAGGCGTGGCATGCGAATACTCTTCGCGGATGCGATATCGAACGACTGTCTTCTGATCGGCTCTCCCGATCGAACCATCGTCTAGCCTTTGCGTGTCTGGGTAAGACCCGGCTCGTCCGGGATCGTACTCCTCCTCGTTCTTCCACATCCGCAGAACCGTCGCGGCGATCATGCGCCCGTACAGGGGGCAAATACTCCTCATCCGAAGTCTACTTTGAGAAGAGTACTTAGCGGTGGTATGAAAAAGGCAGCTTGAATTACCTGTCCGCGGACGATCAATGCTCAGCACGGCGATCTGGCCGTGTCTCTCGTAGGCGAACGTCCCCGGAAGAACGAGGGCGATCGTTCGATTTCTTGCGCCCGGATCGCGCGACCCCGCCGGCCAGGGGACCCCCTCGGCGTTCTCCGGGTCCCGTCCTATCTACGGAACCCGACTGGCTTCTGCGATCCTCGCGAACCTACGCTTTACGCGCCGGCACCGATCGGAAGGGCCAGCTTCACGCTGCCGGTGACGTGGTCGCCCAGCCCGTTGCTGCCGCGCAGTCCGACCGAAACGAGGCCCGTGCCGTCCTGGTCCTCCTTCGACAGGACCGAGCCGGACATGGTCATCGTATCGCCGGGATAGTTGGGCGCACCCAAACGGATCGAAAGACTCTGCAGCAGCGCCTCCGGGCCCGCCCAGTCGCTGATATAGCGACCGCAGAGGCCACTGGAGGTGAGAATATTCATGAAGATATCCGGCGAGCCCCGCTCGATCGCCAGATCACGGTCGTGATGAACATCCTGGTAGTCTCGCGAAGCGATCGCACAAGCCACGATGAGCGTCGTGGTGATCGGAATCGGGCAGGTCGGCAATTCCTCTCCCACCTCCACCTCGGCGAAGCGAAGCGTGGACTCGCGCCGCTCCCGAGTGGTCTCCGGATGTCGTTGCGCCGCCGGACGAGCCGCGGGCGCGGCGCCTTCCGAGGCGGGCGCGGTCTTTCCGGTGCCCGGTCGAAATTTCAGGATCCGAAACCGCATGCGCCCGACGACCTCGTCGTGCTGGTTCCGGTACTCGTTCGTCGTCGTGACGAAATGTCCGATTCCGAGCCCCGTATGCTTCTCTTCGGAGATATCTTCGAGCACCAGGACCGCACTCAACTCGTCTCCCAGACGGAGATAGCGCGCGTATTCCTGCTCGCAGTTGGTCGCGACGACTGAGGTGAAACCCGCGTCGTCGAGGAGGGTAATGACATTCGACTGCGGATCTCGCGGATCCGGGATGCGCTCGATGTTGCCCAGCATATTCCATGCATTCAACATCGTCGGTGGCGCGACGATCTCGCCATGCACGGACTTGGCCGCGTAGTCGGGATCGGTATAGATCGGATGATCGTTCTTCATGGCATCACACCAATGCCTGATCATGGGTTGATTGACTGGGTCGCGCGCGATCGCGGGTGTGCCCTTGGCGCCGAGATGGGACCGCAGGGTCCCGAGGAACTCGGAATTGCTGGAATCGGCCATCACTATCCTCCGTCTTGTTCACAGGGTTCCGCTCTCGGCACCCGCAGATGCATGCTGCGCCTTCGGTTTCTCGCCGTCAACTCGCGCAGCGGAGCCGGTCTGGAAGCTCCGGCCGGCAAGCCACGAAACGCCCATCGGCGCGTGCATCACATGAAGGCGGGGCGCTCGCCGATGATCTTCTCATCGCGCAGGCGCTCGAGCTCCTCGGGTGAGAGGCCCAGATCCCCGCCCAGGACTTCGTCGTTGTGCTGACCCAGTGTCGGGGGGGGCGATCGATGAAGGTGCGGCCCGAGCGCGGAAAAACGCATGGGCAGCCCCGGATAACGCTTGCGGCCCATATGAGGGTGTTCTATCTCCTGATAGAACTGCCGGTGCTCGAGCTGTGGGTTGGGCATGACGTGATAGGCGTTGACCACACGATTGGCGGGCACCCCGATCGCGGCCAGTCGATCAGCCGCGGCCTCAGCCCCCTGATCGGCAAGCCAAGCCTTCAGATGCCCGTCGATCATGTCGTGATTGTCGCGCCGCCCCGCCGCCTCGGCCAAGACGGGATCCCGTGCCCAATCTGGATCTTTCAGCAGAGTCATGAGCGCCCTCCACCCTTCGTCGGTGGTGACGGCGAGCGCCAGGTGCTCCCGCCCCTGTGCGCACGGGTATACGCCCTGCGGCACCGCGAAGGGCCCTCGGTTGCCCTTTCGGGAAAGCAACTGACCGTAGGCCGAGTACTCGATCACCTGCTCGGCGGCGATATTCAGTGCGGGCTCCACGAGCGCGACCTCGACCAGCTGCCCTTCGCCGGTCGCGCGACGATGTTCGAGCGCCATCAGCAACGCGAAGACCGCGTGCATACCGCCGATCGGATCGCAGGCGCCGCGGACGACCAGCGGCATGTCCTCGTAGCCGGTGATCCAGGCGAGGGCACTGACCTGCTCGACATTGGGGGCGAAGCCCGTGCGATCGCGCCACGGACCATCCAGCCCGAAGGCGGGCATCCGCATCATGATCGCGCGGGGATTGATCTCACGGATCACGTCCCAGCCGAGACCGAAATTCTCGATGACCCGAACCGAGAAATTCTCGACGACCACGTCGGCGCCGGCGATGAGTCGCTTCAGGAGCGCCATCCCCTCGTCGCTGTCGATCTGAACCGTGACAGCGCGCTTTCCCGTGTTGGCCCCGTGAAAGGTCGTCGAACATTCCCAGAGCACGTCGTTGGGGATCGAGCCCACGAAACGCATTCCATCCGGGCGCTGGATCGACTCGACCTTGACGACATCCGCGCCCAGGTCCGCCAGGAAAGATGTCGAGGCGGGGCCCGCCCAGAACTGCGTCAGATCCACGACCCGCAGGCCGGTCAGCGGAAGCGCCGCACCATCCGCTCTACCCGAGCGGACCCGCGGCTTCGCTCGGGCCGCTTCGCTCCGCACCTCTTCGGTGTGCGCGCCCAGTCTCGGCGCCGGCTCGGGAGCACGCAGTGACCCCTTGCCCAGCAGGTAGTGGGGGCGTGGCTGCAGGAAACCGCCGGGGTTCTCGACGAAGACCCCCCGCTCGATGAAATGGTCCATCTCGGGCAGGTTCCGGCCATCTCCGATCGGCGCTGCGGGAATGCGCATCAGGCTGAGGGTCTCGATGACCTCGGCGACCGTTCTCTGGCTCGTCCAGGCCTGGATGATCTCAGCGAGAAATTCCCGGTGCTGCATGCGCACGGCGCCGTCGTAGAATTTCTCTTCGTCGCCGACCTTCGGGTGGCCGATGATCGTGCAGAAATCCTTCCATTGCTGACCGGTGTAGGTACACATACCGACCCAGCCGTCCTTGGCGCGCTCGATCGAGGGTGTCTCGATGGCCTGATCGAGACTTCCCCCGAAGAACTGGCTGCTCAGATCGAAATAGGTCGTCATGCAGCTCAGGATCGCCTCGTAGGTCGACAGATCGACGGATTGGCCGCGTCCGGTATTGCGGCTCGACAGCCACGCACCCATCGCCCCGAGCGCCGCGTAGATCCCGGCGACATATTCCCCCAGCCGCCCCCCCGCCCCGACGGGTCCGCGTTCGGGCAGCCCTCGATAGGCGGTGCATCCGACGGCGGCCTGCAACGTCCATTCCGTGGCGGGACGCTCCGCCCAGGGCCCCGTCGCACCCCAGGCCGAGATCGACACCAGCGAGAGCGCCGGGTTCTTCGCCTGCAGGGCCTCGAAGGCAAGCTGACGCTGCTGCATAACACCCGGCCCGAAGCTCTCGACCACGAGGTCGATCGACGGCGCCAGATCGAGAACCAGTCGACGACCCTCGGAGGCGTCGAGATCAGCCACGACGCTGCGCTTGGAAGTGTTCAGGAACTGAAAGAGAGCCCCGTCTTCATCGACCGGGATATCCGTCCCCGAAGCACTCCAACGACGCAGCGGATCTCCGCCGTCGGGGGACTCCAGCTTGATCACGTCGGCCCCCGCGTCGGCGAGCAATTTCGTGCAGTAGGGTCCCGAGATTTCCGTCGACAGATCGAGCACGCGCAACCCGGCCAGGGGCCACTGCGGGGCCGCATCCTTCATGGTTTTCATCCTTGTCGTGGGCGCAAAGGATACGTCAATCGACGCCAGAAAAGTCTGCGGAAGCGATCCCGATTCCACCCGATCGAAGAGCTCCAAGAAACCTGGTCAACTCGCCTGCAGCTGCTGTACCGGGCGCTTCGAGGCCGGCGGAGCCGTTTGCGGGCCACACACCACTCGAGCATAATCGCGCTCCAATCCGGAGTGGGGTCGGCCGGGCGACGCGCTCGAATCCGTCTCGCCAGGCGATGCCCGTTCCACTGGAGGCCAAGGTGTATATCGGATACACGCCCGAGCAGGAGGCGCTGTGCGGCGAATTGCAAGCGTATTTCGACACGCTGATGACGCCCGATCTTCGCGAGGAGTGTGCGGGCAGCGGTGAGGGGGGCGGTCCCCTCTTCCGCGAAGCGATGAAGCAGATGGGGCGCGACGGCTGGCTCGGGATCGGCTGGCCCGTCGAATTCGGCGGCCAGAACCGCTCGGCCATCGAACAATTCATCTTCGGCAACGAGGTGCGGCGCGCCGGCTTTCCCTTTCCCTTTCTGACTCTGGATACGGTCGGACCGACGATCGCGCGCTTCGGCACCGAAGAACAAAAACAATTCTTCGTCCCGAAGATCCTGGCCGGCGAGATCTTTTTTTCGATCGGCTATTCGGAGCCCAGCGCGGGAACCGATCTGGCCTCGCTCGTGACGCGCGCCGATCGCGACGGCGAGGATTGGATCATCAACGGCCAGAAGGTCTTCACGAGTTTTGCCGATCAAGCCGATTATGTCTGGTTGGCGGCCCGTACGGACCCCGATGCCCGCAAGCATGCGGGTATTTCCATGTTCCTGGTGCCGACGACCGCTCCGGGTTACTCGTACTCGCCCATCCGCACCATGAGTCAGCTGGACACCTACGCGACCTTCTACGAGGACGTCCGTGTACCGGCTTCGGCGATGGTGGGACCCGAGAACGGCGGTTGGGGACTGATGACGAATCAGCTCAACCGGGAGCGAGTGGGCATCGCCGATTCCGGGCCCGAAGAGGATCTCTACGGCCTGATCATCGACTACGCGCGAAACAAGCGCCTCGCGGATGGGACGCTGCTGATCGATCGACCGAGGGTGCGACAGAACCTGGGCCGGGTGCGCGCTGGCCTCGAGGCGAATCGCTTGATTCGCTGGAAGCAGGCGTGGGCGACGCAGAACGATCGACTCGATCCCGCCGGCGCCTCGGCGGCAAAGGTCTACGGCTCCGAATTCAGCATCGAGGCGATCCGCCTGCTCGGCGAGATCGCCGGCGAGGCCGGCGCCATCCGGGCCGGCTCGCCCGAAGCGGCGCTCGAGGGGCAGCTGGAGCTGGCCTACCGCACGGCCTCGCTGGCGGCATTCGGGGGCGGCACCAACGAGATCCAGCGGGATCTCATCTCGGCGGTGGGGCTCCAGATGCCCCGCGCCTCACGCTGACGGCGGAGGAGAACCAGGCATGGACTTTGGGATCAGCGAAGAGCAGGAGGCCCTGCGCGATCTCGCCCGCCAGATCCTACAGGATCGCGCCGGCTCGGACCGACTGCGCGAGCTGGAAACGGAGGGCCAGAGCTTCGATCGAGCGCTGTGGGATGAATTCGCCAAGGCCAACCTCCTGGGAACCGCCATCGAGGAGGAATCTGGCGGCATGGGGTTCGGCTTCGTCGAGCTCGCCCTGCTCCTCGAAGAGGTCGGCCGCGCGGTCGCGCCGGTCCCCGCGCTCGCGACGCTCGTGATGGGTGCCTTGCCGATCTCGAGATTCGGAACCCCGGAACAGAAGCGCCGGCTGCTGCCGGGCGTCGCCTCGGGACAGGAGATTCTCAGCGCGGCCCTGATCGAAGCCGACAGCGACGACCCGCGCGAACTGGCTGCCGAGGCGACACGCGATGGCGACGGCTGGCGTCTCGAGGGTGAAAAGATATGTGTACCCGCCGCGGAGATCGCGCGGCGGATCCTGGTCCCGGCGAAGGCCGACGGGGGCATCGGGCTCTTTCTCGTCGATCCGAGCGCGACCGGCGTCGAGCTGAGCCCACAGCAGTCGACAGCCCTCGAAACACAATTCGCGGTCCGGCTCGCCGGGGCTCGAGTGGAAGCCGACGACGTGCTCGCCGACCCCGAGTCCGGCTCGGAAGCCCTCGACTGGACGCTCGAACGATCCGTGGCGGCTCTTTGCGCGATGCAGCTCGGCGTCTGCGAGGCCGCTCTGCGAATGACCGCCGAGTACGTGTCGACCCGCGAGCAATTCGGTCGCAAGCTCTCGACGTTCCAAGCGGTGGGCCACCAGGCAGCCGATGCCTATATCGATGTCGAATGTCTGCGCGTTACGACGCAACAGGCGGTCTGGCGACTCGACGTCGGCAAGACGGCTCACGAGGAAACGTCGATCGCCAAGGTCTGGGCTGGCGACACCGGCCACCGGGTCAGCTACGCCGCACAGCACCTTCACGGCGGCATCGGCGTCGACCTCGACTACCCCCTGCATCGCTACTGCTTCTGGGCCAGGCAGATCGAGCTGACGCTCGGCTCCTCGTCCCACCACATCGACCGCCTGGGAGATTGGGCCGCGAAGGCGTGAGATCCGGGTCGCGATAACCCACAACGGGTTAGCTCTCGATCACGTCGGTCCTCACTCGATCATCGAAATTCGATACGAAGGCGGCCACCAGCCGCTCTGCAGCCGAATGAAAGACTGGCTCATCGAGATGAACGACTCCAGCGACCGCAGCTCGATTGCGAGGAGCGTTTGGTGGGGGCTCGGATTGGTATCACAAAGATCGAGGAGCCCCCCTTTTCTCGTCCCATTGCGGAGCGACGGGAGTTCGGCGTCCGCCCTACTCGTCGATTGGCCGCTGCGAGTCGTCTCACTCGGGCGCAACAAGAGGTTGAATCCCCCTCGGCGCTGGCGTTTGAATGGCTCGGCCATGCCCATGCAAAGCGTGATGATCATGACGCGGGCTTTTTGTTGGCCGGCGGCTCCCGAGAAGAGTAAGATGATCATGAAGGGCCCCCCTGGTATGTGCGGGAAAGCGCGCAACCGAGATGGATTCAGCTCTTCTCCGAACGACTACGTCGTCTCTGATTGCAGTGTGTATGGGCTTCTGCCTACTCTTATTGTCTCTACCGGTCCACTCCCAGCGCTCCTACACCGGCACGATTTCGGCCGGTTTCGGCGACGGCAGTGACATCGTCCCAACTACGGGACTCGGCAGCACGACCATCGACGATCCGGGCCAGAACGGTCTCCCGGTCTGCATGTTCGGAGCCATCCCGAGAAGCGTACTGCCCTTCCCGACAAATCTTGCACCGGCCACCAACGCAACGATTCCAATCAGCGGAACGGTGATGACGTCGCCGGTCGTGGCGGGCCAGAACAAGATCACCGTGACGCTGAATAACGGTGGTGCCGCGGGAGCGGGTGGTCAGACTCGGGTTTTCAATACATCCACTTGTACGCTGGCTATTCCCTGAACGTTCTTGCCGTGTTTCCTGACGAAGCGAACTCAGGTTAGTATGGCCGACTGGCCGGCGGCCTCCGGAGTACTCTCCGCGGGCGGTGGCCCCGGCAGCCTAACTGCGCAAGGGCCCGCAGGCGCTAGCCAGTTCGCGAGCATCATGGCCGGTCCGGGCACCTTTGGTGGTGGTGTTCCGCGAACCGGGGACGGAAAGGTAACTCTCGGAATCGTGACGGCCGGGCTGGGCCGCAACATCGGCACCGTGCCGATCGGACCGCAGCCCCTTGGTGGCAGTGGCGCGGGAGCGAACGGGAGAACAACGATCCGAAATACGGGCACGTTCATGCATACTGTACTTGGAACGACCAATACCGTGATGCTGTCGTTCCTCGTCTTCCCCTGGACGACGGGAGACGTGGTGGCCTTCGATTCAGGCGGCGCCTTCGTCACGACTCGAACCGCGATGGGAACGGACATTCGTGCGACGACGGGTCCGAATGACGGCCTGGGCAATATCCAGCTGGTGACGCCCTTTGTGGCGGCGATTACGGGTGGCGCGATCGCGACCCAACCACTGATCTTCTCCGGCGTCTCCGTTCTCAACATGAACGTTACCGGAGCCCAGGTCGATCGCGATGGCGTCGGGGGCACTCCTGTGCCTCGTCGGCATCCATCTCACTCGTCGCCGGAACCAGGCCTCGCGCTGAGTTGATGTTATGCCGAGCACCGATGGACGATCGGTGAATCGTCGCGTGTAGTACACTAGAGCTGGATATTGCCCAGGCCGTCATTCGGACCCGTCGCCGCGTCGATCGTTCCATGGTCGCCGCGGGCCGCCGTTTGAAAGACATGTGGGCGCAGCCGGCGGTAGAATGCGCATGCCAGAGGAGCTCGGGCGTGGCGTCGGTTCGTGCGGGCCGCTATACCTTCCGTGTCGCTTCGGCGTCTTCCCCCCTTCGTTCCGACTTCCCACCGCGCCGCTTTCCCGGCGCTGACCTGGAGGGGGCATGCGCACGAAATCGCTCTGGTTGCGAGTCAGGTTGGGGCTCTGGCTGGCGGGAGCAGCGACACTCTCGATGCTCGCGGTGGCGCCGGCGGGCGCCTCCTTCATCACGTGGGAGGTGAACGAGGTCTTCTCGAACGCGGACGGCACGATCCAGTTCGTCGAGTTCTTCGAAGCCAACGGCCAGCACGGCCAGCGGAGCTTCGATGGCAAGCAGCTGAAGACCTTCGTGGCGGGTGCGCCTGCGAACGACGCCCTGAACGTCCACACCTTCAATGACGACGTGGCGAGCGACCTGACAGCGAACAGGTTCGCCCTGGTCGCCACGGAGGGCTTCGCGAGCTTGCCCGGCGCGGTGGAGCCCGACTTCGTGATGCCCGACGGCTTCATCGACGTGAGCGTCGTCGTGAAGATCAAGCTCGGCAACATCGACGAGTTCAGCTTTGCGCAGGGAGCGATCCCGACCGGCGGTGTCAACTCGCTGCATCGAACCGGAACATCCGTGCGCTTGAACTCTCCCACCAACTTCGCCGGCCAGGCGGGCAGCATCGACGTACCGGAGCCCTCGGCGACGGCGCTGGGGGCCGTGGCGCTCGTCTGCATCGTGGCCCTGCGCCAAGTCGAGGCGGCTGCGATACGGCGAAAGGGCACGCGTCGCTAGCGACACCGGCTACCCCGCGGTCAGCCTACTCTTGCGCCGCGCCCCTTCCGGCCCTTCTCCCGAAGAACGTCCCGTCCGCCAGCCGTTGTCGTTTGCGAATCGGCGAATAAGACTGCACCTTGGCCGGAATAGGGGGTCGACCGGGACCTCGTTTCGAAATTGCTCGCCAGTACAGCCCGAAACCCCTTTGATGCAAGCGGACGGCAGTGTCGGGCTGGACGATGACCAGGGCCTCTTTCCAACCGGACCAGATTCTTGGAAGAAAGGCCCAGAAGGCTCGCTCTACTGGACCAAACCGAAGCTTGCGTCCCATCTGGGCGTAGGTGGCGAGCTGCTGGCGCAGAGCGAACTCGCCCAGGACCTGCTCGTTCTGGCCTCGGAAGAGGGCTGGAATACAGCGAAGGAGGGTCGTCGCGAGCTCGAGCACGTTACATAGCGAGGGGCATTCTGCAGGGAGGTACTACTCGAGACGAGACTGATTCTTCGTCCGAATTCGGACTATCATCGGGCGTCGATCGATTGTCCATCGAAACGAAAAAACCAAGTGAATCTGGGGCGGATCGATTTTGAACCGACAGGTTTCCTGACTTGGCCAACGGAGGAAGCAATGAAACTCAGTGCGAAGCGTGGAACGCTCACAACCGAAGCAACTCAAGCGCTCCTGGACGCTGCCGTCCGGCGAGCGCGAGAGCTGGACATCAAAGTTCACATCTCCGTGATGGATTCGTCGGCCAATCTCGTCGGTTGGCTCACTTGCGAGGGTGCACCACGAATTGCTGCAACGACCGCACAGCGCAAGTCCTTCACCGCCGTGAACACGGGGATGCCAACCGCGGAATGGAAGGCCTATACCGCCAGTGTTCCGGAAGAAGAGCGCAAGATGGTCGACAGCATCGAGGGCTATATCTCTGCCGATGGAGGCCTGCCCATAATCGAAGATGGCATCGTGCTGGGTGGAATCGGTGTCTCAGGAGCGAGTCAAGAGGCCGATGAGGACGTTGCGCAGGCCGCAATTCGAGCGATCGGGGCGAGCAAGTGACCGCCCTGGACGACTGCATCGGCGTCTGCCGGTCAATCATCGAACGCAGGGCTCACCATGGCCGAATCGCGCTGATCCGCGACTCGTGTGGTGGCGGGCTAGTGCTCTAGACCCTGATCGTCGTAGCGTGGTCGAGATGAATTCTGTGGTCGAGCGCCGTGAACGGTTGGTGGGGTTCTCAACTACTACTATAGGCGGACCCGCTTGGGGTTGGCTGAGCTTTGGCATACTGCGGCAGTCCAGAATGTTGTGAGATGCAGCAATCCGGAAGTTTTCGGAGGAGTGACCGGGCCACTACATCTCATCCATTCCGCCGCTCCGAGCACGCAGCCGGTAGCGAATACGGAGTGTATTCAGCCGTCGCAGCGCGAGCCCCGGAACCATTTCGAGAGTTTCAGCGGGAGCGAAGCTGAAATCCTCGAAACGGTCTAGTAGTGTGTGAAACGAGGTGTGCAGCTCGAGTCGTGCGAGGGGAGCGCCGATGCAATGATGCTCGCCCCGACTGAATGCCAGATGGGAGCCGGCATTTGGACGGTGGAGATCCAGCTTGTCCGGCTCGGGAAATTGTTCTGGATCTCTATTCGCCGCAGCAAAGCGGACTTGAACCATCGAGCCCTGTGGAATTGGAACACCAGCCACTTCCGCATCTTTCACTGCGAAGCGAAAAAAGCCCTGGCTCGGCGATTCGAGCCTTAGAGTCTCCTCCACGAAATTTCGCAACAGGTCCGGATGATTCCGCAGCTCGGCTTCGACCGCCGGGTGCTGAATCAGGAGCATCAGACCCAATGCAATCCCGCTTCCCGCCGTCTCGTGACCTCCCACAATGAGGTGCTCCGCGAGACCAATCTTCTCGCCCATTGGAACCGGCGTGCCGTCCGGAAAACGGGCCGTCGCGAGATCGCTGAGAACGTCTTCCCCTGGCTCCGTCGCTTTTTTCTTGAGCCAACCCGCAAGGTATTGCTGAAGCTCGACGCCAAGCTCTGCGACCTCGATCTCCCGTTCTCTCGAGATTCCGCTCGTGAGTGGCTCGACCCAGGCATCGGACCAGAATCGGATTTGCGGAGCATCGGAAGGTGGCAAGCCCAGCAGCTGTGTGACGACCCGAATGGGGAGCCAGGCGGCAAAACGTTCGATGAAGTCGCACTCTTCATCCACCGCCATCGAATCCGCGAGCTCCTCCACTGCCCCCCGAATGAAAGGTTCGAGAGCCTTGACGCGGTTGGCCGTAAACGAGCTCGAGATGAGATCGCGATAGAATTGATGCTCGGGTGGGTCTGCTTGGAGCTTCGTATCGCGGGCCCAACCCTTCGCCTCGAGAACAGCCTGGGCCTCTTCATGTTGGAACATCGAAACGCCGGCTTTCCCGAGCAAGTCGTTCGCCCAGATATCGGGGTGCTTGAGCACATGCTGAACATCTCGATAGCGACTGACGATATAGGCTCCGGTATCCGGCATTCGATATATGGGCTGCTGCTCTCGCAACGCCCGGTAGTAGTCGTAGGGCGATTTCTGGATTTCAGGATCCATCAAGCTTGCATCGTCTACGCGCATGGGTTCCCCCGATCTCTCACGATCTAGTGCCTCGGTCGGGCCTGTACGAGGAGCTGCTCGAGCACCCGAACCGTTGGGTTCTGCTTGTTCCAGACGGCTGGTCCCACGAGCGTGTAGTCGCATGTTCCCGATACCAGCAGGCGCTCGACCGCGATCTGGGCTTCTGCTCGAGCCAATCCGGCACCGAGGCAGAAATGACGACCCGCCCCAAAAGACAGAATCCCACTTTGGTCGCGATCGATGTCGAAGTCATCCGGGTGGCTATATCGATCGGGATCACGGTTGGCGGCACCGAGGCTCAAGAGCAGCTGGCTACCCGCTGGAATGTCGACGCCGGCGATGGAGATGGCTTCTGGGGCGTATCGACTGCATGACAGCGCCGAGGGCTCGAAACGCAACGTTTCTTCGACGGTGGCCGAAACCAGCTGGGGGTCCTCTCGAATGCGTGCCACGACTTCCGGACGCTCGAGCAGGCAACGAATTGAATTGCCGATGAGACCCGCGGTCGTGTCGACGGCGGCCGTTATCAGCAACACACCATTTGCCACCACTTCGAAGGTCGACAGCGAGCCGAATTCGGGAACTGATACCTGAAGCCGTTGGAGGAGTCCTTCTGGCGTGTTGCCCTCTCCGACAAAGTCTTTCAGAACACGCGCAATCTCCTCGATCATCCCCGCGCCCTGGAGCTCTTGTGGCCGGTCGACCCGCAACGCCGGCTCGAGCCTGCTCTTCCAGGTTTCGGAGTCGATTCCAATCAGTATGCGAATGACCTCGGAGGGAAGCGCGAAGGCGAGGGCCTCAAAGAGATCGAACGGCTCGTCCACCCGAGTGGACTCGATCTCGCAAATCATCCGATCCGTTACCTCGCCAATGAATTCCCGCATCGAATCGATGGTTTGAGGCGTAAATTGACGACGGAAGAGTCCTCGCGCCCGATTATGAGGCGCTCCATCGAGCGACATCAACCATGCGCGCATGACTTTGGACGCCATCCCATCCCCGCCCCCGAAAGACGCAATGACACCATCTCCGGCGAGCAAGCGGGCATCGCGCAGAACCTGATTGACGAGATCCCAGCGCGTAACAAAGAAGACGCCATCTCCGAGGTCGAGAATGGGGCTCTCTTCACGGATTTTCTTCCAGGTGGGATAGGGCGTGTCCTCACGCGCGATCTCGTAGATGTCCCAGCCAGTCAGTTCCATCGCGATTGCTCCCCAAGACTCTCGACTTCCCGGTCGATTCTATTGCCATATCTGACCGTTGCCATCATTTTGGTCACATACGCAACACGACCGGCCCTTTGACTGACCCAACCCCCAGATCTCGGTCCATTCCTGGTGTGAATCTTCTCATTTGGAATGGGAGAATCAGATCATGCGGAAGAGTTGTTTTTCGGATCAGCAGATCGCGTTGGCCCTGCAGCAAGCGGAACACGGAGCCTCGGTTGCCGACGTCCGCCTGATTCCTGGGCCGAGGGGGAGGGTGCGCTGTTCGAGGGCTGTGGCAGACTTCTGCCAGAGCGGCCTCCAGGGGGAACCCGGTGTGCGTCGCGGAGGGCTTTCGATGCTGGATCTGGTAATTCGCGGTGGAACGATCGTCGACGGAAGCGGTGAGGCGCCGCGTCCAGGGGATCTCGGAATTCGCGACGGACGCATCGTTGCGATCGGCCAGATCGACGAGCCGGCTCGCGAGACGATCGACGCTGCGGGCGAAGTCGTCGCGCCTGGATTCGTCGACGTGCATACCCATTACGATGCTCAGGCATTCTGGGACGGTATGCTGAGTCCTTCGCCTTTTCACGGCGTCACGACCGTGATGGCTGGCAACTGTGGATTCAGCATCGCGCCACTGACGAAGGAAGCCGGCGGCTATCTGATGAAGATGCTCGCGCGCGTCGAGGGCATGCCACTCGAGAGCCTCGAGGTCGGGGTGCCCTGGGATTGGTCTTCCTTCGGTGAATACCTCGACAAGCTCGAGGGCAAGCTCGCTGTCAACGCCGGCTTCATGGTCGGGCACTCCGCCATCCGGCGCTGTGTCATGGGAGAGCGCGCGGTCGGTGAAGAGGCGAGCGAAGCAGAGCTGGCGCAGATGGTGGAGCTGTTGCGCAGCTCTCTGGCAGAGGGTGGCATGGGATTCTCGTCGACCATTTCGACGACGCACAACGACGCCGACGGCAACCCGGTTCCCTCGCGCCACGCCTCGCGCGAGGAGATGCTGACCCTCGCCCGGCAGGTTCGGGACTTCGAGGGCACGACGGTCGAATTCCTGCCCGGTGTCGGCTGGGGAGAGGGGATCGCGGAGTACATGGCCGACATCTCGCTGGCGGCCAATCGACCGGTCAACTGGAATGTGCTTGCGGCCGCACCCAACAACATGGAGATGGTCGATCAACAGCTTGCCGCCACCGATCTCGCGCGCAAGCGAGGGGCCGAGGTCGTCGCCCTGACCGTGCCGCAGCCGATGACGGTGAGAATCAATCTGCATTCGGGCTTCGTCTTCGATGCTCTACACAACTGGGCGCCGCTGTTCCAGATGCCGATCCCCGAGCGGATCGAGTACCTGAAGGATCCGGCCAATCGGGCGCAGCTGGCCAAGGATGGGGCCTCGGAGCAGTCGGGCATCATCCGCGCCCTGGCGGTCGCGGAAAACTTCATCGTCGATCAGGTGCGCAATCCGTCGCTCGAGAAGTACAAGGGCCGCCAGATCGGTGACATCGCCGAGGAGCTCGGCAAGGAGCCCTTCGATGTGTTCCTCGACATCGCGATCGAAGATGATCTCCATACCTACTTCATGCCGGTCATGATGGGCACCGACGATGAGAGCTGGGCATTGCGCGGGCGACTCTGGGCCGACGATCGGACCGTGATCGGTGCCTCCGATGCCGGCGCGCATCTCGACATGATCGATTCCTTCGCCTTCAGCAGCCAGGTCCTCGGGCCCGGCGTGCGGGAGCACGAGGTGATCAGCCTGGAGGAGGGCGTTCGTCAGCTGACGGACGTACCGGCTCGGCTCTACGGCCTGCGCGAACGCGGGCGCCTCGAGCAAGGTTGGATCGCCGACGTAGTCGTCTTCGATGCCGATGAAATCGGTCTGGGTGAGACCTATACGAAATACGATCTGCCGGAGGGGGCCGGGCGACTCTACGCCGAAGCCAAGGGCGTCGAGCACGTCTTCGTCGAGGGCGTCGAGATCGTACGCAACGGTGAAGACACCGGCGCACGGCCGGGTACGATCCTGCGCAGCGGCAAGCACACGGAGACGGTCGAGGTCCCCGGCGGTCGCGACTCTTAGCCAGGGTCGCGGACGCTTGAAGTCTGCACCGAATCCGATGCTGGGTGTGATGTCGGTGGTCTACCAGGCGGCGCGAACGCCCAGGGCCAGGGAGTTCTCGATCAGATCCTCGCCAAAGCGGCCGCTCCAATCGATGAAGAGGTTGGCGTTCGCGCCGTAGCCGATCTCCCATCCGAGCGAGACCTCGGCGTGGTCCTGCGGCATCTCTGCCCCCTCGAGCACCTGGTTGCCACCGCCGGCCACAAACTGTCCCGAGATTTCGCGCTCGCGATCCGCCCACTCACGCTTCCACAGGGCCATGAATCGGGGCCGGATCAGCAGTCCGTCGTCCATCCTGCGCACGGCCGCGAGCCGAAAACCGAGCGAGGTCACAGCCGAGTCGACATCATCGCTGTCGACCCGCATGCGCAGGATATTCGATCCCGACTCGTTGAAGCTGTCCCAACGCACATGTGTGTAGGCAACGCTCGCCAGCGGTGCGATCTCGACCTTGGACGGCTTCCCGAAGGCCTTTGTGAATTCGGCGTAGAGGCCATACTCGTCCCCCTCGTAGTCCCCCTCGACGCGGTTCAGCCCGGCCCCGGACGGGATGTAGCGATCGGTGTCGATCCAGCTGTGGCCGTAGCGCGCGCCGATCAGCAGCTCGACCGGGTCGGTCAGCCAGGCGCCATAGAGCGTGCCCTCGACCGCATTGGCCACGCCCTTGTCCTTCGATCCGTCGCCGTCGTAGAGATACCGCGTGCCAGCGATCGCGAAGCCGACGCGGAGGTTCTCCTTCAGCGCCGTATCGGCTCCGAGGATCGGCCCGACCAGCTTGTAGTCGTAGTCCTGGGAATCCGACGAATCGAGACTGCCGATTGCCCCGCTGCCCTCGAACCAGGCGACCCAGGGCTTGCTCCACTCGGTCGGAGCCAATGCCGGGGGCGCGGCATCGACTCGCTGGCGCCGGCCGGCCCCATCGCGGCGTCGCAGACGTTCGCGGCGTTCTTGCCTGGCCTTCGCGCGTCGGCTCTGCCGCGTGTTGTGGTGGCCGATCGACTGGTTTCGTTGCAGCGCCAGCCGATTCGAGAGACTGCGCCAGGTCCGCGCGGCGGCGGCCAGCCGCACGTTGGTCGCGGCGGCGAGACTGTCGGCGGACAGCGCGTCGAGGGCGGGGCCGACCTGCGCGGCCTGGATCGTGTTCAGGGAATCGAGGATTGTCTGAAGCTGGGGATCGCCGCCCGACCCGGCCGCCCTCAGGTTGTCCAGGGCGCCGCCCACCTCCCGTTGATTCGTGGTGGTGGCGGCACCGGCCAGGGTGTTTGCGGTCGGGGTCAGGTTCAGGCGGTATGTGTTGCCGATATCCATGCCCACGAGATTGTAGAAGAAGAAATCCTGACGAATGTCGAAGCTGCCGGTGAGCATGCCGCCGGTGGACCTGACGATGTCGAAGTTGAGTAGGTCGTAGTCGCCAGGCTGAAGCCGCACGACGAGCTCGGCAGCCGGATCGATCGTCACGTTTCCGTTTGCCCTGAATTCGGTATAGGTCGGGACAAAGGAGGTGGCGGCGTTGCCATCGTCCAGATCGACGATCAGCAGGCCGTCGCTATCGAACGTGAGATTGCCGCCGATCGAAACCCTGTTCATCGCGGGCAACACGCTCGGATCGAAATCGGCGCTGAGCGTCGCCCTGGAGCTGGTGGAACCGAGGCCGAGAGTGAGGTTCGCATTCGTAAGGCCGACGCCGTTGGCAAAGTGGAGCTCGCCCGCCTCGACCTCCAGGTCGCCGGCGAAGTCCTGGTTATTGCCCAGGGTGAGGGTGCCGTTGCCGAGCTTGCGCACCGTGATGGTGCCCGAGGTGGCTTCGATCGATCCAGTGAACGTGCCTGCGACCGTTTGATCGAACCCAAGTGTCATTCCGTTGGTGACCGTAATGGTGCGCTGCAGGTTGTTTGTGTTGCCGATCAGCGTGCCGTTGCGCACCTCGGTTCCGCCGGTGTGGTCTGCTGAACCCGTGAGGATCGTCGTCCCCATTCCGTCCTTTCTGAATTTTCCGTTTCCAGTGATGTCTCCAGAAAATGTCAGGCCGTCATCATCATTGATGACGAGGGGGCAGTTGTTGGAGCAGAAAACGTCGACGATTTCGACATCAAAGTCGAGAGCGGTTGGAGGCGTGGTTGGGTCGATGATCACCTGCGACTCGGTGCTGATGAGATCGCCGCTGAAGTTACTCATATCGCCTGAAAGCGTCAGCTGGAGTAAGAAACTGTTGACCGAGACCGTGCCGGCTCCTTCGATGCCTCCAGAAAAGGCGCCCGATGTAAGGGGGGCGATATCCAGCGTCGCTCCGGAATCAATCTCGAAGTCTTGATTGTTCATCAAGATGGCGTCGCCGATTACGAGATCGCCCGCTTCGACCCGAATGTCGACCGTATCCACGATCGAGGCGCTCGAGATGTCGAAGCTGCCCGAGCCGGCTTTGACGAACACCGCTGTGCCCAGGCCCGTGCTGTGGGTGATCGCGGGGGTTGCGCCGAGGTCGTCCCCGCTTCCGATCACGTCGAACACGACGCGGGCGGTCGTCCCGCTGCTGGGCGCGAGGTCGATATCGCCCATGCCTGTGCCGGCGAGCGAGAAGAGATCGCCGATCAGGTCACCCTCTTCGATCGTGATGCCATCCGAAAAGCTGTTGGTTCCGGTGAGGCTCAGTGCCGCGCTGCCTTCCTTGATGAGCGAACCCGCGCCGATGATGTCGACGTTTACGGTTTGATCATCGCGTTCGAGATCGAAAGTGATGCTGCTCGTGGTCGTCTCGAGATCGATCACGTCTTCATCCGAGCGCGAGTTTTCGGTCAGGCTCAAATCGCGCAGAATCAAATCGACGCCATTCTCGATCACGAGAAAGCGGCCCGCATCCGGTGCCCTGATGTCGACGGGTCCGAAGGCCTTATTGGAATTGTCGAGGCTGACCGAGTTGTCGAAGACGAGGGCCTCGCCCAGATCGATCTGGGACTCGCCAGAGTCTTCCTCTCCGAGCAGGAAGTTGATGCTCTGGCCCGAGGAGGAGGCTTCGACCTCCGAGCGCAGGGATCCCGGCGGCGGCGGGTCCTCGTCGCTGGTATTCGTCACCTGGCCGAGCGCGACGCCGGCTCCGAGCACAGCGCACAGCGACACGACGAGAAGCAGGGCGCTGAAACGGATCATTCGGGAGACGCAGTGGCTCGAGTCGCTCGCGACCGGGTGGCGCAGCTGGCTCAGCAGGGGGCGCCGATCGGGTTGGCCGGCTTCGGGGCCCGCCGGCGTCGGGAGATCACTCGTGCGCATGGATCCTCGCTCGGACTCTCTTCTCATAAACTTCTCATAGGGATCGCCGGGAATCGGCCGGGGCACCCTGCCCCCGTCTCCTCGGCCTGGACGGGATCCTAGCAGCCCGTTGCAGAACCCCCGCTGTCGCCAGGCACGCGCCTCCTGATGACGTGAAAAGGGCACGATCTCCGCGTTGCGAAACTGCCCTAACCGGCCAGGGCTGGGCTTCCGCGCTTTGATCCCGCACGCTCTTCGCCTCATCGAGAGGCACGCGTGGCTCCGCGGGGGATCTCGAGCGGACTGCTGGCAGCCCGCGGCCGGACTCCTCTGGCAGCGGGCCTCGCGGAATGCGATCGTCGGTCCTGATGGGCATACGTGAATGGATCAAACCTCGTTTCCAGGATCTGGCGATGCGCCAGATGAATCCGTTGCGGGCCGACACGACCGGGCTGGCCGAAGGCGATGTGCTCGAAGTCGGCTTCGGGACGGCGCTGAATCTCGAGTCCTACGGACCCGCTGTGAAGAGCCTGGTGGGCGTCGATCCGATGGACGTCGCCGACGTGGAATCCGTTCAACGGCGCATCGCCCGGGCCCCGTTTCCGGTCGAGCGTCAGACGCTGCGTGCGGATGGTGGGCTTCCCTTCGATTCGGATCGCTTCGATTGCGTGATTACGACCTGGACTCTGTGCTCGATTCCGGACGTCGCTCGGGCGCTCGAAGAGATGCGCCGCGTTCTCAAGCCCGGAGGTCTCTACCTCTTCATCGAACACGGGCGTGCCGAGAGCGACGTCACCGCGCGCTGGCAGGACCGGGTGAATCCACTCTGGAATCGCGTCTGCGACGGCTGCAATATCAACCGGAAGATCGATCGACTGGTCGAAGACGGTGGCTTCGAGCTCAGGAGCCTCGACCGGTTTCGGGCCAGGGGGCCGAGCATCGTCGCGGCGATGTACCGCGGCGTCGCCACTCGCGCCGGCTCCTAGCCCGCGACCGATCTGGCTCGACCTCGCATCCAGGCCTCGTCTCGCTGGCCTGCTAGAGTTCGGGTCGTTTTCGAGAGCCCCGGTCGGAGCCGTCGGCGTCCGGTCGCGCGTCTCGAACGAGCCAGCTCGAAACGAGATGGGTTCGGCGTCCAGCGTTCCAGCGATTGCCGAGCCAGGCTAGCGGGCTCGAGGCGATCAAACACGGCGGTCGCGGTCGCGCATCGAGCCCGAAGCAAGGACCCGAGATGAACGAAGAAGAGAAGAAGCAGGCCCTCGAGTCAGAAATCTACAGCTACGTGGGCAAGCCGGTCGGACCGCAGGTCGTCGGGCGCGATCCGGTCAACCTCCCGATGATCCGACAGTGGTGCGACGCGATGGGCGACTTCCATCCCGCCTACTTCGATGAGATAGAGGCCCGCAAGACCGTGCACGGCGAGATCGTCGCGCCGCCGACGATGCTTCAGGCCTGGGTCATGAGTGGCTTCGAGATGTCCAAGGGCTACGACGAGCCCCAGGACGAGCAGCAGCGTCTCCACAAGCTCCTCGTGGACAACGGCTACACGGGCGTGTTGGGCACCAATACCGAAGAGAACTACACGCGCTACCTGAAGCTCGGCGAAACGCTGAAGGCGCTCACCGTCATCGATTCGATCTCGGAGGAGAAGGCCACGGGGGTCGGGATCGGTTATTTCATTACGACCCGGACGAGCTTCGAGAATCAGGATGGCGAAGATCTCGGCTCGATGACGTTTCGGACGCTGCGCTTCAAGCCCGCCCAGCCGCAGCAGACGGCCGCCAGCGATGGTGGCGCGGATGATGCCGCGTCCAACGTGGCAGCCAGGCCCTCGCGCATCAAGCCGCCGATGGGTCAGGACAACGGATGGTGGTGGAACCAGGTAAGAGAAGAGGATTGTATTCCGTTGCAGCGATGTGCTGAATGCTCGAAGCTGCGCCATCCACCTCGCCCGATGTGCGATGTCTGCGGGTCGCAGAAATGGGATTCGATTCGGGCCAGCGGCAAGGCCACGATCCACACCTTTACTGTGATCCACTATCCGCAATTCCCGGGCTACGAATATCCGATCGTGTCGATCATCGTGGACCTCGAAGAAGGCGAGCGCATGGCCTCGGCCCTGGTCGAATGCAAGCCCGAGGACTGCAAGATCGGGATGGCCGTCGAGATGGTGATTCAGGAAGACGAGGACGGATTCAAGATTCCGTTCTTTCGACCGGCGAGCTGAGCCGAGGTGGAGTACGCGATGCAGAAGACAATCTTGATTGACGAGCTGGAGGTGGGCCACACGCTCCCCGATCTCGATTTGCCGATCACGGCGGCCATGGTGGTGGGCGGCGCGCTCGCGTCGCGGGACTACACGCCCGTGCATCACGAGAAATCGGTGGCTGCGAGTCAGGGCCTGCCGGATATCTTCATGAACATCCTGACGACTCAGGGCCTGTGTAGCCGCTACGTGACCGACTGGGCGGGCCCCGACGCCTTCGTGCGCGGAATCAAGACCAGGCTGGGCGGCCCCAACATGCCCGGTGACACCTTGAAGCTGCGCGGCAAGGTCGTCTCGACCGAGGGCCAGTGCGCGGAAATCGAGGTCGCCGGAAACAACGCCTGGGGAAACCACGTCACGGCGACCTTCAAGCTCGAGTTGCCGTAGCGCCGATTCCAAGACCGTGGGCCACCCCCAAGCCCCGCGAGACCAGGCCCTCGGCGCCTCGATCGACCCACTAAACCAATTACGAGAGAGCGAATCACATGCCCACGACCCTCCACAACGAAGCCGCGATCGCTGGAGTCGGCCAGACTCTGTATTCGAAGAAGTCCGGTGTGAGTGAGCTCGCGCTCGCCAGCGAGGCCGTTCGCAAAGCGATCGACGATGCGGGGATCGCGCCGAGCGAAGTCGACGGGCTCGTCACCTACACGATGGATTCGAGCGACGAGGTCGAGGTGGCCCGCACGGTCGGGATCGGCGACCTCACGTTCTGGAGCCAGGTGAACTACGGCGGTGGCGCTGCGATCGGCTTGATCGCCCACGCGGCGATGGCCGTCGCGACGGGTGCGGCCAAGAACGTGGTCGTGTATCGCGCACTGAACGGGCGATCCGGACAGCGGATGGGGCAGGGCGTCTCGGGCAGCATCATTTCGAGCGATCTGATCCATTGGTCCTGGTACATGCCCTTCGGGCTGCTGACTCCCGCTTCCTGGATCGCATTGCAAGCGCAGCTCTACATGGACAAATACGGCGCGACCTCGGAGCATCTCGCCCACGTCGCGATCACGCAGCGCAAGAATGCGCTCAACAACCCGAACGCAGCGATGCGCGACAAGCCGATGACGATGGACGACTACATGAACTCGCGGATGATCTGCGAGCCCTTGAGACTCTTCGACTGCTGCCAGGAAGACGACGGCGGCTGTGCGCTGCTGATCACCAGCCCCGAGCGCGCGCGCGACATGCAGCAGCCCGCAGCGATCATGCGGGCGGTCACCCAGGCCTCCTTCGACGGCCAGGAGCAGATGACGAGCTTCTACCGGGACGATCTCGCAGCGCTACCCGAGATGGAGCTCGCGGCCGAGCGCGTTTACGAGATGAGCGGTCTCGGCCCCAAGGACATCGACGCATCTTGTCTCTACGACGCGTTTACGCCCGAGATCCTGATGCAGCTCGAGGCCTTCGGCTTCTGCGCAAAGGGCGAGGCAAAGGACTTCGTGACCGAGGACTCGCTCACGATCGGCGGCGCCCTGCCCAACAACACGCACGGCGGGCTGCTCTCCGAGGCCTATCTGCATGGCGTGAACAATATCGCCGAAGGTGTACGCCTGATTCGTGGCACCTCCTGCAATCAGCCCGAGGATGTGGATCACGTGCTCGTGACGAGCGGAGTCGGCGTGCCGACGGGCGCCGCCATCTTCGGTCGGGATTGAGTTTGGTAGGGGCTCCTAGCTTCCATCCCGCAGCGCCCGATGCACGATCCGGTCCAGCTCGTTCGAGAATCGGGATCGATCGCGTCCGGACAGCGGCCGGGGTCCCCTAGTCATCACTCCGGTCTCGCGAATCGAAGCATTGATGTCGCGGGTCGCGAGCGCAGGGCCGATCGAGTCCTGCGTGAACTCCCGCCCGTTCGTACCCAGGGCGAAGGCCCCGACCGCGAGACATCGTGCCGCCAGAGGAATGTCGGCGGTGATCACGACATCGCCCGCTCGAATCTCCTCGGCGATCCAGTCGTCCGCGGCATCCGGTCCGTTGGGGACGACGATCATCTCGATGCCGAGATCGTTCGGGACCGAGATGCGCTGATTCGCGACGAGCACGATGGCGAGGCCGTGTCGAGCGCCGACGGCATAGACTTCGTCCTTGACCGGGCAGGCATCGCCATCGATGAAGATCTCGGTCATGATCGATCTCGGTCGTCGCGGATTCCGTCGTGACCCGAACCAATCGAGTGCGGGGCATCGCAGGCCGAGGGTCGTGTCCATCCCTTCGCCGGGCCGGGAAGCCTTCCGAGAATGGCTTGCCAGAGGTGGGTCAGGTCGCGTTCCGCTGGGTTCCTGCGAGCGAAGCGCCGGATCGGCCCCTGGAGCTCACCTCGTGCATCGAAACGAGCCTCGACTCCCCACATGCCGCGCGCCCTGGAGTCGCTCCAGGCGTAGCGCAGATCTTCGATGCGAATCACCGTGCCGGAGGGGACGCTTCGTTCTTCGATGCCGATGTCGCCGTCGGCGAACCAGTCGAGTAGTTGTCCCTGCCAGCTCTGCAGGACGCTCTCGATGCGCGGATCCGAGGCTGGAATCTGGTGGACTCGCCAGGCCGGACAACCCGGCGTCAAGAGGGAATGAAATCCGACATAGCGTCGGTCCTCGATATGCACGACGAAGTGCCGCAGCCAGGGTTGCGCGATCGTCGGGTAGGCGCGGACGCGGGCGATCGACCCCGGCTCGCGTTCAAAGACGCTTCGCAGATCCTTCACGGTCCAATGATTCGCTGCCAGGCCGGCGTAGAGATAGAGGGAGGAGAGCGCCAGGCCCAGAAGGATTCCCGCGCGTCCTCGATCGACTGGACGCGAGTTCGAGGCCGCGAACCAGACGCCGGCTCCGAGCAGCCCGCTGTAGATCGGGTCGACGATGGCGACACCGTTCCAGGCGAATCGCACGCGAGAAAAAGGCGCGAAGAACTGCGTGCCGTAGGGCGTGAAGCCGTCGAGAATCGGATGCGTCACGAGGGCGACGACCGCCAGCCCGATCCAGGCCCGGCAATCGGTCTCTCGATCGGGATCCTGCCAACGCCAGAGAAGCCAGCCGAGTCCAGGACCGACAACGAAGCCGAACCAGAGGGAATGGGTCGTGCCACGGTGATAGAGCCATTCGCCGAACCCGCTGTGCAGCGGCGCGAGCACGACATCGAGATCGGGCGACATCGCGACCAGCGCCCCGAAGAGCAGTGCCCGACGTCCAACCTGGCGCCCGGCGACGAGATGTCCGGTCGCGGCGCCAAGCAGTCCCTGGGTGATGGGTTCCACTAGCAGCGTCGCAGGGGTGGCCGCGCAGCAGTGGTTCTTGCGGCGAGCAATCGAGTCTCCTCGGATCGGGCGAGCAGGATCGTGGCAGCTGTCGGGCTCGATCGCAAGGCGCGCGCTGCGCCGCCCCCCCGGTGCGCGCTGACCCTGCAGCGTCTAATCTCATCGGCGCGGAACGAATTGCGCCGGTCTGGTCGCGGCGAATTCGCGGCTCGGAGCTCGCAGGATCAGGACAGGATCAGGACAGCATCAGAACGGGATCAGAAAGGGGACATCATGGCCAAGATCGAAGGCAAGAAGATTCTCGTGACGGGGCCGGCAGGGCAGATTGCCTTTCCATTGGCAGCACGTCTGGCCCAGGACAACGAAGTCTGGGGGATTGCGCGATTTTCCGACTCGGCTCTGCGCAAGCGCTGCGAGGACGCCGGGATCAAGACGCGGGTCGTCGATCTCGCGGACCCGGACTGGTCGGAGCTGCCCGAACGGGTGGACCATCTTCTGCACCTCGCTGCCATCATCGAGCCAGGCCTCGACTTCGATCGTTCGCTTCGCATCAACGCCGAGGGGACGGGTCGCGTGATGTCCCGATTTCGAGACGCCGAGTCCTGCGTGATGATGTCGACCTGCGGTGTCTATGCCTCGTCCGAGGACGGTCATCACGCGATGCTCGAAAGCGATCCACTCGGTGGCAGCCCGCAGCCCTACGCACCCACCTACTGCATCTCGAAGATTGCCCAGGAGGCAGTGGCGCGTTTTGCCTGTGAGGAGTTCGCGCTGCCGACGACGATCGCCCGGATGAACGCCGCCTATGGGGACAACGGGGGCTACCCGGCGATGCTGCTGGATATGATCGCGGCGCAGCAGCCGGTCCCAGTCCTTCCGAATCGCGCTTCGCTGTGCGCGATGATCCACGAGGACGACATCTACGCGCAGGTGTCGGGGCTGTTGGCGGCCGCATCGCGGCCGGCGACGATCGTCAATTGGGGCGGCGATGAGCCCGTCGCGATTCCCGATCTGTGCCGCTACATCGGGCAGCGGATCGGTCGCGAGGTCCAGCTCGTCGAGAGTGAAGACGGAATCCATCAATACTGGACGGACCCGACCAGGCGCATTGCTCTCGCCGGCAAGAGCGAAGTCGATTGGCGAGCGGGCGTGGATCGAATGATCGCGGCCCGGCATCCGGAACTGCCACTCGGCTAGAACCACCCCTTCGCGCCGGCGTCGAAGGACGGGATTCACGAAGTTCTTCGGTCATTTCGGGGCCGATCCGAATCCGATTCGCGAGCGCCGATAGAGAACCATCCCGGGACTCGATCCCGGGTTTGGGCTAGAGATGCGTCGGGCGCACGATGGAATCCGAGCCGCCGTCGGCGTGGATCATGGCACCGTGCACGAAGCGCGCGTCGCGGCCGAGCAGGAAGCAGATCACGCTGGCGAGCTCCTCCGGAGGTGCCGTCCGGCCGAGCGGGATCGGCATCGCGCGGACCGCGTCGCCGATCACCTCGGTGTCGTAGATCTTGTCGAGCATGGGCGTCTCGGTCGAGCCGGGCGCCAGGGCGTTGAGCCGGATACCGGCGGCTCCCCAGCTCATGGCGTATTCGCGAACCTTCAGCGCCAGTGCGCGCTTGGCCATACAGTAGGAGTCATTGCCGTTGCGTTTCCTGATGGCCGCGACGGCCGCTTCTTCGTCTCCCGCCATGCAGGCATCCAGACACTCGGGCGCGGCCTGATCGGGAACCACATCGACATAGATTGCGCCGATCGACGAGATTGCGACCGCGGCGGGCTCCGTCCCCTTCGCGAGCAGCGGCTGCAGGTCGTCGAGCAGCGCGAGCGCTCCAAAGAAATTCACGCGAAGGATCGGCTCGGGGTCGCAGTAGGGGCCCAGGCCGGCGCCCGAGACGACTCCTTCCAGGCTGCCACCCGAGAGCTCGGTGACGCGCTCCGCGGCGTGCCGACGCCCTTCCGGCGTCGCGAGGTCCGCGACGATATCGGTCGGCGCCACGTCGATCCCGATGATGCGATGTCCCTCGCGCTTGAGGCGGTCTGCGGTGGCTGCACAGATGCCCGATGCGGCTCCACTGATTGCATAGGTTCCCATGGCTAGTTCCCTTCCTTTTTGGATCTCTCCCGCGCCAGGCGGATCAGTTGGTCTTCGAAGGAGAAGTCGAAGCTCTGAGTCTTGGGAAGGCCGGCGGACTCGTACCAGCGATAGGTGCGCTCTACGCTGCGGGCGAAGGGAAGCGCGGGCTCCCAGCCCGTATGACGTCGAAGCTTGTCGACGGAGAAGATCGCGCTTCGATTCCAGCGATGCAGATGCGGGGCGATCTGCTGGACCAGCATCGACAGCATGAAGCGGTTGATCATGATCGGATCTGGCCGATCTTTGGCTCGTATGTCGACGTTGGCCTTGATCTGCGGGACCTCGACCTCGATCCGGCCGTCCCAGAGATCGTTCATCAACGAGGCCGGGATGAAGACCTTGTCGGGCTGCTTGTCGACGATCTGACCGAAGGTGTCGACGTAGCCCTCCTGGGAGTAGTAGTCGCCACCGGTTAGCGTATATCGTTGGCCGAAGCTGATCGGGAGCCCGAGCAGCATGCGCAGGGCCCGGGCCTGGTCATCCGCGTGACCGATCTGCTGGAGGGTCGTGCCGTCACCGGGGATCAGGATGGGTCGGTTCTGAAGCAGTCGTTGGAACATTCGCTGCTCTCGATCGGGCAGGATATTGCCCGCGCCCATCACCATCGAGAGCGTGACGATCGAGGCGGGGAAATGGTTCTCGCGCCATTCGCGAATCAGGATGTCTTCGCATAGAAGCTTGTTGATTCCGTAGTCGTTCTGGGTCGGGCTGCGGTCGACGGGATGGTCTTCGGTGATCGGGAGCAGATCCGAGGTCGCATAGATCACCGTCGAGCTGATGAAGATGTAGTGTGCGATGCGGCCGCGAAAGATGTCGACCATCAGCTCGACGTCGGCAGGGCGATAGGCCGAGACGTCGATGACGGCGTCGACGTCGACGCTTCCGAGCGCATCACGCATCTGCGCTTCGTCGGTTCGATCTGCAAATACGCGATGGATGCCCAGGGGCAGGTCCGCCTCGCTCTGGCCACGATTCAGGATCGTGACATCGTGCCCCGATTGCGCTAGCTCGTGGACGAGCGCGAGTCCATTGAACTGGGTGCCACCCATGACGAGAACCTTCATCGTTGCTGATCTCCTGGTCGTGTTGGTCGTGTTGGTCGTGTTGGGGGAATTGCGCAGCCCCTGGCGAGGTCTCCGGCCAGGAGCGTCTAGAGATCGTAGACTAGACGCCCCTCTTCGTTGCGATGGGTCTCGGCTTTGCCTTCCAAGCGCAGATGCTCGAGGTGCGCGTAGGTCTCGCTCTCGGCCATGTCGCCCCAGCTGCGCTCTTTGAACAGCCGCTTCATGAAGGAATTGACGTCGGCGACTCCGATGTCGCCCGCGATCTTCTGGAGCTCTTCGAGGCGCTCATGATGATGGGCCTTGATCGCCTGGGCGCGGCCCTTCAGATCATCGAAGGGGTGGCCGTGGGCGGGTAGGGCCTGCTTCACGTTGCCGATCTCGCCGACCCGATCGAGCGAGTAGAAGAAGGATTTCAAGGGATCGCGAAGATAGGACACGCCGCCGATATGCGGCGTAATAGTGGGCAGGACGTGGTCGCCCGCCAGGAAGGCACCGGTGTCGGGGTCGTGCAGGCATATATGGTCCGCTGTGTGACCCAGCGTGTGCAGCACGAACCATTCGCGCCCGGCGAGCTCGAGTACATCGCCGTGTTCGACATGTTGGGTGATCTTCGGCAGGAAGCGGCTTCTTCCCAAGGTCGCGTAGCGGAGCCATCGCAGGCGTTCCCGGATCGCAGCACGGTCCCCGGGCCCCTTCCAGGGTGCTGGTGTCGAGATCCGCTTGAGTGAGGTGATGATATTGTGCAGTGGGTTTCGGGCTCGGCGACGGTCCCGTTCGAGCTGCTCCATATGCGCCGTGAGATCGTCGACCGAAGATTCGTTGTGTTGATGGTGGGTACCGTGAGCATGGGCTCGTCCGTGATGTTGGGCGTGCCCCTTGGAATGGCCTTCTGAATGCTGTGCTGGCAGATTGGCGTGGCTCTTCTTGCCGCTGGGGCCGCCGAAATGGAATCCGCTGTGGGCCACGATCCTGGCGCCCGATTCCTTGGCGATCTGGACGGCGCCGCCGAAATGGTCGGGATGGGAGTGGGTGATGAAGACCGTATGGATATGGCGCGGTTCGAGGCCGGCCTGCTTCAAGCGGTGCTTGATCGAGTTCCAGGTCTCCTCCCCCGGGAGTCCCGGATCGATGACCGCGACGCCGTCGCGATCGACGAGCGCGTACATGTTGACGTGCCCCAGGCCCGGGATCTGAATCGGGAGCTGCATGCGAAGGATGTCCTTCGCGACCTCCGAGATCTCCTCTCGAGCATCTTGTTGCTCCTGTCGCTTCGGTTTTGTCATGGCCGTGCAAGGTAGTCCATCCACAGGCCGCCATCGCCGAAATTCACACGCAGGATCTGGCGAATCTCGTCCAGAGGCGGGCTAGAATGCCGAGTTCACCAACAGGGAGCCCCAATGACCCCCGATCCCCGTACCCCCGTCGTGGTCGGTGCTGCCGCCGTCAGCCAGCGGGTCGACGATCCGATGCAGGCCTCGGAGCCCCTCGAGCTGATGGCCGAGGCTCTCCAGCGTGCGTCCGAGGACGCGGGCTCGAAGGCGCTGCTCTCGGGTGTCGACTCGATCTGGGCGCCGCGAGGCTTTTGGGCGTACTCGAATCCGGGCCGGATTCTGGCCGAACGCTTCGGAGCCGCTTCGGCTCGCACTGTGATCGCGGAAGTCGGTGTCCTCCAGACGACGCTGCTCGGTCGCGTCGCAAAGTCGCTCGTCGATGGGCAGAGCGAAATTGCAATGATCGTCGGGGCCGAAGCCCGTGACCGAAGCTCTCGTTTGCAGCGCCAGGGTCTCGACGTGCCGCTCACGGTCCAGACCGACAGCGCGCCCAACGAGGTGCTGCGCCCTGCGGACGAAATCATGAGCCGGCTCGAGATCGAACTCGGCCTCGTGACGCCGACGATCCAGTATTCGATCATCGAGAACGCCTTGCGCGCGCACGAAGGTCAGAGTCTCGAGGCGCATCGGGCCGAGCTCGGCGCACTCTGGGGGGACTTCAATCGGGTGGCGGTCGGAAATCCCGATGCCTGGAACCGCACGCCGATGTCGCCCGAGGCGATTTGCGAGACCAGCGAGTCGAACCGGATGCTCGCCTTTCCGTATACGAAGTCCCTGGTCTCTCAGTGGAACGTGAATCAAGCAGGGGGCCTGATCCTGTGTACCCTCGCGAAGGCGAAGGCGTTGGGCCTCGACGAGCGGCGCTTCGTGTATCCCCTCGCCGTGATCGATTCCGAGCACATGCTGACGCTCAGCAAACGTCGTCGGCTGCATCGCAGTCTGGGATTCGAGCTGGCGGGGCAGCGCGCGCTGACTCACGTCGGCCGAGCGATTTCGGAGATCGACCATCTCGAGCTCTACAGCTGCTTTCCGGCGGCCGTGCGCGTGCAGCAGCGGGAGCTGGGGATCGATCTCGAACGCCAGGCGACCCAGACCGGGGGCATGACCTTTGGTGGTGGGCCGCTGAACAACTTCGTCGTGCAGGCCTGGGTGAAGATGGTGGAGACGCTGCGTCGCGATCCCGGGGCTCTCGGTCTCGTCACGGCGATCAGCGGAATAATCACGAAACAGGGCGTGAGCCTCTTCGGGCCGGCGCCGAGCCAGCCCTTTCTCTACGACAGCGTGACTGCCGCCGTCGCCGCGGCGCATGAAGACATCGAAGTCGTGCCGGATGTCGAAGGCCGGGCGCGCGTCGCGGGCTATACGGTGTTCTCGGCGCGCGATGCGGCGGACAAGCTTGCGCTCGTCTGTGACTTCGACGAAGCACGACGCACGCTGCGCGTCGTCGAGGATCCCGAACTCGTGCAGGCGGCAACCCGCGAAGAGTTCTGCGGTCGCGAGCTCGAGCTGGGTGCGGGGGATGCCCTTCGCTGGCTCTGAGACGCTGCGGCTCGGGCAGGGGCTACCCGCAAGCCGCTGGAGAGGCTGGAGACGGCAGAGATGCTGGCGACGCCAGGGACGCCAAAGACGCCGGGGCTGCTGGAGCTGTCAGTGCCGCTAGGGAGCTGCTCGGGCAGCTAGAGAATCGCCGCGCCGCGCTGGAATACCCAGAAGGCAGCCAGCGAGCCCATCACGTATACGGCGGCGCGCTGGGGAAGCGGAATCGGGAGCCGTTTTGCCAGGGGCGCCAGGGCCAGCAAAGCGCCTACGAACACGAGTTGTCCGAACTCGATCCCCACGTTGAACGAGAACAGCGCCATCGGAATCTCGCCGCTCGGAAGACCGACCTCGCGCAGCGCGCCCGCGAACCCCATTCCATGCAGCAGCCCGAAGAGCAGGGCCATGGGCCAGGGATAGCGCCGCATCAGCGTCGGCTCGGCTTCGTCGCGGGCGAGTTCGACGGCGAGCGCCAGCACACTGCCCGCGATCAGCACCTCGATCGGGCCCGAAGGCAGGTTCGCATAGCCGAGTGCCGCCACGCTGAGCGTGATCGAGTGCCCTACGGTAAAAGCGGTCACGGTCTGAAGCAGCGGCTTCCAGCCGACGCACAGCAGGGTCAGCCCGAACACGAAGAGCAGATGATCGGCGCCGGACAGGATGTGGTCGAAGCCGAAGCGCATATAGTCGCTGAAGACCGTCCACTTGCTGGCCTTCGCCGGCACGACCATCGAAGCTTCAGAGCGCCGCAACACGCGTTGGACCTTGCGCCCATCCGCCAGCTCGATGCGGACCAGGGTGTCGATCCTGGCGGGGCCGAGTCCGTCGATTCGAATGGCGCGGCCCACCAGCCCCTGGGCGCCGCAATCGATTCGCCAGCGCAACAGGACAGCGACCCCCTCTTCCTCGACACGAGGTCGCGAAAGCGCAGGGCAATCGGCGGGCACCACGGGCTCGAGACGGCTGCCCGGAACGCTGAGCGAAGAGCGCTTCCAGAGCACTTCGACCTGGCCGCCTGACTCTTCCGTAAGCTCGAGTAGCGCCGGCGCAAGCGGATGGGCGCGGGCGGTGTCAGCGGTTGACAGGATGGCCACCAGGGCGATCAGCGCCGCGAAGAATCGGGCTAGCCCGCCGAGTCGATCCGCCCTGGCATGATGGGTTCGCGTTCGGGGCTCTGCGTCGTTCATCCCAGCTCCTTGGAGGCGTCGATCACCACGACTTCATAGCGCTTTCGGAGATCGCGCAGAAGCGTTTTGAGTTTCGCATCCCGCAGCTCCCGTTCGAGATCGCGCCGGATTCGATCGGCCACGGCCTCGAGGTCGGGTATCTGGCCGGGCTTGCGGGACTGGACCCGGAGCAGATGGCGTCCATAGGCCGACTCGATCGGCTGTGACCATCGGCCTGGCGAGAGTTCGAGGGCCTGCGCGCCGAAAGCGCTGCCAAAGCTGCGTGTCAGATCTCTCTCGGATCGAAGGCTGAAGCGATGGCCGAGAGGAAAGGGATCTCCGAGGGAGATCGCGGCCTCGTCCCCGATCGACCCGTCGAGCAGGCGGCGTCGCAGGGCTTCGGCGTCCCCCTGCGTCGCCCCCAGGCGCTCGTCGGCACTCAGGAAGGCCTGCACGAAGCTGATTCGGTCCGGCTCGCGGAACGCTTCCCTGGTCTGCGCGTAGCGTGCGGCGATCGATTCCCACGACGGGCGTTCGCTCTCCTCGAGGGTCGAACCGAAGAGGCGCATCTTCTGCACCAGGATGCGCCGAACTACGATGTCGTCCCGATCGAGTCCCAGCTGCTTGGCCCGTCGCAAGAGCTCGCCGGCGTTCTCGATCCCGGCTGCACCGTCGAGAAAGAGCATTTTCTGGATCAGCCGGGTCTGGACGCCGCCGTCGCGTTCGAGGAGTCCGCGGGCGAGCGCTTCGCGGTACAGGATCTCCTCATCGACTTCAGCAGCGAGCAGCCGAACGGATTCGTCGGGATCCGGTGCGCGTCCCATCTGCGTGACAAACCCTTGCTCGAGCATGTCGAGCCGAGCAGCATCGATCTCGATCTGTAGAGAGGCGGGATCTTGCTCCGTGGCGAAGGGGGTAAAGGGGGCGAAGGTGGCGAAGCTGGTGGAGGGGACGAGCGCCTCGCGCAATCCGTCCGCGACGAAGAGCGCCATGCCGATCGACAGGAAGTGGAGCAGAGGGGACCGGATCCAGCTCAAGCCGTGGGCCTCGATGGGAGGAAGGGGACAGGGGTAGAGTTTGCGAATCCGGCTCAGGCGATCTCGATCATCACCTTGGCCCCCCTATCCGGGGACTGGGCGATGGCGAAGGCCTCGTGGAATTCTTCGAGTCGGAATCGATGTGTGATCATCGGGCGCAGGTCGCGTCGGCCCAGCAATTCGATCATGTCTTCGAAGCGATCGGGATACTCCATCGCGCCCTGCAGCGTCATCTGTTTCATCATCACGGTCATGAAATTGACCTCGATCGCCTGGCGGTGCAATGCCACGACCGAGACGCGGGCCCGGGGCCCCGCGCGTTCGATGATCTGGGAGAGCACCGACGCGGCTCCCGAGGCCTCTATGAAGACGTCGGTTTGCGGGAGCTGCTCTCCGTAGTGGGGAGTCCTGCCGTGCAGACGGCCGAGCTGCTCCCAGATGTCTTCGTGCGAGGGGTTGAGCGTCTCCGGGACGCCCAGCTTTCGCGCGACCTCGAGGCGCGTTTGTGAGAGATCGATCGAGACGATGTCTTCGATGCCGCGATCCAGCAGGGTCGCCAACGCTGCCAATCCGATCGGTCCCGCGCCCATCACCGCGACCTTGTCACCCGGCTTCACCTGTGCCTGGTTGACGGCGTTCATGCCGACGCCGAGGGGTTCGGCCAGGGCGCCCAGCTCGAAGGGCATCTCGTCGGGAATCGGAAACAGGTTACGACCTAGACCGGCGTCGCGAACCAGCAGCCTGCTGCAGAAAGCCCCTTCCGAGCCGCCGTTGCCGATCGCGAAGCCCGCGATCGTCGGGTTCACGGCGACGCGCATGCCGGGCATCAAGGCCTCGACCTGATCGCCTACTTCATCACCTACTTCATCACCTACTTCATCACCTACTTCATCACCTACTTCATCACCTACTTCATCACCTACTTCAACCACCGTGCCAGCCA
>PVBE011429730.1_pt1 | contig 38517 bp, 27 predicted proteins | sample 1631181 | NCBI WGS metagenome assembly PVBE01 (sample SAMN08397723, study PRJNA350692) | Marine metagenome, whole genome shotgun sequencing project. | isolation source: water | place: Pacific Ocean | collected 2012-04
ATCGATTGTGGTGCGGCACCACTGTGCTTCATCCCCAGGCCGCGGCGTACCTCTGGGTCTGGCAGCGCGATAGCCCCCCGAAGGAGCGAGAACTGGGGTCGGAGTGCGGCCACGCCAGAGAGGCTTACTCCAGCCTGTCGAGGTTCAGATCGCATCCGAGGTCGCATCCGAGTACGCTCGGACAATGCCTCTTCTCCCTCAAGAACTCGGTGAATCCCTCGGCTTTCATTCGGTGAGGAAGGGCGTATTCATGGCCCGGGATGGCGCTGCTCGGGCGTCCGGCGAGGCCAGGTGCAACAAGAAGATCTGCTTCACAGCGACCAACCTCCCGCTCCTGGCGGGCTTGCTTCGTGAGCTCTCCGACCACCCCAAGGCCTTTTTCGTGAAGTTCTCCACGCACCCCAGGGATGGGATGTACCTGGGTCGCTGTTTCTTCACAGACGAAGCGACCGTCGGAGAGACGTGGGCCAGGTACAAGGGTCACCCCGAAGTCTTCTGCAACATCCAGGACGATGACTTCACGATCGCGTGGCGGCCAGAGGTGCAGTCCTGGCAGGGGAAGTCAGGAAGTTGAAACGACGACCGTCATGAGAGACCGCCCCGCCCGTGGGGAGCTTCCAGGTCCTGAACGGGTCCGTCGGGGACCACCTGGGTGGGATTGATCATGGTGTGACTCGCGTAGTAGTGCACCTTGATGTGGTCCATGTGGACCGTCTCCCGAACACCGGGGTGTTGATACAGCTCCCGAAGGTAGGCATGCAGCGCGGGGTACTCGGCGATCTGTCGCAGGTTGCACTTGAAGTGGCCCACGTAGACCGGGTCAAAGCGGATCATCGTGACGAAGAGCCGCCAGTCGGCTTCGGTGATCTGCTCGCCCACCAGGTAGCGGTGCTCCTTCAGGTGCTCTTCCAGCCGGTCCAGCTCCTCGAACAAGGCCCCCAGCGCCTCGCGGTAGGCCTCCTGGGTGGTCGCAAAGCCCACCTTGTACACGCCGTTGTTCACCCGGTGGTAGACCCGCTCGTTCACCTCGTCGATGCCCGGCCGCAGTGATGCCGGGTAGAAATCCAGGGTGTTCCCCGTCAGCCCGTCGAAGGCGGAGTTGAACATCCGGAGGATCTCCGAGGACTCGTTGGACACGATGCACGCGGTCCGGGTGTCCCAGAGAATGGGGACCGTGACCCGTCCCGTGACCTTGGGCTCCGACGCGATGTAGACCTCGCGGAGGTAGCGATTGCCCAGGACCCGGTCGCCCGTGGTCCCGGCGAAGTCGCGCTCGAAGGTCCAGCCCTCGTCGAGCATCAGCGGGTGGACCACGGACACGTCGATGTGAGGGGCGAGGCCCTTGAGAGCACGGAAGATCAGCGTTCGGTGGGCCCACGGGCAGGCGTGCGAGACGTACAGGTGGTAGCGCCCGGACTCTGCGACAAAGCCGCCTGTCCCGGTGGGGCCGGGGTCACCCGAGGGGGTCACCCAGTTCCGAAAGTGGGAGGTGGCGCGGACGAACTTCCCGCCCGACGAGCGCGTGTCGTACCACTCCTCCGACCACACGCCGTCCACCAGCAAGCCCATCGACTGGCCTCCGACGGACCTTCTAATGGACGGAGGGGCCCCATGTCGGGCTGCCCCTGGTGCCTTTCGTGCGTCTCGCGACCCGGATGCCTAGAGCCGGGAGAGCGTCAGATCCAGACGTACGGGACAGGGGTCGTCGTCGAGCTCCGGGCAGCGCTCCTCGCTCCCGCGGAAGTCGGCCATCGTCAGCTGGGCGGTTCCGGTACCGCTCTCCTCGGTCTCCGGCACCAGCTGGACCTCTCCCTGCAGGCTGGACACACAGTCGCCGTAGAGGGCCTCGTTCAACAGGACCTCGTCGATGACGCCGGTGCTGCCCTCCAGGGTGGTGCTCTCGCCGGCATCCACGGTGATCTCCACGCCCACGAAGGGCTCACGCAGGGAGATCTCGTAGGTCATCGGCAACTCGTTCTGTCCCGGCACGTAGATCGGGTACTCGAAGACCTGTGGCGTGTCGCGTCCCTGGGGCATGAACAAGGCCTCCAGGGCGCCGTCCAGACAGCCGTCCTCCATGGAGATCGTGGCGAGCTCGTAGTCCCCCCCCAGGAAGGCGGGGTCCTCGGCCGGACCGCTACCGGAGCACGCGAGCAGCATCAGGATCATCACTTCCTCAGTATCTCTCTCAGGCTGGAGCGGTCCACCTTGGCGTTGTGGCGGGGGTCCAGGGGAATGCGCTGCACGGCGACCACGCGATCCACGCCGGTGCGCTCGGCCAGGGCGGCGTCCCAGTGCTCGGGGGTCTCCTGGACTTCGCAGGCCAGGACCGCCTCTCCGTCCAGTTCGACCAGGGCGGCGCGCTGTACATGCGCCAGCGCCTCGGCCACCGGCTCGACCATGAAGGGGTGCAGGTCGCCGACCATGTCCTTGACCCGACCGACCAGCCAGATGCGTTGCTGATCGTCCAGGTAGCCGGTGTCGCCGGTGCGGTGCCAGACGCGGTCCCCCTCGCGCAGCTTGTTGTCGGCGTCGGCGTCGGGATCCTCGTAGTAGCCCTGGTTCACGTGCTCGCCGCTGACGCAGATCTCGCCGATGTGGTTTGAGGCCTCCAGGGTGCCGGGTGTGCAGACGCGCAGGTCGATGGCTTCAACCGCGCGGCCAACACAGCTTCCGCGGCCCTCTCGCTCTCCGGAGGCGGTGTCCTCCAGCACCTCCTGGGCCCCGATGCTGGCGATGGGCTCGGCCTCTGTGCTGCCGTACACCACCTCGATGCGCGCCTTCGGGGCGACCTGGACCAGCTTGCGCAGCAGCTCGGCGGGCACGCGAGCGCCTCCCGTGAAGAGCTTGCGGAGATGGGGGAGTGTGGCCCCCTGCTGCAGCAGGTGGTCGGCGATGGGGGCATAGAAGGCGGGAGAGCCGCTGGTGCTCGTGCATCGGTGCTCTTCCAGCTGGCGCAGCACCCGGACGGGGTCGACCTCGGCCACCTTGCGGAGATCGGCATCCGGCAGGACGCAGGTCGCTCCCGCGGCCAGGCTGTTGAGCAGGAAGACGGGGAGGGTGGGCAGGTCGATGTCTTCGGGGCCGAGGCCCATGTGTTCAGTCAGGATTCGACGCTGGGCTTCGAGGAAGGCGTGGCTCCGAGCGACGGTCTTGGGTCGTCCCGTGGAGCCGGTGGTGAAGGTCAGCAACGCGGGCTCGTCGGGATCGATGTCCACGGGCGCGAGAGGGGAGCCCGAGAGGCGATGGAGGTTGCGGTGGGGGAGCAGCGCGAAGCCGGCGGAGATGTGCCTCAGTCCCCGCAGTTCGGCGAACTTGAGACGCAGCAGCTGGGCCACGGGGGAACCGATGAAGGCGCTCAGTCCGACCCGTCGCAGGTTCTCGGCGACGGTAGGTGCGGAGGGATCCAGCAGCACGACGGGGAGACCCGCGCGGAAGAGCGCGATCAGGCTCTCGTAGAGCGCGATGCTCATGGGCACCAGGAGCAGGACCCGTTCACCGCGCTCCAGTCCGAGCTCCCGCAGCCCGCCGGCCAGGCGCGCGGTGCGCTCTTCCAGCTCGGCGAAGCTCACCTTCCTGCCGTCGGGCTCGACCAGCGCGGTCCGCTCGCTGGCCAGACGACCCAGGTGGCTGGCGATGTTCATCCGGTGATCACAGCGCCTTCATGTACAACGCGTACTCCCTGAAGACGTGGCCACCGTGCGCGGAGATGGAGCGACTGCGGCTGCCCGCCCACATCAGGGCGTGGACGCCGTGGCTGAAGCCCAGCCCAGCCGCGGCCTTGTGCAGCTCCCCGACCAGCCAGGCGCCGGTACCGCCTCGACGGTATTCCGGCAGGACGGCCAGGGTCTTCACGAGGAAGCGCCCGCTCTTGGGGGCCAGCAGGTCGGGCACTCCGAAGACGAAGCCGATGGGCTCGCCCGCCTGCTCGGCGATGAGCACCAGCTCCGGAACCATGTAGGGCTCGATGGGCGCGTAGAGCGCGGCCATGATCTCCAGGGGGAGGGGGCTGTAGGCATAGGCGTCGCGAAAGGACGCCAGGACCAGGCGGTGGATCACCGGCAGGTCCTGCTCGAAGCTCCGCATGCTGCGAAAGCTCACCCCGTCCTGGGGGCGCTTGGTGTCGCCGTAGGCGATGGCCTCGGAGTTCGCACACAAGGCGGAGGCGTAGCGGGCGACCTCGCGGTAGCCGGCGGCCAGCCAGGGCTCGGGAGAGGCGAGCGGCTCCCCGAAGAAGGGCGCTTCGTCATGGGGGCCCAGGTTGGCCCGGTAGCTGAACCAGGTGGCCACATCCAGTGGGCCCTGCACCGCATGGCAGCCCTGCTCGCGAAGCCACTTCTCCCCAGCGGCCAGGGTGTCTCCGTCGCCGGTGAAGTCGCCCAGAGCTCCGGTCGGCTCGTGGGCGGGGTTCACGCTGGCCAGCACGCGCCCGCCACCCGCGACGATGCCCTCGACCTTGGCCAACCGACCGAAGAGGGCCAGCTTGTGCGGGTCTCCGCCCGCTGCTTCCCAGCTCATGGTGCCATCCTAACGGCTCCGTTCACACGCTCAGCCCAGCGCCAACCACGCGCCCAGGCCGACGCTCAGCGATGCGAGGAGGCGGCGGCCTGCGAAGTTGGCGCTCTCGAGCAGGCCGAAGAGCAGCACCCCGGTCATTCCACCGACCATGACCACGGGCCACTGCGTCCAGTCGCCCCAGCTCGGGAGCAGCGGAACCGCCGCACCCAGGAGCATCGCGGGGTAGGTCGCCGGCCGCAGGGCGGGGCGTCGCGTTGCCTGGTGTCGGAACAACACCAGCATGAGGATGGCGCTGTTGGCGCTCACGGTGATCAGGAAGGGCAGGTAGAGCCCGGGATCCCGGGTGTGCACGAAGGCCAGGATGATGACCAGCGAGCCGGCCGAGGTGGCGAAGACGTCGTCGATGTCCGCAGCGCCGCGGGGTACCTTGGCCAGCAGGAAGAGGCCGTAGACCGCGGCGGTGGGCAACAGCCAGGCCCATCCTCCCGCCGCGTAGGCCAGGCTGCCCAGCACGAAGATCGTCACGGTCCCCGCGACGGTCAGGTCCGCCTGCCGTCGCGTCACCGCGAGCGCCGAGGTGGTGAAGAGCATGCCCAGGATCCATGGCTCCAGCGCCGAGAGTCCCAGCTGGACCGTGGCGTCCAGCACCAGCCAGGCGGCGTAGGGGATCAGGACATTGTCGGAGCCCCGGACGCTCACCGCCTCGACCGATGTGGTCAGGATCGCCACCACCAGGCAGACCAGCAGTGCGCTGGGCCAGCCGGGGCGACCCGCCACCGCCAGGGCTCCGGCCACGATGGCGAAGGCGATCCCGAAGAAGGTGAGGGAGCCCTCCAGGCTGCGCTCGCCGTCCAGCACGGCGTACTTCACCCCGTCGGTGTGCTTTCCGACCAGCGCCGCCCCGGTGTCTGCGACGGCCATGATCGCCAGGGGCACACAGAAGAGCAGGGCGTCCCCCTTGCTCAGCACGAAGATGCCGAGCACGGCCAGGGGGTACAGAAAGGCTCCCTGGGTGCGTCGCTCCACCGCGTGCACGGAGCTCAGCAGGCCCGTTGCCTTTCCCAGGACCAGCAGCCCGCCGAAACTCGCCGCCAGCACCACGCAGGTCCACACGCTCTCGATGAGCCAGGGGAAGGTCATCACGATGGCGCCGGCGCCCAGGTGCGTCAGCTTCCGGGTCCACTCGGTCGGTACCTGCTTCCAGTGCTTCCAGACCTCGGCGAGTACGAACAGCAGGAGGATGCCCGTCGCGATGATGACCGCACCGAATGCATCTCCTTGAATCGCAGCAAAGATCTCGGTGGGACTTGGCATCGTGGGAAAGTGAGGGTAATCCGGCGTCCAATGACCCCCCTCTTCCTGACTCTCATCGGCTGCTCGCGGGACCCGGAGCCCGAGCCACGGGATGAGCTTCCCGTGGTCGAACTGCCGACCCTGGAGGTCGTCGGTCCCGAGCGTGGGAGCTTCTACAAGTCCGGGGGTGTGGTGCTGGTGCAGGGCACGGCCACCGAGGGAAGCGCGCCGATCGCTCGCCTGGAGGTCAATGGCACCGAGGTCGAGATCGACGAGGACGGGTGGTTCAGCACCGAGATCCAGCCGGTGCCCGGCATCAACCTGGTCGGTGTGCGCGTCGAGGATGAAGGGGGCGAGCGTGCCGTCGACGGGCGCAGCTTCCACTACGGGGGAGACGCAAGCCATGGCGTGACTCTGCCCGGCGCCGTCTGGATGCGTCTGGGTCCCACCCTGCTCGATGACAACGAGAGCACACCGAACGACCTGGCTGCGATCACCGAGCTGCTGGTCTCCGATCCTTCCGCTGCGGACGCGTTCATGGGCACCCGCATCGAGGAGGACGACTACGAGGTCGAGCTCACCGGCATCGACTGGAGTGGAGCGGAGGTCGATCTGACCCCGAACAACGAGGTGCTTTGGGCGGACGTCCTCTTCCACGACGTGCGCCTGGACTTCGATGTCTTCGGGGTGGGCTGGTACGACTGGATCAGCACCAACGGGTACATCACGGCGGACCAGGTGCTCATCCAGACCGACCTGGTGCCCAACGGCACCGACGTGGAGGTGAGCGCCGTCTACGCCTCCATCACGGGCTTCGACCTGGAGATCGAGTGGGTTCCCTTCGAGAGCCTCCTGGCAGACAGTGTCCAGGCCTCTCTGGAGGAGACCCTCCGGGACATGGTCAGCGAGCTCGCAGGGGATCTGGTCAGCGACTACCTGGCGGCCTACGCCGTCACCGTCGAGCCCTTCGAGGGTGTGCAGCTGTCGATGGAGCTCAGTGACATCGCGGTCAAGCAGTCGGGTCTGGAGCTGTCGATGGACGCCAGCGTGCTGGCTCTGGGCAGCCCCACCCTCCCCTTGTTTGGAGGCAGCCTGGTCACCGCCGGTGAGCTGCTGTGGACCCCTCCCAGCGACCAGCCCTTTGCGGTGGCCATCGACGATGATCTGGTCAACCAGCTGCTCTTCGCCATGTGGGTCAAGGGAGGCCTGTCCTTCGACTTCGATGGCGACACCCTGGGCGCGCTCACCGGTGGACCCCTGCCGCCACCGCTGGGCCCGGTGGAGAGCGCATCGCTCTCGCTGGGGCTGCCCGCCGTGCTGGTCCAGGGTGATGAGGAGCACGATGTGCTTCTCTCCCTCGGCGAGTTCGTGGTCGATCTCGAGCGGAGCGACGGCGAGCGCATCACCGCAAGCATCAACGCCGCCGCCGGCGGCTGGCTGGAGCAGGTAGACGGCGAGCTGGCGGTCAGCCTGGATGACCGCCCCCGCAACGTTGCGGTGGTGGTGGGCATGCTGAACTGGCCCGAGGCTCTCGACCCGGGCGACCTGGCCTCCTTGTTTCGCCTGATGACTCCGACCCTGCTCGGTTCGGCGGGGGCCTTCATGCCTGGCATTCCGCTGCCCGGCATTCCCCTGGAGCTGTTGGGGGAGCACCCGGATCTGGCGGGTGAGGAGTTGCTCATCCACGACGCCCAGGTCGCTCTGGATGAGGGCTGGATCACCGTCGCCGGAGGTGTTGAGGTCGTCCATGCGCCTTAAGCGGCTGGCTCTCGGTGTTCTGGCCCTGGTGGCTCTGCCGCTGGTCGCCAACGGCTTCGGGGCTCTCGCGGAGCTCCTTCTCTACGGCACGCTGTACCGAGATGGGCGTCCCGGGGCGCTCTACCCGCAGCAGCAGGGTGCTCCGGCACTGCTCCCCGGGGCGAGCGTCCATGGACTGGCCCTGCAGACCAACATCAACTCCTACGGTCTCCGCGGGCCCGAGCCCCGCGAGCCCAAGCCTGCCACCCGCATCTGGGTGCTGGGGGGATCGAGCAGCTACGACGTCCATGCACCCGACGATGCCTCGACCTGGCCTGCCCGCCTGGAAGCCGGACTCCTTGGTTCTGGCCACGACGTGGAGGTGCTCAACGGCGGCCGACCCGGAGAGGTGCTGATGGGGAGTTGGGACCAGCTTCTGGAACATCGCCAAGCGCTTCAGCCGGATGTGGTGATCCTGTACCACGGGCCCAACGACATCCGTCAGGCCATGAAGATGCAGCTCGGTGGGGCGATCGAACTCCTCTGTGATCAGGATGTGCTGCCTCCGGTGGACATCGCGATGTTCAGGTGGCGGGAACGGGTTCGGTCCCCGGGACCCATTCCCGAGGAATGGAACGCTCGCCGCCTGACCCGCTGGCAGGAGATCGACGAAGAGCTGCGTCGGGTGCTCGATCAGAGCCGCAACATGGGGCTGCAGCCGGTGGTCGTCAGCCACGCTCTCTGGCCTGGTGACGAAGAGGGCATGCTGGCCTACGCGGGGCACATCGGCATGGGCCCCGAGGGCATCGAGCAGGCCTTCGACGAGTACAACGAGCGGGCGCGGCACCTGGCGGAGGCCCGTGGGGTGCTCTTCGTCGACCTGGCAGCTGGGATTCCGGACGACCCGGAGATGTGGGGGGACCCGAGCCACTTTGCCTCGCCGGGTAGCGCTCTAGCCGGGCAGATCCTGGCGGAGGCTCTCGCCGAGCACGGCCTGGCGAAATGAAGCGCTTCCTCGTTCCGCTGGCCAGGATGTTGGCTGCCGTGTTGGCGGTCAATGTCGTCTGTTTCGTTGGCGAGGTCGTCGCCTACGGCACCTGGTACGACGGCCAGGAACCCGCTCGGCTCTACATCCACGAGGAAGGGAAGCGCGCTGTGCTCCGACCTGGGGTGAGCCTGCCGGGTCTGCTCCACAAGGTGAAGATCAACAGCGACGGCTTTCGCGGGCCGGAGCTGGAGACGCCCAAGCCCGAAGACCGGGTGCGTCTGTGGTGCATCGGCGGCAGCACAACCTTCGACCTCTTTGCGGCGGACGATGCCCACACCTGGCCCGCGCTCCTCGCTCAACGGCTGGACGCGGCGTGGGATGCCAGCGTGGATGTGGTCAACGGAGGAGTGCCGGGAGAGACGGCGTTGGGGGGGATGAGTCGACTCAAGGACAGCGATCTGGCCCCTGACCTGGTCATTCTGTACACGGGTCCGAACGAGCTGGCCCAGATCCGCATGCACGAGCCGATGGGTCACGAGCTGATGTTGCCGTCCATCGCCACCGTGCGCGTGGCGCGCCGCATTCTGCCGATAGTTCCCGTGACCCCTCCGGAGTACGAGGGCCATCGTCTCAGCGAAACGCAGATGAGCGACCTGAGGCGTGACCTGGTGGGGGTGGTCGAGCTGGGGATTCCGGTGGTTCTGGTGACTCACGCCATCTACGCGCAACCCGGTGACAGCGGGGATTTGGCCCGTGAACGCGTTGACGTGACCAGTCGCCTGCTTCGGTTGACCCCTGAAGCCACCATCGATGCCATCGATTCCTACAACCGGATGGTGAGGGAGCTGGCGGAAGAGCACGGCCTGGGTCTCGTGGACCTGCGGGCATCCTTCGACGGTGACTCCCGTTGGTGGGTAGACTCCGTGCACTTCAGCCCGGAGGGTTCGGAGCGTGCGGCGCAGCTCCTGGCGGAGGCCGTGGAGCCGCTGGCCCTGACGCCTGGAGCTCAATCTCCAGTACGACGTCATCCTGCGCCTCCACAAGGACACGGGCCGCTCTCCCGCCCCCCGGACCGATCGCCACAATCTCCAGGAGGTAGCTCCCCGCCGGAACGGTGAGCTCCCACTCGCCCCCGGAAGCTTGCTTCAGTTCGGCGACGGGGGAGTGGCCCATCCACAGCTGTCCCCCTTGGTCGAAGACGGAGACCAGGATCTCCCCCTCCACCTCGACATCGCCGCTCAGCGTGACCAGGTCTTCCCGGCCCGAGCGGGCCCAGTCGATGCGTCCGGCGTGCACACCTCCTCGGACCGGCTCCGTCTCGGTGGGCTCGGACCGTGCACAGCGGACGCCGAGCGCCTCGTTCGCGACCAGGGGATGAAACCGGTTCGAGATGCGGATGTTCGTGGGAAAGGAGTTCCAGCATCCGCCTCGCATCGCGTGCAAAGCCCCATTCGAAGGCCCGCCAGTGTCATCTCGTGCGGTGAGCGTGTAGGTGCCCGGTTCGTACCAATCGGCCGTCCACTCCCAGACGTTGCCCGCCAGGTCCAGGTGACCGTAGGGTCCGCTGCCGAGCGGTCTCAGGCCTGGGCGGATGGTGCGACCTTCGCAGCGGTCTCCGGTGCTCACGTCGAAGAAGTTCGCGTGCTGGCAGGTCGGGGTATCGAAACCCCAGGGGTAGGGACGGAGGTCTTGGGGATCGCAGGCGGTGGGGTCGCTCCCGAACTCACATCCTCCGCGCGCTGCCTTCTCCCACTGGGCTTCGGTCGGCAGCCTCTTGCCCTTGGCCTCGCAGAGCTCGGTCGCGTCTTCCCACTGCAGTCCGTGCTGTTCCTCCTCCCGCACGTCCAGACAGAAGCCACCCAGGCTCACCACGTGCACGGGACCCTCGTCCATGCCGGCGTGATCGCTGACCGAGCCCATCAGGAATGGCCCGGGGGAGACCCAACGCTCGGTCGCGGGCGTGACCGCGGGATCCCCGTCGTCGCAGTCCGCCCGGTCCGGAGCCAGCCCCGGACAGGTCCAGGCGTCTGGAAAGCCGTCGGCGTCGGCGTCTGGACAGTCCTGAGCTGGCCGTGGCGGCACGGCGACCGCCAGCTCGGGTCGCCAGGAAGAGGTGGTGTCCTCCACCTCCAGGTGATGCTGGCTCGCACGCGGAGGAGCGGGCTCTGGGACGCTATGCTGGGTGCACGCGATGGAACTCAGTAAGAACACGGTGATCAGACTACTGAAGAGTTTGGCGCTGCCGGTCATCGGCGTGTTGGTCTTCCTGCTGGTCGTCGCTTGGGTGGTCACCCACAGCGCAGCGAACCCCTTCCTCTATTCGGCAGGTTAGGCCCCCGGCGCGGAGGAGCGCATGCTGTTGACCCTGCTGGTCCTGTCCTGCAACAGGGCCGATCCCATCGACGAAGTCTTCTCGGGCTGCGATCCCCTGGACGAGACCAAGTGCGCGCTCCCCTGGCCCAGCACCTACCACATGGTGGAGGACGCGAAGACGGGCAGCGGCTGGCGCGTCGCTCTCCAGGAGCACAGCCTCCCGATGAACCGCGACGACGGGCAGGTGCGCCCGGATGCGTGGAACGAGAAGGACGGCTTCTCCACGCTGGGGCCGATGCTGGTCTACTTCGAGGATCTCAGCCTGGAGGGCGTCGTGGGCCACGACGACATCGAGGCCAGCCTGAGCAGCGACACCATCGCCCTCATCAACACCGAGACGGGTGAACGCGAGCCCTACTTCGCCGAGCTCGACGCCACCGCGCCGGGGCCGGAGGAGAGCGTCCTCCTCATCCGCCCGGTGCGCCCGCTGGAGCACGCGACCCGCTACGTCGTGGCCCTCCGGGGTCTGCAGACCAATGCGGGGGCCGGCGTGGAGGTGAGCGATGCCTTCCTGGCCCTGAGGGACGGTGAGGAGACCCTCTCCTGGGACGTCGAGGGACGCCGCGCCTGGTTCGAGGACGAGGTGTTCCCTTCCATCGAGAGCATCGGTTGGGAGCGGGGAGAGCTCCAGCTGGCCTGGGACTTCGTGACCGTCAGCGAGGAGAACAGCCTGTCTCGGGTGCTGTGGATGCGGGACGACGCCACCGAGCGGGTGGGGGAGAGCGGGCCGGCCTACACCATCACCGAGGTGGAGGAGGGGGACTGCGACGGCGGCGCCACCATCGGCAGGACGCTCAGCATCGAGATGACCGTGCCGATGTACACCGAGACCGGTGAGCCGGGCACCATGCTGACGCGGGATGAGGAGGGCATGCCCTTCTACAACGGGGACACCAGCGCCGAGGTCATGGTTCGCATTCCCTGCTCGCTGCTCGAGGAGCCCGAGCCCGCGATGGTGCTCCAGTACGGCCATGGTCTTCTCGGCAGCAAGGACGAGGCACGCACCGGCTACCTCAGCGCCATGGCCGACCGCTACAAGTGGATCGTCATCGCCAGCGACTGGGTGGGCATGTACGAGGACGACGTCAACGCCATCACCCTGATGCTGGTGAACGATCTGTCCGACTTCGCGCTGCTGCCCGAGCGCAGCATGCAGGGCTTCGTGGAGATGGACCTGGCGCTGCGCATGGCCCGCGGTGGGCTCGCCAGCGACCCGGAGCTGACGGTGGACGGCGTGTCGCTCATCGATCCGGATCGAGTCGCCTACTACGGGAACTCCCAGGGCGCGATTCTGGGGGGTGGCTACGTGGGCACGAGCGAGCAGATCGACCGGGCCGTCCTGGGTGTCGGAGGCAGCCCCTACGCCATCCTGCTGTCACGCAGCTCCGACTTCGAGCCCTTCTTCCTGGTCTTCCAGGCCAAGTTCACCGACCACCGGGACATCTCGCTGCTGCTGGTCGCGATGCAGACGCTGTGGGATCCGGCCGAGGTCGCTGGGTGGGTGAGCCAGATGGGTCCGGACAACTTTGCGGGCAACCCGGAGACGCGCATCCTTCAGCAGGTCGCGATCGGCGATGCCCAGGTCACCACGCTGGGGGCTCACATCCTGGCCCGCTCCTTTGGGGCGAGCAGCGTCTCCCCCGCCAACCGGCCCATCTGGGGTGTCGCCAACGCGGAGGCTCCCTTCGAGGGCAGTGGCCTGGTGGAGTGGTACTACGCCGACGGTGCGGAGGAGCCCTTCCTGAACCTGCCGCCAGACGACGACGCGGACACCCATGAGTGCCCGCGTCGAGAGCCCGCCGCCCAGGAGCAGCTACGCGACTTCTTGGAGACGGGCGTGGTGAACAACTACTGCGAAGGTCCGTGCGAGGGAGTGCGCGAGGGCTTCTGCGACTAGGGCAGCGAGCCCTTCGCACACTCCGCCTGCCCCTCAGTCAGCGTCCCAGAACAGCTGCACCGCGGGGGTGTTGCTGGTCGGGAAGGCCGGTGCCAGCGGTGCGGGCAGCAGCGTCCCGTCCACCCAGTCGTCCTGCTGGTTCTCGAACCACTCTCCGTCCGAGTTCTCGGAGTTGCCGGGAGGCATGATGGCCCGCGCCGAGTCGGCGGACTGGAAGTCCACGTACTGGGTGTAGGACTGTGCATGCTGGGACCAGATCGTCCCCGCATCCTGGCAAGCGGCCGTCGGGCCGATGATGGTCACGCCGGTCAGGTCAAGGCCCAGCCCGCTCAGGGGACTGGCGAAGAGGGTGATGTCCTTCGAGGCGGACTGGACGTAGCCCTCGTCCATGGTGGCCACATCGATGTCTCGCTCCTCGAACTCGCGCCAGACGTCTCCCAGAGCCAGGTTCAGGTAGGCGAGCTCGTTCAGGTCGGGGATGAAGTGCGGATCGGCGTCGATCTCGCCCTGCATGGTGTCGAGGAAGAGGTTCAGGCCGTTGTCCGCCCCTCCGTACTCGTTCAGCATCTCGTCTCCAATGGTGTCCTTGCGGAACTTCGTGTTGATGGCGTAGGCGAGCGAGACACCCTCGACGTCGGTGATCATCGAGCCCCCGGTGGCGGACCAGGCGGCGGTGGCGTCCAGGAAGGCCAGGGTGTCCTGGGTCAGGTAGCGGTCGTCGACCTGGGCCACGTGCCGGGCCAGGGCCACGAGATCCCGCCGAACGCGGTTGACACAGTCGTTCTGGACATCGTCGAGGACCTGCTCGGGCTCGACGGTCTCAGGCAGAGCCTCCATCAGTTCCAGGAGGCGAGCACTGCGCCTGCCGTGACCGGCGGAGCCCGAACCGCCCGCGAGGGGCATGGGGTACCAGTCGCCTGCCGCGCGGTGGTTGGCGCTGAGCAGGTAGCCCTGATCAGGGTTCAGGACCCACGGCCGGTACTGGGCCGGAATCACGTCCTCCCAGTCGTAGATCATCGAGCTGCCTTCCTGAGCGATCATGCCTCCGAGAGGGGACTCCGTGGAACGCAGCGGGATGTCTCCAATGACGGTGAAGAAGATGTCGCCGGTGTCACTCGCCGCGAAGAGGTTGGCGGCGGGGTAGTGCCAGTCGTCCAGGGACTGGCGCAGCTCGTCGATGGTGGTGGCCCGCATGAAGCCCAGCGCGCCCTGGATGGAGTCTCCTTCCTTGTGGTGAATGGGAAGGCCCTTGAAGGCCCACTCGTCTCCCTGGTTCTGGGGCACCAGATCCGTGACGATCGGTCCCCACTCGGTGTTTCTCCAGGTGACCTGCAGGTCGTCGCGGCCCTTGACGAGGATGGTCTCGACCTCGGACTCGATCGTGTGGCTACGGCTACGCCTGTGTGGAGGGGGCCTCACCCACCGAGAAGCTGCCGCACTCGCTTCCCGATGTCGTGACCTTCGATCCGCCCGAGCCCGAGGAGTACTGGAACTACCTGGACACCGGCGATTGGGACCGCTCGGAGCCCGCGCCGCTCGTGCCTTACGTCTACGGGCGTCGCTACCGCTCCTGGAAGGCGCCCATCTACGCCTCGGCGGAGGCCTTCGAGGCGGGTGAGGACCCGGTCAGTCGGCTGGGAAGCGTGCGCAAGTTCGCCTTTGTGGAGGTCGTCGCGACCTCCCGGGGCGAGGTGCTCGCGCGTGCTGACGGGTCGGTCGTTCCGGTCGGCGAGGTCTACCTCTACCCCATCAGCCGGCACGTTGGCTGGGACCTGGAGCACGCGCCTCTCGAGGACGGTTGGGTGGTGGGCTGGGCCGTGAACTACGAGGGCGCACCCCTCTACGACGAGGTTCGCGGCCAGGAGCTGGAGCTCCTGCCCTACCACGAGCCCGTGCAGGTCCGAGCCGCGGCTGGAGGCTGGTTCGAGGTCGCCGATCGCGGCTTCATGCGGGCCTCGGACCTTCGCTACTGGACCCCTGCTCCCGCCCCCAAGGGCGTAGGCAATGACCAGGTGTGGGTGGACATCGATCGAGACGGTCAGGTCCTCGGCTTGCGACGCGGTGAGCAACTGCTCTACGTCACGCTCGTCTCCACAGGCGAGGATCCTGACCACACCACGCCGCTGGGCCTCTTCGAGGTGCAGCGGAAGTTCGCCTCGGCCGACATGTCCAGTGGCCCGAACGCCGAGGAGCCCTACTACGTCGAGAAGGTTCCCTGGACCCTCTTCTACTCGGGGCCCTACGCCTTGCATGGTGTCTTCTGGCACTGGGGCTTTGGCCGGGTGGCCAGCCACGGCTGCGTGAACGTCGCTCCCCAGGATGCGCAGCGACTCTACGAGGAGCTCGATCCCGCCATGCCGCGCGGGTGGGATCTCGTACACGCGACCGACGAACACCCGGGCTCACTGGTCCGGGTGCGTTCCGGGACGAACATCAACGTTCCAGACCGACGACGCTGATACCGTACGCGTGCACTTCACGAGAAGTGCGGACGACCCTCGCCTAAGGTTGGCTGGGTCGCAAGCTCGGGAGCAAGCGCAGATGAACACGGCAGAGTTGTTTGTGAAGTGTCTGTGACCGCCCCAGCCTGATCGTCATTCCCATCGACTACCGCGAGAACCCCAAGCTGACCGCGCGCCTTGGCAACATCGCCTGCGCCATCTGAGGCCCCATGCTCAAGGAACGGTACCCCTACTGGCTCGCGAACGAGCCGCGGCAGCCCAACGAAGACCTGGCGGTGGTGGACAAGTACACCGGAGAGGTCGCTACCCGGGTGGCCCTGGCTGACGTGGCGGCCATCGACGAAGCCATCGGGGCGTCTGTCAGCGGCTTCGAGGCCTTCCGGAAGTGGCCGGCGTACAGGAGGCAGGAGGTCCTGAACCACTGTGTGAAGCGCTTCGGTGAGCGTTTCGACGAGCTGGCCGATTCGCTCTGCATCGAGGCGGGAAAGCCCATCAAGGACGCCCGAGGCGAGGTGACCCGACTGATCGACACCTTCCGCTACGCCGCCGAGCAGGCCGTGCGGATGGAAGGTCGGGTCATGGACATGAAGATCAGCGCGCGGGCCGAGCGCTACGAGGGCATGTGGAAGCCCGTTCCCATCGGTCCCTGCAGCTTCATCAGTCCCTTCAACTTTCCGCTCAACCTGGTGGCCCACAAGGTCGCGCCGGCCCTGGCCATTGGCTGCAGCTTCGTGCTCAAGCCGGCCTCGCTGACCCCCATCGGTGCCCTCATCATCGGCGAGATCCTCGCCGAGACCGATCTGCCCAAGGGCACCTTCAGCATCCTGCCCTGTCGCCGCGACGGGGCCGACCTGTTCACGACCGACGATCGCTTGAAGTTGTTGAGCTTCACCGGCAGCCCCGCTGTGGGCTGGATGCTGAAGGCGCGCAGCGGCAAGAAGAAGGTGGTCCTGGAGCTCGGCGGGAACGCTGCCTGCATCGTCGACGAGGGCACGGACCTGGACGACGCGGTGGAGCGCCTGGTGATCGGTGCCTTCTACCAGTCCGGTCAGAGCTGCATCGGCGTCCAGCGCATCCTCATCCACCGCTCTCTCTACGAGGAGTGCAAGGCGAGGCTGGTCGCTCGGACCCGGGAGCTCAAGGCGGGCAACCCCAAGGACCCCACCACCTTCATCGGACCCATCATCAGCGAGAAGGAAGCCATTCGCCTCGAGAGCTGGATCCAGGAGGCGGTGACTGCTGGAGCCCGCGTGCTGTGCGGCGGCGAGCGTGAGGGCTCCATGCTCCAGGCCACCCTGCTCGAGGGTGTTCCCCGTGGCTGCGCCGTGGTCGAGCAGGAAGCCTTCGGACCCGTCGCGGTGCTCTCGGCCTTTGACGACTTCGACCGTGCGCTGGACACCGTGAACGACAGCACCTTTGGCCTTCAGGCGGGCATCTTCACCCGCGACATCTACAAGGTGCAGCGGGCCTGGGACGAACTCGACGTGGGCGGCGTGGTGATCGGGGACGTCCCCAGCTACCGGGTCGACCACATGCCCTATGGGGGCGTGAAGGACTCCGGGCTCGGGCGCGAGGGCATCGAGTTCGCCATGGAGGACATGAGCGAGATCCGGCTGCTCGTCATTCGGAAGCCACCGGGCGAATAGAGCCTTCGATCCACAGGCTGGAGCCTGCCTCGCGGACGGGGAGAGGTAGGCTGCGCTCATGCTAGTCCCAGACCTGGTCGTCGTTGGCAGTCCCTCGACGGACACCCTCCTGATCGGCGACGAGCTGCGCGAGATCGTCGGCGGAGCGGCCTTCATCACGGCTCTCGCAGCGCGAGCGGCCGGCGCCCGGGTTGGACTGCTGGGAGCTGTTCCTCCGGATCTTCCCGAGAGTGTCTGCCGCGCCTTTGCTCCGGGGAGACTCGATCCGGGTGGACTGGTCCTTCGCGATGGGGTGCTCCCCGCTTTTCGGATCGACTACCAGGGCGAGATCGCTCGCTACACCGGAGTCCAGCAGGGCGTCGAGTTGCAGATCTCAGCGGCGGATCTGCCCCAGCGCTGGAGGGCCGTGCCGGCGATCCATCTCTCGCCATTGGGGGGCTCCGCCGCCGCCCAACTGCGCTTCGCCCGGGAGCTGAGGGAGCGGTGGTCGGGAAGCCTGAGCATCGGCACCTTCCTGCGCGCCGGCCGCCAGGAGCGAGAGACCCTCGAGGAACTGCTCGCCTTCGCCGATCGCCTCTTTCTCAACCAGGAGGAGTTCGAGGCGCTCTTTCCGCAGGGCCCACCCCCGGACCTGGAGGTCTTCGTCACCTGCGGTTCCGAGGGGGTCCGAGTGCACCACCAGGGCAAGGTGGCTGCCCACTCCGCGCCGCCGGCCGAGGTGCTCGATCCCACCGGTGCTGGCGATGCCTTCTGCGGTGGTCTGCTGGGCGGAGACCTGCAGCAGGGCCTGGAGCTGGCCCGTCGCGTCCTGTCGGGCTGGGGGGCGGAGCCGCTGTTGGAGGGGCCTCCCCCTCCGGCGCCGCTCCAGATGGAGTACGTCGGGGGCGAGCCGGCCCCGCTGGATCAGCAACGCATCGAGCGGCTGGGTGAGGCGCTCCGAGCCGTCGCGTCATCCGCCGCCCTGGACTTCTGCGGCTTTCCCTTTCCCGAGGCCGACGATCCCGACGCCGCCGAGGTTCTGGCGCTGTCGACGCTCCACCAGTACGGCTTCTGGACCGCGGATGAGCGCTGGATTGGTCCGATGTACGCCTCCGCAGGGAGGCGTTGGAAGGGTTCGGACTTCATCTGGCAGGCCTTCACGCGCGCGGGTCGGCAAGACCCGGTGGCGCTGAGGGACCCCTTGCTCTTCGACCGCATCTGCCTCGACGACGGGGGTGTGTGTCCGGTGCCCGACCTCAGCAGTCACCGGAGCCTGCAGCAGGGCTATGGCGCCTGGCTCGAAGAGAAGGGCCCTCTTCCCCTCGACCGAGGCAGCACGGCTCTGCTCGATGTTCTCCGACTCGTCCCGGGCTACGGCGAGGACCCGATGGCGAAGAAGTCACGGCTCTTGTGCTTGATCCTCGCCCGACGAGGCCTGCTGGAGCTCGACGCTCCGCTCGGACCCATCGTGGACTACCACGTCATGCGGGGCTGCCTGCGCACCGGCTGCGTGGTCCCGGAGGCTGCGGGGCGGGCCGTCCTGGAGGGGAGGGTCCCAGCCGACGCCACCCTCGAAGCGTCGATCCGCCTGGCCAGCCAGACCGCGATCGAAGGTCTCTGCGAGGCCAGCGGGCTCACGGTGGCGGAGATCGACGGCTTCTTCTTCGCCAACGGCCGCCGGCTCTGCCACGAGACCCGTGAGCCCGAGTGCGAGACCTGCCCCATCGAGCATGCCTGTGGACGGGAGGCACGGCTCTTCCAGCCGGTCTTTCGCACTACCGCCTACTGACGGTTGGTCCGGCCGGTAGAGTGGTGCGTGCTTCTGGTCTGCGCACTCGCTGTGGCCGCCCCACGGTTCAGCGTGGAGCGAGGGCTCCTCGAAACACCCTTCGAGCTCGGTATTGAAGCCACCGAGGGAGGGGAGATCGAGCTCGTGGTCGGTCCGGACGGGCCCTGGCAGTCCTATCCGGGGCCCTTGTGGATCGAAGGCACGACGGTGGTTCGGGCCGTCGAGGTGGTGGACGGTGAGCGCTCGGAGGAGGAGGTCCACAGCTACCTCTTCATCGATCAGGTGGTGCTCGGCCTGGATCCCCAGGTGGTCGAGAGCGACGGGGAGGCCATCCACGCCACCCTGAGGGAGCTTCCCAGCGTGTCCATCCTGAGCGACGAGGCTCTGAGCCTGGACGAGCAGATGGTCTCCGTGGAGTGGTTGGACCCCCAGGGGGAGGATCTGCAGGTCTTCAGCGGGGCTCGGAAGGTGGGAGGCCACAGCCTGAACTACGCGAAGAACAACCTGCGGCTGAACTTCCGCAGCATCTACGGCACCGGCCGGTGGGAGGCGGACCTCTTCGAAGGCTTCGAGTCGGGTCTGGAGCCCGCGGACAAGCACGATGCGCTCACCCTGCGGAGCGGCAGCCACGACTCCTTGTTCTATCTGGCGGAGCGGGGTCAGTACCTGCGGAACCGCTGGATGGACGAGAGTCAGCTGGCCATGGGCCACATCGCCCCCCACGGGCGCTACGTCCACGTGTACACGAACCTCGAGTACATCGGCCTCTACCACCTTCGTGAGCGTTTTGGTGCCGGCCTGCTCTCCGAGATGTTGGGCGGGGAAGAGGAAGACTATGAGGCGGTGAACTCCGGGCAGGTCGTGGACGGGGTGGGTGGCTCCTGGATGGCTGTGGTGGCGGCTTACGGTGAGTTCGAGGCGCTGGACCAGCACCTCGATTCGCAGAACTTCGTCGACTACATGCTGCTCAACTTCTACGCGGGCAATGCCTGGGACTGGTACCCCGAGCAGAACTGGATGGCAGCGGGGCCGGCCGAAGCCGGCAGTGGATGGCTCTTCCACAGCTCCGACTCGGACATCTGCCTGGTCTACGGGTGGGACGTGAACATCCTGCATCTGCAGGGCCCTAGCTGGCTCTTCCAGGGGCTCGTCCAGGAGGCACACCCGGACTTCATGGTCTTGTTGGCGGACCGCATCCACGCGCTCCTCGAGGGCAGCGGACCCCTCACCGCCGAGATGGCGATGGCCCGCTACGAGGGCCTCTCCTTGATGATCGAGGATGCGGTGGTCGCAGAGTCCGCCCGCTGGGGGGGCGGCTGGTGGACCCGCGACCACTGGGAGATAGAGCGCGCCTATCTGCTGAACCAGTGGTTTCCGTACCGGAGCGAGGAGCTCCTTCGTCAGCTGCGCGAGGTGGGGTGGTACCCCGTGGAGGCCCCCGTCTTCAGTCGAACCGGGGGGCCCGCTGAACTCGCAGAGAGCATCGCTGTGTCGCTGCCAGCGGACCTGCCTTGGGGCGGGGTGGTGCTCACGGTGGATGGTTCTGACCCCAGGCTCCCGGGGGGAGAGATCGCGGCGACGGCCACGGGACCGGTAGAGGAGATCCAAGTCGTCCTGGACGGAACGCGGCATCTCAGCGCGCGCGTCCTGTTGGGTGACCGCTGGGGGCCGCTCCACACCGAGACCTACACGGTGGGCGGGCCCTCCCTGCTGCTGAACGAGTGGAATGCCGTCGAGCCGGACGAGCGCCTGGCGGAGGGCGACACGGCCCTCGGACAGGTTCTCGGCAATGGGGGTGACTGGCTGGAGTTGCTGCTGCTCGAGGATCTGGATCTTTCGGGTTGGCGCCTGGTGATGCGGGACCGCTCAGGCCCCTCGGAGCTGGTCTTCGGGGACGACCCGGCACTCTCGCTGTCCGCCGGTACCTTGCTGACCATCGCCGACGAGATGCCAGAGGACCTGGCCTACAGTCCGGAGGACGGGGACTGGCGCCTGCACCTCAGCACGGGTGGGAGCCTGATCCAGGGTGAGCTCGACGTCACGCACCGTGACTGGACCTTGGAGGTTCTGGACCGGTCGGGCCGGGTGCGGTTGGAGCGCGTCGGTGAAGGCCTCTCCCTGGAAGGGCTGGGATCGGACGAGGTGGGCATCCTGGCGGCGCAGCCTCTGGCCGAGCCCCTCTACAGGGCGTCGGAGAGCTCCACCTTTGGCGCGGCCAACCTGTGGCCCGGCGGCGTTCAGGATCTCTCCGGGCTGCGCGTGCCGCCGCCGCCGCGTGCAGCGGAGAGTCGCTCCTGCGGTCCCAGCACTCCGGTCGTGAGCCTGTTGACGCTGCTCCTGGCGGTGGTGGGCTGTCGACGGGAGGAAGCCTGCTACGCGGATCGGGACGAAGACGGCTGGGGCGGCGAGCCGGTCACCTGCGAGAGTTCCCGTCCCTACCTGCTTCCGGACCTGCACGTCCATGCCTCGGTATCGCGAGGCGGGGACTGCGACGACGAGGATCCATGGGTGAACCCTGGTGCGCCCGAGGTCTGCGGAGGGGGGGACGAGGACTGCGACGGGCTCGTCGATGACGAGGACCCGGACCTGGCCGACCCGCTGCCCTTCTTTGAGGACGCGGATGGCGATGGCTTCGGGGGTCCCGTGGAGGGTGCCTGCGAGCTGAGCGATGGCCTCAGCACCGTGGGTGGAGACTGTGACGATGCCGCCCCCGAGATCTACCCGGGAGCCTTCGAAGAGTGTGACGGGGACGTCGATGCGGACTGCGACGGCGTCATCGGAGCGGCCAGCGGGCAGAGCGAGAGCTGCCCGGCGCACAGCTGCCTGCATGCCTTGGAGGAGGGCATGGAGGAGGACGGGCCGGTGTGGTTGGAGCTGCACGGGGGCTCGGCGCCGGTCTGGTGCGACATGAGCCGTGGAGGGTGGACCCTGGGCTTCCTTCGAAACAGCGCCTCCTACGCCAGCCAGCCGGACTTTGGTTCCGGGGAGCAGCAGGTGGGCGTTCTGGCCCTCTCACCCCAGGTCGCCAGTGTCCTGACCGAAGGCATCCTGGGCTGGCTGGACCTGAACGCCTTCGACTACACAGAGCTGCGGTTGGCTGGCTACACCGACGGCGTCGAGACCGCGCTGACGGCCAACATCCCACGCTCCGAGCTCCGTATTGCCTTCGGCCAGCCTGGATACCTGCTCTATGGACCGGACCACTACTGGTGCGGGGGGCCCGCCTCGTACACCGACGCCGGGGTCGGAGCCGTGAACAACCCCCAGGGTGCCCCCGCGGACTGCAAGGGCCACGGCTCACTGGGCTCCGGATGGGACTTCTCCGCAAGTCCCTACGCCAACCGGGGCCTGTCTCTGTGCGGTGGCGATGCCTACGCCGCCATGCAGGCGACGATCGGAGGCGGCTGGTTCTACTACGGAAGCGCGGGAGCTTCGCAAGCCATCTGGGTGCGCTGAAGCCTCTTGATCAGGGGGGTGCCTTCTCCGCGGAGCGAAGCAGCGGCTCCATGCCCCGGTGGATTCCCACGACGCCAAGGGGAGCCGTGATGGCGATGGCCAGGACGGCGATGGCCAGGATCGAGTTCCCTTCCGCCAGACCCCGGTCCAGCGCCAGGCTCCCGAAGGCTGCCTGGATGGTGGCCTTGGGGACGTAGGCCAGCACGGCAGCCAGGCGCTCTCGCGGCTCCAGACCGCTCCTTGCGGTGGCGAGGCCTGCACCCAGGGCTCGGCCGATCTGGCCCAGGAGGAGAATCGCCAGGGTGGCAAAGAGCAGGGTGAAGCCCATGACGCCCACGGGAGCCAGAGGACGGAAATCGACCGCGAGTCCGATGCAGCCGAAGAGCAGGTACTGGGCCCAGGTCCAGCTGCGGGCCAGGCCCGAGCGAGCGGCCTCCGTGCGCTCCTGCTGGTTGTGGCGCACCAGCAGACCCAGCGCCAGGATGCCCAGGACGAAGGACAGGTCGAGCCAGCGTCCCAGCACGACCACCGCCCCCGCCACCAGCCACAGCCCACCGCTCGCCGCGCTGAGCCGAGGCACGAGCCGACAGAGCCCCACCCAGAGGCCGCCGAGACACAGACCCACCAGGATGCCGCCGAAGATGCGCAGGGGCAGGGCTTGCAGGACCCCCAGCCACGAGGTCTCGCCGGCCAGAGCCAGGTCCAGAGCCACCCCCAGCCCCACGACCGCCACGATGTTGTCCAGGGGGGCCCCCGTCAGGAGTGCCAGCGGCACCCGCCGAGCCCGGCCCGTCATGCGCTCGGTCAGGTCCAGCATTCCAGGGATCACGATCGCTGGACTGATCGCCGCCACCAGGCAGCCCAGCACGGCGGCTGCAGGCAGATCCCAGCCCAGCAGGAGATGGGCGCCACCGGTCACCGCGAGCGCATCCCCCACGACGGGTATCAGGCCCAGGCGAATGCCCAGGGGACCCGCGCTCCGCAGGTCCGCCAGGCTCAGGCCCAGCCCCGCCCGCAGCAGCACGAGCGCCAGCACCGCCAGGCGGACCTGAGGGGCCAGGTCGTGCAGATCGAGGGCCTCGGGAGCGGGTGGAAGCACGACGGCCACCGCCACGCCACCCCCGATCATTCCGAGCAGCGGTGGGACCTTCAGCCAGCCAGCGATGCGAGCCAGGGCCCACGTGGCGAGGAGCAGGGCCGCAGCGTGGAGAAGGATCATGATCAGGACCACCGGCTTCCATACTCAAGCCGGGAACAAGCGAATTATGGGTGGTCCTGCTTCTAACGAACGCGCACACCAAGGAGTGAGTTCCGATGTCGAAGGTCTCTTGTCTCGGCACCCGTCTGCTGTCCCTCTGTCTGCTTCTGGGCACAGGTCTTCTTCCGGCTTGTGGTGACGAGGATCTGGACGGAGACGGCTTCACGGTCGAACAAGGCGACTGCGACGACGACGACAGCGCGATCTCGCCGGCTGCCGAAGAGCTCTGCGATGGGGTGGACAACGACTGCGATGGCTCCATCGACGTGGACGCCACCGATGCTTCTCTCGGCTACGCGGACGACGACGGGGACGGCTTCGGCGATCTCGCGTCACCGATGTGGTCCTGCGAAGCCGAGGGGGTCACAGACGCCACCGACTGCGATGACGCAGATGCCGACAGCTACCCCGGGGCTCGCGAGACCTGCGACGGGAGAGACAACGACTGCGACTCCGCGACGGATGAGTACGCGGACGACGCCGTCGACTGGTACCTGGACTACGACGGCGACGGCTACGGTGACTCCGAGCACAGGGTCGTGGCCTGCGATGCCCCCACCGACGAGTATGTCGAGGTCGGCGAGGACTGCGACGACCAGGATCCGAAGAGCTACCCCGGTGCGGCCGAGCTGTGCATCGATGGGGTGGACACCGACTGCGACGGACTGGCGGACGAGGACGACGAGGACGCCTGCCCTGTCTTCCAGGGTTGGTCGGAGCAGGTGGTCAGCCTGCAGGACGCCGACGTGTCGCTGGTAGGCGTCCCCGTGAGCTACCTCGGGCGCTCTGCGGTGGCGGTCAACGTGGACGGCGACGATCTTCAGGATCTTCTCGTCGGGGCCGTCGGCGATGAACGGGTCTACCTCTTCCTGGGCAGCACTCTGGTCAGCGGCGCGGAGCTCACCAGCGACGACGCGGACTACGTGTTCTCGGTCACCATCGACCAGTCTCTGGGTGACAGGGTCACCAACGCAGGGGACGTGGACGGCGACGATCTCGACGACCTGCTCATCGGAGGCTGGTCCGCGGACGGCTACCTTGGCGCGGCCTACCTGGTGCTTGCCTCCAGCCTGGCCTCGAGCACGGAGATCGTCCTGGACACGGACGCGGACTACCGCTTCGTGGGCTCGGACCCGAATGGCTACTTCGGGTATTCCATTGGGGCCAGCGACCTGGACGGTGACGGACTGAGCGACCTGATCATCGGTGCCTTGGGGGCGAACAGCTTCACAGGTAGCGCTTATGTCTTCCTGGCCGCGGAGCTCGGCGCCAGCCCCGACCTGACGGCCGAGGATGCCGACGTCTCCATCTCCGGGGTTACGGCCAGCGGCTACCTGGGCATCGGCGTCAGTGGTTTGGCCGACTTCGATGGCGACGAACACGGCGATCTGATCCTCGGGGAGTACGGCAACAACGCCGGCGGCACAGGTGCTGGAAAGACCTGGCTGGTCTCCGGAGCCGACCTGGCTGGCGCGGGGGACGTGATCGTCTCGGATGTGGCGTCCTACGCCATTGTCGGGCGACCGGGGGACTACTCCGGCATCCTGGTTGGAGGGGTCGGAGACGTGGACGACGACGGCCGCGGGGATTTCATGATCGGCTCGTGGGGCGGATCCCAGAAGTACGGTCTCTTCCTCGCTGCCAGCCTGGGCGCCGAAGAGACACTCACCCTGGATGACGCCGACTACCTCTTCGAAGGAGAGGAAGGCTTCGGCTGGCCGGGCTTCTCCACCGCGGGGGATGTCGATGCAGACGGCCGTTCAGACCTTCTGCTGAGCGGTGAGGACGAGGCCTACCTGGTCCTCGCATCCAGCCTTGGGGCCGATCAGGTCCTGAGCCTGGCGGAGCTCGACTACGTCTTTTCGGGCGACTACGCCCCGGGCGCCTTCAGTGCTGGAAGCCTGGGAGACCTGGACGGCGATGGCCTTCCCGAGGTCTTCTTCGGTGTACCGGGGAGCGATCTCGGCGCAGGAGCGGTGCATGTCCTGATGGCGGACTCGCTGAGCTCCGGGGACCTGGTCGATGTCGCTTCGCTTCGGGTGGACGGTCTCCAGAACGGTGGCGATGAAGCTGGGAACGACGTGGCTGTGGTCGGTGACATGGACGGAGACGGAGTGGACGACCTGGTGGTCGGTGGCTCGGCCTTCCACGTCACCTCCGGCCGAGCCTGTCTCTTCTACGCATCGACCATCGCGGGTGTCTCGAGCCTCTCGATGGATGATGCCGATGTCTGCTTCGAAGGCGAGGAGCCGGGGGACTGGGCCGGGAATGCGGTCGCCAATGCGGGGGACGTGGACGGTGACGGCTTGGATGATCTGCTCGTCGGCGCCGCGCAGAACGACGAGGGCGGTGAGGATGCGGGCAAGGTCTACCTGGTCCTGGCGTCGAGCCTGGATTCCAAGATCACGGTGTCCCTGGCGGATGCTGACTACAGCTTCGTTGGGGAATTCGCCGAGGACCAGCTCGGCACCACCGTGAGCGGCGCGGGGGATGTGGACGGCGACGGAGACGACGATCTGCTGTTCGGAGCCTGGGGGAACGACGACGGCGGTCAGGATGCCGGCAAGGTCTACCTGGTGTTGGCTTCCAGCCTGGGGGCGAACCCGGAGTTCTCGCTCCAGGATGCAGACCTCGTCTTCCTGGGAACGCACAAGCTGAACGCGGGCGGCTACGGGAACGACCTGGTCGGAGGTGGCAACCTGGACGGTGACCACCTGAGCGACATCCTGATCGGATCCCACAACGGAACCTCATCGGATCGGGGTGCTGCCTACGCTTTCCTGGGGGCCAGCCTCTTCGGCCAGACCGAGCGGAACGTCGTAGCGGACGCGGACTATGTCTTCGATGGCGTCGTGAACGGTGGCGACGCAGGCTACGGGCTGACCTGGGTCGCCGACATGGATCAAGACGGTCGGGACGAGGTGCTGGTGGGCTCTGGCGGCTGGGACAACAACCAGTCCTGGCTCTTCCTGAGCAGCAACCTGGGCGCTCCGGGCGGTCTCACCATGGACGACGCCGACTACGAGATCACCGGTGAGGACGCGTCCGGAGGTGACCGGGCCGGCTCGATCCTGGGGCACACCGACGTGGACGGAGACGGCATCCCGGATCTGCTCTTCGGAGCCTGGCAGGGCAACGCAGCCGGCAGGACCTACCTGCTGATGGGCAGCACGGTCCTGGCCGGTGAGCGGGAGATCGCTCTCGGGGACGCAGACACCATCTTCGAAGGGATGGGCGAGGCCCGTAGCGGCTACTCCGTCAGCGGTGGCGACGTGAACGGTGACGGCCTGGGCGACATCTTCATCGGCGCGCCCTACCAGACCAGCGGCGGTACCGCGTACGTCATCCTGAGCCGCTGAGCCTTCGGGCGAAGCCCCGGCGTGCTCAGCGGGTCGCCCCGTAGAGTGCTCCGTGCCGACCCCAGAGGTAGTCGAGCAGGTCCTGCACGTGGTCGCGCTCGCCCACGGCGCGGCGCATGAGTTCCGGTGCGTCGTAGAGGTGGCCGTGTCGGTGCACCTTCTCCCGAAGCCAACTCAGGATGGGTGCGAACTCACCGCTCTCCACGTGCTGCCAGAGCTGGGGGATGTCCTGCTCGGCGACCGCCCCCAGGCTGGCCGCGTAGAGATTGCCCAGGGTGTAGCTCGGGAAGTAGCCGATGGCGCCGCTGGACCAGTGAACGTCCTGGAGCACGCCCTCGCTGGGACGCTCCGGACGGATCCCCAGAACCTTCTCCATCTCCGCGTCCCAGGCCTCGGGCAGGTCGATGGCCTCCACCTCTCCTTCCACGAGCCGCCGCTCCAGCCGATAGCGAACGATGATGTGCAGGTTGTAGGTGACCTCGTCGGCGAAGATCCGGATCACGCTGCGCTTCACCTGGTTGGCCTGGGTGTAGAGCGTCTCGGCGTCCAAGGGCTGCGAAAGGTGCTCGCCGGAGAGCCCCTCAAGCCAACGGCAGAAGGGCCGGCTTCGGCCGATGAAGTTCTCCCAGAAGCGGGACTGTGATTCGTGCAGCCCCATGCCCGCGGCCTTGGCGACCGGCTTGGGTGCCAGGGTCAAGCCCTGCTCGTAGAGCCCGTGCCCGGTCTCGTGGATGGTGGCGGAGAGACCCTGGAGCACCCGGTCCGGGTACAGGTGCGTGGTGATGCGCACGTCTGTGGGCACCATCCCAATGGTGAAGGGGTGCTCGCTGTTGTCCAGCCGGCCACCCTGAAGATCGAAGCCCAGGGCTGCCGCCACGGCCTGATTGAGGGAGGCCTGGGCGCTCACTTCGGAACCCGCGCTTCGCCCCTTCGGAGCAGGGCAGCCCTCCAGGGCTTTGAGCAGCTCGGCCGTGCCTTCCGCGAGACGATCGAACATGGGGTCCAATTGCTCCACCGTGCTGCCCGGATCGAAGGCCTCGAGCATCACATCGTAGGCGCAGCGGTGATGGGGCTCCCGCAGGTACTCGATGCTCTGGCGGGTCAGGTCGAAGACCGTCGCCAGGTGGGGTGCGAAGCTGTCGAAGTCGTCCTCGGCCTTGGCCTTGACCCACGCACCAAAGGCATCGCTGCGGGCTCGTGCCTGTTCGGTGACCAGCTCCTTGGGGAGCTTTGAGGCCCTTCGATACTCCCGGTCCATGTTGCGAACCGCTGCGGCCTGGACCTCGTCCTCGGGCTCGACCCGGTCCAGCCATCCACCCACATCAGCCCCAGCCAGCTTCTCGTGGTAGAGCCCGCTCAGCAGCGCCAGCTGTCCCCCGCGAGCCTGGGCTCCGCCTTGGGGCATCATCACCTGCTGGTCCCACTCAGCCAGGGCCATCAGCCCTTCGATGGTCTTCAGCTCTTCCACACGCCCTTGGAGGGCCTTCCATGCGTCGCTCATCCGCCCTGGGTAACGCGGCGGTGGCCGAGGAGGATAGAGCGCACAGGTGCCCACCGTGCTCTCCATCGCCGGCTCCGACCCTTCGGGAGGGGCTGGTCTGCAGGCGGACCTGAAGGTCTTCGAGCAGCACGGGATCTGGGGTATGGCCGTCCCCACAGCGCTCACCGTGCAGGGGCCGGAGGGTGTGAAGGCCGTCCACCCGATCGATGCCGATGTGGTGCGGGCGCAGCTGAGGGAGGTTCTTCCCCTGGCGGACGTGGTCAAGGTCGGCATGTGCGGAACCGGTGCGGTGGTACGCATGCTGGCCCAGGAGCTTCGGGCGCAGACCCTGGTCCTCGACCCGGTTCTGGTGAGCAGCTCGGGAGCGATCTTGCTGGACGAGCCGGAGGCCTTGCTGCAACTGGCCTCCCTCGCCGCTCTGGTCACGCCGAACCGGCCTGAGCTGGAAGCGCTGCCGGGCCTCGCCGAGCTGGGCGTCCCGGTGCTGCTCAAGGGAGGACACGGCCAGGGCGAGCTCATCGTCGATGAGCTCCTGGGGGTGCGGCGCTGGGAACACCCTCGGCTCGATCTCCGGGATGCTCACGGCACGGGCTGTGCCCTGAGCGCGGCCATCGTGGCCGGCCTGGCGAAGGGGCGTACCCTGGAAGAGGCCATCGACGAGGCCCAGCGATGGCTGTGGGCGGGTATGGCGCGAGGACACTGGCTCAGCGGTCGGTGAGCGGTGAGGTTATAAGGACAGCCATGAAGCTGACCGGGCGCATCCTGCACCTGACCGAGGCTGCGGACATTCGCGCCCAGCTCCAGGGCGCAGATCCTCAGGGCACCGACTACCACTACGGGGTCAACACGGACGCCATGATCAGCGGCCGGGCCTGCACCCTTGGCTATACGCCCGAGATCCTGGGTCCCTACTTCCTGGAGAACTTCCTGGAGACCGTCGCGAAGGACGACGTGCGCTCCGGTGACTTTCAGGTCATCGTCGGTGGCCAGGCCTACGGGAGCGGCAGCTCGCGCGAGGTGGCCGTGGTGGCCCACGTGGGTGCTGGCATCCAGCTGGTCGTCGCCGACAGTTTTCAGCGAATCTTCCAGGAGAACATGGTCTACGCGGGCATGCCCTTCACCACCGATCGGGGGGTGCTGGCGCGCTTGGAGGCGGGGGAGTCGCTGGACATCGGCAGCCTCTACGCCGAGCTCCCTCCCTTCTTCCGGGTCGTGAGCGAGGCCGGTGGTCTGATGCGCTACGGCACCCGGCTGCTCGCCGGGGAGCTCGAGCCCACCTACGACACCCGGGTGTCTTCCCGGCCGCTCAACATGGTGGAGAAGATCATCGCGGCGAAGGTGTGGACCGGCGACCAGCAGGATGATGGCATCGCGGCCGTGCAGCCCGGGGACCAGGTCCTGTGTCGGGCAGCCTTCCGCGGCATGCACGAGTACACGGCTGGCATGGTGATGGACCTCTACGACCAGGAGTGGGGAGAGGCACCGCTCTACCGACCGGAGCTTGCCGCGGCCTTCGAGGACCACTTCGTGCTCATCGATCATGGCTCGGTACCGGACTTCGTCAAGGGCGTTCGGTTGGGGCCGGCCATGAAGCTGACCGAGGAGATGGTCCAGGTCTGCGAGCGCTTCGGCGTTCGACTCCATGGTCCAGGACGGCCCTACAAGGCGGGCGTCTGCCATCGCATCGTGGTCGAGGACTACGCGCTCCCGGGCGACATCATCGTGCTCACGGACAGCCACAGCCCGACCGCGGGCGTGATGAACGCCTTCGCCTTTGGTGTGGGGAGCACGGCCATGGCCTTTGCGCTTCGCACAGGGCTCATCCCCGTGACGGTGCCCCGAGTCGTTCGGGTCGAGATCACGGGCAGTCCACGGGGAGGGCTCTCGGCCAAGGACCTCATCCTGCACCTCATCGGCATGCCCTACTTCCGAGAGGAGCACTGGCGCACCGGGCCCACCGACACCTGCGTGGTCGAGTTCGCAGGATCGGGCCTGGACGTGTGGAACGTGGACGAGCTCTCGGTGCTCACCAACATGACGGTGGAGGGTGGCCTGATGACGGGGGTCGTCGCGCCCTGCAAGCCCATCGTGGACTTCCTGCGGGAGCGGCGAGGGGTGGACGCCGAGCCTCTGCTGGTCCACGCGGACGAGGGAGCGGAGTACGCACGGGTGCTGCGGATCGACCTGTCGGAGGTGCCGCTCACCGTGGCCACGCCGGGTGACAGCCGCAACCGGGCTCCGCTCTCGGAACACAACGCGGTGGACGTCCAGAACGTGGTCATCGCCTCCTGCACGGGCGGTTCCCTTTCGGACCTCCGTGCTGCAGCGGAGGTCTTGCGAGGGCGGAGCTTCGCCGAGGGTGTACGCGTCACCGTGACCCCCTCCTCGGCGGACGTCGCCTCGGCGGCCGAGGCCGAGGGCATCTTGGAGTTCTTCCGCTCCCTGGGTGCGGTGGTCTCCGAGCCCGGGTGTGGCTCATGCATCGGGAACGGCCCGGGCATTCCGCTGCCTGGGGAAGCCACGGCCAGCACCACGAACCGGAACTTTGCCCGCCGCATGGGCGCCCCTGGACCCGTGTACCTGGTGTCGCCGGCTGTGGCAGCGGCCACCGCGGTAGCAGGTCGACTGACCGACCCCCGTCAGCTCTGAGCCTCAGCCGCGGAAACCCGCGTCGCCCTGGACTCCCTGCTCCCGGGGCGCAGGAAAGCCATCGCCGGTGACGGCGTCGAGGATGGGCTTCAGCAGCTCAGCGAGCTCCGGATGCTCAGGCGCGTACTTGCCCACGTGCGCTTCGAGCGCCGCCTGTTCGGTGATCTGGCCTTCCACGATGGCGACGATCAGCCCGGCACAGCTCGGCGCGGCGGAGGGCCTGGGGAGGACCACCACCCGTTCGCCGAGGGCGATGCGCCAGGTCTCCTCCGTGCCGTAGGGGGCGGCGCGCGAGGGCTCCGGGAGCAGGAAGAAGGTGTGAAAGGACTCCAGGATCTCGGCGGTCATCTCATGGATGAAGAGATTGCCCGGTAGCTCGTCTCCGATGATCTGCTTTACGTGGTGGGAGGGCAGTTCCTGGAAGGGAACCTCGTCCCCGGTGATGAACAGGTAGCCCTTGCGCTGGCGTTTCTCGAGACAGTCCATCGAGGTGTGGCGGGAGGCGAAGTACATCGCCAGGCCGTAGGACTCGCCCAGTCCTCCGCCCCCACTCTCCAGGTGCACGGCGGAGAGCCACTGGTCCATCAGCTCGGCGGTGCTCTCGAACTGGCCCACCTGCAGCGAAGAGCGGTCGGTGTAGGCGTTGCCGAAGGCCATGAACAGCACCTGGGCATCCGGAAGGACGTTCAGCACCGTCGTCATGAACTCCGGCATGGTCTCCGTGGCCATCAGGTGCGGGATGTCCTCCATCGAGGCACTGACATCCAGGGCAAAGATGATGCCGACGGAGTTCGGGTGCTGCTCGCTGTCTCGGCTCTCGCGGGTGACACTGAAGGGCAGCATGCGGGCATCGCAGCTCCCCTGGTCGAAGACCTCCTCGCGGGAGAGGCCCGATCGATGCTGCGTGATGCGCTCGTGCGCCCTTGCGCTGTAGTCGCCGTAGCCCATGTCATTGGCTCCAGATCGGGGAGGACCAGGCGCGTTCCTGGATGGTGCTGGGGAGCATCTCACAGCTCTCGTGCTCGACGGTCTGGCAGTCGTAGGTCGACCACCGCGGCGTCTCGACCTCCAGCACCCTGGCGTAGTAGAAGGCCGGAAGCTGGGCATCGAAGTCCGGGTCCGTCCACACGGCGCAGAGCGAGGCGGCCGGGCCCGTGGCGACATCGAACACCTCGATGTGCGAGCCCTCGGCATCCACCCATCCCTTGATGATCTGCACCCGGTCCAGGTCTGCGCCCATCGGATCGGCCAGGACGTTCACCGCGAAGGTCCCCGTCGCCAGGATTCCGCCCATGGGCACACCCTTCGCGTAGCCTTCACTGACGAAGTCCTGCCCCTCGCACAGGTCGGCGCCGTAGTCGCCGCCGAAGAAGCGCAGGGTGATGCGCGGCCCGCTGGTGCCGTAGACCTCCCGGCGCAGCATGGCGTCGAAGATGGCGTCCCGGTCGTTGCTCTCGGCCCACACGGCCACCAGGCCGCCCGGGCTGTCGATGTTGCCCCCGGGATTCAACAGCGGGTCGGGGAGACGTTCTTCGGGATCGTCTTCGGCCGAGCCCAGGTGACCCACCCAGCCTTCCTCCTCCACCGCTCCCGGGGTGCCCGAGTGGGTGTCTGTGCTGGCCATCAAGCCCAGCCGGTAGGCATTCACGCCGACGCTCTGCTGGCCCTCCAGCCCCGCCAGCAGGATGCCGCGTGCAAAGTCGTTCCGGCTCGCACAGCCTCCATAGATCATGCCGCCGAAGCCCGTACCGTCACCGCAGTCCTCGGGCTCCTCGCGCCGTACCTTCTCGAAGTCGCAGAGCTCGTCTTCGCTGCCCAGCACGCCGCCGAGCATCTCCGGACGGCACTCGCTGTCCCCCTTGTGTTGGTAGATCTCGAGCAGGATCTCCAGGCTCGCTCGCTGCTCGGCCTCTTCACTGTCCTCCACCGGCGGGAACATGTTGCCGTTGGACAGGTTGCTGTTGTGCGGGATCACCAGCACGTCGCATCCGGTGCCCGCGTCCAGGCAGTCCTGCTCCAGCGCCGTCCACAGCTCGGCCGCGACCGGAGCCTCGAAGTAGCTGGTGGGCAGGTCCGGCACCCGCTCGTCCCGGAAGATGACGTTGCGGTGGTGGTTGCTCACCCCGGTCGCCCCGGTCCACTCGTAGCCCACGAAGGAGCTAAAGCGGCAGTCCGAGCTGCGGTCGTAGGCGGCCTCGGCGGCCCGCTGGATGCGGGTCCAGACGCTGCCCGCCAGCACCAGGCAGTCGGCGGCCTCGCAGATGTCTTCCGGTCTATCGGGATCCTCGAGTGCGAGGCGCGTGCCGAAGAGCTGGACGCTGGAGGCCTCCCCATCCCGGTAGTCCACACAGGTGGGGGTGTCGTAGGCGGGGCTTTCCTCTCGCGTGCAGGCGTCGATCTCGCCCAGGAACTCGCTGTGGTCGGTGACCGCTGCGAAGTCCAGCGGCCGCTCCAGCCTGGCGGGACCGCCGGGCAGCTGCACTTCCACACCCATGGCAAAGGCGTAGGCGTCGTCCGGGGTCAGGTCGAGGTCGTAGACCCATGCGTCGAAGCTGTAGCGGGTGTGCACGTGCAGATCGCCCCAGAGCACCTGCCGCTGGGGATCCGAGACGCTGCACGCTTCGCGGGGAAGGGGGCCGGGATCGGGTTCGGGCTGTCCGGTGCAGCCCACCATGAGGAGAACAGGGCTCACAGCGCGAGCCACAGCTGCCAGCCGCCTGCGAGTCCGGTCAGCCAGTAGAGGGGACGGCGAACGAAGGCCAGCGGAAGCAGCGCCAGGAGCTCGAGGGCGTAGCTTCCTGCGGGCAGGGCCAGGCCGGCGAAGAGGGCCACGGCCCAGGGCCAGCGCACCTCTCCGCGCAGTCCTTGTCGACCCAGGTACAGCAGGGCCACGCCGCCGACAGCCAGTCCGGGAGAGAGCAGCTGGCCCAGGAGGTACAGGGGGAGCCATCGACGCCCGAGCTGGGACACCGCCAGGGCGCCCAGGAGGCCCAGCCAGAGGGTGGGGGAGGGGAAGAAGGACCCGGCGGGAAGGTCCATCGCCGTGGGGTCGAGGGCGGAGTGGGCCAGAGCGTTGCCGATCAGTAGAGCACCCATACGCCCTCCCGTCGCTGCTGACGTGCTTCCTCGCGGCCCGCGTCACGGGCCTCCAATCGCGCGGTGGCCTGCAGTGGAGCGGTGGCCTCCTCGACCTCCGAGCGCTCGGTCACGAGCACCTCGTGCTGGCCGTAGCGGCTCTGGATGGTTGTCCACTGGCCCAGAGGGGCCTCCAGCAGAGCCTCGGCGAAGTCCGCACCAAAGAGCTCCACGTAGTCCTGGTGCGGGCGCAGCGAGAAGCTGTTGCCGTGGGCAAAGGCTCCGTCGAATCGGTGCTCCAGCGCCACCCGGATCTCGCTCTGGGGTGGAAGCGGTGTCGGGGTGGGAGCCACGGTCTCGTCGAGCAGGGCCACCTTCTGGAGCAGACGGCGCCGAATGATCGGATCGCCTTCGTCCAAGCGCAGGCTCCGAGCCTGCCGGAGAGCCAGTTCCTGATCCACCCATGCGTCCACCTGCTTCCGGACCTGAGCCTCGTCGGGCTCGCGCCCTTCGCGCTCGGTGATGTCAGCGGAAAGTGCGGCAGTCCGTTCTCCGCCGACCACAACCAGGCGTTTGTCGATCTCTGCCTGAAGCATCGCCAGGAGCAGGCCAGCACCCACAAAGAACAGGAGCGGGTCATGTCTCATGCGAGACGTTACCGTGAGCCATGCTCTTGCTCGCGCTGGCGTGTGGACCGGGCGTCTCGCCCGATGTGGCCAAGAACTTCGTGGCGGAACAGGCCGCGACCAACCCCAAAGGGCGATTGGGGGTAGAACTCCTCGGACGCTCGACCTGGTCCGAAGCGCCAATGTTCGACCCGAGCTGCGTCGCCAACAAGAACCTGGCCTACCCGGACGATCCCCGGGATCGGCCCGCCACCAAGAAGAGTGTGCAGCGGATCTCGCCGACCTTCGAGGCTCAGCGGTGGATCACTGCTGCCACCGACTCGGGTTGGTGTGTGCTGCTGGGCGAGGGCCTCGAGGTCTCGGTCTCGGACCCTGCGGTCGGTCAGCTCGACTCGGGGGAGAAGGCCTGGATGGTGCCGGTCAGCTTCACGATGTCCGAGCCATCACCCTGGTGGGAGTGCCTGGACAACGAGTACATCAACCGCACCCTCGCGGTGGTCACCGACCCCATGGGCGACAAAACGCTGCATCGGGGGAGCCCGCTGCTCACCGACGGCGCCTGCCCTCACCCGATGCCCGGAGGGGAGGAGCGCAAGGCGGATGCCCGGCCCCGTTCCAAGCCGAAGAAGGCGCCCACCAAGGACCAGGTGGTTCGGTTGATGGAGCGCTTTGACGATGCCCTGGAGGCGGACGACTACCTGGCCGCCCTGGACATGGTCAGCTGCTACAACCTCTTCGAGGAGAGCACCTACGGTACCTGCTCACCGGCCGAGATCATCCAGCTGGCTCCGCATGTCGGCGAGGGCATCGGCATGCCCTGGACCGAGTACGTCATCGCGGACCTGGGCGACATCGATCGCATCACTCCCGACCGCGAGATCGAGACGATGTACCACGTGCGCATGAGGCACAAGCGCAACGGTCGGGAGCGCTCCATGGGCGTGGAGTGGGCCGACGGCGAGTGGAAGCTCGTCGGGGTGTTGGGTGCAAAAGGTGCGGACCTCAGCACGCTGCGCTTCATCTACGACCTGCACAAGACGGAAAAGCGCGACATCTTCCTTCGCCGGCTGGACGGTGAGGAGATCGACGAGAAGGGCTACCTGCTCGACCCCTTCGCGGAAGAGGAAGAAGAGGACGACAAGAAGAAGTAGGACGCTTGCCTAGAGCTCGGTGCCGTTCACGTACATTCGCAGGTCAAAGGAGGAGCTGGTGCCGTCGTACAGGGTGATCGTGTCCCCCACCTCGTAGTCCGTGATCGAGGTGCTCGCCTGGTACAGGTAGCCCTCGTAGGTGCCCAGGTCAGCGACGGACGTGTCCGTTGACGAGGCGTAGCGGTAGTAGATCGTGCACTCGCTGTTGCTCCAGACCAGGCCGTAGTAGGTACCCGACTCCAGCGGGATTCCGACAACTCCGGTGCTGGCGTAGCCCGGGCTGGTCGGCGTGACGTTGCCGGTGTCAGCCCACTCCACCGTCCAGCTCCCGCCGCTGAAGCTGGAGTTGCTCACGACATAGAAGTCGCCCTCACAGGTGCTCGCGTTCGAGTAGCTGTAGGGTGCGAAGTAGTTGAGGGTGCCGTTGGTGCTCGCCAGGAAGGCGATTCCCAGGAAGCCGGTGTAGCTACCGCTGTCGGCGGTGCCGCCCAGGTAGGTCCCGGTGGGGCTTCCGCAGGTGCCGCCGTAGCAGGAGAAGCTGGCGGCATCGCCCAGGGTGTAGCTGTAGTCTCCGATGGTGAGATCGTAGAGGCTGTTGTCGTCTCCTCCGGCGCTGGTGCCGAAGTCCACGTTGGTGACCGTGGCCGTGAGGTTCTCGTCCAGGTAGAGCGCACCGACGTAGCCGTCGTCGGTGTTGGAGGTCAGGGCGGAGCTTCCGCTACCGCTGCCCTCCCAGGTGAAGGCGCCGTCACCGTAGACCCCCAGGCCCCCGCCGTTCGCGGCGGAGTTCCCGTCCACGATGACGTCGTAGAACTCCACGTCAAAGCTCACGGCATCGATCAGGCTGCCCAGGCTGACCTCGGCCTGGTTGCCCACCAGCTGGGAGTTGCGCACCTTGACCTCTCCGTCGCCGTGCATCCAGCCTGCCCCGACGTAGGCCTGGTTCGAGTCCAGGGTCACGCCGTCGAGCGAGACCTCCGAGTACCAGGTCGAGAGCCCACCACCGTAGACGGAGACGTTGCTGAACACCTCGGTGTTGGTCATCTCCACGTCGCACTCGAAGGCGAACAGACCCCCGCCGAAGGTGACTTCGGTCGAGGAGATCGCCTCGTTGTGGTGCAGGACGACGCCGTCCAGGCTCAGTTCGATGGGATTGTTGACCGCCTCGCAGACGATCCCGCCGCCGGCGATGGAGCCCAATTGGGTCACCTGCCCCAGGCCGTTGGTCAGGCTCAGGTCCTGGAGCCTCACCTCCAGCCCGTCGGTGTTGATCGTGAGGACGGAGCCGCTCCCCCCGCCGTCGAGGGTGGTCGCACCGGCGTCGGCGTTGACGCTCCAGATCGCCAGGTCCTCGCTCACGAGCAGGTTCACGTAGAAGGTGCCGTCGCAGAAGACGGTGTCGGTGCTCAGCTCGAAGAGGGCGGGAGAGCTGTTGGTACCGGTCACGTGTGGGGTGATGTCCGTAATGACACCGTTGTCGATCGCCGAGGCCATGCTGTCCTCGGAGGTGTTGCTGTCGCAGTCGTTGTCGAAGCCGTCACACAGCTCGGGCATTGCGGGATTGATCGATGCGTCGTCGTCGTCACAGTCATCGCCGTTGTCAGCAAAACCGCTCACGACCTCGCAGGCCAGCTCGCCCTGTTGGGGGTCGCCGAAGCCGTCGTCGTCCTCGTCCAGGTAGGCGGTGATGGTCACGCCGTTGTCCACCACCCCGTCGCAGTCGTTGTCGCCGCCGTCACAGACTTCGGTGTTCCCCGCGTAGTTGTCCGGGTCGCCGTCATCGCAGTCGTCGCCGTTGTCGACGTAGCCGGCGGGCTTCGTGCAGACGGCCTGTCCGTACTCGGGGTTGCCGAAGCCATCGCCGTCGGCGTCCACGTAGACGGTGATGGTCACGCCGTTGTCGGCGATGCCGTCGCAGTCGTTGTCGATTCCATCACAGGACTCGGCGTTGCCCGGGTAGTTGTTGGCGTTGTTGTCATCGCAGTCGTCGGCTGCGTTGACGCCGTCCCCGTCGGCGTCGTCGGTCTTGCCGCGACACGCCACAGAGAGCGTGATCGCGAGCGTGATGCCGGTCAGAAGGGCGCGGGACATCCGATCTCCCAGTGGTCCATTCATGCGCTAACTATCGCTGGTCCGCAAGTGCCTCAACATGCCCCTACTCTAGCGATACCGCACAGCGATTCGCTGATTCGCCACACGGAATGTAACGGCTCTGAATTGCGGGTGCCGAATGCGGTGGACATGTTGACGAGGGCCCAAGACCCGGTCGCTATCGGCTACCGTGTAGGTCCCTTTCCCTCCTCGCGGGTGACACCACCGCCCGCAATCTCCAAGGCTTTGCTGTGCTCATCTTCCTGACCGCGTGCTTGGATTACGACTTTTCGCCCAGCAAGGACGTGACCGGGACCCCGACCGACACCTCCGAGGTCGAGTGCCCGCCGCAGATTCCCGACTGCACCGACACCGAGGAGCCGGTCGATGACTCCGCCGTCGTCGTCGATCCCATCTACTGCGACGACCTGTACTTCGCGGGCGAGGACCTGGAGACGGTCGACGAGTGCGTAAACGAGCCTGTGATCGGCACGTGGACCCCGATCATCGAGTGGGAGAACACGGACCCCGGCGGGGTCTACACCACGCCCGTGGTGGGCAACCTCACCGACGACAATGGGGACGGCAAGATCGACGACTCGGACGTGCCGGACGTCGTGGTCGGCAACACCAGTGGGACCTACTACGCCATGTCCGGGGACACCGGGG
>PVBE012729109.1_pt1 | contig 38508 bp, 36 predicted proteins | sample 1631181 | NCBI WGS metagenome assembly PVBE01 (sample SAMN08397723, study PRJNA350692) | Marine metagenome, whole genome shotgun sequencing project. | isolation source: water | place: Pacific Ocean | collected 2012-04
CCCTGCGAGAGGCCGCCGCGCGCACCATAGACGAGCTATGGCAGATCATCGCCGAGATCATCGACGACTTCACACCCACCCAATGTCAAAATTTCTTCACCGCAGCCGGATATGAACCGGAATAAATTGAATCCGCTCTAGCGCGCGACGCCGGGAATGGTCTCGCCGGCATATTGCAAAACGATGCCGACCGCTTCGTCGACGGCGCGGAATCCGGCCTGACCGCCCTGGTTGGTGACGACGAAGAGAGCGATATTCAGCGCCGGCATGATCCAGGCCACCGAGTACCAGTTCAAATTGCTGCCGGCATGGGTGAGGGCGAGCCCGCCGGCCAGCGGGCTCGCCACCACGACCCAGCCGAGCGAATAGTCCTGGCCCTGGCGCGGCCGGTGCAGTTGGCCGAAGGTATCCGGCGACAACAGCCAGCCGCGCCCGCGCGAGCCCAGCAGATGGGCCGACAGATAGCGCCCGACATCGCCGAGCGAAGCATGGATGGTGCCGGCCGGGCCGAGCGCCGGCGGGCTGTCGCCGCCGAGGCCGGGTTCGACCGGAACGACGCGTGAGCGGCCTTCGTAATGGCCCCATGGCTGGCTCAGCTCGTCGGCCTTGCCGGGCGCGCCGAAGCCGCTCGAATTCATGCCGAGCGGCTCGAACAGTTCGTGCAGCATGAGCTCGTCCCAGGGCTCGTCGGCGGCATTGCTGTAGTGAAAAACCTCGCCGGGCGGCGCCCCCGGCGGCAGCGCCAAGGCTTCCCTGGCGATCGCCATTCTGAGATCGGCTTTCGGCTCGGTGCTACGCCACAGCTTGCCGTTCCAGATCTTGAGCGCCTTCATGGCGCCGACAAGGCCGCTCCTGTGGGCGAGCAGATCTTCCAGCGTGACCGCGCGGTAAGCGGAATCCATCTCGGGCACGGCCTCGCCCAGGGCTTCGCCGAGGCTGAGTTCCCAGGACAGCAAGCCGCGCTCGACCAGCCGCGCGATCGTCGTCGCGGTCATCGATTTGCCGATCGAGCCGAGATGCCAGCGGTCGTCGCGGCCGACCTGGGTGACCTCGCCGGATTTGCGGTAGCCGACGGCGCCGATGCCGGCGATACGCTCGCCATGGATCAACAGGGCGGCCAATGCCGGCACGTTATGGGCGAGGCGAATGGGCTCGAGAAAGCCGTCGAAATTATCGGCGGCGCGCTCATCCGCCAGCGCCGCGTGCGCCAGTGCCGCGATGGTAAAAAGAAACGCGGCGGTGACCAACCACCGCCGCGTCGCCGAACGGACCATTTCGCGCCTCTGGCCCGGCTACATTTTCTTCCAGTTGCCGATCTTCTCGAAGGCGTGCGCGGCCTGGATGACGGCGGCATCGTCATAGCGCTTGCCGACCAGCATCATGCCGATGGGCAAGCCGTTGTTCATGCCGCAGGGCACGTTCATGCCGGGATGGCCGGAGCAGTCGAAGGGCGCGGTGTTGTTCAGCATGTTGAGCGCCGAATCGACATATTCTTCCATCGAACAATCCGGCGCCGGCAGTTTGGTCGCCTGCATCGGCAGGGTCGGCAGCGCCAGCAGATCGACCTCGTCGAGAACCTCGTCATAGGCTTCGCGCAGACTGCGGCTGAGATTTTGCGCCTTGGCGTAATAATGGCCGTGGTAGTTATGGTGCATAAATTGGCCGAGCAGCATCACCAGCTTGACCGTGGTGGAGAGATCGTCGGGCCGCGAGCGCCAGCCATGGGCGTAGGCGTCGAGCAACGAGGTCGAGTAATAACCCTCCCAATTGGTGCCCATGCTGTTGCCCTTGAGCATCAGTTCGGTGGCGCCCTCGACGGCGATGGCGTTCCAGATGTCGAGGCCATAGAGATGCTTCGGCACCGAGACCCGCTTCACCTTGGCGCCGAGTTTCCTGAAGCGTTCGGCGGCGGCCTTGACCTTTTGGTCGACCGCCTTCTCGCTGTTGGGGTGGCCGAAGCCTTCTTTCAGGATGCCGATGGTCATGCCCTTGACGCCCTTGCCGAGCGCCTTGACGTAATTCTGCGTCTTGGTGCCGATCTGGCGCGGATCATAGCCGTCGGGTCCGGCGACGGTCTGAAGCAGCGTCGCGATATCGGTCACATTGTTGGCCATCGGTCCGGTATGGTCGAGAGTCTGCTCGATCGGGAAGACCCCGGAATAGGGCACCAGGCCATGCGTCGGCTTATGGCCATAGACTCCGGTCCAGCCGGCCGGCATGCGGATCGAGCCGCCCTGGTCGCCGCCCATCCCCATATCGGCTTCGCCGATCGAGATCAGCACCGCGCAGCCGGCCGAGGAGCCGCCCGAGGAATAGCCCTTCTTGTGCGGATTTTCGATCATGCCGGTGGCGCCCGTGGCGCTGCCGCCGTCGAAGCAGAGATAGGTGTTGGCCGCCTTGCCAATGATGGTGCCGCCGGCATCGAGGATGCGCGTCACCACCGTGGCGTCGATATCGGGCACATAGCCTTCGAGCACCGAGGCGCCGTTCATCATCGGCACGCCGGCGAGGCTGATATTGTCTTTGAGGACGATCTTCTTGCCGGCGAGCGCGCCCTTGGCCTTGCCCTTGACCTCGCTTTTCCAATACCAGGCGTTGTACGGGTTCTCTTCGGCGCTTGGCCGGCGGCCCGGAGTGCGCGGATATTTCACCGGCAATTTGGGCTCCACCAGATCGTCGATGCGGTGATAGGACTGGATGGTGCCGGCCATCATGCCTTGGTAGGATTCCGCCTCCTCGACCGAAATAGACATGCCGTAAGCGTCGGCGATGTCGAGCACTTCCTCGATGGTGGGTGTGCGAACCGTGGGAAACTTAGCCATGACGACCTCCCTGTCGTTTTGTCTTGATGGGTTTATTTACTGAAGATTTCTTCGCAAATATAATGCGTGATGTCGCCGTCGAACAGATCGCCATATTTATCGCCCCATTCGGCCCGGTAGAGCGAGCCGTTATGGGCATCCATGGCCGCGCTGTCGACAAAGCGTTCATAGGTGTTGAAAACCAGCGGATCAGCGCTGTCCCGTCCGATATAGAAACCCACCGTGCCGGGTTCGTTGTGGCTGACATAATCGCCGATTTCGACCAGCGCCTTATGCAGCGTTTCTTCGCTTCCGGGCTTGGCCTTCAAGATGGCGTTGAGTGTGATCATCGCGCTCTCCTTTAATTTTGATCTGTAAAATTTGCTTCCCAGCCTGTCAAATGGCGAGCTTTTATTGTGCGCCGCAGCATAGGTGGTTTCTCGTTAAATCGCTAGCAAACTAGCGCTTGTGGCGATTTCACCAGTTGCGCTATAAGGCGTATATATTGCGCTGCACAAATTGTGAGATAGGCAGCGCGGCAACACACTCTCTGATCATAAGGAAGCGGAATGAACCAAGCTACAAGCGACGGGGGCCTGACGAGCCATTGTTTCGAGGATCTTGAAGTGGGCATGCGCGGCGAATATCGCCGCGTCATCAGCCAGGCCGATGTAGAGCTCTTTGCGCGAGTGTCGGGTGACGTAAATCCGCTCCATCTCGACGAGGCGTTTGCCGGGCGCACCATGTTCGAAGGCCGCATCGTTCATGGCATGTACAGCGCGGCGATGATTTCGACCGTCATCGGCACCCGGCTGCCGGGGCCGGGTTGCGTCTATATGAGCCAGAATCTGCGCTTTCTGGTGCCGGTGCGCGCCGGTGACGAAGTGGTGGCGAGCGCCGAGGTAATCGAATTGTTCGCCGGCAAACGGCGCGCCCGCCTGGAAACCCTGGCCCAAGTCGGGGAGACCGTGGTGGTGAGCGGCGAAGCGCTCATTTTGGTGCCGACGCGGGCGCAATTGAAGGTCTTGGCGCAAGCCGGTTAAGGTCTGGCCAAGATGCCGCCGAACGCCTATCCTCTGCGCCGCTTTTATCCACTGAACGGTTCGAAATCGGGAGCGGGCGCATTCATGCGCATCCATAGGCATTGGCGCGATGTGCCCAGCGAAGGGCGCGGCGCGGTTGTCGCCATCGGTAATTTCGATGGCGTCCATCTCGGCCATCAGGCGGTCATCTCGGACGCCCGGCGCATCGCGCGCGCCGCCGGCGCGCCATTGGCGGTGCTCACCTTCGAGCCGCATCCGCGCGAAGTGCTGGGCCAGGCGGAGGGGCCGTTCCGCCTCACCCCCTTTCGCATCAAAATGCACGAGATCGCCGGCCTCGGCGTCGACATCCTCTATCTGCTGCGCTTCGACCGGAAAATGGCCGCGCTCACGGCCGATGATTTCATCGACCGGCTGCTGGTTGGCGGGCTCGGCGTGAGTCACGTCGTGGTCGGCTATGATTTCGCCTTTGGCCGCGGCCGCGGCGGCAATTTCGCCCTCTTGCAAGAACATGCCGAGGCCGGCGGCTATAAGGTCAGCCAGGTCAGCGTCGCCGGCTCTGATCAGGGCATCTATTCGGCGAGCGAGGCGCGCGCCCGCCTGAGTGCCGGCGATGTCGCCGGCGCGGCGCAAATTCTCGGCCGCCCGTGGGAGTTCGAGGGCCGCGTGCAACGTGGCGAACGGCGCGGCCACCAGCTCGGCTTCGCCACCGCCAATCTGTCGGTCGCCGGCATGCTTCATCCGGTGCTCGGCGTCTATGCGCTGTGGGCCGGCCTGCGCAGTGGCGCCGGCGGCGGGCTGGAATGGTGGCCGGCCGTCGCCAATCTCGGACGCCGCCCGACATTCGGCGAAAACGAAACGCTGCTTGAAGTGCATATATTGGATTTCGACGGCGACCTTTACGGGCAGCGCCTGTGCGCCCGTTTTGTCGCCCGCGTGCGGCCCGAGCAGCGCTTCGATGGCCTCGACGCCCTCAAGGCGCAGATCGCACGCGACAGCGCCCGCGCGCGGGAATTATTGTCGGCGGACAACATTCCCGAGAGCGTCTCCGGCGCCACCAAATCAACAACCGAATCCGCCGCCCGATAGGCCGCATCATGAGCGTCGATTACCGCAAGACCGTATTCCTGCCGCGCACCGAATTCGCCATGAAGGCGAAACTGCCCGAGCGCGAGCCCGCCATGCTGGAGCGCTGGGAGAAGCTCGGCATTTACGATCGCCTGCGCGACGCCTCGAAGGGCCGCGAAAAATTCGTTCTGCATGACGGGCCGCCCTACGCCAACGGCCATATTCATCTCGGCACGGCGCTCAACAAGGTGCTCAAGGATGTCGTCGTGCGCAGCCAGCAAATGCTGGGCAAGGATTCGATCTATGTGCCGGGCTGGGACTGTCACGGCCTGCCCATCGAGTGGCAGATCGAGCAGAGCTACCGCAAGGACGGGCGCGACAAGGATGCCGTGCCGATGGCGCAATTCCGCCAGGAATGCCGCGATCACGCGGAACGTTGGATCGACATCCAGCGCGACGAGTTCAAGCGCCTCGGCATGACCGGCGATTGGGACGACCCCTACACCACCATGAGCTACGCCGCCGAGGCGCAGATCGTGCGCGAGCTCGGCAAATTTCTGCTCGACGGCAGCCTCTACCGGGGCTCCAAGCCGGTGATGTGGTCGCCGGTCGAAAAAACCGCGCTCGCCGAAGCCGAGATCGAATATCACGATCATACCTCGACCACCATTTGGGTGCGCTTTGCCGTCGTCGAAAGCAGCCTCGAGGCGCTGTCCGGCGCCAGTGTTTTGATATGGACGACGACACCCTGGACCATCCCCGGCAACCGCTGCATCTGCTACGGCGAGAATATCGGCTATCACATGATCGAAGTGACGGAGGTGGCGGAGGGCAGCCTGGCGCGGATCGGCGAGCGCCTCGTCATCGCCGGCGATCTGATCGAGGCGATCGCGGCGGATACCGGCATCACGGCGTGGCGCGGTCTTGTGCAAGGCATCTCTATCGGGGATCTGGCGGCCACGGTTTGCGCCCATCCGCTGAGCGCCGGCGGCTATGATTTCGCCGTGCCGCTGATCCCCTCAACCCATGTGACCACCGAACAGGGCTCCGGCTTCGTGCATACCGCGCCCGGCCACGGCGCCGAGGATTACGAAGCGGTGATGGCCTATAATTCCTTGCTTGAGCGGCAAGGTGGCGCCGGGTCCGCCATCGAGGTGCCGCAGACGGTCGGCGGCAACGGCGCCTTCTTCGACCATGTGCCGCTGTTCGCCGGGCAGCATGTCTATAAGGCGGATGGCCCGGTGGCGGAGGCGCTTGAGGAGGCCGGCGGCCTGCTGGCGCGCGGCGAACTGGTCCATTCCTATCCGCATTCCTGGCGCTCCAAGGCGCCGTTGATTTTTCGCAACACGCCGCAATGGTTCATCAGTATGAGCAGCAACGGCTTGCGCGACAAGGCGCTGGCCGCCATCGATGAAGTGCGTTGGGTGCCGCCGGCGGGGCAGCGCCGCATCGCCTCGATGATCGAAACCCGGCCCGATTGGGTGGTCTCGCGCCAGCGCATGTGGGGCGTGCCGATTACCGTGTTTATGGACAGGGAAAGCGGCGCGCCGCTGCGCGACGCCAAGGTCATCAAGCGCGTCGCCGAGGCCATCGAGAGCGAAGGCGCCGATGCCTGGTTCGACAGCGACAATGCGCGTTTCCTGGCCCCCGACTACGACGCGGGCGGCTATGAAAAGGTCACCGATATCCTCGATGTGTGGTTCGATTCGGGCTCCACCCACAGCTTCGTTCTGGAGGCGCGCGACGATCTGATATGGCCGGCTTCGCTCTATCTCGAAGGCTCCGACCAGCATCGCGGCTGGTTTCATTCCTCGCTGCTGGAATCCTGCGGCACGCGCGGCCGCGCGCCCTATGAAGCCGTGCTGACGCATGGTTTCGTGGTCGATGGCGAGGGCCGGAAAATGTCGAAATCGAGCGGCAATGTGGTGGCGCCGCAGCAGATTATCGACCGCTACGGCGCCGATATTCTGCGCCTCTGGGTGATGGCCTCCGACTATTCCGAGGATCTCCGCATGTCGGACGATATCTTGCGCCATCAATCCGATGCCTATCGCCGTTTGCGCAACACGCTGCGCTACCTGCTCGGCAATCTCGCCGATTTCGACGAAGCCGAAAAACTCGACCATGGCGAGATGCCCGAATTGGAACGCTGGGTGCTGCACCGCCTGTGGGAGATCGACCGCGATATTCGGCGCAACTGCGAGGATTTCGATTTTCACGCCATATTCACGGCGTTGCACAATTTCTGCGCGGTCGAGCTCTCCGCCTTTTATTTCGATGTGCGCAAGGATTCGCTCTATTGCGATCCGAGGAGTGCGATGCGCCGGCGCGCCGCACGTACCGTACTCGATCTGGTATTCGAGTGCCTGACGGCATGGCTGGCGCCGTTTCTCTGTTTTACCGCCGATGAGGCATGGCTGCTGCGCCATCCCGGCGATTCCGGCAGCGTGCATTTGCAGGATTTTCCGACGCTTCCCGATGCCTGGCGCGACGATGCGCTGGCGCAGAAATGGGCGGTGCTGAGGACGCTCAGGCGCACCGTCACCGGCGCCCTGGAACTTAAGCGCGCCGACAAGGAGATCGGCTCAAGCCTGCAGGCGGCGGCAACCGTTTACGCCAGCGCGGATTATCGCCAGGTTTGCGACGGGCTGGACCTGGCGGAACTGTTCATCACCTCCGAGGTGCGCCTCGAAGAAGGCGCCGCGCCGGACGGCGCCTTCGCCCTTGAAGAGGTCGCCGGCGTCGGCGTCGTGATCGACCTGGCGGAAGGCGAAAAATGCGCCCGCTGCTGGCAGTTTCTTCCTGACGTGGGTGCCACGCCGAACTACGAAGATATCTGCGGGCGCTGCGCCGATGCGGTCGAAGCGCACCAGGCGGCGGCGGAATAGGCGCATCGTGAGCCCGTATCGGGGCTTTGGGAGGCCGGCATGATCCGCTTCGGCCTGCCGTTTACTTTGCTCGCCCTCATTCTCGATCAAGTCACCAAACTGCTCGCTCATGAGAATCTTTGGCAGCCGCCGCGGCGCGTCGAGCTGCTCGGCTTTCTCGATCTCGTCCCGGTCGAAAATCGCGGCATCAGCTTCGGCCTGTTTCAGGGCGAGGGCGCGAGCGGTGCGTGGCTGATATCGGGCTTCGCGCTGATCGTATCCGTCGGCCTCGGCGTTTGGATGAGTCGGGTGAAGCGGCGCTGGCCGGCGGTGGCGCTCGGCCTCGTCATCGGCGGCGCGCTCGGCAATGTGATTGATCGCCTCCGCCTCGGCTGGGTCATCGATTTTATCGATTTCCATGTTTCCACCTGGCACTGGCCAGCCTTTAACACGGCCGATGCAGCGATCACCGTCGGCGTGGCGATGCTGCTGATCGACGGCTTGTTCGGAACGGTGAAAAAGCCTAAATAGAGAGCATGCTGAGATTATCCGGCAGGGCCGTGAAGGCGGTCCGGCATATGGCATTTTTACCGTCGCTCGCCGCGATGCTTGCGCTGACCTTCGCTGCGGCGAGTATGGTGGGATGCGGCGGCGTCAGGAAATCGCTCGGTTTTGCCAAGCAATCTCCCGATGAGTTCGCCGTCGTTCGCAATGCGCCGCTCACCGTGCCGCCCGATTATACCCTGCGCCCGCCGCGCCCCGGTGCCCAGCGCCCCCAGGAAGCGCCGCTCAGGCAGCAGGCCGAAAACTCGATATTCAACAATGAAAAGGCCGGCGGTGGCGCCTCGTCGCGCCCCGAAAGCGCCGGCGAAAACGCGCTGTTGCGCCAGGCCGAAGCGCTCGAGACGAATCCGAATATCAGACGCATGATCAATGAGGAATTCACCATCTATGCCCAGGAGTCCGAGGGCTTTTTCAAATCGCTGCTTTTTTGGCGCGACGACGAGCCGCTCGGCGAAACTGTTGACGCCCAGGGAGAGGCGCAGCGTCTGAGCGAAAACGCCGCCATGGGCGTGCCGCCCAATACCGGGGAAACGCCGGTTATCGAACGCCGCGACAAGGCGCTGCTCGAGGGAATCTTCTAAGCCGGTGGACGGCGCACCATTGAGGCGATTTACGCCATGGCGTGCCGGCTTTTGCGCCACGCGATTGCTGTTGCTGGCCTTCGCTTTCTCGATTCTATTGTTGGCGCACCAGCGCGGCGCAATCGCCGGCCCCTTCAACTCGGAATATTTCAAGCTCGAAAATGGCCTGCAGGTGGTGGTCATTCCCAATCACCGCGCGCCGGTCGTCATTCACATGATGTGGTATCGCGTCGGCTCGGCCGACGACCCGGTCGGCAAATCGGGCATCGCGCATTTTCTCGAACATCTGATGTTCAAGGGTACCGACAAGCTGGCGTCCGGCGAATTTTCGCGCATCGTGGCGCGCAATGGCGGCCAGGAAAACGCCTTCACCTCGTGGGATTATACCGGCTATTTTCAGCGCGTCGCGCGCGACCGGTTGGAAATCGTCATGCAGCTCGAGGCCGGGCGCATTCGCGGCCTGGTGCTCGACGAGGAAATCGTGCGCCCCGAGCGCGATGTCATTCTCGAAGAGCGCAGCGCGCGCACCGACAACCAGCCCTCGGCGCTGCTGTCCGAACAGATCGCCGCCGCCCAATTCCTGCGCCATCCCTACGGCACGCCGATCATCGGCTGGCGCCATGAAATCGAAACCCTCAACCATGAAGACGCGCTCGCCTTTTACCGGCGCTATTACGCGCCCGACAACGCGACCCTGGTCGTCGCTGGCGACATTTCGGCGGCCGAGCTGAAACCGCTGGCGGAGAAATATTACGGCGTCATTCCGGCGGCCGGTGTGGCGCCGCGCCGGCGCCCCTCCGAGCCGCCGCAAATCAGCCCGCGCCGGGTCAGCCTCAAGGATGCGCGCGTCGCCCAGCCATCCCTCACGCGCAGCTATCTCGCGCCGAGCCATGCCAGCGCCGATGGCGATACCGTTGCGCTGCAGGTATTTGCCGAAATTCTCGGCAGCAAATCGACCAGCCGGCTCTATCAGGCGCTGGTGGTCGAGCACCAACTCGCGGCATGGGCGGGCTCGTCCTTTCAGCCGATGTCCCTCGATTCGTCGCGCTTCTATGTTTACGCCGATGCGCTTCCGGGTGTGTCCATCGCGCAAGTCGAGGCGGCGCTCGACAAGGTCATCGCCGAATTGCTGCTGAACGGCCCGAGTGGTGAGGAAGTGGCGGCGGCGAAACGCCGCTTGCAGGATGTCGTCGTTTACGCGCTGGACAGCCCACAGGCGGTGGCCAGCATATTCGGCAATGCCCTGAGCGTCGGCTTGCGCGTCGAGGATGTCGAAGACTGGCCCAAGCGGGTGGCGGCGGTGACGCGTGAGCGCATCATGGCGGCGGCGCGCGCGGTGTTGCGCCTGGAACTATCCGTGACCGGCATGTTGTTGCCCGTTGAGGGGGGGTAGGCGATGGGTGCCGCAATACGCACGCTGCGCCGGCTGGCTCTCGGGCTCGCCGTGATGCTCTTGGTCGGCGCCGCTCCGGCGCTGCTGGCCGGCGCGCCGATCGCCAAGGTGCAGCGCATCGTTACGCCGGCCGGAATCGAGATCTGGTATGTGCAGGAGCCCAACATTCCCGTGATATCGGTCTCGCTCGGGTTTCGCGGCGGCACGGCGTTGGATCCGCCGGGCAAATCGGGCCTCGCCAACTTCGCCTTGAGCCTGTTGGACGAAGGCGCCGGAGGGCTGGATTCGCTGGCCTTCCAGAAGGCCATCGTCAACCGGGCGATACATCTCAACAGCGACGCCAGCCGCGACATGGTCAGCGTCAGCCTGCAAACGCTGACGCGCAATCGCAAGGTGGCGTTCGACCTCTTGGGCTTGGCGCTCGGCGATGCGCGCTTCGAGGATGAGCCGGTCGAGCGCGTGCGGCGCCAGATTCTCAACATGCTCGCCGACGATGAACGCAACCCGCGCACCATCGCGGCGCGCAGCTGGTTTGGCGACATATTTCAGGGTCACCCCTATGCGCAGCGCTCGAGCGGCACCGAGGAATCGGTCGCAGCCATCAGCCCCGCAGATTTGAAGGACTGGGCGCGCCGGCGCTTCGCCCGCGACAATTTGATCGTCGGCGCTTCGGGCGACGTGTCGGGCGAGGAGATCGCGCGCCTGGTCGATATCGCCCTGGCTGGCTTGCCCGCCACGGCTGCCGCCGCCGAGGTGCCGGAAGCGGTGTTTCCCGCCGCCGGCGCCACCCAGGTGATCCGCATGCCGCTGATGCAAAGCGTGGTGATTTTCGGCATGCCCGGATTGAAGCGCGACGATGCCGATTTCTATGCCGCCTATGTCATGAACTATGTCCTCGGCGGCGGCGGCTTTACTTCGCGACTCTACGAGGAAGTGCGCGAGAAGCGCGGCCTGGCCTATTCCGTCTACAGCTATCTGGCGCCGCTCGAACATGCCGGCCTCTATATGGGCGGCGTGGCGACGCGCAACGACGGCGTCGCCGAAGCGCTCGATATTATCCGCGCCGAGATCGCCCGTCTCGCCGAAAACAGCGTCTCGGCGGCGGAGCTGACGGCGGCCAAGCAATATCTGACCGGCGCCTTCCCGCTACGCCTCGACAGCAGCGGCAAGGTTGCCTCCATCCTCGTGCAGATGCAGTTTGAGGGGCTGGGCATCGATTATCTCGATCGCCGCAACGATTATATGTCGGCGGTCACCCTCGACGATATCACCCGCGTGGCGAGGCGCCTCCTCGACCCGGCGCGCATGCGCATCACCATCGTCGGAGACCCCAAGGATCTGGCGGCGGACGGCTCCTGAGGCGGGCCGGCGCTGCCATGCGATACCTTCAGCACAGCGCTAATTGTTTCAGTGACAGGATAGGCGGGAACGGCGTGGCGCCGGATGCCTATGCGGAAGCCCTGGCGCGCACCGCGCCGGCGCTTGAGCAGATCGCCGAATGGCACGCAAGCGGCGCGCATGCGTTTCTGTCATATCCCGACAAAAGCGATGATTTGCCGGAACTCGCGCGGATCGCCCGGGATATGCGCCAGCGCTTCGACAGGATTGCGTTGATCGGCATCGGCGGGGCGTCATTGGGCGGTCAGGCGGTCAGCGCGCTTGCGGACCAGAGCGATGCAAACGCCACGCCCTTGGCCTTTCTCGACAACCCCGACAGCGCGCGGCTTGAGGCGGCGTTGGCGGGCGCGGCGGATTCCGGCTTTATCACCATCTCCAAATCGGGCGCCACAGCCGAAACATTGGCGCAAACCCTGCTCACCCTCGACCGGGCGCCGCCGCGGAATTTTCTTTTCATCACCGGCCGCGGCGACAATCCGCTGCGCCGCATCGCCGCCGAGCTGGGCATCGCGGTGCTTGATCACGATCCGGGATTGGGCGGGCGGTTCTCGGTTTTTTCCGCCGTCGGCGTGCTGCCGGCCCTGCTCGCCGGCCTCGATGCCGGCGCTTTGCGGAGCGGCGCCAGCGAAACATTGGCGGCGGCGCTGGGCGCGGCCGAGCCGGCGGATGCGCCACCCGCCGTTGGCGCGGCGTTGGCCCTGGCGATGGCGCAACGCCTCTCCACCGCGGTGTTCATGCCCTATGACGACCGCCTGCTCGCCCTCGCCCACTGGCAGCGTCAATTATGGGCCGAATCGCTCGGCAAGGACGGCCAAGGTGCTACGCCGGTGGTGGCGCGCGGCGCCGTCGATCAGCACAGCCAACTGCAGCTCTATCTCGACGGCCCGGCCGATAAGCTGTTCACCCTGATCACCACCGGAACGCCGTCAGACGGACCGCGCATCACCGCGGAAATTGCCGACACGGCCGGCGCCGACTATTTGGCCGGGCGCAGCCTCGGTGATTTGATGGCCGCCGAGGCGCGTGCCACCCGCGATGCTCTCGGCGAAGCCGCCCGCCCGGCGCGCGAGATCCATCTGCCGCATCTCGACGAAGCCGCCATGGGCGCGCTGATGATGCATTTCATGTTGGAAACGGTGATAATTGCGTTATGCTTGAATATCGACCCGTTCAATCAACCCTCGGTCGAAAGGGGCAAGCAATTGGCGCGTGGCTATCTACGGCAAAGGCGGCCATGAATATCCGCCTTCTTCCGGATGGCGTGATCAACCGCATCGCCGCCGGTGAGGTCGTCGAGCGTCCGGCTTCGGCGGTCAAGGAATTGGTCGAGAACGCCATCGATGCGGGGGCGCGGCAGATCGAGGTTCGCATCAATGAGGGCGGGCGGGCGCTGATTCAGGTATCGGACGACGGGCGCGGCATGTCGCGCGATGAATTGCCGCTCGCCATCGCCCGTCACGCGACCTCGAAACTGCCGCGCGACGATGATCTCGGCAATATTTCGACGCTCGGATTTCGCGGCGAGGCACTGCCCTCGATCGCCGCCGTGAGCCGCCTGGAGATCATCAGCCGGCAGAGCGGCGGCGAAAACGCCTGGGCGCTCTTGGTCGCCGGCGGCGCGGCTGGCGCCGCGGCCCCGGCGGCACACCCGCCAGGCACCACCGTCACGGTGCGCGATCTCTTTTACGCGACGCCGGCGCGCCTCAAATTCCTCAAGACCGAGCGCACCGAAGCGGGGCATATCGCCGATGCCGTGGCGCGCCTCGCCATGGCGCGCCCCGATATCGCCTTCACCCTTATCGGCGGCGACAGGGAAGTGCTGCGCGCGCCCACCGGCGGCGATTTGCTCGACGCCCGGCTGGCCCGCCTGGCGCTGGTGATCGGCCGCGATTTCGCCGACAACGCCGTCGCCGTGGAGGCCGAGCGCGAGGGTGTGCAGCTCACCGGTTATGCCGGCCTGCCGACCTACAACCGCGCCACGGCGCGCCAGCAATATCTCTTCGTCAATGGCCGCCCGGTGCGCGACAGGCTGCTCGCCGGCGCGGTGCGCGGCGCCTATCAGGATTTTCTCGGCGGCGGGCGCCACCCGGTTTTGGCGCTCTTCATCGAACTTCCGCCCGACGGCCTCGACGTCAATGTGCATCCGGCCAAGACGGAAGTGCGCTTCCGCGATGCCGGCACCGTGCGCGGCCTGATCGTCGGCTCGCTCAAGCGCGCCTTGGCGTCGGCCGGCCACCGCGCCGCGAGCACGGTATCAGAGGCCGCACTCGGTGCGATCCGGCCCGGCGATGGCGCCTTGCAACCTGCGCTCCCCGCCCATGGCGGCGGCGGCCGGAGGACCTATCCGAGGGCGCCGGCGCCGGCCATGCGCGGCTTGTCGGATGTCGCCTCTGCGTATCAGGCGCCGCTGGTCGCACCCACCGCCGATACCCTCGACGACGCCTCCGGCGCCGGCGCCGATTACCCGCTCGGCGTCGCGCGCGGCCAGCTGCACGCCACTTATATCGTCGCCCAGACCGGGGACGGCATCGTCATCGTCGACCAGCATGCCGCCCATGAGCGCCTGGTTTACGAGCGCATGAAGGCCGGGCTCGACGGCGCCGGCGTGGCGCGCCAGATGTTGCTGTTGCCCGAAGTGGTCGAGCTCGAAGAGAGCGCGGCGGCGCGCCTCACCCGGCGCCAGGAAGAACTCGCCGCCCTCGGGCTGGTCATCGAGGCGTTCGGCCCCGGCGCCGTCATCGTCCGCGAGACGCCGGCGCTCTTGGGCGAGGGCGACATCAAGGGCCTGGTGCGCGACCTCGCCGAGGAGCTCGCCGAATTCGGCGAGGGCGTGGCGCTGCAGGAAAGATTGTCCGAGGTCTGCTCGAGCATGGCCTGCCATGGAAGCGTGCGCGCCGGGCGGCGGCTCAAGGCGGAGGAGATGAACGCGCTGCTGCGCGAGATGGAGGCGACGCCGCATTCCGGCCAGTGCAATCATGGCCGCCCGACCTATGTCGAGCTCAAGCTCGCCGATATCGAGCGTCTATTCGGGCGCCGCTGAAGCGCCAAAGCGCAATATCACCATTTCCGCCGCGCCGTAGCGCCGCCGTTCGATTTCCTCATAGCCGTCGGGCGGCGTCAGTTTCTCCCTGGCGCTGGTCTCCGCCACCAGGATGGCGCCTGCGAGAAGCCAGCCGGTCTCGCTTAAGGAAACCAGCGCCGGCGCCGCCTTGCCGCCGCGATAGGGCGGGTCGAGGAATGCGTAAGCGCAGGGCTCGGGCGCCGCCGGCAGATTGGTCGCGTCGCCCTGTATCACCCGCACTTTGTTTTTGAAATCGAGCGCCTCGACGTTTTCCCTGAGGCAAGCCAATGCCGCGCCGTCGCTTTCCACCGCCGTCAGATGCTGGGCGCCGCGCGACAGCGCCTCCAGCCCGAGCGCCCCGGTGCCGGCGAAGAGATCGATCACGCGGGCGCCCTTGAGCGGCAGCGCCGCGAAATCGCGGTGGCCGAGAATATTGAACAGCGCCTCGCGGGCGCGCTCCGAGGTCGGCCTGAGCGCCCGCCCCTCGGGCGCTTTCAAGCGCCGGCCGCGGCGGCTACCACCGACTATACGGATCATGTTTATACCAACACCTCACGAATAAGTCCTTCTTCCCAGAGGGGAAGAAGGGTTGGGAAGAAGGGGAAAACCAAGCGCGCGCAAGCGCGCTCGCAACGCCGGAGGAGCATCCGCGCTCTTTTTATTTGGCCATCAATCGCCGGGCGGGGGCGTCCGCCCCCTTGGCTACCTCGTATTAACTCGGGCGCGCGGTCGCGCTTGCCGGAATGCTGAAGACGCATTCCGGGGGTGTGCCGTTTGACAGAATCTTTGTGGGTTCCGGAGCTCGGCGGGCGGCGACAAGTGAAGTTTATCACTTTTTTATATTTCCCAGCTGCTCGCGCACCACCTTGGGTGCGATGTGCGCCACCTGTCCGCGTTTTAGCGAGCCCAGTTGGAAGGGGCCGTAGGCGGTGCGGATCAGGCGGTTTACCTGAAGCCCCAAATGTTCGAGGACGCGCCGCACCTCGCGGTTTTTGCCCTCCTTGAGGCCGAGCGTCAGCCAGGCGTTGCTGGCGCTGGTCGAATCGAGCGCGGCGGCGATCGGGCCGTAGCGCACGCCGTCCACCGTAACGCCCTTGGCAAGCGCTTTGAGCCGCGCTTCGTCCGGGCGGCCATGGACCCGCACCCGGTAGCGGCGCAGCCAGTCGGATCGTTCGAGGCGGCGCGACAAGCCGCCGTCATTGGTCAACAGCAGCAGCCCTTCCGAGGCGAGGTCGAGGCGCCCGACCGAAAGCACGCGCCCCAAATCCTTGGGCAAGCTCTGGAATACCGTCACCCGGCCTTGCGGATCGTCATGGCTGGTGATGAGGCCGGGCGGCTTGTGATAGCGCCACAGCTCGGCCGGCTTGGCGGCGCCGATGGGCTTGCCGTCGACCGTCACCGCGCTCGAAGCCGTTACCAGGAATGCCGGCGTCTCCAGGGTGCGGCCATCGACGGCGACGCGCCCGGCGGCGATCATGCGCTCGGCCTCGCGCCGCGAGCACAGCCCGGCGCGCGCCATATGCTTGGCGATGCGTTCGCCTTCTCCCAATCCCGACTTAGGCATACCTGCGGCGCGCCCGTTCAGCCCCGGCAGGCGGCGAGGAGTGATTCGAAGATGCGCTCGTCGCCGGCGTCGATGGCGAATTCCGGATGCCACTGGACGCCGATGAACCAGCGCCGCCCGGGGTCTTCGATGCCCTCGATGACGCCGTCCGGTGCCAGCGCGTTGACATTCACCCCCGGCGCGGCGGCGTCGACGGCCTGATGATGGGCGCTGTTGACCTGCATTTCGGCGCGCCCGGTTATGCGGTGAAGGGCGCTATCGGGGGTCAGCGCCACCGCATGGCCGGGCTCGTCGCGCGGGTTGGGCTGCTCATGCGCCAGCGCGTCCGGGATGGTATCCGGAATATGCTGGATCAGGGTGCCGCCGAGCGCCACGTTCATCAATTGCTGGCCGCCGCAGATACCGAGCGCCGGCATGTCAGCCGCGTGCGCCGCGCGCGTGATGGCGAGCTCGAATTGGGTGCGGCGGTCCTTGGTCGAGACGCTGTCATGGCGTTCGGCGGCGCCGAACAGGGCCGGGTCGACGTCGAAAGCGCCGCCCGTCACCACCAGGCCGTCGATCAGGGCGAGATATTCCTCGACCCGCTCCGGCTCGTGCGGCAGCGCGATGGGCAGGCCACCGGCGCGCGCGACGGCGGAAAAATAATTCTCCCGCATGGCGTACCAGGGGAATTTGGAATAGCCGCCGGCCGGCTCATGGTCGAGGGTGAGGCCGATGACGGGGCGATTGCGGCGCGCGTTCATGAGCGGGAATGTAAGACCGGGCGCGGCCCGGCGCAACGCGTGCGCTTGACGATTCGGCGATTAGCGCCGAGGTTCACGCCATGAACGGGGCCGGCGGAAAATTCATGCAATTGGCGCTCGCCGAGGCGGAAGCGGCGGCGGCGGCGGGCGAGGTTCCGATCGGCGCCGTGCTGGTCGACGGCCATTCCGGCGAGGTGCTGGCCGCCGCCGGCAACCGGGTCGAGAGCGATTGTGATCCGACCGCCCATGCCGAACTGCTGGCGATTCGCGCGGCGTCCCAAAAGCGCGCCTCGCCGCGCCTCAACGATTGCGATCTATACGTCACTCTGGAGCCCTGCCCGATGTGCGCCCAGGCGATCTCATTCGCGCGCATCCGCCGGCTCTATTTCGGCGCTACCGACGCCAAGGGCGGCGGCGTCGAAAACGGCCCGCGCATCTTCTCGCAAAGCTCCTGTCACCACCGCCCGGAGGTCTATGGCGGCCTCGACGAGCAGCGCGCGGCCGAGCTCTTGCGGCGCTTTTTCGTGGCGCGGCGTTGAAGCTATAGGCGATACACCCTGGCCGCATTGTCGTGGAATATGGCGCGGCGTTCCGGCTCACTATATTGCGCTGCCGCCGCGCGGTGCGCGCCTATGAGGTCGGCGTAGCCCGTCCACAGCTTTTCGATCGGAAAATTGGAGCCGAACATGCAGCGCTCGGGCCCGAATATCGCCACCGTCCGGTGCATGATATCGGCGATGCCGGCGCCGTCGGAGCGTTGCACGAAGGTGCCGAGGCCGGACAGCTTGGTGCTCACATTGGCATTTTCGGCGAGGCGTTTCATGCCTTCCGCCCAGGCCGCGCGGCCGGCCTCTGAATCGTCTTCCGCCATGCCGGCATGTTCGAGCACGATGGAGGCGTCGGGGAAATCTTCGGCGAGCCGCGCGCCGTCGGCGAATTGCGAGGTGAAGAGCTGTAGCTCGAACACCAGCCCGCGCTCGGCCACTTCGGCGAAGCCCTTCTGCCACGCCGCGCCGTTCATGATGTCGGGCGTGGCGGCGAAGCGGTAGAGCTCTTTCTCGTGCCAGTGAAGCTGCTGGCGGATGCCGCGAAAGGCGGCGCATTCGCTATGCCCGTCCAGGGTACGGCTGAGATCGCCGGCGCCGAGATCGGCATAGGAGACGATGGCCGCCGGCCAGCCATGCGCGTCGGCGACGCCTTGCACCCAGCGCGTTTCGTTCACTTCCTCGCCCGGCGCCCAGTTGGTCTGCACATAGATCGAGCGCGTCACACCCTGGCCGGCGATATCGGCGAGGAACTCGGCGATCGGATAGTCGCGCCTGAGCGGCTCATAGGGGCCGAAGATGCGTGGCAGCATGGGGCCCATGAGCCAGGGCAGATCGGCCTGGCGCCAGATATGGTGATGGGCGTCGATGATCGGCACGTCAGCCATGTTTCGCCTCCAGACTCTCGAAATCATATACGCGGTGCGCGGTGTCGTGCATCACCGCGCGGATTTCAGTTTCGCTCAGGCCCGCCGCGGCGCCCCGGTAAGCCGCGATCATATCGGCATAGGACACCCACAGCTTGTCGACGGGAAAGTTTGAGCCGTACATGCAGCGTTCGGCACCGAACAGGGCGATCATCTCGCGCATCACCGGCGCCACCGATTGGGCGCTGCAGCGATGGTTGAACATGCCGAGGCCGGATATCTTGGCGACGACATTGTTTTCGCCCGCCATCAGGGCCATGCCCTTCCGCCATGCCGCCCAGCCGGACGAGGATTCATCGGCCGGCAGGCCGCCATGTTCGAGCACGATGGTGGCTTGCGCGTGCTCGCGCGCCAGCTTGGCCGCCGCCGCCATTTGGCCGGGGAATATCATCAGCTCGAAGATCAGCCCGCGCTCGGCAAGCCCGGCGAAGCCGCGCCGCCAGGCTTTGTCTTGCATGGTCGTGCCGTCGATGCCGGCGGCGCGGTATTGCGCCTCGTCGTGCCAGTTGAGCATTTGCCTGATGCCGCGGAAATTCGCCGATTCGCCATGCGCGTCCAGCAGCGCGCCGAGTCCGGGATCGGCCAAATCGGCCCAACCGATAATGGCCAGCGGTTTTTCGCTGCGCTCGGCGACGGACTGCACCCAGCGGGTTTCGCCGGCGGCGTTGTCGGGCGGCCAGCCGCACTGGATATAGACCGAGCCGCTAAGGCCTGAGGGCGCGCTCTCACGGTGCAATTCGGCGAGCAGATAGTCGCGCCGGATGGCGTCATAGGGGCCGTAAATACGCGGCGTCATCGGCGCTTGCAGCCACGGTATATCGGCCACTCGCCACAGATGATGATGCGAATCGATTATTTGTTCCACGCGCCTAACCTCCGACGGCGCGCCAGCCGATATCGCGGCGGTAAAACCCGCCCGGCCAGTCGATGCGCGCGACCGCCTGGTAGGCTTTGGCCTGCGCATCGGCGATACCTTCGCCGAGCGCCGTAACGCCGAGCACGCGCCCGCCGGTGGCGGTCACTTCACCGCCAGCGCGGCCGCCGTCGGCGCGGCTGGTGCCGGCATGGAAGACGATGGCCCCGGTTTCCGCTTCGGCGGCCTCGATGCCGCGAATGACACTGCCTTTTTCATAGGCTCCGGGATAGCCCTTGCTGGCCATAACTACGCAGAGCGCCGCTTGGTCATGCCATTCCAGTTCGATCTCGCCGAGCCGTCCGTCGCGCGCCGCGCGCAGCGCCGCGAAAAGATCGGATTTGAGGCGCGGCAGAATGGCCTGGCATTCCGGATCGCCGAAGCGGACATTCACTTCGAGCAATTTGGGCGCGCCGCCCGATATCATCAGCCCGGCATAGAAGACGCCCTTGAACGGCGCGCCGTCGGCCGCCATGGCGCGCACCAGGGGCGCGACGATTTCGCTGCGCGTGGTTTCGCAAAGTTCCGCCGTCATCACCGGCGCCGGCGAATAGGCGCCCATGCCGCCGGTGTTGGGGCCGCTATCGCCTTCTCCGACCGCCTTATGGTCCTGCGCCGTTTCGAGCGGCAGGATATGCTCGCCATCGACCAGGGCGAGATAGCTGGCTTCCTCGCCGGGCAGGAATTCCTCGACCACCACCTCGCTGCCGGCGGCGCCGAACTGGCCGGCGAACATATCCTGAGCGGCGGTGCTGGCTTGCACGCTGGAGTGAGCAATAATCACGCCCTTGCCGGCGGCGAGGCCATCCGCCTTGACCACCAGGGGCGTGGCATGGCTTGAAATAAATCTGCGCGCATCGCTGAGCTCCGTGAAGTGACCATAGTCAGCGGTGGGCACACCCACGCGGGCGCAGAGGTCCTTCATGAAGCCCTTCGAGCCTTCCAGCCTGGCGGCGCCGGCGCTCGGCCCGAACGCGGCGATGCCGGCCGCCTCCAACCGGTCGGCGAGGCCGCCGACCAGCGGCGCTTCCGGCCCGATGACGGCGAAGCCGATGCTGTTCTCGGCGCAGAACGCCAAAATTCCGTCGAAATCCATGACGTCGAGCGCCACGCATTCGGCCGCCGCCGCGATGCCGGCATTGCCCGGCGCGCAATAGAGCCGCTCGATATCCGGCGAAGTCGCCAGGCTCCAGCACAGCACATGTTCGCGGCCGCCCGAGCCGATCACGAGAACTTTCATATATACTGTCCTCAACTTTCCAATAGTTTGTTGTAGCACAGCGGGCGGGGCGGGCGAGCATGAACGAGCGCGAAGAAGAAAGCGGCGTCGGCGGCAATATCGCGGCCTATTCGGTCAGCCAATTGTCGAGCGCCCTGAAACGCACGGTCGAGGATAATTTCGACTGGGTGCGGGTCAGGGGCGAGGTCTCCGGCTTCAAGCGCACCGCCTCCGGCCACCTCTATTTCACCCTCAAGGACGACAAGGCGGTGCTCGACGCGGTGTGCTGGCGCGGCACCGCCGGGCGGCTCGGCATGCAGCCCGAGGACGGGTTGGAGGTCATCGCCAGCGGCAAGGTCACCACCTATCCGGCGCGCTCGCGCTACCAGCTTGTGGTGCAGAGTTTGGAGGTTGCCGGCGAAGGGGCGCTGCTCAAGCTCTTGGAGGAGCGCAAGAAGAAGCTTGCCGAGGAAGGCCTTTTCGATGAGGCGCGGAAACGCGCGCCGCCCTATTTGCCGACCACTATCGGCGTCGTGACCTCGCCGACCGGTGCCGTCATCCGCGATATCCTGCACCGCATCTCCGAGCGCTTTCCGCGCCATGTGTTGGTATGGCCGGTGCTGGTGCAGGGCGAGCAAGCCGCTGAACAGGTGGCGGCCGCCATCCAGGGCTTCAACGCGCTGGTGCCGGGCGGGCCGACGCCGCGGCCCGATATCTTGATCGTCGCGCGCGGCGGCGGCAGCCTGGAAGATCTCTGGGCCTTCAATGAAGAGATCGTGGTGCGCGCGGCGGCGGCGAGCGAGATCCCGCTGATTTCCGCCATCGGCCATGAAAGTGATGTCACCCTGATCGACTTGGCGGCCGACCGCCGCGCGCCGACCCCGACGGCGGCGGCGGAGATGGCGGTGCCGGTGCGGGCCGAGCTGATCGAAGACCTGCTCGGTCGCGAACGGCGGTTGATTTCGGCGGCGGCGCGCCTGCTCATTGAGCGGCGCACGCGCCTGGAAGGGCTCGGGCGCGGCCTGCCCGACGCCGCGTCGCTGATCGGCGCGGCGGCGCAGCGCCTCGACGATTGGAGCGAGCGCTTCGCCAATTCGGCGCGCGCAACACTCAAGGCGCGCCACGATCACGTCACCAGGCTGGGTTACCAATTGCAGCCGCGCGCTCTCGAACTGCTGGTCAAACAAGGCATCAGGCAGTCGGACGCGCTCGGCGAACGCCAGGCGCGGGCGATACGGCAAAGACTGGCCCGGCACGGCGAACAAAAGGACGCACTCTTTCGGCTGCTCAACAACTTCTCCTATGAGCGTGTGTTGGAGCGCGGCTTCGTTCTGGTGCGCGACAATAGGGCGCGGCCGCTGACCTCGGCTGCCGCGCTCAAGCCGGGCATGGAGCTGGCCTTGCGCTTCCACGACGGCGAGGCGGCCGGGGTCGCGGCCGGCCGGCCCAAGGGCGGCAAGGAGCGCGGCTCCGGCGGCGAAGATGGAGAGCAGGGCTCGCTGCTGTGAGGCGCGCCGCACTCCCGCTTGCGCTGGTTTTGCTTTTGCTGGCGGCGCCGCTTGGCGCCGGAGAAATCAGCCTCAACGGCGGCTTTATTCAGGGCGGCCTGGTGCGCGGCGCGGCGCCACCGGGCAGCGCGGTCAGCCTCGACGGACGCCAGTTGCGGCTCTCGCCCGAGGGCTTTTTCGTCTTTGGTTTTGGCCGTGACGCCGCCGGTGAGGCGGTCTTAATCATCACCTACCCGGGCGGCGAAGAAGAGACCCGCCGCTTCGCCATCGCTTCGCGCCAATATGATATTCAGCATATCGAGGGCCTGCCCCAAAAAATGGTCACGCCGCCGCCCGAGCTGCTCGCCCGCATCCGCGAAGAGGGCGCCATCGTGCGCGCCGCGCGCGCCTTCGATACGGCGGAAACACATCTGTTCGCACCGTTCGCCTGGCCGGCCCGGGGGCCGATATCGGGGGTCTATGGCAGCCAGCGGATATTGAACGGCGAGCCGCGCCAACCGCATTTCGGCGTCGATATCGCGGCACCCGAGGGGACGCCGGTGCGCGCCCCGGCCGGCGGCGAGATCCGCCTCGCCGAGGTCGATCTCTACTATTCCGGCGGCACCGTCATCCTCGATCACGGCCACGGTCTGAGCTCGACCTTCCTGCATATGAGCCGGGTCGATGTCGCGGTCGGACAAAGGGTGGCGCAAGGCGAGGTGATCGGTGCCATCGGCGCCACCGGGCGCGTCACCGGTGCGCATCTCGATTGGCGCATGAACTGGTTCGAGCGCCGCCTCGACCCGGCTTTGCTGGTCGAGCCGGAGGATTAGATTACTCGCATTGAATAAGCCTCTCTTCCCGGAGGGGAAGACTAAGCCGGGGCGCCAAGTGATAAGCCCTTCTTCCCAGAGGGGAAGAAGGGTTGGGAAGAAGGGGGAAAAAGCGCGCAAAGCGCGCTAACGGGCGCCAGAGTGGTGGTTCCGTTTGGATGAGTCTTTCTCGGTTCCGGAGTTTTCTGGGCGGAGGGCGGAGATGCATCCGCGCTCTTTTTGTTTGTTCCCTCAAGCGCCGGGCGGGGGCGTCCGCCCCCTTGGCTTACCTCGTATTAACTCGGGCGCTCAGTCGCGCAGCCGGAATGCTTGGCGCATTCCGGGTGTGTGGTTCCGCTTGAGAAAATCTTTTTGGGTTCCGGAGCGCGCCGGGCGGACGCATCCGCTCCCTTGGATTGGGCGCGCAGCCGGAATCATTCGCCCTTTGGCCATCGGTTGTGCAGCCACAGCCATTGGCCGGGGCGCTCGCGGATCCAGTCTTCCAGGGTTGCGTTGACGCGGCGCATCGCCTCGGCCACATCGGCCTCCGCGTCGCCCGAGCGCGGCAGCTCCAGCCTGGGGTAGATCGTGACGCGAAACCGGCAGCCCTTCAGCCGTTCGGTGCGCGCCGGCCAGACCGGCAGATCATACTTATAGGCGAGCTGCGCCAATGCCGGCGCGGTCATGGCGTCGCGGCCGAAAAACGGCACCGCGATGCCGTCATTCATTTTCTGGTCGACCAGCATGGCGGTATAGCCGCCCGCCTTCACTTGGCGCACCATTTCGCGCGCCCCGGAGGCGCCCTTTGCGATGGCGTTTTGGGTGATGTCGCGCCCGCGAACGCGGGTAAGCAGGCGATCGACGAAGGGGTTGTTGGGCGCCCGGTAGATAAATGCGATGGGAATGCCGTAATGGATCAAGGGCAGCCCGGAGACCTCCCAATTGGCGAGATGCCCGGTGAAAAACAAGGCGCCGCGCGCCTCCTGCTTGGCCGCCGCCAGATGTTCCTCGCCGACCAGTTCGATGCGCCCGCCGGGGGCATAGGCGCGGTATTTCCGGAGATGAGGATATTCGCCGGCGACGCGGCCGAGGTTGCGCCACATCTCGGCCAATGTGCTGTCGACCTCGGCCGCAGAAAGCTCCGGCAGGGCGCGGGTGAGATTGCGCCGGGCGCGGGCATGGAGCGGCAGGAGCGGCCCCAGCATGGCGGCCAGCGCAGCGCCGGCACCCGAGGCGAGCGGCAGTGGCAGCAATCGGAACAGGGCAAACAGGGCGCCGACAAACGCGCCTTCGACGGCGTAACGCAGATGCTTGGCGAGCGGGCGCTTAGCCATCCAACCCTGCGCCGCCGAGCACCGGTTTCAATATCTTTTGCACGGCTTCGGGGTCCTGCCATTCGAGCGTGACCGCGACCGATTGCACCATCGGCTTGGCTTCCTCGGGGAGGCGCACCCAATCCTTTTCCGTGGTCACGGCGATGGCGCCCTGCGCGCCGGCATATTCGATCAGGGTCATGATCTCGTCCGGCGTGTATCGGTGATGGTCGGCGAAGGCGATGCGGCGGACGATCTTGCAGCCGATCATCTCCAGCGTGGCGAAGAACTTGGTCGGTCTGGCGATGCCGGCGAAGGCGACGACGGCGCGCTCGCGCAGCTTTAGCGCCCTGAGCGCCGGCGTCAGTTCGGCGCGTAGAAGCGGCGCCGCGTTGGCGCCTAGGCGCGCGCATACACCGGCCTCGTCGGGCCCGACCAAAACGATGGCGTCGGCGCGCGCCAGGCCGCGCGATACCGGCTCGCGCATGGGGCCGGCCGGAATAAGCCGCCCGTTACCGAAACCGAAGCCGCCATCGATGACGACCAGCGCGACATCCTTGACCAGCGAAGGGTTTTGCAGGCCGTCATCCATGATGATCGCTTCGGCGCCGTCATCGATGGCGGCGCGTGCCCCGGCGGGCCGGTTGCGCGCCAGCCAGGTCGGCGCCTGGCGCGCCAGCAGCAGCGGCTCGTCGCCGACGCGACGGGCATCGTGGCGCTTGGGGTCGACGCGAAGCGGCCCGCGTGCCGAGCCGCCATAGCCGCGGGTGAGAAAATGTGGCGCCGCGCCCGATTCCTGCATCAGCTTGGCCAGCGCCAACGCGGTCGGCGTCTTGCCGGCGCCGCCGGCGACCAGATTGCCGACGCAAATGACCGGCACACCCACGCGATGCGAGGTCACGACGGAGCGGCTGACCTGCCCGGCGACGTCGTAGAACCAGGCGAGCGGCGCCAGAAGGCTTGCCGGCAGAGCGCCGCCGCCGCCGGGGTTCCAGAATTCAGGCGTGCGCATGGGCGCGCTCCCTGTCGCTGTCGAGCAGCCGCAATATTTCGGCCAGCGCCAGGTCGCTGGCGCCGCCGAGCGCGCGCGCCGCCGAATATGCCGCTTCGCCGCGCTCGCGGCTGAGCGCCGCATCGCGCAGCAGCGGCTGCAACGCACCGGCCAGAGCGTCGGCCCGGGTGATGCGCCCGAGCGCGCCCGCTTCCGCCAAGGCCCGGCAGGCATCCTCGAAATTGCGCATGTCGGGCCCGGCGACGAGGGCATTCTTCAACAGCGCCGGCTCGACCGGATTGTGGCCGCCATGCGAGGTCAACGAGCCGGCGACGAAAACCGGCCCCGCCAGACGGTAGAGAAGCCCCATTTCACCGAGCGTGTCGGCGATATAAAACCCTGTGTCGGAATCGATGCGATCGCCGGTGCTGCGCCTGGCGACGCCGAATCCGCCGGCGCCCAACAGCTCGGCGATCTCGGCGCCGCGCTCCGGATGGCGCGGCGCGATGACGCTCAGCAGGCCGGGGATCGTCTCGGCCAGCGCCGCATGCGCCGCGGCCGCGGCGGCTTCCTCGCCGGGATGGGTGCTCGCCGCCAGCCAATGCGGCCGCTCGCCGATTTGGCGCCTGAGATTGTGCAGCGCCGCCTCATCCACCGGCAGCGGCGGCGCGTCATATTTGATGTTGCCGGCGAGGCTGACGGACGGCGCGCCGAGCGCCCGCAAGCGGCTGCCGTCTTCCGCGCTTTGCGCCAGGCAGATGTCGAAGGCACCGAGCAGCGGCGCGATCAGGCGCGGCATGCAGCGCCAGCGCCGCGCCGAGCGCTCCGACATGCGGGCGTTGACCATGACCATCGGGATGGCGCGCCCGGCGGTGGCCAACACCAGGTTGGGCCATAATTCCGATTCGACCCAGATCGCCGCGTCGGGGCGCCAATGATCGAGAAAGCGGCGCACCGGCGCCGGCCGGTCGACCGGCACATATTGATGGATCATTGTGCCGGCCAGGCGTTGACCGAGAATGCCCGCCGAAGTGACGGTGCCCGAGGTGATGAGCAGATTCAGGCCTTGCGCTTCGAGGCGTTGCGCCAGCGGCAGAACCGCCAGCGCTTCGCCGATGCTGGCGGCATGCGCCCAGACCAGGCGCCCTTCGGGCCGCGCGCGCCCGGCATGGCCGAGACGTTCGGCGAAGCGCTCCTTGTCCTCTTTGCCCTGGCGCCGCCGGCGCGCCAGCCATATATCGATGGCCGGCGCGGCGAGGCGGCTGATGCCGCGATAGACGGAAGGTGTGACAAGGGCGCCGATCATATCGGCGCCGCCTCGGCGGGGGTCACCGGCGCCACTCCCATGCGGCGGTCGGCGGCCTCGGTGAGCTGGTTGAGGCTGTTTTCCAAATCCATGCGCGCCTTCTCGAGCGCCTCGTCATCGGCGTCGCGGGCGACATGGATCGGCGGCCCCCACAGATAGAGGCCGCGGCTGAACGGCAGCGCGATGACGAAACGGTCCCAGCTCGATGCCAGCTTGCGGCGCGAGACGGCGTAGGTGGCGGGAACGATGGGGGCGCCTGAAAGCCGCGCCAGCAGCACGATGCCGGCTTGCGCGCGCATGCGGGGCCCGCGCGGCCCGTCCGGCGTGATGGCGACATTCTGCCCGTTGTTGACCGCCAGCAACAATTCTCGGAGCGCTTTCGAGCCACCGCGCGTGGTCGAGCCGCGCACGGCGGTGACGCCGAAATGACCCACCGTGCGGGCGATCATCTCACCGTCGCGATGCTGCGAGATCATGACGCTGAGCGGTGCCCGGCTGCGCCAGCCGGTCGGCGCCATGAGCAATCGGCCGTGCCAAAAGGCGGCGATAAAGGGCCGCCCGCCGCGCATCAGCTCATGCGCCGGCTCGCGCCCCTCTTCGCGCCAGCGCCCGGTGGCATAGACCAGGCGGATATAGTTCGCCGCCAGCCAACATATCAGCGCCTGGAATGCCGAAGAGCGGGTGACGCGCTTCAGGAGGCGCACGATCAGTCGGCCGCGCCGTCCGCACTGGCCTTGTCCGCCGCGCTCGCCGGCACGAGCTCAAGCGAATAAAGCCGCGCATAGGCGCCGTCCTTGGCCATCAGCGAGCGATGCGAGCCGGATTCGACGACGCGCCCATCCTTGATGAAATGGATGATGTCGGCTTCCTGCACGGTGGTCAGGCGGTGGGCGATGACCAAGGTGGTGCGGCCCTGCATCAATTGGCGCAAGCTTTGCTGAATCTGGCGCTCGGTTTCGGGGTCGAGCGCCGAGGTCGCTTCGTCGAGCAGCAGGATGGGGGCGTCCTTGAGCATGGCGCGGGCGATGGAGAGGCGCTGGCGCTGGCCGCCGGAAAGCTTGGCGCCATGCTCGCCGATCACCGTCGCGTAGCCGTCCGGCAATTTCTCGATGAAACCGTGCGCGCCGGCGCCCTTGGCGGCGGTGGTGATTTCGGCCTCGCTCGCCGTCGGCCGACCATAGGCGATGTTGGCGCGCACGCTGTCGTCAAACAGCACCGTCTCCTGGCTCACCAGCCCGATGGCGTCGCGGAGGGTTGCGAGATCGACGGCGCGCACTTCGGTGCCGTCGATGGTCACCTGGCCCGCATCGGCATCATAAAATCGTGGCAGCAAATTTAGGATGGTCGATTTCCCCGCCCCTGACGGGCCGACCAGCGCCACCGTGCAGCCGGCCGGTACATTGAGCGAAACACCGCTCAGCGCCACAGCGCCGGTGTCGTAGCTAAATGAGACATCGTCAAAAATTATCTCGCCACCGGCCACGGATAAAGCGGGTGCGCCGGGCTTCGAAAAGATGCGCGGCTCGGTGTCAAGAATGGCAAATACCCGCTGCGTCGCCGCCAGGCCTTCCTGTAAATTGACGTTGAGGTTGGCCAGCGCCTTGAGCGGCTGATAGGCCATCAGCATGGCGGCGATAAAGGCGAAGAATTCGCCCGTTGTCAGCTCGCTGCCGATGACCTGCGAGCCGCCGTAAAACATAACCGCCGCGATAAACACACCGCCCAATGTTTCCATTATCGGCGAGGCGGCGGCGCGCGTCCTGAGCGCCTTGTAGATCAGCCGGAAGACGCTTTCGATCAGGCGCTCGGTGCGCTCGGCTTCGAAAGCTTCCATATTGTAGGCCTTAATGTGACGCACGCCCTGGAAGGCCTCGTTGAGCCGTGCCGTAAAGCGGCCCAGCTCATCCAGCGCCGATGTCGAGACCTTTCGCATACGCCGGCCAATGCGAACGATCGGAAAGACCGCGATGGGAAAGACGACAAAGGCCAACAGCGCCAATTTCCAATCCATCCAGAACATCACCCCGACGAGGAAAACGAGCGACAGCGAATCCTTAATCAGGCCGGTCAGTGTATTCGCCACGGCATTGCGCATCAGATTGATATCGTTGGTCATGCGCGAGACCAATTTGCCCGATGCGGTGTCATGAAAAAAGGCGAGATCGAAGTGGACCACATGGCCGAACAGCTTGGTCTGTAAGTCGGCGATGATGCGCTGGCCGACAAAGGCCATCAGCACCGTCTGGCCATAGGTCGCGGCGCCCTTTGCCAGGCTCACGACAATCACCAGGATCGTCACCAGGAGCAGCATGTCGCTGTCATGTTTTTCGAACACGTCATCAAGCACCGGCTGCATGAGGCGGGCCAGTGCCGCGTTGCCGCCGGCGGCTATAACCATAAGGAAAATAGCCAACGACAGACGTGGCAAATGCGGGCGCACATACTGGCGCAACAGGCGCGCCAGCAAGTCACGCGTGCTCTGCGCGCGCGGCTGGGAATTCTTGTCGGTCACCGGTTCGTCAGCCTTCAGCGAATCTATCCACTAAGCGCTTGAATCTGACTGTAAATTATATCACGACAGAAGGAATGCGAACAATCGCCGGGCCGGTTCATTTTTCCGCCCACTCGCCGAGTTCCGCGATCAAGGCCTGATGAAGCTGACCATTGCTGGCCAGGCAGGTCGGGTGGAGCGGACGCTCCCGATTGAAGCTGAGCTCTTTGCCGGCGATGCTGGTGATGGCGCCGCCGGCTTCGGCGACCAGCAGGCAGCCGGCAGAGATGTCCCAATCGGCCTTGGGCCAGGCGCTGGCGGCGGCGTCGTAGCGCCCATCGGCGACCAGGGCGAGCTTGTAGGCGATCGAACTCAAGGCGTGCACATTGGCGGCCTGGAAGCGCTCCGGCCAGCCGGCCTCGCGATGTTCGGAGCGGCTCGCGAGTATTTGCGCCGCCGCCAAATCCGCCTGCCCGCTGACCGCGATCGGCGCGCCGTTGAGGCGCGCGCCGGAGCCCTTCACGGCTTCGAACAGCTCATCCCGCGCGGAGTTGAACACCGCCCCCATCAACGCCGCGCCATCCTCGACCAGGGCCACCGAGACGGCAAATTCCGGCAACCCCTTGAGATAGCTGTTGGTGCCGTCGATGGGGTCGACCACCCAGACGCGGCGGCGCTCGAGCCGCTCGGCGCTATCCTCCGATTCCTCCGACAGCCAGCCATAACCCGGCCGCGCACCCGTCAGCCTTTCGCGCAACAGTGCATCGGCTTCGATATCGGCCTCGCAAACCGGGTGGTATTTGCTCTTGCGCCAAACTTTTTGTTCTTTTTGAAAACGCTTCAGGGTGCCGGCGCCGGCATCGCGCACGGCCTGCAAAAGCAGTTCGTGATCCGCGCCGCCGCGCTCGACCGGCTCGCCGGCGGCTGCGCTCACTGGCCGGCGATCGTCATGCCGTCAACGCGCAGCGTCGGCGCATCGATGCCGTGGCGGAAGGTGAGGTCGTCCGCCGCCGTCAGATGGGCGAACATCTCGGTCAGATTACCGGCCACGGTCAATTCGCTCACCGGCCAGGCGATCTCGCCTTTGTCGATCCAAAATCCGGCGGCGCCGCGGCTGTAATCGCCGGTGACGCCGTTGACGCCCATGCCGATCAATTCGGTCACATAGAGGCCGCTCTCGATATCCGCCATCAGCTCGCGCGGGCTCATTTGACCGGGCGCGAGATAGAGGTTGGAGGGCGATGGCTGGGGCGGCCCATTGGTGCCGCGCGCCGCATGGCCGGTGGTGCGCAGATTGAGCTGGCGCGCCGAGCGCGAGTCGAGCAGCCAGGTGGCGAGCGTGCCGTTTTCGATGATATGGCGCGCCGCCGTCGCCGCGCCCTCGCCGTCGAACGGGCGCGAGCGCAGGCCGCGCTTGCGGTGCGGGTCGTCGATCACGGTGACGCCGGGCGCGAAGACGGGCTGGTTCAGCCGGTCTTTCAAAAAGCTCGTGCCGCGCGCCACCGAGGCGCCAGAGATGGCGCCCGCGAGGTGGCGGACGAGGCCGCCCGAGACGCGCGGATCGTAGACCACCGGCACGCTGCCGGAGGCAGCTTTCCTGGGGTTGAGCCGGCTGACGGCGCGCTCGCCGGCACGCTTGCCGATTTCTTCCGGGCTGTCGAGGTCTTCCTCGAAGCAGGCCGAGGACCAGTCATAGTCGCGCTCCATGCCGGTATCTTCGCCGGCGAGGACGGAGACGCTGAAGGAAAAGCGCGAGGTTTCATAGCCGCCGGCGAAACCGCCCGAGGTGGCGAGCGCGGCGCGGCTCAGGCTCCAGCCGGCGTCGCCGCCTTCGGAATTGGTGACGCCGGGGACGGCGCGCGCCGCCTCCTCGGCGCGGCGCGCCCAGTCGATCAATTGATCGGCGTCCGGCTCGCGCCCATCGGCGAGCTCGAGGTCGGGCCATTCGCGCGCCAACTGTTCGGGCTCGACAAGGCCGCAATAGGGGTCTTCGGGCACCGCGCGCGCCATGGCGAGGGCGCGTTCGACCAGCGCATCGAGCGCCTCTTCGGTGAAGTCGGTGGTCGAGACCATGGCCTGGCGGCGGCCCAACAGCACGCGCAGGCCGAGATCGCGCCCCTCCGAGCGCTCGAGATCCTCGGGCTTGCCGAGGCGATAGCTGACGCCGAGCGAGATGCCATGCATGATGACGGCATCGGCACCGTCGGCACCGGCGCTCGATGCTTTTTCCAACAATGCGCCGAGCATGGAGGTGGCGTCGCCATTGGCTGTCATTAGGTCGGCCCTATCGTTCGAGGTGAGTGGATAATTACGGCAGCGCGGCCAAAAGCGCGCCGCGCGATTCTTTTGTAATTACGCTCGCGCAGCTGCGCGTTCTTTATATAGTGCCGCGCCCGCGGCTGCGCCAGCGCTCTATTTCGTATCCAGCAGGCCTTCCTCGCGCATCCAGGCGCAGAGGTCGCCATACATGGTCTTGATGTCGACCGGCTTGAAGCCGAGCTCGCGCACCGCCTTGGAGCAATCGACCACCTGGGTGAGCGACATCAGGTTGAACATTTCGGGCGACATGCCGGGGTCGCGTTCGGAAGACGCGCGCGGCGCCTTGCCGCCGACCAGTTCGGCGACCGTCTCTCCGACCTCGGCAAATTTGGCCAGGGCGCCGGCGAGCAGATATCTCTCGCCGCGCCGGCCCTTCTCGAACGCCGCGATATGGGCCCGCGCCGCTTCTTCGACATGGCAAAATGAGCCGCCGCCGGTGCCCACTTTGTCGAGCTTGCCCCTCGCGACGGCCTCGACGAACGGCCCCCAGATGACGCGGTCGAACGGCCCCACCACATTGGCCGGATTGACCACCACCACGTCGAGGCCAAGTTCGAGACCCTTCAGCGCCTCGTCCTCGGCCAGTTTCTTGGTTTGAAAGTAATTGATCGGAATGTCGTCGATGTTGGACGGCGATTCCTCGTTGATCTCGATATTGTCCTGCAGCCCCCAGCTGACGCCCGACGAAGTGTGGACGAAGCGCCGCGCCTTTTTGTTGAGCGCGGCGGCGACCATGTTGCGGGTGCCGTCGATATTGTCCCTGGTCTGCGCCGCGTCGCCGGCGGCGTCGAAGCTGACATTGCCGGCGACGTGAAACACCGCGTCGACGCCCTCGGGCATGGCGGCGTCGAGCGAGGCGGCATTGGTGATATCGCCAATGACGCGGCGCGCCGGAAAGCGCGAAAGATAGGCGAGATTGGAACTTGCCCGGTGCAGCGCCGTGACCTGCCAGCCGGCGAGGTCGAGCTGTTTGACCAGATTGACGCCGATGAAACCGGAGGCGCCGGTAACGAAAGCGGTTTTCCCTGTCATTTATATCTCCGTTGCCGGGCAAGCGCCGCGCGCAGCGGCTGGATATGCTTTTCATAGCATTTCCAGATGCCGATCTCATCTTCATGAAATTCGGGCGGCGCGGCGCGGCGATCATATTCGAGCCCTGAATGCGCGGCAATCGCCGCCGCCACGGCGCCGCCGCCGCGCACCAAGGCTTCATATTCGACGGTCATGATGCGCTCACCGTAGAGGCCGCGCCAATGCACCTGAAGCCGCGCCCTCTGCGCCATGAAATGGGCGATGTCATCGAAATCATAGGCATGGGCATGGCCCTGCTCGTAGCGTTTGAGACAAATCAGCAGCGCATTGTCGAGCGCCTCGCGCCGGCACAGGATAAAGCGTGCTTCGGGCAGCGCGGCGGCGATCTCGGCGAGCCATAATATGTTGCTGTCGAGCGTGCTGACAAAAAATTTCGCTGGCCCGGCGAGGCGGCGCATCTCTTTCCGATATTCTTCGCCGAGGCGCGCCGGTGCCGCGTCATCCGGCCCGCTTTTCGCCATGGCGCGCCGAAGTCGCTGCCAATGTTCGCTTTCGCCGGCGGCTAATGTGCCGGCCTGGGCGGCGAGCAGCGTTTCGATCAGGGTCTTGCCGCTGCGCGACAGGCCGAGCACGAAAATCGGAACGGGTGCGCTCCCGGTCTCGACCGGCGCCGCGCCGTCGCGGCGCGCGGCGTTCCGCGAGATGATCACATCGACTTCCCGCGCGGCCGCCGATTTGTCGTAATTCGAACCTTGCCGGCGCGTGGCATTGGCCTCTGTATAGAGCGCAAACGCGCCGTCATAATCGCCGAGATAGGCATTCACCTTGGCCAGGGCGAAGGCGAGGCGGTTCCTGTTGACGGCGCTCTGGCCTTCCAGGCGGTCGAGCAGGCGAAGCTTGTCGGGAAGCGGATCGCCGGCTTCGAAGCGGTGCAGAAGGGCGTAATTGTAATGCGCCTCGACGTATGATTCGTCCATTTCCATGGCCCGCGCAAATTCGCCGAGGGCCTTCGCGGTATGGCCCTGGCTCTCCAATACCGTTGCGAGATTGTTGCGCGTCTCGGCATGTCCGGGGTCGAAGGCCTTTGCCCGCCGGTAGGCGCCGATGGCGGCATTCACTTCGCAGGCCTGTTTCAGGGCGTTGCCCAAATTGTAGCGCGCCTTGGCATATTCGGGCGCGATTTCGATGGCGCGATGCTGACAGGCGATGGCTTCGTCGAGGCGGCCGAGCTTGCGCAGCGAGACCCCGAGATTGCAATGCGCCTGGACATAGTCGGGTTTGAGCGCGATGGCGCGGCGGAAGCATTCGGCGGCGCGTTTCGATTCACCGAGGAGCTGATGCACGGCGCCGAGATTGCTGTGCACCTCGCTCGCTTCGGGCGCCACGGCGAGGACGCGCCCGTAGCAGTGGATGGCGTCCGCATAGCGCTTTTGCGTCACGCGCACATTGCCCTACAGGCTCCAGGCGGCGATGGTTTCGGGCGCCTCCTTGACGACGCCAAGGCAAAGCCGCGCCGCATCTTCCAGCCGCCCCTCCCCGAGCAGCCGCGCGGCGGCCGCGAGGGGATTGTCTGCCGGCCCGCCTGATGGTTTTTGTGGCGTCACTTCCAGATCGGCTTGCCGGAGCCGGGCAGGCCGTAATCCGGCCATTTGCGGTTGACGGTTTCGATGATGTCATCGCTCATGCGGATCTTGCGGCCCCAGTCGCGCTTGGTTTCGGGCGCCAGCTTGTTGGTCGCGTCGAGGCCGATCTTGGAGCCCAGGCCAGCCTCGGGCGAGGCGAAATCGAGATAATCGATCGGCGTGTTTTCGACCAGGGTGATATCGCGCGCCGGGTCCATGCGCGTCGAGACCGCCCACATCACGTCCTTCCAGTCGCGCGCGTCGATATCGGCGTCGACGACGATGACCCATTTGGTATACATGAACTGGCGCAGATACGACCACACGCCCATCATCACGCGCTTGGCGTGGCCGGGATAGGCCTTGTTGATGGAGACCACGGCGATGCGATAGCTGCACGCCTCGGGCGGCAGCCAGAAATCGACGATCTCGGGGAATTGCTGCACCAACAGCGGCACGAAGACTTCGTTCAACGCCTGGCCGAGAATGCTGGGCTCGTCGGGCGGGCGGCCGGTAAAGGTCGAGAGGTATATCGCATCCTGCCGCATGGTGATGGCCGAGATGGTGAAACGCGGGAATTCCTCGACCGCGTTATAGTAGCCGGTATGGTCGCCGTAAGGTCCCTCGGCACCATAATCATCCAGGCTGACATGGCCTTCGATGACGATCTCCGCCTGCGCCGGAACGGCGAGCGGGACGGTCTTGCAGTCGACCAGCTCGACCTTGCGGCCGCGCAGGAGGCCGGCGAACTGATATTCCGAGAGCGTCTCGGGCACCGGCGTGACGGCGGCCAGGATGACGCCCGGATCGGCGCCGATGACCACCGCCACCGGCAGCGGTTCGCGCCTCTCCTCGGTCCAGCGGCGATGCTGCTGCGCCCCGCCGCGGTGGCGCAGCCAGCGCATCAAGGTGGTGTTGCGCCCGGTCACCTGCATGCGGTAGATGCCGAGATTGTAATCGTCCTGTTTGTCGGCGCCGGGGCCGCGCGTGACCACCAGCGGCCAGGTGATCAGCGGCGCCGGCTCGCCGGGCCAGCAGGTCTGGATCGGCAGGCGCCGCAAATCGACATCCTCGCCCGTCCACACCACTTCCTGGCAGGCCCCGGCGCTGACGGGCCGCGGTTTCATCGCCATCACGCGGCGTAAGAGCGGCAGCATCTCGAAGGCTTCGCGCCAGCCGCCCGGCGGCTCGGGCTGGCGCAGAAAGGCCAGCATTTCGCCGATCTCGCGCAATGTTTCCGGCGTCTGTCCCATGCCCATCGCGACCCGCTCGACGGTGCCGAACAGATTGACCAGCATCGGCATGCCATGGGCCTGGTCTCCCTCGCCGACGGTGTTTTCAAACAGCACCGCCGGGCCGCCTTCGGCGAGCAGGCGGGTTTGAATCTCGGTCACTTCCAATCGCGGCGAGACCGGCGCCTGCACGCGCACAAGTGCGCCCTCGCTTTCGAGGGTCTGCATGAAGTCGCGCAGAGAGTTGTAAGCCATTCGGCGATGTTTCACGATGCGTTGAAGCGCCAATAGAGAGACTATCTCTCCGCCGCGATCAAGGCCATACTCGGGATATGCTGCACATCGCCCCCTTTCGCACCCGCCTTGAGCGCATCTTCAAGGAAATCACCGACGTCTCGGGCGGCGCCGACGTCAATGCGGTGGGCGGCATGGGCGAAGTCAACAAACGCATCGACGAGGTCAGGGAAATCCTCGCCGCCATGCCGCTCGGCCTCACCGACCTTGAGGCACGGATGGAAAATGAACCGGATTTTTCCAGTTTCAGCCGCAAGCGGCGGCTCGAAGCGCTTGCCGATTACATCCGTTTCACCATCGGCCTGATCGATCGCGAGATAGTCGCCAAGCGCGGCCATATGATCGTCGGCGCCAACGATGACTGATGCGGCGGCCGATCTGGTCGCCGTCGCGATGGACTATCCTTTCGCCCGCCCCGGCCACTCCTATCTGTTCGCCGATGGCGAAGTGCTGGCGCTGGCGCCAGGGGAAGAGGCGCTCGACCGCGCACTCTTGCAATCAGGTGCCGCGCCGATGGGCGAGCGCACCGCCGTGCTGGCCTACGGCGCCAACGCCGCGCCATCCAGGCTCGGCCATAAATTCCGCGTGCCGGGTACGGCGTTCCCCGTGCTCAAGGCGCGCCTCTATGATTTCGATATCGTTTATTCCTGCCACTTTTCCAGCTATGGCGCGCTGCCGGCGACGCCGGCGCCGTCGCTCGGCACGGTCGTCGAGATCGCCGTCACCTATCTCGACCAGAGCCAGCTGGCGCGTATGCACGAAACCGAACTGGGCAGCCGGAACTATGTTTTCGGCCGCCTTGACGGCATCACCCTGGAGTTGGAGGAAGGTGGCGGATTGGACGCGGTGCACAGCTATTGGACGCGCCATGGCTTTTTCGCCTCGCGCGGCGGCCCCTTCGCCCTGGCGGCGATCGCGGCTGAAGGGCGGTGTTTTGCCGAGGCGGCACAGGAAACGGCGCAAAGCCACGCCCGCGACCATCTCGCACCGGGGCGCGATCTGCATGACTTTATGCTGGAAAACGCCGGCGAGCCGGCGCTACGCCGGCAACGCAGCCTGGCGCTTCGCGCCGACGCCCGGCCCTTCGATCACCCGCATTGTGAGTTGCTGGCGAGCTGAGCGCGGCGATCAGGCCGGCTCGTCCTGGCTCAGAAACTCCTGGACTTCCTCCAAAAAGCGCGGCCATGCCGGCGCATTGTCGAGGATCAGATGATTGCGGCCTTCCAAGGAGACGAAGCGGGCCTCGGGTATCATCGCCACCATCCGCCGCCCCTCCGAAAAGGGGATAATGCCGTCGTCACGGCAATGGAGCACGAGTGTGGGAGTCGCGACCCGGTCAAGCAAATTGCTGATATCCACGTTGTTATTCACCTTTCGGTTTCGCACCGCATTCTCGGGCGAAGTCGAAATGCGCTGAAGCTCGTTGAACCAATCCATCTGTTGCGGCGTGGCTTCGGGGACAAACGCCGACGTGAACATTTGACGGAATGCCGGATTGTCCTGACCCCAGCCGTGGCGAATCAAAGTGTGCATCGCATCCGCCTGTTCGATCTCGACTTGCGAGCCGCCATAAAGCACCAAGCGGCTCACGCGCTCGGGGTGCCGCACCGCATAGGCAATGGAAATCGCGCAGCCCTGGGATATTCCGAGCAGCGCAAACTTCTCCAGCCCGGCCGCGTCAACGACGGTCTCAAGGTCGCGCACGAAGGAGTCAAATGAGATTTCGTCGACGTCCCAGTCGGACAGGCCGTTGCCGCGCTGATCGAAGCGGATCAGCGTGTGCTCTCTCGCAAGTTCCTGCAACAAGTGGTGCCAAATCGGGCTCTGCCAGTCATATTCGAGATGGTTCATCCAGTTTGGCGCCTTGACCAGTGGCGGCCCGGTTCCGACGCTGGCATAGGCGATCTGCACGCCGTCGGGCGCCATGCAAAATCGAATCTCCTGGTTGGCACCGGACGCCGCCGGGCCATGCGATTGATCATCGGCGTAGCACCACTGCCAGACGTGAACCGGTCTGGAAATATTTTTGACCTTTTGCGCGCCGAGATCGTTGAACGCGAGGTCAAGCTTGCCTTCGATGCTCTGATAGACGACGTCGGAGATGCATATGCCATCGGGTTGGGCAAGAGATTAGAGACGCGCCGCGATGTTCACGCCGTCGCCAAATATATCACCGCCGTCATTGATGATGTCGCCGAGATTGATGCCGATGCGATAGCGGATGCGCGCGGTATCCGGCGTCGCGCTCTCGCGCGCAGCCATGGCGCTTTGGATTTCGACGGCGCAGTTCACGGCATCGATAACGCTGTCGAAAACCACCAGCATGCCGTCGCCCGTGGTCTTGACGATGCGTTCGTGATGAAGCTCGATGGTGGGGTCTATCAGCTCGGCGCGACGCGCCTTTTGACGCCTGATGGTGCTTTCTTCGTCGAACTCCATGAGCCGCGAAAAAACGACCATGTCGGCGGACATAACGGCGGCGAGCCTGCGTTCGACCTTCTCTCCCATGGCATCCCCTCATGCGCATCGCGGCGTCCCCGGGAAGGTAACGGCGGGCGCCGCGCGAGTCCATATCGGGTGGCCGGAGCTTGACCTAATTCCCGCCCCGAATAAGCCCTTCTTCCCCATGGCGTAACCTGTGGGGAAGAAGGGTTGGGAAGAAGGGGTAAACCAAGCGCGCCAAGCCCCCGGGGAGTCATGTGGAGCGGATGCGACCGCCCCCTTGGCTTACCTCGTATTAACTCGGGCGCGCGGTCGCGCTTGCCGGAATGCTTGGCGCATTCCGGAAGTGTGCCGTTTGCAAGAATCTTTGTGGGTTCCAGTGCACGCTGGGCAGGGGCCGGAGAGGTGTCCGCGCGGCCTTGTTGTTTGTTCCCTCAAGCGCCTGGCGGGGGCATCCGCCCCCTTGGCTACCTCGTATTAACTC
>PVBE010148983.1_pt1 | contig 38471 bp, 23 predicted proteins | sample 1631181 | NCBI WGS metagenome assembly PVBE01 (sample SAMN08397723, study PRJNA350692) | Marine metagenome, whole genome shotgun sequencing project. | isolation source: water | place: Pacific Ocean | collected 2012-04
CCTGCCGTCCTGAAGGTATTTGATCTACCGCTCTTGGAGTCTTTCTTCGAGCAGATCGCACCAGCGGGTCAGCATCACCTCGCGGTGGGGACGTGTCCCAGTTGTGGCGATCTGACTCCGCAACTCGACCAGGTCTCGGCCGTCCGGATCATCGGTGCCAGTCCGCAGCACGAGGGGGACACGGGTCCACCGATTCGCTCGATCATCGCCGAGGTTCCACTGGAAAAGGATGGTTCCTTCTACGTCGAACTACCGTCAAAGACAAGCTTCGACATGCAGTCGCTCAATGCAGAAGGAATGGCGCTGCGATTTCCACACCGCTGGCTCTACTGTCACCCTGGCGAAAAGCATACGCTCTCGATCCCTCGCACGCTCTTTGCTCAGACCTGCAGCGGTTGCCACGGTGGATTCACGGGCAGCCCGTCCGATACGCTTCGTCGACCGGACGTGATCACCTCCGCCTCGCGAACGCTGGCCCAATGGGATCCGGAACATCAGCGTCAGCGACTTCCCGCGAACTATTCCGGTGGCGACGGCCCGCAGATCACCACGATCGATTTCGACCAGAATGTTCGGCCCATTCTCGAGAACAAATGTGTCAGTTGTCACTCTCAAGAGAAACGCGCGGCCGACCTGGATCTATCCGGCGAAGGTGCCTTCGAATCGCTGCGTCGCTTTGTCGAGCACCGTGAATCTCTGGCGATCAAGAGTTACTTGATCGAGAAGCTTTACGGCCGAGAATTGCACGCGCCACAAAAACTTCGCGGCGAGTCGCCGCACCCGGCTGAAACTCCGCTCACGAAAGAGGAGTTGCGGACACTCATTCGTTGGATCGACCTGGGTGCCAACCGACGAGGAGTGACCTCGCCATGAGAATTGTGGTGGCAGTAACGATTCTGTGCATGATGGGCGCGTTTGCCTTCCATTGGGCCGACACCCCAATCGGTAAGGCTTCATGCGGAGAGGGCAACAACTGCGCAACGTGTCACAAGAATTCCGCACCACGAACCCATTCGGCCGAATTCATCGAGGCAGGACATGGACCTGCGGCCCATCTCAATCGGCAGCAATGCCTCGACTGCCACCAGCAAGAGTCTTGCCAAGACTGTCACCTGAAAACGCCACCTAGCTGGCATACCGAAGCCTTCCGCCAACCTGCGTGTGGTTGGCGTCAAAGAGACGAACACGCACTGATCGCCACCAGCCACCGCGCCGCGTGCAGCGAATGCCACGCGCAACGTTTTCAAGAACAATGTGCATCGTGTCATCGCCCGGACGAGGAGGACTTGGAATTAAGATTCCTCGATTAAAACGAACAGCAGATTCGCCCATCCAAAGGCTCGAGGCGCCCCTGCGCGTACGTCTGTCCATCGACGCGATGACACCCCTGGTCACTGCGGGCGATCGTGTCAAATCCGGTAGCCTCGTCGCCGAGAGTTCCGGCAATGCGCATTGGTACCGGTGTTCGCACGCACCGCTGTTGAGCACCGTTTCTGCCAACGGCCATTCGACCACCGGGCAACATGAGAACGGCAACGGATCGGCCCGCTCCTTGGAACTCTTGATTGAAGAAGACTCGACCCCGCTTGGCCGGTGTGACCACTACCATCCCGCCGAGCTGGATCCCGAAGAGATCAGAGATATAGCGCGGCGCGCCGGTTTGCTGGGCATGGGAGGTGGGATGTTTCCAACATATGTGAAACTCAGTCCCACGGACCCCATCGACTGGGTCATCATCAACGGCTGCGAAAGCGAACCGTACCTGACTTGCGACCACCGAGTGCTCCTCGAACATCGCGACGAGGTCGAGTGTGGAATGCGGCTTGCGATGCAAGCCGTCGGCGCAACCCAGGGCACCATCGTGACTTCCAAGGACGACTATTTGGACGGATACGAGCCTCGCTTGGTTCAGAAGGTGCTAAACCGTCAGGTTCCCAAAGGTGGCCGCCCGAGCCACGTCGGGGTGGTCGTCCTGAATGTCCAGTCTGCGCAAGCCCTGCATCGAGCAGTCTGTGAGCAACGGCCACTTGTGGATCGTATTGTCACCGTCGATGGAAACACAATCCAGAGGCCGGGTAATTATGTCGTTCCGCTCGGCACGGAGATTCGTCATGTGCTGGACATCTGCGGTGTCGACTGGGACCAAGCGCAAAGGGTGATTGCCGGCGGCCCCATCATGGGCAGCCCGGTCCAACCGGAGACGGTCGTCACTGCCGGAACCGGTGGGATTCTGGCACTATCGGGAGACGAAATCTCGGAGCCGAATCACAATCCGTGCATCCGCTGTGGCAACTGCCAAGAGGTCTGTCCAATGGCCTTGCCTTCGCGTCAGTTGTTGCGGCGGCCAACCGATCAGCTGCTGGAGTGCATCGAGTGTGGCATGTGTCAATTTTCCTGCCCCGCGCAGCAACCGATTCTTCAGGAAATCCGAAAAGCAAAATCGCATCTCCGCGATGCCAACGATCTCAACTCGTGAAAATCATTCTCCTTACCGCCGTGATGCTAATCGCTGTTTTCTTGATGGCGCTCGGTCGAACGCAGAGTGAAACGGACCGGGAACTGGCCGAAAAATTGCTCGAGTCGGCAGAAGTTCAGCAAGTGCAACTCTCCGCTGCCGGCGACCCTCCTGTATTTCAGTCGGGATCACGAGCGGCACTCTTCTTTGAACGAAAGGGGATGCAGAGTCTCATTCGCGGCGTGATCGTTATTGAGAACGATCGCGTTATCGACCTGGTGATTCTCCAATCGCATGAAGGGCTCGACCACGATGCACTCGACGCGCCATCCTTTCGTGCCGCATATCGTAACAAGCCCGCGAAACCACCACTCATCGTCGACGCAGTGAGTGGCGCGACTATCTCATCACAAGCGGTGACGGACGCAGTCAACGCGCGGTTGGTTCAATGGACAAAGTATGCCGAGTGACAAGCGGATATTCGCTCGCAGAAATGAACCTCCCCGGATAGAACTCGAACCTACGACACAGCGGTTAACAGCCGAAGTTTGTCTGTGTCGCCGGGTGTCGTTAATCGCACTGAATTTCCCGATATTTCCTTGTGTCGAGGGCCATTCGAAGCGAAATGATGTTACTCCTCGTCGGCCAAAACGAAAATAATGTTGGGCTTCTCATGGGATGCTGCAAAGGTGCTGCCGCGAGTGAACACCACAATGGCACCGAGAGCTGCGAGTAGAAAAATATGCCGGGAATATCCCATAACGCCTGTTCTTTCCATCAAGAGAAAACGTGACCTTGCACCGGAAATTGTAACCGAGAACGATCCGCCACCCGCCACCCGGGGGAAACTATCCAATTTTCTCTTCAGAGATTACAATTGGGCCACCTCCAAAATCCCCCCTCCGAGAAGGTGATCCCCACATGCAAGTTGCCAACAAACGGACTCTCGTCGCGGTGCTGTTTTCGCTGTTTTTGATTGCGCCTCTCCTGTACGCCGAGGACTGGCCGACATGGCGATACGATGCCGCGCGAACAGGTGCATCCCCCGGACAGCTTCCACCTGCGCTCTACCTGCAGTGGGTCCGCCAATACGCCCCGCCACAACCGGCCTGGCCGGAAGATGAGCGGCTGCTGTTCGATGCCAGTTACGAACCGATCGTACAGGGCGAGACCCTCTACCTCGCCTCTGCCCAAAACGATTCGATCACGGCGATCGATACCCGCTCGGGCGCGGAAAAATGGCAATTCTTTGCCGAAGGGCCGATCCGCTTTGCACCCGTTGCTCACGATGGGAACATCTATTTCGGCGCGGACGATGGTTCCATCTACTGCCTCTCCGCGGCAAACGGCGACTTACTTTGGAAGCTCGATATCGCACAGGATGCCCGCAAAGTGATCGGCAACGATCGCATGGTCTCGATTTTGCCGATTCGCGGCGGACCGGTCCTTGCCGATGACAAGCTCTACTTTACCGCCGGGGTCTGGCCCTTTGAGGGGACATTTCTCTACATGCTCGATCTCCAGAAGGTTGGCCAGGGAACTCTTCCCTCCAATGCGTACGAAGCGGTAGCACTCACCAACATGACTCCCCAGGGATATCTGGCCGAGAGTGGAGGAAAACTTTTCATCCCCTGCGGTCGCGCTAAAGCGGCCTTATTCGACACCAAGAAAGGAGCGTTGCAGTCGCTCAACTATTCCTCCACGGGCCTGACCGATTATTTTGTTACCGCGAGCGACCGCTGGCTCTTTCATGGACACCGCGTGATCGATCTGGCGAGCCGCGAAATGCTTCCGATCAATGCGCCCAGGCCGGTCACCGATGGCTCGGAATTCTACATTGCCCAGGGCGAGAACATCGTTGCGGCAGACATACTCAAACAACCAAAACCTGAGAAAAAAGAAGGCGCACCGCAGCAGCCGCCCAAGTTTAAAGCGAGTTGGCACGTCACGGCCCAAGACATTCGCGCAGCGCTCGGAGGAGTCTCCGCGGCGCGGCTGAGCGAAGGTTCACTGACGGTCGATATCAAAGCAGGCTCTCGCGTGTACGGCCGGTACGGAAATGCAATCTATGCGGCAGATGCCCCGGAAGGCGACAAGCCGGCGCAGGTCTCCTGGGCAACGGTTGTGGAAGGGAATCCAACGTCGCTATCGGCAGCGGATGATCGACTCTTTGTAACGACGCAGGAGGGAAAGATCTTCTGCTATGGCGGCACATCGGGTGTCGTCACATTCTATCCGGCCGCAGAAGGAAATTTCGGCTCGAGCGATTCCCCCATCGCAGGGCTTGAGGATGTGATTGAAACATTGCCCGATCCGAACGGCTACTGCCTCCTCTGGGGTACAGGCGATGGCAAAGTGATTGAGCAACTTCTCGCGCAAAGCAACCTGCAGATTATCGTGGTTGAATCGGATCCGCAAAAGATTTCTGCGATTCGAAAAATGGCAAATGCAAAAGGAATGTATGGCAGTCGTCTGACCGCACTCCTCGGCGACCCGATCGGTCTCAGGCTCCCTCCCTACTTTGCCAACCTCCTGGTGGTTGCCGATCAACATATTTCAAAATCGCTCGAGAAGAGCGAGACGCTCGAGGGTCTTTACGAGATGCTGCACCCGTATGGCGGCACCGCGATCTTTCCCACGAGCGAGGCCCAACAGACCACCCTGCTTGCAGGTACCGAAAAACTCCCACAGGCCCAGTTGCAGCGGAGTGCCCGAGCGAGCCTGCTTCGCCGCGAGGGGGCGTTGGAAGGCGCAGCGAACTGGTCGCACGAATATGGCGATCCCTCCAACTCTCTGATGTCCCAGGACCAGCGCGTCCAACTCCCCTTGGGGGTCCTCTGGTTCGGTGGTCCCGCCTCCGATACGCGATTTTTCTTCGATCGCCACTTCTGGGGGCCGAGCCTTACGGTGATTGATGGCCGAATGTTCCTCCAGGGCCACACCACGCTGGCGGCCGTCGATATCTATACCGGAAAAATTCTCTGGGAAAAAACGATTAAACAGGGCTCCAGCCCGGGAAGACGCGGAAACTTTTATGATGGCGACCACCATACCGGCTACCACTTCTGTGCGGTCGAGGGGAGCATCTATCTGACCTACCCTGAGAGCTGCCTGAGAATTGATCCGCGAACGGGAGAAACGCTGGCGGAATTCCGACTCCCCGAGTCGACGGCCCGGTGGGGTCGCATTCGGGTTTGGAACGATTTGTTGATCGCATCCATTTTCGACACCGCCAAACATGAGGGGAGCGTACCGACCCGACTGGTCGCCCTCGACCGAAAAACCGGAAAGATCGTCTGGGATCATGCACCCGAGGCGAGCTGTCCGACGGTGGCAATCGGAAACGATCGGGTCTACTACTTCGATGGCCACATCAAGGCACTCTACAACGATATCGGACGGGGTGGGGTGGTGCCCAAAACGGGCGAGCAACGAACGCTGCGGGCGCTCGATGCGGCAACCGGTGAAGAAATTTGGAGCCAAGAAACACCGATGGTGGTAACGTGGATCGCCTACAAGCAAGACCAGGACATCCTGGTCGCCTCCAACCACGAACAGATTCAGGCGCGGCGCGGGGAGACCGGTGAGGCGATGTGGGACAAGACCGCCAAGTCGAAAGGTTTTCACGGGCATCCGGAAAGTCGCTGGGACCGGGTCATCCTCTGGAAGGATCGGATCATCGACCAGCGGGGACCGGGGGTCCAGTATTTTCTCGAAACGGGCGAACCGATTCAAATGCGTCATCCCATCAGCGGGCAACCGGTAAACTGGGAATTCACCGCGCACGGGCACCACTGCAATTACGCCATCGCCAACGAGCACATGATGACGTTTCGCGCAGACACCGCCGGGTTCACCGACATGAAAAATGTAACCACCGGACGTTTGAGCGGTTTTCGTACCGGATGTCGCAACAGCCTGATCCCGGCCGGCGGGGTTCTCAATGCCCCCAACTTCGGCCACGGCTGCACGTGCGCCTACTCACTGTTTACCTCGCTCGCCTTGATCCACATCCCGGAAATGGACAGCTGGCGATACAGCGCGATGACGGCACCGACTGGCCCTGTGTCGCGCGTCGGTATCAATTTGGCCGCACCGGGCGACCGGGAATCGGAGAGCGGAACGATGTGGCTCGATTACCCGCAACCGGGTGAGCACAACTTCCATCTGCCGAATATTTCCGGTCCCTCTCCGGACGTGCCGGTAACGATCGTCGCGAGCGATCCCGACTGGTTTCGCCAGCATCCGGCACACCTCGAGGGAGAGGGAGAACGCTGGGTCGCCGCTTCGGGTGGAGAGGGACTCGATTCGCTCACCATTTCGCTCGGCGAAGGGGTCCGCGAGGATCGTGCCTATCGCGTGCGTCTCTATTTCTCCGAACCGAATGATCTCGCTCCGGGCGACCGCCTGTTCAACGTTTCTATCGAAGGCAAGCCGGTGCTAGAACAGTTCGACGTCGTCAAAGAGGCTGGCGGACGCAAGCGGGTCCTGATCAAGGAATTTCATCCTATTGCGGCGGGCAAGTCTCTCCGGATCGATCTGGAACCTGTGGCGGGCAAAACGCTCCTCTCGGGTGTCGAGGTCATTGCCACTGAAGATTGATTCGCAGATTGATTCGCAGATCGACTCGCAAGCCGGCTTGGGGCTTGCCTCAAGCGAGAATCTCGGAAATCGGATGGCCGTGGACATCGGTCAGGCGACGGTCGACTCCGTTGTGGCGCACCGCGAGGCGGGTGTGATCGATTCCGAGCAGGTGGAGTACGGTGGCATGGATGTCATAGACCTCCGTCGGTTGGAGTCGGTCTAGCGGTTTGTAGCCCCACTGGTCACTCTCTCCATGCGTGACACCACCCTTGATGCCGCCTCCACAGAGCCAGTTGGTGAATCCGTACGGGTTGTGGTCGCGGCCCTTGCCCCCCTGCGACGAGGGCATCCGGCCGAACTCGGTGGTCCAGAGAATAATGGTATCCTCGAGCATGCCCCGCTGCCGTAGATCGGCAATCAGGGCAGCCGTGCCGCGCGCCATCCCCCGCGAAAGCGGGCCATGATCGCGATTGATGTCTTCGTGCGAATCCCAATTTCGACGCGGGAAGCGGTTGTCGTTGCCCGACCAGATCTGCACAAAGCGGACACCCCGCTCAAGCATCCGCCTGGCAACGAGACATTTTTGAGAGAAATAGATGGTCTCTTCGAGGGCGTTGATTTCTTTATCGAATGTGCTCGGAATGTTATCCAGCCCGTACATCTTGAGGACATGTTCCGGCTCACCTGTGGTATCGAGCGCCTCCGGGGCGGCCAACTGCATGCTCGCGGCGAGCTCGTAGCTGCGAATCCTCGCTTCGAGACGCTTGTCGCCCGGGCGGGATTCGGCATGCTGCCGACCCAACTCGTTGATCAGGGCAACACCCTCCGCATCGCTCTGGTGGGTAATGAAATCGCCCTGTTTGGCTGGAAAAAGATCCGCAATCGGGACCTCCTGGCTCGGAAAGATGATCGTTCCCTGCTTGGAGGAGGGTAGAAACGCGGCATCCCAGTTCTTGGTGCCGTTGGAAGCCAGGCCCCGGTGATCGGGCAAAACCACAAAGGTGGGAAGATTTTCGTTCATGCTTCCCAGGCCATAACTGACCCAAGCGCCCATTGCGGGAAATCCGGGGCGATTAAAACCGGTCGACTGGAGCAGCGTCCCTTGGGAATGCACACCCGTTTTGCCCACCATGTTATGGATGAAGGCGATCTCATCGACAACGTCGCCCAGATCGGCCACCACATCGGAGAGCATCTTTCCCGACTCGCCGTACGGTTTGAAATCCCAGATCGGCCGCAGCCAGGGCCCCAGGCCGTTCTGGAAGGCTTCGACGTGTTCGCCAAAATCGGAGGGCTCGCCATGCCGCTTGATCAGTTCCGGCTTGTAGTCGAACAGATCAAGATGGCTCGCTGCCCCCGACATGAACAACTGCACGACCCGCTTTGCCTTAGGTGGGTGATGCAGGACTCTTAATGCCGGCTCATCGGCCCGGAGGGTTTCCTCACCGAGCATGCTGGCCAGGGCAATCCCACCCAACCCGCCAGCACTCTGCATGAGCATCTCGCGGCGCGAACAGGGCGCCTGGCATGGCCCAACCGTATGTGGAAATGCAGATGGCGTTGACAAGACAACTCTCTACGGCAGTGTTTCGATCTTAATCGACAAATGAAAACTCGTTTAGATTATAAATCACCCGGCAAGTATTCGCCAATCCATGACGATCGGCATACCGGGAGAGTGCGGTTAATTCAGCCTCATTTGGCGGACGGGAAAGGGCCAGACGGAAGGCAGCGGCGATCTGTTCTTTTAAATTTTCGCCCATCGTAGCGGCCCGCTCGGCGAAATGCTTGGACATGACCACGGCCAACTGGTTGTTCAGTAGGGCAAGGCTCTGGAGTGGCGAAATGGTTTCATTGCGTTTTGCCACCAGCATCGAAGGGTCGGCGCAATCCATCACTGTCAGGAAGGGTTGCGTTTGCGAGCGGACAATAAATCGATAGATCGATCGCCGATGGCTCTTGGTATCTTCCGGATCGTGGCGATGGTATTGGTAATGGGGCGAGTGTTCCGGTTTGTCGATGACAAAGTCCTGAAAACTCGGTCCGCCCATTGTGAGGTCGAGCTTTCCGGAAACCTGCAGGACAGCATCCCGCAACGCTTCGGCTTCCAGGCGGCGACGATTCATCCGCCACAACAAACGATTGTCTGCATCGATCTTCTGGGCCTGTTGGGTCTGTTCTGGTTCGGCGACGCTCGCCTGCCGGTACGTTGCGCTGGTAACCATCTGCCGATGCAACTGTTTTAGCGATTGATCGTGATCGCGAAATTCTGCCGCCAGATAATTGAGCAGTTCCAGATGTGAAGGAGGAGCTCCCATCCTGCCAAAGTCGTTAGGGGTCTCGATGATCCCCCGACCGAAATGATACTGCCAAAGACGATTCACAATGGAACGCCAGGGAAGCGGGTTACGTAGATCGGAAATCCAGGTCGCGAGTGCCTTGCGGCGTTCTCCCTCAGGGGCATCTTCGGCAACATCAAACCGGGGATTGAGCCCCTCAATGCAGCCCAGCGCTCCCGGCTGCACCTCTTTACCGGGACTCGTCACGCTACCCCGGTTGAGGATATGGATTTTTCGCGGTTGGCCCCCCTGGTATCCGGTACCGAGAAAAGTCCCCGCGCCATAGTGGACGGTGCCGATGTAGGCAATTTTGGGTTCGGGCAATTTTCCCAACTCGCTGAGGATCTCTTTGAGTTCGGAAGTGACCTCCTCGAATTCTTTTTTCTTTGCCGCCAGTTCCTTTTGTTCTTCCGGATCGGGAGCCGCTGAAGCGTCCGCCTCTATTGCCTGGGGTTCTCCCTTTTCCTCCGTCTTTGCCGCAATTTTGTCGGCGGTTTCTTTCGCCCGCTTTTCTTCCGGCTTTTCCACGATTGTCTCTTCAGGCGCCTCTTCCGAGTTTTCTTCGGTCGACTCTTTTTCATCCAGTTTGAGGGCTTTTTTCAGCTTGTATTCCCGCCGCTGCAACGTGCGGCCACGGCGGCGGAGCGACTGGCGCTGCTGCGTTAACTGCGGATCGTCGTAGTACTGCGTTTCAGCTCGATCGAGGGCCGCAAAGACCGCCTGCAGGCTGTAGTACTCCTCCTGAGAGATCGGATCAAACTTGTGTTCGTGGCACTGGGCACAACCGATGGTAAGACTCATGAAGGTCATGATGGTGTTGCGTACCATGTCATCCCGATCGAGATGCCGGGCCACCTTGCCGTCAATTTTCGTCTCAGGAACTTCGGCATGGCCCACATGATCCCAGGGGCCGGCTGAGATAAAGCCCAAAGCTTCGATCCCATCAGCACCATCCGGAAAGAGGACATCGCCGGCAATCTGCTCCTGCATAAACTGGGTGTACCGTTTGTCTTCATTGAGGGCTCGAATGACATAGTCCCGATAGGGCCAAGCGTTCAGTCGCAGCTTGTCCTTGTCATAGCCGTGCGTTTCGCCGTAATGGACAACGTCCAACCAATGCCGGGCCCACCGCTCGCCATAACGGGGTGAATCAAGAAGCCGGTCCACCAGCTTTTCGTACGCCTCAGGATCGGGATCGGCCACAAACTGGTCCACTTCCTCCGGTGGCGGTGGCAGGCCAACGAGATCGTAGTAAAGGCGGCGAATGAGCGTTTTGCGATCCGCTTCGGCACTCGGGCGCAGACCTTTTTCGGTTAACTTCTGGAGGATAAATGTATCGATCGGATTACGAACCCACGGGTCTTCGTTGAGCGGTTTACCCTCAGCATCGACAGGCAGCGAAGGCCGCACGAGCGGGCGGAGCGACCACCAGAGTGGTTCCTCCAAAACCAATCCCTTCGGCCAGTGGGCGCCATCGGCAACCCATTGATGGAGGATGTCCCGCTCAGCCTGGGTAAGTGGCTTCTGGCCTTCGGGCATGGAAGCCTCCCCGTCCTCGGGAGTGATCACTTCAATCAGATAACTGCTATCTACATCGCCCGGGACAATCGCATCCCCACTCTCGCCACCTTCCAACAGTGCGTCAGCACTGATCAGGGACAACTCTCCTTTTTTTTGATGTTCGTTGTGGCAAGAGAGACAATGCTTCTGCAAGATTGGTGCTACATTCTGACGAAAGAAATCATCCTCGGCCCGGAGAGCTCCGGTCGCCAACAGCCACAAAACAACAGTAGCGAAGCGATAATTCATGGATGCAATATTGAGGAGAGCGATGTTTCGCGGGGCAAGACCAGCTCGAACAATCGGCACACAAAGCGAGCCATCATTCTACATGAAATGCAGCGGAAACTGAAGCAGATGAGCTGGAAAACGGTCGATAAAACACACATCCTGAAAAGTACCACCGAGTCCATTATTCATTTTTTGGGAGAGCGAATTATTTCCGCAGAATAGATTTTGTTTTTGAAATTTCGCTGCGATCTAATGCGAAACGGACGGACGGACAGCAACCAGACCGGCATCAAAAAAAGGCTCTCCCTTGCCCGGATGAACATGCACGGCGAGTTGATTGCGACTGCCCGGCTTCAGGCTCCTCCGCGTTTTAGGATCAAGCCGCAAGAGACGATACCCAGCCGTGGCCGCTCGGTCGGCGTTGACCGCGTGTCCGTTGATAAAAAATTCGGCCTCGCCCACATGATGGGTGAGCAGACAGATCTCCCCGGAAACATTCTCCGGTAGCACAAAGGGACGGCGGAGCCACATCTCGTCACCGGTCCATTCGGTTCTTACCATCAGTGGGTGCGTTTTGTTTTTGCCAAACGCACCGGGTGCCTGCTGCCACGCCGCATCGGCAAAGGAGGCCCGGGTCCAATCACGGGGCGGTTTCTGGTCCGTAAAGATCCAGCGCTGCGGAGCGTATTCGGAAGTCGGCAGTAGCATGGTGACAAACAGCGGTGGCTGCTGGAGTGTGTCGTTGGCTTTTTTGACCCGCGCAGGATCGAGTTTGAACTGAGCCCGATCGTAGGTGAGATGGCCGTTTACCTCGATTTCCACATCGGTGGTTTGCGTGTAGACCGCGCCCGAGAGGCCCCGGCCGTTCATGATGCGAAGATTTTTTGTCAACTCCTCATAGGCGGCCGTCAGAGCATCGCGGTCGTTGATTTTGCGATAGTCCCAACCCCCTTTGTCTTTCCACATGTGCCCCTCGACGCGGCGACCTAGACCGCCAAACTCACCGAGCACAACCGCCCGCTTTGGCTCCGGTACCGGAACACTGATGCCGAGGTAGTTGTGCAAGTCGTTCACGTCGCCCGTCCCGCGATCGACCAGCCCGCTGGCCGAGTCGACAAGTCGGGATGGGTCTCGTTTTTTCACGAGTTCAGTAATCCGTGCGGTGTCAAACTGGCCCCATCCTTCGTTGAACGGAATCCAGATCAGAATCGATGGGTGGTTTTCCAGAGACGTAATCATCCGCTCAAGTTCCAGTTCGTACTGCGCGGCCGATTCGGCAGTCCGGATCAAGTCGGGATCGGGTTCAGGCTTAAAGACATTGAGGAAACGATCTCCGTTGGGCATGTCCTGCCAGACGAGCATTCCCATCCGATCGCACCAGGTATACCATCGGGCCGGCTCGACCTTGACATGTTTGCGGATCAGGTTGAAGCCAAGCTGCGCTGTCGCTTCGATGTCGTAACGCAAAGCCTCGTCGTTCGGTGCGGTGTAGAGTCCGTCCGGCCAAAAACCCTGATCGAGCAGGCCGAACTGAAAAATCGGGCGCCCGTTCAAAAGAATCCGCGTCCGCCCCTCTTCATCCTTACCGAGACTCACCTTGCGCATCCCGAAATAACTGCCGACCCGGTCAACTTCTTTGCCCGCCTCGGTGAGTTGCACCTCGAGGTCATAGAGTTTGGGATTTTCGGGTGACCAGAGTTCGGCATCCGGAACCGGGATCTCAAGCGGCGTACCGACAGGGCCACTTGCCTGGCCTACCTGCCGATCTCCGTCGAGGGCTCGTACGCTCACCTCGCCCGAGTCAGCAAACGCGGTCGCTTGCAAAATCCCTCGGTCGACATCAGGCACCAACTTGAGCCGCTCAATAAAAATCTCGGGGACCGGTTCCAGCCAGACGGTCTGCCAGATGCCGCTGCTGGCGGTGTACCAGACCCCTTCGGTCTGCAAAACCTGCTTGCCGCGCGGCTGGTAGCCAGTATCGGTCGGGTCCCAGACCGATACCACGATCTCCTGGGGGCCCTGCTCCTGCAGCGCATCGGTGATATCGACGGTAAAGGGGTCGTATCCGCCTCGATGCTGGGTAACTTGTTTTCCGTTAACCGACACGGTCGCTTCCCAGTCGACCGCGCCGAAGTGCAGTAGCAGGCGTCCGGTGCGAAAACTTTCGGGCACCTCAAACGTCCGCCGATACCAGAGCCGTTGCGTATAACCGAGTCGCCGCATCACACCGGAGAGGGCCGACTCGACCGGAAAGGGGACCAGGATCTTTCCGTCAAATTGTTCAGGCAGCGCCGCCTCCCGTTTGGTGATCGCATACTGCCATAGCCCATTAAGATTCTGCCATCGCTCCCGGGTCAACTGCGGCCGCGGATATTCACTCCAGGCATTCTCGGGCGTTACCGAACTCGTCCAGCGGGTCGAGAGCGGCCCGGCGGCCGGCTTCCAGACAGATTCTTCACCGCGAACGCACGCGGGTAAAAAGAGGAGCAGCACCGCGGCCAGAACACTGCGAGAGAGTTGGATGTCAAATCGGTTCATGGAATTGAGCGTTCCTGTCTGAAAAAAGAATGGATCGACGCACAGTATACACCCAAAATCGATCCTGCGCTACTCGCCTGCTTCGGTCAGTAGCCGATCACAGAGACAAAGAGTACGATAAGCTCTTGCGCAAAATCGTTTTTTACTTTTCCAATGCTGCTGAGATTCGAGGATCACCCGTCATGAGAACACCTGTTTGCCTCCTGGCCGTGCCGTTTGTTTTCATCGTGTTGCTTTTTAGTGCGACTGTTGCCGAAGCGCAAGAGTGGATCACCTACGACCCACCTGAGGGAACCGGCAACGGGAAAAAGATTGTCTTCATCGCCGCCGGTTGGGAATACCGGGCAGAGGAGGGGATGACCATGCTGGCCAAGATTCTCTCCCAAAAACATGGTTTCACCTGCACGGTGCTCTTTGTGATCAACAAAGAAGATGGCACGATCGACCCCAACACGACAGATAATATTCCCGGCATCGACCAACTCGATTCGGCCGATTTGCTCGTGATGCTCGGCATGGACCTGGAACTTCCCGATGAACAGATGAAACACATTGTGGAGTATGTCGAGTCGGGCAAGCCCATCATCGGCTTCCGCTGTACGGTGTTGGCATTTAAAAATTTTAAAGAACGGGGATCTCCTTACGCGAATTATGATACGCACGCCAAATCGGGTGGCTTTGGGGGAATGGTTCTTGGCGAGACGTGGCGGGGACACCATGGCCATCATGCCGTAGAGAGCACGCGGGGACTCATCAACGGCCGCCACCGCGGGAACCCCATTTTGCGAGGGGTTGCCGGAGACATCTGGGGTCCGACCGATGTTTATCAAGTCGACCGACTTCCCGACGATGCGGTAGTACTCGCCTACGGTCAGGTTCTTAAGGGAATGAAACCGGAGGATCCGCCCAACTTCCATAAGCCGGTGATGCCGATGATCTGGACCTGGGAACGCCCTGCGAATTTCGGCAAAGCACGGGTGATGACCAGCACCATCGGTGCGGCAGAAGATTTACAAAGTGAGGACTTGCGCCGCATCATCATCAACGGCGCTTACTGGGGCCTCGGAATGGAGGATCAGATTCCCGAAAAATCGGATGTCGATTACGTCGACCCCTTTACGGCGACGCCCTTCGGTCGCAACAAGTTCCGCAAAGGGCTCAAACCGAAGGATTTTTCGCTGCAAACCGGCCAGCAGGGACCGGAGAGCAAGCCTGAAGAGAAAAAACCTGACAAAAAATAAATAATTGTCATACCCTCAGACTCCCCTCGTCACCGGGAGCCAAGTTATGATATAAAGCTCTCTCTGGCTGGTGCGTTACGCTTTCATACCTCACGATTGATCACCTAGTAATATTGAGACGATGACGCGCGCGATACCCCTGCCCTTTGCGGCATTGGTCAGTCTGATCTTGTTTCTTGCCCTGTTCATTGCGATGGCAGAAGAAGAGACAGTACGCTTTTTCGACCATCCGGAAAATGGAAAACCTGGACAGCGGTTTACCGCGGCAACCTGTCCGTGCCCCGACCATTCGGCCGTCGGATTTCCCACCCCATCGACGACTTTTGCCGCTGCTGTGCGCAGCGACTCAACTTCCGCCGCCGCTGCTGTGCGCAGCGACTCAACCATAGAAACTCGTTCCTTTCGCCGATCGAGTGGCCCGCACCAAATCGTCCACGGTTGGCCTCTCGCTCCCATAAAATCGGGAGCACTGCGGCGGTCGGAAAGCGATCACCATCTGGCACACCTTAAAACTCGAATCGTCGTGTGGAGGAATGTATGACTCGGCCGCTCGCAATTGCTAGTTGGATCGGTTTAGCCACCTTGATACTAGTGGTTTTGTACGTTGTCGCCGACAGGCCGGTGTACAGGGAGGGTGCCCAGGGGCTCTCGCTCTATCGAGTGGACGGGCAGGGGCTCTACGAGCGGCACTGTAGTATTTGTCATGGGGAAAATGGCCGCGGTGACGGCCAAGTTGCGTCCAGTTTGACGCCCCGCCCACGAGATTTCGCCGTCCGCGGGTTCCGCCTTGTCTCGACCGACAACGGTTATCCCAGCAAGGACGACATCCTTAAGGTTTTGGAACATGGCATGGCTGGAACGAACATGCCGGCGTGGGGCCATTTGCCGGAGGCCGACCGAGATGCGTTGGCTGACTACGTCCTGAAGCTGGCCCGCCAAGGAATGCGGGAGAGGGAGTATGCTCTCCTGGCTGAAGAATTCGGGGACGACCGCACCCCCGAAGATGAGGAAGAAATTGCTGAGGAGTTAGACTCGGTTATCGAATCGCAAACCAGTGCAGGCGAAGCCATTCCGATCCCGCCAGAGCCTCCGGTGACGGACAAACAGCTGGCAAGGGGCAAGGAGATTTTTACGAAGGACTGCGTGAAGTGCCACGGAGACGATGGGACCGGACGGGATGACCCGGAATGGAGGACGGCAGAAGGCTTTCCTATTGTTTCAGGCAACCTGAGACGCGGAATATTCAAAGGCGGATCAGACAGAGAGAGTGTCTACCGCCGGGTTGCTGCGGGGATTCCGGGCACGCCGATGCCGGGGAGCTCGGAGACCATGACCGGGGACGATATCTGGAGCATTGTGCAATACACCCTGTCGCTCTCCGATGAAGCGGCGCGCGAGAGGGGATGCAAGATCTGGACGCCGCCGAAGGCCGAGGGGATGCCCGAGGGAGACGCGGAGATCGGCAGGAAACTGATCAGTGGCGCAGTGCGGTTTAGCAACGGAGCGCCGTCCTGCCGGGGATGCCACTCCATCAGCGGCCTGCGCGACCCTGGCGGAGGTGCCTGGGGACCCGACCTGACGAATGCCTACCGCAAGTTTGGAGATGTGATGACGTACTGGCCCGAGAATGTGGCCCCCATGAAATCGATCTATACCGCTAAGCCGCTCACCCCCCAGGAGAAAGCTGATCTCTCAGCAGCCTTATACCAAGGCTGGGAGCAAGTTGAGGAGGAATGGGATACGGACCGACCGGCGCCGGTCCTGACAGCAACCGCGAACCTTCTTGCTTTAGGAATCGGCCTTCTAGTTGCGATTGGATTTACCATCGTGGGGAGAGTCGCAGGCATCAAGAGAATGGAGCTGCAGTGATGAACAGTAAGTGGTTCAAAATTAGCGATGAATCCCGGTCCTGGGAGGAGTTTTATCGGAGTCGGTGGTCGTACGACTACAGCGTACGAAGCAGCCACGGCGTGAACTGCTCAATGGCGTGTAGCTGGGAGGTCTTTGTCAAAGATGGATTGATCTGTTGGGAGTTGCAGAAAACGGACTATCCCCAAATCGATCCGGACATCCCCAACGTCGAACCTCGGGGCTGCCAGAGGGGTATGACAGCCTCCTGGTACCCTTACAGTCCACTCAGGCCCAAGTTCCCATACATCCGCAAGGTTCTGTGGGATTTCTACACCCAAGAGATAGAAAAAGGCAAAGATCCGGTCGATGCCTACGGCGCGATCGTCGAGGATGCCGAACGGGGCGAGCAATACAAGTCCGCCCGCGGCAAAGGGGGGTGGAAACGAGTGAACTGGGATGAAGCCACCGAACTGGTGGCCGCCGCGCAAATCTACACGATCAAGAAGTATGGCCCCGATCATATCGCCAACTTCGCGCCCATTCCCGCCATGAGCCTGTTGAGCTTTATTTCCGGGCACCGGTACAACAATCTTATCGGCGGAATCTATTGCAGTTATTACGAGTGGTACCACGACCTGCCCCACGTTTCTTCTAGTATGTTTGGCGACCAGACGGAAAACTGCGAGAGCTCCGACTGGTATCACGGCACGTACTGGGTCGTCGCCGGAAGCAACATCAACATGACCCGGACGGCCGATGCCCACTTCCTTCCCGAGGCGAAATACCGGGGGACCAAGATCGTGGTCGTCTCGCCCAATTATTCCGATGTGGCGAAGTACGCCGACCTCTGGGTGCCGCTTGTTCCCGGCAGCGACGGGGCCTACTTCATGGCTTGCATCCACGTCATCCTCAAGGAGTTTTACGTCGAACGCGAAACGCCGTATTTCACCGACTATGTCAAGCGATACACCAACCTGCCCTTCCTTGTCGTGCTGGATAAAGATGGCGACAACTACCAGATGGGGCGGTTCCTGAGGGCTTCCGATATTGCGGATTACGCCCAGGAAGAGAGCGCCGACTGGAAACTCATCATGACCGACGCCGACGGAAAACTGCACGTTCCGACCGGCGCTATCGGCTTCCGTTGGGAAAAGGAGCCCACCGGCAACTGGAACTTGCAGTTGAAGAACGCCGTGACCCAAGAGGACTTCGACCCGCTCCTGACGCTCCTGGAAAACGACGGCCAACAGGCCATGGTTTCGTTCAGTGATTTCACCGACACCTACAGTATCGTCTTGGGAAATACGGAAGGGAAAGGCCAAAAGGCCACGGAGATACTCCGCGGGGTTCCCGCCAAGACCATCAAGACGAAAGATGGTGGCGAATTGCTGGTGACCACGGCCTTCGATCTGTTGATGGCGCAGGCGGGCGTCCCCAGAGGAATGGGCGGTGATTATCCGAAAGACTACGACGATCCGAAGCCGTACACCCCGGCGTGGCAAGAGGCGCAAACCGGCGTCAGCAGGAATTTGGCTATCCAGGTGGGCCGGGAGTTCGCCGAGAACGCCGAGAAGACAAAAGGAAAGTCGCTGTTCATCACCGGTCCGGGAATCCAGCACTGGTATCACGGCGCTTCGATGTACTACCGCAATGAGGCGGTGATGCTCGCCCTGTGCGGCTGCAATGGCGTCAACGGAGGCAACTTCAACCACTATGTGGGAACGCAGCACACCCGGTTGAACGCCGCCTTTGTCAACCTCAGTGGTGCCCTCGATTGGTCCAGGCCTCCGCGGCTGATGAATACCACATCGTTGTGGTATTTCCAGACCGGACAATGGCGCTACGACGGCATGCCTCTGGACACCCAGTGGGCGGTGGGCGCCAAAAAGCTGCCGCAGTACAACCACGCGGCCGATATGAACGCCCTGGCCGTTAGGCTCGGATGGCTTCCCTTCTTCCCACAGATCGATAAGAAGAACCCCTTGGACTTGTACAAAGAGGCCGTCGAGGCCGGTTGCAAGTCCGACGACGAAGTGAAGCAATGGGTCTTCCAGCAGTTCAAGGACAAAAAACTCGATTTTGCCATTCACGATGTCGACGCGCCGGAAAACCGCCTCAAGGTGCTGACCGTGTATCGCGGCAATCTGATCGGCACCAGCATGCGCGGGCATGAACTGACCCTCAAGCACTTCCTCGGCACCCATCACAACGCCTTATGGGAGGACGAACCGGCCAAGGGTCTCGTGGATGAAATCAATTGGCACGAGAACTCGCCCCATGGCAAGCTCGACCTCCTGATCAATCTCAACTTCCGGATGGATTCGTCGGCGAATTATTCCGACGTGGTTCTTCCAGCGGCGTTCTGGTACGAGAAACACGACGTGACCTTCGGGGACATGCACACCTACATCCATCCGCTCACCCCGGCTACGGACCCGCCTTGGGAAACCAAGAGCGACTGGGAAGCCTTCAAGCTCGTCGCCAAGAAGTTCTCCGAGATGGCCAAGAAGCACTTTCCCGAGCCGGTCAAAGACATCGTGCTCAACGCCCTGTGGATGGACAGCCCCGATCAACTCGCCCAATCCTTGGGAGAAGTAAAAGACTGGCGCAAAGGGGACGTTGAGCCTATTCCCGGCAAGACGTTTCCCAACATCGCTATCGTGGAACGGGACTACACGCAGGTGTACGACAAACTGGTCTCACTGGGCCCACTGGTCAGCAAGCCCAAAGGATACGGCGCCAAAGGGCAGTACGCGGATCTCACGCCGATCGTGGAGGAGGAACTCAAGGACAACGAGACTCTCGACGTAAAAAACGGAAAGGTCTACTTCGAGACGGCGGCGCAGGCATGCGAACTCATTTGCCAGATCTCGCCGGAACTCAACGGCCGGCTCTCGCACATGTTCTTCAAAGAGATGGAAAAGAAGGTCGGCTTGCCGCTGGCCGATATGGTCGAGGGCGTGAAGCAGAAACGAGTGCATTACAAAGACATCATCTCGCAGCCGAGACGGATTCACACGACGCCACAGTGGAGTGCTGTTCTTTTCGATCCCGAGACCGGCAAAGAACGGACCTTTGGCCCGTGGACGATGAACGTCGAGAGGCTCAAGCCGTGGCACACCCTCTCGGGACGACAGGAAATCTACTACGACCACCAGGGCATCCGTGAGCTCGGCGAAGGGCTCCCCACGAATAAGCCGCCGCTGGATATGGTGGCGGTTGGGGACATCAATATGGATAAAGCCGAGACCAAGTCCAAAGTCTTCCGCTTCATCACGCCGCACGGAAAATGGCAAATCCACAGCTCCTTCCGCGACCACTGGCCTATGATGCACATGTCCCGCGGAGGCCCCACGGTGTGGCTCAACCCGGAAGATGCCGAAGAAATCGAGGTGACAGACAACGACTGGGTGGAAATGTATTGTGAGAACGGAATCGAAGTGGTGCGGGCGGTGGTGAGCCATCAAGTTCCCAAGAACATGGCCATTACCTACCACCAGGTGGAACGGCACATCAATGTTCCGTTCTCCCCGCTGGCCAAGAAGCACCGCCGTTCCGACCTGCGTGGTGGGAACAACAATGCCACGACGAGGATCCTGATGAACCCCCACACGATGATTGGCGGGTATGCCCAGTTCTCCTATTATATTAATTACTGGGGTACCAGCCCGTCAGAAAGGGACCACGGCGTTCTCATTCGGAAAATGCCACTCCAAAGCGGTCCCAAGAAGGTTATTTATCAGGAACGCGATTTGGATCAAATTACAAACACCTGAAGGATATGCGAGGGTTAAATGCGAGTCAAAGCGCAAATGAGCATGGTGTTCAACCTGGAAAAGTGCATCGGATGCAACACCTGCACGGTGGCGTGTAAAAACGTCTGGACGAACCGTGAAGGGGCCGAGTACATGTGGTGGAACAACGTGGAGACCAAGCCCGGCATCGGCTACCCCAAACGCTGGGAAAACCAGGACGTGTGGCGCGGCGGCTGGGTGCGGAAGAACCGCAGTCTAAAATTGCGCTATGGTAGCCGGTTGTATATGCTCCTCAACATATTTTACAACCCCCACATGCCCATGATGGAAGACTATTATGGCGGCGATGTGTACACGTTTACGTATGATGATCTACACACCGACCGACAGCATGAACAACAACCGGTGGCCCGGCCCAAGTCGATGGTCACAGAACAAGAGGATATTCCAATCACCTGGGGCGTGAACTGGGAGGACAATGGCGGTGGCGCCCACATCACCGGTCGCCACGACGTGAACTTCAAGGGCATGAGCAAGGAGGAGCGCGACGCCTACTTGAAATTCAAGCGAGTCTTCTACTATTACCTTCCCCGGATCTGCAACCATTGTCTCAATCCTGCGTGCGTCGGTGCCTGTCCCTCGGGGGCGGCCTATAAGCGGGAGGAAGATGGAATCGTACTCATCGACCAGACCCGCTGCCGTAACTGGCGCTACTGCATCTCCGCCTGTCCCTACAAGAAGCCGTACAACAACTGGCGCTCGGGCAAGATGGAAAAATGCATCCTCTGCTATCCCCGGGTCGAAACGGGACTGCCTCCAGTCTGCTTCCACTCCTGTGTGGGAAAGATCCGTTCGTTCGGAGTCCTCTTATACGATCGGGATCGGCAGGAAGAAGTCATGCTGGCCGATGAAGATAAGCTGGTGACAACCCAGCGAAGCATCGTCTTGGATCCTTTCGACGAAGAGGTGATCAAGGCGGCCAGGGAAGAAGGAATCAGCGAAGATTGGATCGACGCGGCCCAACGCTCTGCGGTGTACAAGCTTTTCAAAAAATGGGAACTGGCACTCCCACTGCACCCCGAGTTCCGGACACTGCCTTCCCTGTTCTACATCATGCCTCAAAGCCCGATCACGACCAGTGCGGGACTCTCCTCGCCCGACGAACACGATGTCTTCGACATGGATTCACCCGGTGAAGAAGGCCCCATTATCGATCCGGACGATCTGGATAAGTTCCGCCTTCCATTACAGTATCTCTCGAACATGTTTGCCGCCGGTGACGAGACCGAAGTGAAGAAATCCCTGCGGCGGCAACTGGCCGTACGGCATTACAGCAGGAGCTTGCGAGTCGACAAGTCGCCCAATCTCGAAGTACTTGAGAAGGAGGGGCTTACCCAAGAGGACGCGGATGGGATTGTACGCGCCCTCTCCTTGGCCTTCTATAACGAGAGGTTCGTCGTTCCCACAACCAAGAGGGAGGAGTCCTCCATCAGTCCCTACACCGAGCGCGGCTTTGCCGGTTTTAGTCAGATGACGCCCTGGTCGCCCATGCAACGAAGAAAAAGCTATCATGCCGCTTACCATACCCCCGGAAAAAAACACGAATGAGGCGCGGACCACGGAGACGCTTTCCAAAGTGTATCGTGTGATCGCCTCTCTGTGGTGCAGTCCTCAAGACGTTGATATCGACGAGGTTCGACAAGAAGCCTCGTCGCTCGTCGACGAATTGCGAGAAGTGGACGGCGAAAGCGCCGAGGCGCTTGTGCGTTTTTTGGATCATCCACCGATCAGCGAAGAAGAATACATTGAACTTTTTGAATTGTCTCCTCAATGTGCGCTCTACTTGGGCGCCCATGTTTTTGAAGAACCGAAGACTTGTGCGGAAGCCGCCAACTCCGACAGGAGTGAGTACATGGTGGATCTGAAGAACATCTACAAGAACTTCGGATTGGAAATCGACCAACAGGAGCTACCCGACTTCTTGCCGATGATGGTCGAGTTTCTCGGTCTGACCGCCCAGGCGCGATGTGATGCGGTGAGGCAGAAATTCCTCAAGGACTACATGGTGCCCTTTATGGCGCCGTTGTGCTCGCGCTTAGATCAAATGAAGAGTCCGTACGTCGATCTTGGCCAGGCGATGAGTGCCATGGTGCAGATGGACCTTATACCGACAGAAGATGTAGGATCATAACTCAGGATCGCGAGATGGAAAAATGTTAGACACCTTTTTCTTTGCTCTGTTGCCGTACATAACGTTCGTCGTGTTTTTTGGCGGGACGCTCTTGCGAGCTTTCCGGGGTCGCTGGATATGGAGTGCCCGGGGCGACTTCCAATGGACTACGCGCTCCACCGGTTTCTTCGGCCGCGAGTCTATCGGACCCGCAGCCTTGAGCCTCCACTGGGGGATCGTCATCCTGTTGGTCGCCCATATCGTGGGGCTCATCGGCGGGGCGTTTGGCTCGGTGAACGCAGTCATGTTCTTCCGCTGGGCTGGACTGCTCGGCGGCGTCCTCTTTTTGTACGGCGTGTCGTGGGCTTTTGTGCGCCGCCTCTCCGTACCGCAGTTGCGAGCCATGAGCAACACCGACGACTTCATCGTTCTACTGCTCCTGCTGACCATTTCCTCATTGGGGCTCTACCAAGCAGCCATCTCGCAGGTCTTCGGTGTGTCGTATCCTGCCGGCGCCTGGATCGCCAGCATCCTGGAATTGCAACCCAATCCGCAACTGATGGCGGAACTCCCGCTGTTTAATAAACTGCACATCATCTTTGCCCAGGTCTTTTTTATCTATTTCCCGTTCAGTAAACTGGCTCATATTTCCAGCTTCCCGTTCAGCTACATCACAAGGTCCTTCATTTCCGTAAGGACGTACTGGGCTCTGAAGAAATAACCTGTCAACTAAAAAACGGATTGGGAAAGCGTAGAGATTGCCAATGGCTCAACCGGAGCAAGAAGAGGGCACGCACAAGGAACTGCATCCGCTGCTGCAAGAGTTCGTCGACGAACATCAAGCCGCCCTGGAGACAATCGAGCAGTTTGAAGCGGTGGTGCAGGCCACCCGAGCCAAAGGCATGGACGATGATAGGGTGAACCTTATCAATGAGTTCTACGAGTTCTTTGGCGACTGTATCCTCGGCCATAACGAACGCGAAGAGCAGACGGTGTTTCTGTCGCTTCAGCGAGAGTTGCTGGAAAGAGAAGAGTTTCAAGAGAGCGAAAAAAAACGAACCGCCGTGGAACTGCTGCATAGCGACCACATCAAAGAGCTTCAATTGGCTGCCGTAAGCTTCAACCTGTTTGGTCTGGCGCTTCGCCTTCCGGATCCTACTTCCCGTCTTCTGACCATCGACCTTGCGGCGGAACAGGCCATCGAACTGATCGAACTGCTGAAACTGCACTTTTCCAGAGAGGAAGACATTGTTTTCCCCATGGCGCAGGAGTATATCGCGCAAGACGAATTCGATGCGATGTACGTGCCGGAAAAGATGTCCTGACGCGCACGTGGGACCGGCGTTTTGCCTGTTGACCATCTGCCGCTGCCCGGTGGCGTTGAATCTGATTCAACGAATCTGATTCAACGAATCGAGACAAGCTCGTTGTGACGCCACTACGACTCCGAACCAACTCTCCCGCGAACTTCGGCAAAGCCCGGGTGATGACCTTCACCATCGGTGCGGCAGAAGATTTATAAAGCGAGGACTTGCGCCGCACCATCATCAACGGCGTTTACTGGGGTCTCGGAATGGAGGATCAGGCTCCCGAAAAATCGGATGTCAGTTATGTCGACCCCTTTACGCTGACGCCCTTCGGTCGCAACACGTTCCGCAAAGGGCTCAAACCGAAGGATTTTTCGCTGCAAACCGGCCAACTGAGACCGGATAGCAAGTCTGAGGAGAACAAACCGGGCAAAAGTAAGCGTCACACCCGCTGGCGCGTCTCGTCGCTGGGAATCGAGTTATGATATAATGTTCGCAGTTGCCGGTGCGTTCCGCTTTCCCGCCTCGTGACCGCTCACCTCTAGTCATGATGAGACGATGACGCAACGAAAACCCCTACTCTTCGCAGTGTTGGTCAGCCCGATCCTGTTTCTTGCCCCATCCAATGCGATGGCACAAGAGGAGACGGTACACTTTTTCGATCAGCACGTTGCTCCGATCCTGATCACCAAGTGCCTCTCCTGCCACGGTACCGACCGCAATGGAGAGTTGGACCTTCGCACCGCCGATGCCGCAATCGCAGGGGGCGAGAGTGGCCCGGCGCTCGCACCCGGAAATCCGGCAGAGAGCCTGCTCTACCAGCACGTCACTACCGAAGAGATGCCCCCAGACGATCCCCTCTCAAAAGAACAGGCTGCGGTACTCAAGAAGTGGATTACGGCGGGTGCCTATTATCCGGAGCAACCGCTCGACCTCTTTTCGCTGTCGACCGATTTGCGGGCCGGATACGACTGGTGGTCCCTGCGACCTTTGAGCAAACCGGATCTGCCAGTCGTCGATGACGCGCCAGCTTCCTGGCAGGAGCGTCCGATCGACCGGTTTGTCGCTGCAAAGCTCCAGGCCGAGAATCTCACTCCTTCAGAGCCCGCCTCACCGACCACGCTGATTCGCCGCGCCAGCTACGATTTGACCGGATTGCCACCATCGCCTGCCGAGGTGCAGGCGTTTGTCGATGCATGCCGCCAAGAAACAGGGGCGGATCGAAAGGTTGGCCAGAAGGCGTACACCGATCTACTCGATCGTTTGCTCGCCTCGCCCCGTTACGGGGAACGTTGGGGCCGCCACTGGTTGGATGTTGTTCGCTTTGGAGAGAGCAATGGATATGAGCGAAACGCAATTGTCAGCAATGTCTGGCCATTTCGCGATTACGTTATCAATTCTTTCAATCAGGACAAACCGTTCGACCAACTGATCGTAGAACATCTTGCCGGCGATATGATCGGTGAGGGAGATACAGACGTTGAAGTAGGAACGGCTTTTCTTGTCTGTGGACCGTACGATGATGTTACGAATGAAGATGCGGTCCAAGCGGCTCAGATCCGCGCGAACACCCTGGATGAAATTATCCGTACGACCGGCGAGGCATTTTTAGGCTTTACCGTCGGATGCAGTCGCTGCCACGATCACAAATTCGATCCCATTTCCCAGGAAGACTACTACCAGTTGTATGCCACCTTCTCTGCCGTCCGTCATGGGAGCCGTCTGGTCGCTCCAAAAGATGCAAAAAAAGAGTACGAGCAGGAAAAACGGGCCCTGGAAAAAAAGAAACAGCAGTTGGTCGATGAAAAAAATGTGATTGAAAAAAAGATCGTTGCGCGGGGCGAGGCCAATCCGGAAAAGTATCAGGACCGTTGGCTGCGACCGGCCGCCAGTGCGCAGGGCAATGAAGAGACTTTTGCGCCGGTTACGGCCCGCCATGTGCGGTTGAAGATCCTGAGTAAACAGGGCAACCCGCGGCTGGGCAGCGGCTGTATGCTTCAGGAGTTTGAGATCTGGACCGACGAACAGGAGCCCCGCAATGTGGCCCTGGCGACTGCGGGGGCCAAAGCGAGCGGCAAAGCGCGGCAAGCCCGCGACTTCGAGTCGGCCTATGCCGCGTCACTCACGATCGACGGAAAATATACCGCCCGTTGGATCGGCTATGGCTCGACCCTTTCGATCACGCTGGAAAAACCGGAGACCATCAACCGTGTGTTTTTTGCCAGCGACCGAACCGGCGATGCGCAGGGAAGTGGGCGGGAGACTGCACCGTGCGAATACCGCATCGAAGTATCGACCGATGGTGAATCGTGGCAGGAGGTTGCCAACTCGCTCGATCGAAAACCGGTCAATGATGCACATCGTCATATCCGCTTCGTTCGCCAGGAAGCGAACCCAGAAGAGCGCGAAGAGATTGCAGCGATCTACAAACAGATTTCCGCCAACGACAAACTGCTTGGCAAACCGGCGCCTTTTCCTTCCTGGTGGCTCGGAAGTTACCAGAAATCGCCCGAGCAACAACATATTTTTATCGGAGGGGATCCACAGCACAAAGGCATGGAAGTTCACCCGGCGAGCCCGCACTTTCTTGTCAAGACAACCAAACCGTATGGTATGCCGGCCGACGCATTTGAAGGGGACCGGCGGTTGGCGCTGGCCCGCTGGCTGTGCGGAGAGGACAACCCTCTCACGCCCCGGGTCCTGGCCAACCGGATCTGGCAATATCACTTCGGCACAGGCATCGTGAACACCCCGAGTGACTTTGGTTTTATGGGCGGACGGCCGAGCCATCCCGAGTTGCTCGACTGGCTTTCGGTGCAACTGCTAAAAAACAACTGGCAGCTCAAACCGCTCCACAAACAGATCATGCTCTCGCAGACATATCGCCAAGCCGGCACGCAACGCGAAGAGGCACTGAAAATCGACAGCGATAGCCGCCTGCTCTGGCGATTTCCGCCACGAAGATTGACGAGCGAAGAAATCCGCGACACGATTCTCTCGGTTGCCGGGGTACTCAATCTGAAGATGGGAGGAACTGGTTTTCGGCTTTACGATTACTTAGTCGACAACGTTGCCACCTACATGCCACTCGACAAGCACGGCCCGGACACCTATCGGAGAAGTGTCTACCATCAGAACGTGCGGGCGATGCAGGTGGACCTGATCAGCGAATTCGATGCCCCCCAGTGCGCTTATCCGGCGCCGCGGAGGAGCAACACGACCACACCGCTACAGGCACTCGCGCTCTGGAACCATAGCTTTACGCTCGACATGGCCGAGCAGCTTTCCGAGCGACTGCGGCAAGAGTCAGAGACGCCGGACGGGCAAATTGAGCAGGCCTTCCAACTCGCCTTTTCACGATCACCGGCCGAGAAAGAGACAGTGGCTGCCCGATCGCTCATCAAGGACCACGGTCTGCCCGCCTTTTGTCGCGCGGTACTCAATGCCAACGAACTGATTTATATCGACTAATCCAACGGGCTATTTTCAATCATGAGTCAGCAATCGACATCAAACACGAACCGAACTCCTTTGGAAACGGGCCAAACCGGGCCGAGCCGACGCGATTTTCTCGGCAACGTCTACACGGCCATGATGGGGCTCGGTTTTGCGGAACTGCTCTCGGGGGAGGCTGCCGCGACCAACCCATTGCCCCTCGGCCAACCGCACTTCCCGGCAAAGGCGAAGCGGGTTTTGCAGATTTTCTGTCCGGGTGCCGCATCGCACATGGATCTTTGGGATCACAAACCGGCACTCGCCCAATACCACGGAAAACCACTTCCGGGCGAAGAAACACTGGTTAGCTTCCAGGGTAAAAATGGAAACCTCATGCAGAGTCCGTGGCCGTTCGGCCCACCGGGCGAGAGTGGCAAGCAGATCACGAGCATGTTGCCTCACATGCAAAAGCATGTCGATCGCATCGCGTTTTTGCATGCCATGCAGTCGAAGAGCAACACCCACGGTCCGGGATGTATCTTTATGAACACCGGACATGCCTCCGAAGGCTTTCCCTCGGCCGGAGCTTGGCTGAGTTACGCCCTCGGCAGCGAAAATGACAATCTACCGACCTATGTTGCGATTTCCGATATCCGTGGCGAACCACCCAACGGTAAAGCCAACTGGGCAAGTGGTTTTTTGCCGGCCGAACATCAGGGGATCGAACTGAGCATGCAGAGGTCGATCCGCAATCTCAGCACGCCCCCCGGAATCGCACCGCAGACCGAGGCGGACAGTCGTGATTTCCGTCGTCTTCTGAACGAACGGCACGCAGGCGATCACGGAGATGCTTCCGAGTTGACTGCGCGTATGGCCGCCTACACGATGGCCGCTCGCATGCAACTCTCGGCACCGGAAGTGGCCAACCTTGCCTCCGAGTCCGAGACGACCCACGCCCTCTACGGCACACAGCACGCCAACAAACTGCTGGCTAGCTACGCGCGAAATTGTCTCCTCGCACGTCGCCTGCTTGAGCGGAATGTCCGCTACGTGAATCTCTACTGCTCCTCCCGCGCGTCAGGTGTCGACGGGCTTCTCAACTGGGATTCCCACAGAACACTCAAGCTCGATTACGAGCGACATTGCCCGATTTTTGATCAGCCGACCGCCGCGCTACTAACCGATCTTGCACAACGGGGAATGCTGGAAGATACGCTCGTCCTCTGGACCACCGAATTTGGACGAATGCCGACCCACCAAGCAGGGACGACCGGACGCGACCACAACCCCGATGCCTTTACCTGCTGGATGATGGGTGCAGGAGTGAAGGGGGGGACCAGTTATGGAGCGACCGATGAATTCGGAAGGCGCAGCGTTGTCCAACCGACCACGGTATGGGACTTTTACGCCACCGTCTTGCATCTGATGGGATTGGACCACACGCGGCTTTCCTATTACCACAACGGATTCAACCGTCGCCTCACCGACGTGCATGGCAACGTGATCCAAGAAGTCCTGGCCTAACGCGCTGCCTCACTCTGCGGGCTTTTGTCTTTGCTCCCCGTTGGCATCCTGGGGCCAGAGCGATCTTGCTCTCTGTTTGATCACTGCCTCACTGCCCAATTCCTGAGGGTTTCAGTGAGGGAAATGACATTCTTTTCTATCAACGGCCTGCGGCAAGCAGTGCGTCTAACGCAGATGCAGAGCGATGACGATTGACGAGGTTGGTGACCAACCGCTGCATTGAAAATAGGGCTCCAAAACGCTACATTCAATCGATCGCTCTTTTTCACGCCCTAGTTCTTTTTCGAGTACGCTTCCATGTCCAAAACAGTCTGTATCCTCGGTGCGTTTGATACCAAAGGTCTTGAATATGCATTCCTTCGCGAGCAGATACTCTCGCAAGGAGCCGACATCGTGACGATCAACACCGGCGTGATGGGTTCGACCGATCTGTTTCCGATCGACATCGAAGCGGACGAGGTGGCCGCTGCGGGAGGGGGCGATCTGGCGGCGATCCGCGAAAAGAAGGATCGTGGCGAGGCGATGCGGGCGATGGCCGAAGGTGCCGCGGCATTGCTCGAGAAACTGTATGCCGAAGGACGCTTTGACGGCGTGATCGGTATGGGCGGATCGGGGGGTAGCAGCGTGATTACCGCAGCGATGCGGGCACTGCCTGTCGGTGTACCTAAGCTCTGCGTCTCCACGGTTGCCAGCGGCGAGACGAGCGCGTTTGTGGGGGCCAAGGATGTAGTGCTCTTTCCTTCAATTACTGACGTGGCGGGTGTGAACCGCATCTCCCAGGTTATTTTTTCACGGGCTGCCGGAGCGATTATGGGGATGATCTCAGCTCCCATGCCGACTGAGGTCGACGACCGGCCGATCATCGTCGCGAGCATGTTCGGCAACACCACCGAATGCGTCGACGCATGCCGCGCGGCGCTCGATGCAGAGGGGTATGAGGTATTGGTCTTTCATGCCACCGGCACGGGGGGACGCACGATGGAGTCGCTGATCGACGAGGGTCTCGTCGATGCGGTTCTCGACATCACCACCACCGAGTGGGCCGACGAGGTCTGCGGTGGAACGCTCTCGGCCGGTCCTGACCGGCTCTCCGCACCGGGCCGTGCGGGCCTGCCGCATCTGATCGCTCCCGGCTGCATCGACATGGCCAACTTTGGCATCATCGATAGCGTGCCTGAAAAATTTCGCACCGGCCGCACGCTCTATGAATGGAATCCGGCGATCACACTGATGCGAACAACGGCCGAAGAAAACGCCCAGATGGGCAAGATCTTTGCCGAAAAGGCAAACGCCGCCAGTGGCCCGGTCGCGTTCCTTTTGCCGCTGCGTGGCGTTTCGATCCTCGATGGCGACGGTGAACGATTTTGCGACCGGCAGGCGGATCAGGCCTTCTTTGATGCCCTGAAAGCAAACCTCGATAGCGGCATTCCTGTGGAAGAGATCGATGCCAACATCAACGACGCAGAATTTTCCAACCGGGCGGTGGCGATGATGCTCGAACTGATCGGGCAAAAATCGGCAACCTGACCTTGGCCGTATACTCTATCAATCCATTGACAGGAAAACCAACATGACGATTAGCAGAGAAGTGGCGCTCGGCCGTTTACGCGAACGCATTGAATCGCAGATCCCGATTGTGGGAGGGGGTGCCGGAACCGGTATCAGTGCCAAATTTGAAGAAGCGGGCGGTATCGACCTGATCATCATCTACAATTCCGGCCGCTTTCGAATGGCGGGTCGCGGCTCCCTTGCGGGCTTGATGCCCTATGGCGATGCCAACGGCATCGTACTGGAGATGGCAGGCGAAGTCCTCACCGTCGTCGCCGATACCCCGGTGCTGGCGGGAGTCTGCGCATCGGACCCGTTCCGCCTGATGGACAAATTTCTCGATGAGGTGAAAGAGACCGGCTTTGCGGGCGTACAGAATTTTCCGACGGTGGGTCTGATCGATGGTTCTTTTCGGGCGAATCTCGAGGAGACCGGTATGGGGTACGACAAGGAAGTGGAGATGATCCGGCTTGCGAGCGAAAAGGACCTTCTCACCACACCCTACGCCTTCGACACAAACGAAGCGGAACGGATGGCCGCCGCCGGGGCGGATGTGATCGTCGCCCATATGGGCCTGACGACCAAAGGTTCGATCGGTGCCGAGTCCGGCCGCTCGATCGACGACTGCGTCCGCGATGTGCAGGCGATCAGCGATGCGGCGCGGGGCGTTTCGTCCGATCTGATCGTGCTCTGCCACGGGGGACCGATTGCCATGCCCGAAGATGCCGAGTACGTGTTGCAGCGGACCGAAAACGTTCACGGTTTTTACGGCGCCTCTTCGATGGAGCGGCTTCCGGTAGAAACCGCGCTGACCGCTCAGACCGAGAAATTCAAAGCGATCCGCTTTGCCTGAAACGGCCTTGCTATCGTGCGCTGCCGCTCGTGAGCCACAAAGGTTGTCCGGCGCTGGTGGGCCGATTTACAATGGGGAGACCTGTCAGTAGGGCGATTTGGGACAGAGGGTATGTATTGCAGTCAACCTGTGCGCCGTTACGGCATGCAGATGCTCAACGAGGGATGCTTGCCGATGCCGCGCTTGTCCGGTCGATACCGAACGCTACTCTTCGCAGCGGGAGCCCTCGTTCTGGCAGGCAGTTGCTTCGGCAACTGCTCGGCAAGTGCGGAAGAAATCGACCCTGCACGCTTTGAAAAAGAGGTCCTCGTCCGCGGCGCCAGCGACCCGATGCAGTTTGAACTCCTGCCAGATGGGAGTTTTTATTTTATCGAGCGGAGTGGTCCCATAAAATGGTTCGACCCGGCCAGCGGCCGCGCAGAGGTTGTCGGCCTCGCCCCGAGCGTCCGCTACGGTGAAGTCGGTTTGCTCGGCTTAAAACTCGATCCCGATTTTGCAAACAATCGGCAAATCTACCTGTTTTTTTGTCCCAAGGAGCGCAAAGACCATCTACGACTCTCCCGCTTTGAACTCGTCGACGGCAAGCTCGATCACAATTCCGAGATTGTGGTGCTCGAGTATCCGATCGACCCGGAAGGTGCCACGCACATGGGCGGCGGCATGGCCTGGGATACCGCAGGCAACCTTTATATCGGGACGGGCGATAACTGCGTGCCGATCCCGCAGCCCCCGGTCGACCAGCGGGTCGGGAGCGAGTCGCTCGACGCGCTGCGGAGTGCGGGCAACAGTCGTGACTTGCGTGGCAAGGTGCTGCGGATCCACCCCGAGCCGGACGGTAGGTACACGATTCCCGAGGGGAATCTCTTTACCGACGGCAAACAGGGCCGAGCAGAAATTTATACGATGGGGGTCCGCAATGCCTTTCGCATCTTCGTCGACCCGCGGACCGGTTGGCTCTATTGGGGCGACGTCGGGCCGAACGTCCCCATCGATCTCCGTGCCGGGCCCAACGGCTACGACGAAGTGAACCAGGCCCGCCGTGCGGGCAATTTTGGTTGGCCGATGTTCGTCGGCGCGAACGAACCCTATTGCCGCTGGGATTTTGCCGCAGGCAAACCGGGCCCATGGTTCGATGTGAATCGGCGCATCAACGATTCAAAAAACAACACCGGCATGCGGGTCTTGCCACCTGCCGAGCCGGCCTGGATCTGGTATCCGACCACCGAATCGGAGCAGTTTCCCGAACTCGGCAGTGGTGGCCGTGCGGCGATGGCAGGGCCCATTTATCAGTACGACGCCGCGCTCGATTCCAAACTAAAACTTCCCGAATCGCTCGATGGGAAGCTGTTGATCTACGACTGGACGCGGAACTGGATCAAGGCGGTCACGTTGGATGAGCAAGGTGGTGTGAAGGCCATCGAGCCGGTCATGCCGGAGATGATCTTCCGCAAGCCGATCGACATGAAGTTTCACCACGACGGCACACTCTACCTGATCGAGTATGGAGACAAGTGGGGCGACAACGACGATGCGGAGATTGTGCGGATCGTCTACCGCAGGGGGAACCGCTCCCCGGTCGCCATCAGTCGGGCCGATCGGACTGCTGGCAAAGAACCGCTGGCGGTCAGACTCGATGGCCGCGATTCGTACGACAAGGATGCAGGCGAGCGGCTGAAATATGCGTGGCGAATCGAAGGGGACCCAAAAATCCTCTCAAGCGAACCGGTCTTGGAGCATCTGTTCACCGAGCCGGGCCAATACAACGTAGTGCTGAGTGTCACCGACCGGGCGGGCGCAAGCTCGCAGTCGATCACCGACATCCGCGTTGGCAATGCTCCGCCCGAGGTAGCCATTCTCGAGCCACCCAACGGAAGTTTCTTCAGTTGGAAAGAACCGATCGGTTATCGCACGCGGGTCAAAGATCTGGAAGATGGCGACACCGATGATGGCAGTATCGACCCGGCCCGAGTCGTGGTACGGGCCAAATACCAGTCGCGGCGTTCTTCCACGCGGGTCGATGGCCGCGGCGCGCAATTGACGAACGACGATGCGGCCCTCGAACCGGGTCTTACGCTGATGCGGAGCACCACCTGCTTTGCCTGCCACATGACCGGTTCCCTGTCGGCCGGTCCGGCGTACGAGGCGGTCGCGCTGAGGTACCACAAAGATACAAAGGCCCACGAAAAGCTGGCACAAAAAATTGTGACCGGGGGTACGGGCATTTGGGGCGAAAAACCGATGCCGCCGCATCCCCAGCACACCCTCAGCCAAACGCGACAGATGGTGGACTGGATTCTCTCACTCGCCCTTAGCGGTGCGCACCGGCCGATGCCCGGCAGTGTGGGCGCTTTTCGAACGCGTACGCATCCGGACGGGCGGGGCAATGCGGGGGTTTACGTCATCACCGCCTCCTACACCGACGACGGGGTGGAGGGTGCACCGGCCATTACGGGTCAGGCGGTCCACGTCTTGCATTCGCGGCTCAAGAAGGCCGCTTTTTTTGATATCCGCCACGGGGTCGAGCTGATCGATGAGTACGAAGGGGAGCACACGATTGTCGGGCATTTTGCCGATGGCGATTACGTCGGATTTACCGATGTCCGGCTCGCGGGGATCAATCGCGTAACGCTTAGGGCCGGATCTCTTGCAGAGACGCCGGGGCGATTTGAAATCCGTAGCGATTCGCCAAAGGGTCCGTTGCTGGCAAAAATCAAGCTAGAACCGGGCAGTCCCTACCGCGCCATCACCGTTCCCTTGAAAGATCCGGGTGGGTTGATCGACCTCTATGTCATTGCCCGCACGGAATCCGATTCAAAAAAGAAATCACTCGGCCTCAACTGGCTTATCTTTCACGATTCGCCCGCTGCCAAACTTGCCCGCCAGGGACGAGAGGAAGATGCCGAAGCGATACTCGAATCGCAGCAACCGCTCCAAGCTCGCCCGTTTGTCAAAGACTGGCAACTCGATGACGTGCGTGAGAAACTCACCCTCGCCGATCGCGGTCGCTCTTTTGAAAATGGGAAAAAACTCTACCGGCACTCTGGCTGCGTCAACTGCCACCGCCTAGGCAGTGAAGGGGGTTCTTTGGGCCCGGACCTCGTAGAGGTTGTGGAGCGGTTGGCGAAAGAACCCGAACCGCGTTTGCGGTTGCTCGAGGAAATCATCCATCCCTCGCGCAATATCACCGATCGTTACCGCACGATTATAATCAGCACCTTTGACGGCAGGCAGGTGAGTGGTGTGGTGCTGGAAAATGGAGGCGAGGGCTATCGTCTGGCCAACAATCCGCAACTTCCAGGGGAATCGATTTTCATCAAGCGGGACGATATTGAGCAGATTGAGCAGACCGATGTTTCCCTCATGCCTGTGGGGCTACTTTCCACCTTTACGCTTGAGGATATCATGGACCTGGTCGCCTATCTCGAGGCGAGCGGAAGAGAAGACCATCCCGCATATAAGAAGGAATGACCCGATGCTGCACCTAACCGGCCGGCCCGCTGCGAAACTCTTGTTTTCCGTTGCGATCCTTTTTGCCGCACTTCCGCTACCCGCATGTCTCTCGGCTGAGACAGCCGAGAAAAAGATCCTGCTCATCGGCCACGAGTTGGACCATCCCTGGGCCACGCACATGTATCTGCCGACTTGTGAACTTTTGGCCAAATGCCTCCGGCAGACGCCGGGTGTTGTGGCGGTCGTCTCGGACGGTTGGCCGAACGATAAGAAAGAGCTCGAAGGAGTCGATGCGATTGTCCTCTACTCCAGCCCGGGTGGTGAGCTTCTGCTCGATGGACCCCAAGCGGCTGAAATGGACCGGCTGATGAAGCAGGGTGTGGGGCTTGTCTGCATCCACTGGGCAACCGGTCTCAAAAAAGAGAACGAACAGCGGCTTGGCAAACAGTGGATGGGGATGCTCGGTGGGATGTGGCTGCACTTTGCCGGTCTTAAGATCGGCGACTCGAATCTCAAACAGCTCAACCCGTCGCATCCGATCTGCAACGGCTGGGAAGAGTACGAGCTGAACGACGAGTTTTATCTCAACACGCAGGTGGCTCCCGGCGCCGACACACTCCTGGAGGTGGAGGTAGATGGCAAGCGGGTGCCGGTCGCCTGGACCTACGAGCGACCGGTTTCTTCGGGGGGTCGTTCGTTCGGGACCACACTCGGGCACTTCCACCGCAATTTCGGGATCGAGGCGTTTCGCAAACTCATGGTGGGCGGCATCCTCTGGGCCGCGCACGTGCCGCTGCCGGCAGGCGGTGCACCGGTCGCGGTAACGGATGATGACCTCAAACTTCCGCCCAAGCCAAAACCGTCGGAAGCCAAAAAGGACACACCGTGAGCATGACGGCTCTCCTGATCATCCTCTTGGCCGCGGCGATCCTCCTGCTGCTGGCCCTGATCCTGCTCTACAACCGGCTCGTCCGCAGCCGGTTTTTGGTGTTCGAAGGTTTTAGCGGCATCGATGTCCAACTCAAGCGGCGTCACAACCTGGTCCCCAACCTCGTCAACACCGTCAAAGGCTATGCCCAATTCGAACGGAGCGTGCTCGAAGATGTGACCCGTTTGCGGACGCAACTGCTCGGCGATACTTCTATTGCAGACAAACAGCGAGATGAGAACGCGCTCTCTGCCGCGCTGAAGCAGTTGTTTGCGGTCGCCGAAAATTATCCCGATCTGAAAGCGAGCCAGAATTTTCTGGAGTTGCAGCAGGAGCTTGTGGAAATCGAGGATACGATCCAAAAGGCGCGTCGCTATTACAACGCCACGGTCCGCGATTACAATATCCGGGTCGAGTCGTTTCCTTCCCTCCTGGTAGCGAGGCTCTTTGCGTTCCATGTGGCGGACTTCTTCGAACTGGCAACAAGCACCGAACGGGAGGTCCCGAATGTCGAGGTTGATCAGAGTCCTGGCGAGTGATGCCAGCCGGCGAATGGCAGTATCTCTGCTCCTCTCGCTTGTGGGCGTGTTTTGTGTTGCGACCGGTGCCCCTGCACAGACCGAGAAGATCGACGACTACCAGAGTGAAATCGTTGTAAATAAAGATGGTTCGCTCAACGTAACTGAAACGATTCGCGTTACTGCAGCAGGCGATAAAATCAAACGGGGCATCTATCGCGATTTTCCCACACTCTACACGACAAAATACTTCATCCGCATCGAGTTGCCCTTCAAGGTCGAGGCGGTCACCCGCGATGGCAGAATAGAACCGTACCATACCGAGAATCGCGAGAACGGCGTGCGACTCTACATCGGCAACGAGAATGTCCGCGTGCCGCCGGGAGAACATACCTACAAAATCCTCTACACGACTAACTTCCAGCTTGGCTATTTCAAAAAGCACGATGAGCTCTACTGGAACGTGACCGGCAACGGCTGGGATTTTCCGATCGAGCAGGTCACCGCCACCGTCACGTTGCCACCGGAGATCCCACGCAAACAAATCACCCACGAGGCGTATACCGGCCCGCAGGGCGCAAAGCACCGCAACGTCACATCGAGCGTAAATGCGACGACCGGCACGGTCGACTTTAAGACCACCAAACCACTCTGGGCTAACGAGGGTTTGACGATTGTAGTCGGTTTCCCGAAAGGGTTTGTCAGCAAGCCCACTGCGGCGGAGCGGCGGACGCTCTATTTTCGGGCGAACCTGACGCTCTGGATTGTTCTTGGCGGACTGCTGCTGGTGCTGGGATATTATATGTTCGGTTGGATCCGCGTCGGCCGGGACCCGCCGGGCGGTGTGATCGTGCCCCTCTTTGAGCCGCCAGAGGATCTTTCGCCAGCCAGCCTCCGCTATCTCTGGCGGATGGACTACGACCGAGCCTGTTTTTCAGCTGCCGTGCTCAACATGGCTGCCAAAGGTTTCCTCACCATCTCAGAGACGGACGGAGAATACACACTGCATCGCAGCGAGTCATCGCCGAAAGCGCAACGTTCGGGGGAGAAGCTCGCACCGGGCGAGAAAGCTGTTTACAAAACGCTTCTTTCCACCGGATCGATCACGCTCGAGCAATCCAATCACCGCAAGATTAAAAAGTCGATTAAAAAACTGGCGTCCCGACTTGCCCAGGAATTTGATGGAAAACTGTTCAAAAAAAATAAATACTGGCTCATCGGCGGTTGGTTGCTCTCGGCGCTCGTCCTGGCAGCAGCGGCGTTGAGCTGCGGCTGGGAGAAACTTTTTTTCATTGCGTTCATATCGGTCTGGCTTTCCATTTGGTCGGTTGCCTGTGGAGGCTTGGCCTATAAAGTCGTCAACGCTTGGCGCGGTGCCGTCACAAACCGGCGCAACACAATGAAGCAGCTCAGCTCCTATGGCAGCGCGGTGTTCATCAGCGCATTTTCCACACCATTTTTTCTTTTTGAACTAGCCGGCCTCGCGGCCTTGATTTACTTTACCTCAATCTGGATGCTGCCGCTTTTGGTGGGTCTTCTCGCGACGAACTGGATCTTCTTGCATCTGCTCAAGCAGCCCACTATCGAGGGCAAACGGATCATGGACGCGATCGAGGGTTTTCGCATGTACCTGGGAACTACCGAGAAGGAGTTTCTTCAGCAAATGCTGCCCCCGGACCAAACCCCAGAATTGTTCGAAAAGTATCTCCCTTACGCCGTGGCGCTCGGTGTTGAGCAGGCTTGGGCTGAACAGTTCACTGAGGTGCTGAGCCGTGCGGCGAGGGGCACCGACGACCGACAAGGCTACCAACCGGCCTGGTATCATGGGACCGGCTGGCGGGCGGCGTCAGCGGGAACCTTTGCGAGCGGTTTGGGCAGTTCGCTTGGTGGTGCGATTGCCTCTTCGAGCACAGCGCCGGGCACCTCGAGTGGCAGCAGCGGTTTTTCGGGTGGCGGCGGGGGCGGCGGTTTGTAACTTGGGGTAGCGTTCCTCGGTTTCTGCTGCGAGCCGATGCGAATATTTCGCATTAAGCCATCCCGTTTTTGCTTGCAAAGCAGACCCATCTGGGGGGATAATGCCACCATTGGTTTAACTTGGACATGCCACCGAGGGGGACGGAGTGCGCTCTTTCGGACAGCCTGTCCGCTAGAGTACTGTTGGGCGAACGAGATCGCATGTCAGAC
>PVBE010792081.1_pt1 | contig 38455 bp, 38 predicted proteins | sample 1631181 | NCBI WGS metagenome assembly PVBE01 (sample SAMN08397723, study PRJNA350692) | Marine metagenome, whole genome shotgun sequencing project. | isolation source: water | place: Pacific Ocean | collected 2012-04
CTACTTGAACGAATTCCAATTCCGGTTCAACAAACGATGGCATGAGGCCGACCTGTTCTCGCCTGTCTTACACGCCGCAATCGCCGCAGATCCCTCTTCCCCTATCAACATCTCACAGCGGAGCGAACCGGATAGGCAGAGAAATTTGAAGCGGCGAGTCGTCATCACCGCGATATGCCTGGGTCTGCTCTGTGTCTCGGGCTGCGTGGCGGAGAGGGACGGGGTCGGTGCGGCCACCGTGGCGGCGATCCAATCGGTCGCCGCGCTCTTCTCGAGCGGCGTGTGTGGCGACTTCTATCTGGAAGAGATCAGTCCGAGCTTCAGCTACTCGCTGGATTCCGTCGTCGCCGGGGACAGCTCGGGCCTCACCGTGGAGATGGCCTTCCCCGATGAGATCGCGACTCCGATCCTGGCGACATACCAGGTGGACATCACGGTCCCCGCCGAGTTCACCTTCCTGGGGTTCGACGCGCTCGGCGCCGGTGCGGAGATCGGCAGCTGGCAGTTCGACTTCTTCAACCCGGATGGCGTATTCGACGGCTCGGATGTCACGATCGTCCACCGCAGCATCGACAGCACCTCCGCCTACAGCGACAGCGATGCCTCCCTGGACTACTCCCCCGGCATCGACCCCACGGCCAATTACACCACCGGCGGCGGCGTACACGTCATTACGCTGATCCTGCCCGACGGCGGCATCGAGCCCCGCAACGGCATGTGCTCGTATTTCGCCTTCGACGCACGCTATCGCCTGCTGGACGGAATCTTGCGGCTCCCCAACACGGCCGGTGATTACGACATCACCATCACAGCCACCTCTGTTGATCTCGACACGGGCAATGCCACGGACAGCACAGAGCCTCACCCACTCAGCTTCAACGACTCATTCGTGGTCTCGGTTCCGGAACCGGAAAGCGCCCCCCTCGCGAGCGTGAGTCTGGCGACCTTGCTGGCATTGGCTGCGCGGCGACGACGTGCAGGACGTGCAGGAAGACGGGTGTCGCAGAACCGAGCTAGCGCGTGACCGAGGGGAGAACGTCACCCTGAGCGCTGGTGCCAGCGGCCAGTCGGCCCCCTGCGAATCCCACGGCTGCGCTCGGCGGGACACCAGAGGCCTCCTTCGCCCTTCGGGCCCTGGCGAGTCCTGCCCCCATCCGCGCCCCGGCTCTCTTCGCCGATACCAGCCCACATCTCCAAAAAGGGCCTCTCTCGACCTGTCCCCGTCAGTCGCGGATGCGATTTTTGTGATCGACGAAGACGCGCTTCGATTCGAAACAGCGCGCCTCGTCGTCGTTCATGTCCGCCCAGCTCGCGATGATCACCAGATCGCCGGGCTTCATGAGATGAGCGGCTGCCCCGTTGATACAGATCTGACGCCCACCGCGCTCGCCCTCGATGACGTAGGTCGCCAGGCGATTGCCATTGCTGCAATTCCAGATGTCGACCTTCTCGTAGGGAAGCAGATCCGCAGCCTCCATGAGATCGCGGTCGATGCTCACCGAGCCCTCGTATTCGATGTTGGCTTCGGTGACCGTGGCGCGATGGATCTTGCTCTTGAGCATCGTTCGGATCATTGGGGAGCGTCCTTCTCGTACGACTTCGATCGCTCTGGCCTCTTCGAAGGAGCAGTCGAATGGGGAGTCGAATCGGGGCGGGGGGAGGGAATCACCGTCGGGGTCCTGGTCCGGCTCGAGGCTGCGGATTCGGTCGCGGCGCCGGACAGCAGAACCCGGTTGTCGATCAAGCGCACCGCAGCACCCTGACCGTCCGGATCCGCCTCGAATTGCAGCGCGATGGCGAGCAGTGTCGGACCCTCGAGCATCGTCGGCGCCATTTCGAGACTCTCCGGATCGCGTAGCTCCGCGTAGTCGATGCGCGCCAAGCTCGCCTCGGCGAGGCTCTTGGTGACCGCTTCGAGGATCGCACGGGAATTGCGTTCGCCCGCCGCCAGCATCGCATCCGCCCGGTCGAGGCTGGCGGCGATCCGGCGCGCCTGACGTCGGGCGATGGGGCCGAGTCGCACGTTGCGACTCGAGAGCGCCAGGCCATCGGCCTCCCGCAGCGTCGGCGCTCCCGCGACCTCGATTCCGAATCCGAGGTCGCGTGTCATGCGACGAATCACGGCGAGCTGCTGGAAATCCTTCTGACCAAAGACGGCGACCTGCGGCCGCGCCGCCAGAAAGAGCTTCGCGACGACCGTCGTGACGCCGCGAAAATGACCCGGCCGGGTGGCGCCGCAGAGCGGCTTAGCGAGTTCCTCGACCTCGACCCAGGTCTGCGCTGCTTCCGGGTAGAGCTCGTCGGCCGTGGGTAACCAGACGACATCGACCCCGGCAGCGCGACAGGCCGAGAGATCAGCCTCTGCGTCACGCGGATAGCCCTCGAAATCCTCTGGATCGTCGAACTGCGTCGGGTTCACGAAGATCGAGACGACTACGCTGTCGGCTCGACGACTCGCCTCTTCGACCAGCGAGAGGTGGCCGGCATGCAGCGCACCCATGGTGGGTACCAGGGCAACGCGGCGACCGGCCGCCCGCTCGGCATCGGACCAGGCCTGGAGCTCGGCTCGAGAGGTGATGATCTGCATCGAAGGTTCGCCTTGGTTGGGGGTAGGGCCGAAGGTCCATCGACCTGAAGGCTCCTCACACTGGGCTGAAGGCTCCTCACACCGCTATTGGTAGACGTGCTCCTCGTCGGGGAACTTCCGGTTCACGACGTCGTCGATGTAGCTGCGTGCGGCCTTTGAAGCCTGGGCGCCGAGATTCGCGTACTGCTTGACAAAGGAAGGCGTCGAGTCGTTCAGCCCGAGCAGATCGTGCATCACCAGTACCTGGGCATCACAGTGGACGCCCGCACCGATTCCGATCGTGGGAATGGAGAGCCGCTGCGTGATCTCCTGGCCGAGCGTTTCCGGGATGCCCTCGAGAACGATCGCAAACGCGCCGGCTTCCTGAACCGCCAGAGCATCCTCGGTCACCCGCTGGCGTCCCTCTTCGCCGCGACCCTGGACGCGATATCCACCCATTCGATTGACGGACTGCGGCGTGAGACCGACATGGCCCATCACCGGAATCTGCGCGGAAATGATCCGCCGAATCGAATCAGAGATCGCCTGACCACCCTCGAGCTTCACCGCGTGCGCGCCGCCATCCTTGATGAACCGGATTGCCGAGCGCACGGCGTCTTCGGGGCCAACCTGATAGGAGCCGAAGGGCATGTCGCCGACGATCATCGCGCGCCGCACACCGCGCGCGACCAGGCGAGTGTGGTAGACCATCTCGTCGAGGGTCACGGGCAGGGTCGTCTCGTAACCCTGAACGACATTCCCGAGCGAGTCGCCGACCAGCAACACGTCGACCCCGGCTGCGTCGAAGATCCGCGCGAAGCTGAAGTCGTAGGCCGTCAGCATGGTGAAGGGTTCGCCCTTGCGTTTGCGTGATGCGAGGGACCTGATCGTGATGCGATGTTCTCGGGTGGCCGAAGCCGTGGTGACAGTGGACATGGGGGAATGTCTCCTGAATTCTGGCAACCCCTGAGCGCTTCCACTCTTCCACTTCGGCTTCCGATCCGGAACCCGGCCCCTGGCCGCGTGATCGGTTCGGAAGAGAGTCGATCGCCCTGTTCGGGCCTGGAAGACCAGGGTCTCTCGGAGATCATCCGGCGGCGGCGGAGAGGCTCGGAAGACGCGACCCGGAGAGCTCCGCGTGTCGCCTTCGTTCCCGCACCCGACCCGGTCTGGCACCGCCCCCTGAGCAGGGAAGTCGGCGCTCGACGGCCTGGGATGCTTCGAGCCTGTCCATCACCCCGTCTCAGTCCTTCGGTCTGCGCACAGCCAGATTGTGTCTGCCGCGACCATGGATCCAAGCGACTATTCGCGTCGGGTGATCTTGAGGAACGCTTTCGTCTTCCGGGCTCGGGTTGCCCGGGCAGTTTACGATGGAGCCCACGACTTGTGGTGCCCCTCGAGCGCGTTGATTTTACGTTCAACGTCCCCGATGGTCAACGCCTTCGGCTGTCCCAGCGACGCTCTCGATAAAATCGCGCACCCCCGGGGCAACAAAAATGCCCTCGAGGAACCCGGTACGAAAGCGACCCAATGCCTCTGCGAGCACGTTGGCCTGATGAGCGGGCGGATCATCTGGCACCAGAACGACCCAGATTCGAGACCCGACTCGGCAGGCCGCACTCTCGGTCGGTCGAAATTCCGCCTCCGATCCCGACATCGAAAGCACACGCACCTCGAGCTCAGCCCGATCCGCCAGCTCGAGAAGCGCCTCGAGCAGCGGTCCGGGCTGCATGCCCGAATCAGCCATCGGATTCGCCCCCGTCGCCGCCCGGCCTGTCGGCCTCGAGACGCCGGGCCAACGCCAGCCAGGCGTCGGGCTCGATGCGCTCCGGCCGCAGCCCGGGATCGATGCCGACCTCGCGCAGAACGTCCTCCAGGTTGCCCCTCGCGTCGACCGGCGAAAGCTTCGGCCATCGCCGCTCGGCGATGCGGCGCAGCCCGTTGCCGACGCGCTTGCGGCGCTGCGTGAAGGCGGCCCGGGCCAGGCGCTCGACGAGCTCGAGCTCGCCCACGGCGAGCCCGCTAGCAGCCCGGGGCCAGACCCGAACGAAGCTCGAATCCACTTTGGGTCGGGGAAAGAAACGATCCGGCGACAGGGTCGCAATCGTGTCGACCTCCGCCACCAGGCTGTGCAGCACGCTGAGTGATCCGTAGTCGCGCCCACCGCAATCGGCCACCAGACGCTCGGCCACTTCCTTCTGCAGCATGACCGACCAGTCCTCGAGCCGATCTCGCAGGCTGAGAAATCGCCGCAGCAGCGGCGTCCCCACCGAATAGGGCAGGTTCGAGATCACGCGGGCGGGCCCCGTCGCCTCCTCGAGCCAGGCCCGAAAATCGAGCTTCCGCGCGTCGGCATGAACCAGCTCGACATTCTCGGGAAGCAGCCCCTCCTGCTCGAGCACGCGTACCAGCCCCGAGTCGACCTCCACCGTACGCACCCGATCGCAGCGTTCAGCCAGCGCGCGCGTCAGGACCCCGAGCCCCGTTCCAACTTCGATGACGAAGTCACCCGAGTCCGCACCCGCGCGTCTCGCAAGCTCTCGGGCGTAGTCGGCGTCGACCAGGAAATTCTGGCCGAGATCCCGTGACAGATGCAGCCCGTGGCGATCGAGCATCTCGCGCAGCGCCGTGACATTCACGAAGCAGGCGACTCCGCCGCCGCAGCGACGCCACGCCAGGGCGTGCGTGCAATCGGCACGCGGGAGAATGCGTCGAGGTCCAGATCGTCCCGGACACCGCGAGCCAGCAGCCGCGTGCCGGCCGCCGCGATCATGACGGCGTTGTCGGTACACAGCTCCATCGGCGGAAACACGGCTTCGAACCCCTCGCGATCGCCGGCACGCCCCATCTCAATTCGCAGGCGCGCATTGGCGGCCACCCCGCCGACGACCGACAAGCTGGCCAGGCCTTCGCGCCGCATCGCCCTCACCGCACGCAGCACCAAGCTGTCTACGACGGCCGCCTCGAAGGATGCGGCGAAGTCGGCACGCAACCCCTGGGAGATCATCGCGAGTCCCCCGCGGCGCTCGAGCTCGACGGAGACCGCCGTCTTCAGACCGCTGTAGGAGAAATCGAGCCCCGGCCGCCGACTCATCGGGCGGGGTAGATCGATGGCGGCCGGGTCGCCCTGCTGAGCCAGGGCGGCAATCGCCGGTCCGCCCGGATAGGCCAACCCCAAGAGCTTGGCCACTTTGTCGAAGGCCTCGCCCGCGGCATCGTCGCGTGTCTCGCCCAGCAGGGCCGGCTCGCCCGACTCGCCGACGCGATACAGCGCGGTGTGACCGCCCGACACGACGAGCCCCATATACGGCGGCACCAGATCCGGCCTCGCGACCTCCGCCGCCACCAGATGCCCGACCAGGTGGTGAACACCGACCAGCGGCAGGCCCTCGGCATAGGCCAACGCCTTGGAAAAGGAGACTCCGACCAGCAGCGAGCCCACCAGGCCGGGCCCGGCCGTCACGGCGATCCCATCGAGATCCGAGACCGACTTGCCCGCCCCTCGGAGCGCCGCCTCGACGATCTCGGACACGACCCGCACGTGATCGCGTGAGGCCAGCTCGGGGACGACGCCACCGTAGGGCGCGTGAACGTGGGCCTGGCCGTGGATGCAGCTCGACAAGATCTCGCGTCCGCCGCGCAGCACGGCTGCCGCCATCTCGTCACAGGAGCTCTCGATGCCGAGAACCAGGGGCGCCCCCCCGAGCCCGGTCATCCTCTACACCCCTTACACCCCTTGGGCCCGGCGAAATCGTCCAACGCCTCGCGTGCGCGGCGACCCGAGCGCACCCGGCCGGCGGCTGCCGCAGCCCTCACGCGTTGCGGCGCTCGAGTGCTTCTTGCTCCGCCTTGCAATCGATGCAGAGCTCAGCGACCGGCCGCGCTTCGATCCGCTTGAGGCCGATCTGCTCACCGCAACTCTCACACTCGCCATAGACCCCGTCTCTGATCTTGGTCAGCGCCTGCTCGATCTTGCCGATGAGTCCGCGTTCGCGCTCGCGCAGCCGTCCCTGAAAGGCGAGGTTCATCTCCGACGAGGCCGCATCGATCTCGTCCGGAAAATCGTCGGGGTCGAGATGAATATCCCCAGACAGCGTCTTCTGCGCATTGCCCAACAGCTCTTGGCGCTGCTGCTCGAGGATCTTCTGGAACCGATTCATGTCACGCTTCTTCAACGCTTCGCTCCGTCTCTTGCTCTGGCCGTCGCGGGTGGGGGGCAACTCCGGTCGTGGCCAAGATGATTGTCATCAATTTCTACGCACTGCCTCATGTCGGTGGGTTGGCACCGGGTCCGAGACGATCGAGCTGTTGAGCGGCTTCCGCAGCGCGCTCGGAATCGGGATAGTCCTTCTGAAGCCGTCTGAAGACCGTCCGAGCCGCCTCCTCGAATCGCGGCCCGAGCTTGAGCAGCGACTCGCCCTGGCGATACAGCGCATCCGGTGCTTTCGGGCTGTCGGGATAGACCCGCACGACATCCGAGAAGCGAATCACTGCAAGCTTGAATTCCCGATTCTTGAAGGTGCAGTCGGCCAGCCAGAAGGCCGCATCGTCGGCATAGCTCGAGGTCGGGTAGCTTTGCAGAAATCCAGTAAAACGTTCGATGCAAGCCGGGTATTCGTCACCGCGCCAGGCGTCGAGCGCCTGCTGGTAGCCAACCAGCTGTTGGTCCGGAGCCGGCGCAAGGGCTTCGTCGGCGCCCAGTTCCGCGCCGCCGTCTGCCGCGGTCCCCAACGCCACCGACGCCGCCGCGGCTTCGGCCGACTGCCTGGCGAGCGTCGTACGCGTGGCGCGAATCTCGGCGAGGGCATCCGCGGATTCCTTGCGAGCCAGCTCGAGCTCGCCTTCGAGGTCGAGAATTTCCTGGCGCATGGAGTCGACTTCGGCCGCGAGCTGGGCGATCCGCGCGAAGGGGTCCGGCGCACCACTACCAGCCTGGTGATGTTCGGCCACCTGTTCTTGCAGCCTCAGGAGATCGCCCTGGGAGGCACAGCCACCGGCGAACACGACTGTGACCCAGAGCAGCACCCAACCGGCCGATCGCACGCCGGCATGACGCGCACGGCGGGGACCTTCGAGCCCGTTCTTGGTGGATTCGCCCAGCATTTGCATCGTCGTTTCGCGGTCCCTTGTGCGGTCCCTTTTGGGGTGTCGATCACCGGCCCGGCGTTCGACGGCCGAGCAGTCTAGCAGCATCGAGGGGCTGCTCCTATCGCTGTCGGAGCGCGCCCCGGGCCCGCCCCGAGTCTGGTTGAGGCCCCCAGGCGGGGTGTGCATTCTGCCCCGATCGCTGCGTCAGGCGGTGGAGATTTTCCCCATTCCAATCCGCGACGTAGATTTCATAACGGCCCCGCCGGCGGGAGCTGAAGGCAATCTTTCGACCGTCGGGGGACCAGCTGGGTGCCTCGTCGCTCTCCGGATGTTCCACGATCGGGAAATTGACCTGGCCAGACGGATCGATCAGCCAGATATCGAATTGGCCCCGAATCCGGGTCTCGTAGGCGATCCAGCGGCCGTCCGGGGACCACGCGGGCGCTGCATTGTAGGTGCCCGTGTAGCTCAGCCGGCGCAGATTGGTGCCATCTCGATCCATCAGATAGAGCTGGGGCGAGCCGCTGCGGTCCGAGACGAAGACGATCTGGCTGCCGTCCGGAGACCACGAGGGCGCGATGTCGATGGAGGGATGATTCGTGAGCTGCCGCACCTGGTCGGCCTCTCGCTCGACCCGAAAGATCTCGGTCGAGCCGCCCACGCCGACCACTATGGCGAGCTCTCGGCCACTCGGGTCGAAGCGGCCACGGTATTTCGGAAGCCCCGGCAGCACCCCCCGCAGAATCGGGCCCGGCCGCACCGCGTCGCTGCGCGAGGTCACGAAGAACCCGGGTTGCAGGTCATCGTAGGTGAGGTAGAGAATCGCGCGCCCATCGGGCAGCCACTCCGGGAAGAACTTGATGCCCTGGCTGCGGGTCGCTCTGCGCTGATTGCGCCCATCCGCACTCATCACGTAGACCTCGCGAGATCCATCGCGGTCCGACACGAAGGCGATCTCGGTCGACGAGACGCCGCGCGCCCCTGTCACCGCTTCGACGGTCTCGTCGGCAATCAGACGCCCGAGCTCGTCGAGCCGGTCGCGATCGCCTCGCACGCTGCCCGTCTTGAGCTCCCTGCAGCGCGCGATGTCCCAGACGCGCAAGTCGACTCGCAGACGCGTTCCATCGCGCGAAAGCGCCCCCTGGATCAGCGCCTCCGCACCGCTCTGTCTCCAGGTATCACAGTCGAAGCCGAGCTCGAGATCCAGCGGCGTACTCTCCTCGGAGCCGAGATAGGCTTCGCGCGCCAAGGGCACGACGAGACTCGAGAAGGCCAGTCCCTGCTCGATCTCCCGGCGCAGCGTCGAAATCCGTTCTTCTCCGACACTCGCGCCGACCTCACGAAAACGCAGCACGGCAGCGTGAAATGCCTTGGCGCTGCCCGGCGTGATTTCGAGAGTCGGAAGTGGGCCGCGTTCATCCTCGAGACTCTGGGCGAAAACCCCGCTCGACCCGATCCAGACGAGCAGCGCTGCGACACCGGCTACGACCCAATTCGACTCGAGACCACCACTGCTTCGTTTGTGCCCCATTGAGATCAATCCACCTCCGATACAAATACGAATCTCGTAACACCCGCCCGGGGCGGCGGCGGCAAGGGGTTTGCCATCAGCACAGCGCGCCCCGCATTGTCGTCGAAATAGGCATCGCCCGAGCTGCGCAACACAAGCGGCGTGCCCAACACCTGACCCGAGGCCGAGAGCTCGAGCTCCAGCGTCGTGGCGAGCCCTCGCCCACGAAAGCTCGCCGGCGTCACCCACCTGTTCTGAATGTGACGGGTCGCGGCCTCGGTCCAGGCCAGCATCTCCGGCGACACGACGGCGCCGACGCGCGTTTCGGGGGCTTGCGAGGACGCGTCGGGCTCGACAGTCGGAGCGGGCGGCGGCCGCAGCAGATCCGCGCTCTCGTCCGGTCCCAATTCATCGTCCAGGGCCGCCATCGCGTCCTCGTAGCTCAAGGCCTTGGCTCGCTGGCGGCGCTGGGGGCGCGGCTCAGGTTTCGGGGGTACAGCTGCCACCCGCTGCGGCTTGGGCGGCGCCTTTCGCAACCTGCCAGGCGTCTCTTCGGGCAGCACCTGGACCGGCACCTTGGCAACCGGCGGCGGCGGAGCGACCGCTTCCGGCGGCGGAACGACCGCTTTGGGCGGCGGCTCGGGCGGAGCGAGCGCCTTCGGCGCGGGGCGCGGCCTCGCCACTCGCGCGGCGGGCAGCGCGGCCAGCAACTCGATGGCGAGCACCTCTGGCATGGGCGGCGCGCTACGAGGCGGCGACACGATCAGAGTGGCAAAGATGAGCCCGTGCAGCGCCACAGAAACGAGCCAGCCGTTGCGCAGGCGCCGGCGATGCTCGAGCAGATGCTCGTCGTGCCAGCCGACGACCTCGGCGGTCAACGCTCTTCCTCGGTCACGATGCCCAGGCGCGTCGCACCGGCGCGACGCGCCGCCGCCATCGCTCGCACGACGATTCCGTAGGGTGCGGCCTCGTCTGCGCGGAGGAAGACCTCCGTGGAACCGCGCGACTCGAAGACCGCTTCGAGCCGGGCCTGGAGCTCTTCGGCGGGAATCAGCTTTCGCGCCAGGGAGTACTCTCCGTCCTTCGTCACCGTCAGCACCAGCGGAGCCCTCGGCATTCGGATCGGCTGGGTCGATGTCTCCGGCAGATTGACGTCCATGCCCTGCAGCATCAGCGGTGCGGTCACCATGAAGATGATCATCAGAACTAGCATCACATCGACGAAGGGTGTGACGTTGATCTCGGCCATTGCGCGGCGCTTTCGCGACGTGGAGAGTTGGACTCCCATCGAAATCAGTCAGCCCCTGCTGGTCGACCGGCCACGATGGATGCACCGGGCCCGGTGCCCGAACGGGCTTCGGTTCCGATGACGGAGTCGACGGCATGAATCTCGACGAGATGAACCAGGTCTTCCCCCAATTGGGCCGAAAATCGATCGAGCATCCCGAGGATCACATCGATGCGCGCGACGAACACGTTGTAGGCGATCGTCGCCGGAATCGCGGCGAGCAGCCCCACGGCGGTGGCGACCAGGGCCTCCGCGATCCCGGGGCCGACGACGGCCAGCGAGGCGTGCCCGGCCTCGCCGATCGACTGGAAAGCGGCGATGATGCCGACGACCGTGCCAAACAGCCCGATGAAGGGCGCCGAGCTACCGGTCGTGGCAAGAAAGGGCATGCCCCGCTCGAGGCGCTGGGCCTGCGCACCGGCCGACCAGGCGACCGAACGTTCGAGCTCGGTGACGAATGACTCGCGCCCACGATCCGGGACGTTGCGCTGCCGAGCCGCCTGGAGTTCGTCGCCCGTCGTCAGGAAGACCACGGCCAGCGGGCTTCGATCGAGATGCTGAGCCGCGTCGTAGACTTGACTAAATCCCTCTCGTCGATAGACCTCGAGAAAGGCCTCGCTATCCTCGTCCGCAGCCCGCAGCTCCCACCATTTCGTGACGATGATCGTCAGCGACGTGATGGAGAATGCGAGCAACAGCAACAGGACGAGCTTGACGATGAGACCTGCCTGAAGGATCAGGCTGATCAGGTCGAAGCTCACGGCGTTCCCCCCTTGACCCGTGTCTTATGGTCTCGTGCGCCGGCTCCGATCAGCACGGCCGAGCGCAGCAACTGTTTCACCACGGCACACCCGGTCTTCGCGTGGGCCGTGCCCGCCACAGGACACCAGCCGATGACCTGCGGTGCGGCGAAATCTAGTGGAGAAGCACTTCGATGACCATGCGAATCCAGATCGACGCCGGTCGCGTCGCCGAGATCAAGGCCGAGACCATCGTGATTCCGATCGCGCGACGGGGTGAAACGCCGAGCGAGCTGCCCCAAGGGCTGTCCAGCCTCGACCGACGCATGGGGGGGCGCCTCTCGGACGCCCTGGCGGCCGGCGACTTCAAGGCCAAGGTCGGCGACCGGCTGGCGATCTACGCACCCCAGGACGACGACTGGGTGCGTTGCGTCCTGCTCGGCATCGGCGAGTCCGATCAGATCGACGCCGAGGGGGTGCGCAGCCTTGGCGGCCGCGTGGGGCGCGAGCTCAGGCGCGGCAACGCCGGTCGGACCGCTCTGGTCGTGCCGCACGCTGCGGGCCTGGCACCCGATCGTTCGGCGACCCTGCTCGCGGAAGGCGCCGTGCTGGGGGCCTACCGCTTCAACCGCTACAAGACGAGCAACGCGGCCAAGGCCGGTTCGCTGCAGCTTCGTATCGCCTATACCCGCCAGTTCAAGGCCCTGACACGCCTGCGAGCCGACGTGAAGCGGATCATCCAGATCGCCGAGTGCCAGCTACTCGCCCGCGATCTCTCCAACGAGCCGCCGAATTCGCTCTACCCCGAATCGCTCGCACGCGAGGCGCGTCGCATGGCGCGTTCCGTGGGCTTGCGATGCCGCGTAATGGCGGTCCCCGAGCTGACCCGCCACGGCATGGGCGCGATCCTGGCCGTCGGCCAGGGCAGCGCCCGGCCCCCGCGCATGATCGTACTCGAGCACGGAGCCACGAAGCGTCGCAAGCAGCAGGGTAGCCTGGCGCTCGTCGGCAAGGGCATCACCTTCGACTCGGGCGGCCTATCACTCAAACCCTCTGGCGCCATGCTCGACATGAAGCACGACATGTCGGGCGCAGCGAGCGTCTTCGGCGCCATGCGCGCAATCGCGCTTCTCGATCTGCCGATTCACGTGGTCGGCATCCTCGCGGCAGCGGAGAACATCCCGAGCGCCAACGCCTACCGCCCCAGCGACATCATCGAGACGGCGTCGGGCCAGACGGTCGAGATCGTGAACACCGATGCCGAGGGCCGGCTGGTGCTCGCCGACGCGCTCCACCACGCGGTGGAAGCCTATCACCCCGATGCGATGATCGACGTTGCGACGCTGACCGGCGCGGCCATGATGGCCTTCGGTCGCTGGGCGACGGCGGGCCTCGGCAACAACGAGAGCCTACTCGACGAGCTCCGCCGTGCCGGAGACGTGACCGGAGAAACGGTCTGGCCGATGCCGCTGCTCGACGCGCACGAAAAGGCGATGCGAAGCAAGGTCGCGGACTGGAAGAACTCCGGCGGACGACATGGCGGCATCTCCACGGCCGCAGCCTTCTTGCGGGGCTTCGTCGCCGATACGCCGTGGGTTCATCTCGATATCGCCGGCTCCGCCATGACCGGCGACCAGACACCGCTGCACATCGGCGGCGGAACCGGGGTGGGCGTGCGCATGCTCACGGAATGGGTGCGCAGTCGCTGCGAATGAGTGGGACTCGAGCCGGCGGCCCGGAAGCACGCAAATGGCTGGCAGGCCCGGGGGGAAGAATTCTGCCGACAGCCGCTTAGCGGGTCAGCCGGCCAGCCGGCCAGCCGGTTTTCGGGGGCTCCGGGTGTGTCGAACCGCCCGGGGAGCGCATTTCAGAGCCGTGGTGCGCATCCATGCGTTGCACCCCTAGACGATCCGCTCAATGGGAACCATTCTCTGCGCCGCAACGATTAGAATGACCGACATAAACAGAGACTCTAGACACGGGACCCGAACGATTTCGCACAGACCGAAACCGGCTGTGACCCAATGATGAGGAAGACCATGATTCGACTATTTGTGACACTGATGATGATCGCCGCCTTCGTGATTCCGAGCGTCTCGTACGCCGCAGACGCCGAGGCAGGCAATGCGAAGTTCCAGCAGCTCTGCGTGTCCTGCCACGGCGCCGAGGGCAAGGGCGATGGCCCGACAGGCCTCGCACTCGCTGCCGCCAAGCAGCCGGCCCCGCTCGACTTCACGGTCGGGGAGTTCAAGTTCGACACGGACGGGGACGGCGTGACCGGCACCGACATCGACATCAAGAACGTGATCACCAGGGGTGCGCAGCCCTACGGTGGCTCCATGATGATGGCCCCGGTGATGGGACTCAGCGGCAGCGACCTGGACGACGTGATCGCCCTGATCCGCTCGCTGAAGCAGTAGATCGCCGAAGGGGCCCGCCGAGGGCCTCGACCCAAAGACGGCTCACGCAAGCGCGCGGTCCGATTCGCACCCAGCGAGTCCGACCGCGCGCTTTGCTATTGTGACTCGCACGGGACCCATGGACGCAAGCCACAACGAGCCGGATAGCAGCGAGCGCGAGTCGCCCTCGATCGACGAGGACGACGCCCTCGGAGGGCCTTCAGAAGGCTCCCCCGGCGCGCGCGCCCGAGAATCCGACACCGAGTCGTCGCAGGAGGGCCCCGGTGAGGACGTCGTCGAGTTCGACGACGGGCTGAGCGGGGACTCGGGCGACGACGACTCCGCCCCGACCGGCAGGACCGCAAGCAGCCTGCCGGTTCCGATCCCCAGCGATCCGAGCGCACCCGGCCTGGCCCAGGCGAGTGCCCTCTCCGCCTATATGTCGCAGCTGCGACATCACGCGCCCATGACACGCGAGAAAGAGCACGAGCTCGCCGTGCGATGGATCGAGGACGGCGATATCGAGGCGGCCAAGCGGCTCGTACTCTCGAATCTCCGCCTGGTGGTCAAGATCGCGATGGAGTATCGGCGGGCCTGGACCAATACCCTGGACCTGATCCAGGAAGGCAACGTCGGACTGATGGAAGCCGTCCAGCGTTTCGACCCCTACAAGGGAGTCAAGCTTTCCTCCTATGCGGTGTACTGGATTCGCGCCTACATCCTGAAATACATCCTCGACAATATGCGCAGCGTTCGACTCGGCACGACTCGCGCCTCGCGGAAGATCTTCTTCCGAATCAACAAGGAGAAGAGGGAGCTCGAGCGTCTGGGCTTCGAAGTCGAACCGAAGCTCCTGGCAGAGCGGCTCGAAGTCTCCGAAGACGACGTGATCGAAATGGAGGCGCGACTATCGCGACCCGACCTCTCTTTCGATGCGCCGATTCGGTCCGATGAGGCCGATGGCATGACCTTCGGCGATCGCATGGAGGCGCCGGGCATCAGCTCCGAAACGGCCGTCGGCGCGAGTCAGCTGCGCGAGGTCTTTCTCGAGAAGATCGAAGAGTTCGCCGAGGATCTGGGTGAGCGCGATCAGCAGATTCTGCGCGACCGGATCCTCGCCGAAGAACCGCGCACGCTCGCGGAGCTCGGCGAGCAGTTCGAAGTGTCGCGCGAGCGAGTGCGCCAGCTCGAGGTCAAGATCGTAAACCGCTTGCGCACCTACATGGAGGAGAATCTCGTAGACTTCGACTACTACGGTTCGGGCGGAGAGTGAGCGGCCAGCTCCGCGGCCTGCTGCTGCCGGCCCTGCTCGCGCTCGCGAGCGGCTGCCTTCCGAACGGCGGCGCGACTGCGTCACCCGAGGCATGGGTCGAGATCCGCGGACACCGCATCGCCGTCGAAATCGCCGACACGCCGGCCAAGCAGGCCCTGGGTCTGGGCCAGCGCGATGATCTCGCGTGGGATCACGGGATGTTCTTCAGCTACGCCAGACCCGATTTCTACGCCTTCTGGATGAAGGGCATGCGGTTCTCGATCGACATCGTGTGGATCCTCGACAATCGGATCATTGCAATCGACCGATCCGTGCCCTTCGAGCCGGGCGGAAACGGACCGACGCTGCGGCCCGACTCGCTGGTGGACGCCGTGCTCGAAGTGCCGGCGGGCAACGCGACCGCCCACGGCTGGCGCATCGGCGATCGAGTCGTCACGGAGCTGGCGAGCTCATCTCACTAACCGAAGTCGGCTGGCCGTCGGGCCGGGCCGCCGCTGGTAGACCCCATTCCGGAAATTCCGCACGAATCTCGCTGCGCACGGCGCTATCGAGGCCATCGCTGTCGAGTCCCATCACCTCGTGCAAGGCCTGGTCGATGGAGAATCCCTCCCCGAGCCGCTGCAGCAGACGACGACGCCCTTCGACGTCGGTGTGTGACGAGATATAGCCCGCGGTCACGACCGACTGTAGATAGGCGTCTCGCGCGCTGTCATCCGTCAGGCCCGAGAAACTTTCGGCGATCATTCGCAGGGGGATCCAGGAACCCAATTCTATATTCGCGCGCAGGGTTGCCCGCTCGCTTCGGGTCGAGACCGATCGCCCGCGACTCTTGCGCTCGATCTGCTCGGCGAGCCCCTCGTTCAGCCAGTAGGGCCGATCCCCACCGGTGTGCTCACGAAACACCGCATGTGTGTACTCGTGAAACAGGATGCCGCGAAGCGCCTCGGTCGGGTGGGCTGGGGACGCGACGTGGATGCGACCGTCGAAGAATCCGATCGTCTGGAAAGAGAAGCGATGGGCGTGTGCCCTGACGTAGGCCGCCCGGCCATACAGAACGACGCCGAGGGGCTCGAGCGGCTCGACACCAATCGCGCTCGAAACCTCCGATCGCGCCTGCTCGAGGAAAGCCAGCACTCGTGTCGCATAACCGTCCGAGACTTCACCCAATCGGGCATCGACCTCGACTCGAAAATGTTCGCCGTGAATCGTCTCGAACTCCAGCGGCCCGTCCAGGAAGTCGGGATCAGCGAGCAGCCGTTCGTCCTCGAGGCCGGCCAGACGCAATTCGGCCTGCCTACGCCAGAGCGAGAATTCCGGACCCGCCACGTCGAGAAAGATCCTCAGGTGATGCTCGGCAGTCTCGAAGCGCCCGCGTCCTCGCGCCAGGATGGCGCGATACCAGTGGGCCTCCAGTTGGCGCGGTGCCAGACGCAACACACCGCGCAGGGTCGCATCCGCCCGGGCAATCTCGCCCCGCTCGAGATCCGCCATGGCACCGCGAAGCAAGCGGCACAGGCGATCGTCCATTGCGCTCGAATCGCCAGCGTCGTGCTGGGGTGTCGGGCCGATGATCCCGTCGCTCCAGGCGCCGCGAAGGATCTCGAGGTCCTCGACATCGGTCGGCGCCGTGGCGGGCGCCGCTTCGGGATCATCCGTGAAATGCGTGACGCCGGCCGCGTCGACCCAGAAACGGATCTCCGCATCGGCCAGACCGGCGGCCCACATCGCCATCACGACGAGCGCACAGCGTAGGGGAAGGGAGCCTTCGAAAGCGCCGCCGATGGAGATCGATGAGGTCCGCATGACTCCCCATCGGCTGCGTTCGAGCGTGCCTTGACGACGCGGCCCCCCCCCGGAGAGGACTGAGAGCGGGTTCGTCGCCGTCTCGGCGCCGCCTCAGCGGACCTTGATCGCTTCAGCCACGAGATGGCCCAGCTCGGGCACGATCAGCTCGTCCATCGCGAGCCGAACCGCTCCTCGCGATCCCGGGATCGCGAAGATGACCTTGCCGTCCTTGAGACCGGCCAGAGCGCGCGAGAGAAGCGCAGCCGAGCCGATATCCTGGTAGGACAACATCCGAAACAGCTCGCCGAAGCCGGTGATCACTCGATCCAGCAGAGGCTCGATCGTGTCCGGGGTGACGTCTCGCGGCGCGATGCCCGTGCCGCCCGTGAAGATGACCGCGCGGCTCTCGGCCTTGGCGAGGATCTCGTCGAGAGCATTGCGAATTGCGCTCGGTTCATCGGGTACGATGCGGCGGCCCGTCACGATCTGTTGCGCAGCCAGCAGCTTTTCTTCGACCAGGGCGCCGCCGGAGTCGGACTCGAGCGTGCGGGTGTCGCTCACCGTCACGATTGCCGTCGCAACCCGGGCTGGCGCGGACTGACGGTGATGATGCCCCGAGTGCCTGGGCGAGGGCTCGCGTGCGTCGCTCACCGCTGCATCCATCGGGCCATCGGGCGCTGCGAGTCAGGCATGGTCATCGACCCAGTAGGCTCCATCGGTCGCGACTTCGCGTTTCCATATCGGAACATCCACCTTCAAAGTATCGATCGCAAAACGACAGGCTTCGAAGGCTTCCCCGCGATGGGCCGAGGCCGCGACGACGACGACCGCAGCGTCGCCAATCTCGAGGCGACCCACGCGGTGTGCGATCGCCACCCGCGTACCGGGCCATCGCCGGCTGGCTTCGTCGGCGATCTTTTCCATTTCGCGCTCCGCCATCTCGGCGTACGCCTCGTATTCGAGATATTCGATTTCACGGCCGCGCGCGTGATTTCGAACCACACCGATGAACGAAACGATGCCGCCGGCGTCCGGCCCCTCGACCCGGCTGATGACTTCGGCCTCGTCCAGGGCGCGCTGCGAGATCGTGCAGCGCTTCGCGTCGCCCGTGGCAGGCGCGTCGCCGATGCCGTCGCCGCCTGCAACCGGCGGCAAGAAAGCCACCTCGTCTCCGTCCTCGAGGACCTCGGCGGCGGCCGCGATCTCGAGATTGATCGAGGCCGCAAGTCGGTCGCCCAGCTCTGTGACCAGCGGATTGCGCTCGGCAAGCCAGCTTCGCAGGTCGGCCACGGTCGCCCCCTGGGCGAGCTCGACATCGAGGGTGGACTTCCCAACGGCTTCTCGCAGCGAGCCGAACAGCTTCAAGGTGATCTTGATCGGGGTCATGCGGGGCAAGCCTACCCTCGACGGCGCCAATCCTCAATTCGCGCGCAACCGACCGAGCCAGCGACGAAATTTCAACTCGTTTCGGCGTCCAGACAGCTTCCTGTGACCGAGATCACATCGGTGCCCCGGGCGCGAACCGACACTGCCTGAGACGGTGGTTGTGGGGACCCAGATAGACTTCGATCACCCCGAGCGCACCCCAAGCGGAGAATCATCGAATGCCTCCGGCCAACCGGCCCAGACAGCACGACGCAGCGAAGCCGGCCATGACCGATGCGCTGCCGTGCAGCCGTCGTGCGCGATGGACGAAGCATTCTCTGCGGCTGCTGCTGGTCCTGCTGCTCGGGGCCTGTGAGCTGGGCTGTTCCGGCGGCGGCGGCGGTTCCGCGGGGGGCTCCTCGGGGGCAGCGACTGGGGGAACGACGGGGGGCGGGACGAGCGAGGTTGCGGCCGCCACTTCGATCGATCTCGAGCCCGGACAGACCGAGGCCACTCTCGCCTGGGCGCCGTCAGCCGGCAACGTCGACAACTACGTCATCTACGAATCGCGCAACGACGGAGAGTACGGGTATCTGGCCAGCGTCAGCTCGCCGAGCGTCTCGATCTCCGGAAGCGAGGGAGACGCGGTGCGCGTCATCGTGCTGGCCGTCAACATGTCCGGGCAGCAGAGCGCGCCTTCTGCGCCCTCACCGGAGCTGGTCTTCCACGCAGACGAAGCGACTGCGGCCGCCGCCACGTCGAACGCTGGCAGCGCGCCGGCAGCGGCGCGGATGGCGCAAGCAGCCGGAACGACGCCCGATGATTCGTCGCCCGATGCCACGACCGTTGCTTCGGCAGGCGGCGGCGGGTCGGGAAGTGGCAGACTGGCCGACGTCTCGAACTCGGGCGATTCCGGGGACGCGGCGAACGACGAGTCGACGACGACACTGATCGACGCTTCGATGCGTGAGCTGCTGGTCAGCGCCGATGCGCGCTTCCCGACCGAAGGCCTCTCCGAGCCCGCACAGAGCTGGATCCAGGCGCGTGTGGAGGAACAATTCAGCGCCGGCGTCCAACTGGTCGGCAGCGGCGAACTCGACGGGGACGGGGTGAGTGATCTCATCTGGCAGGACGCCGCCGGCCAGCTGCTGGTGTCGTCCGGCAGTGCGGTCGCCGGCCTGGCCAGCTCGTCCGACATTCCCTCGACCTTTGAAGACGGCATTCGACTTCGGCCGACCGAGCGCTTCATCGCGCTGTCCGACTTCAACGGGGACAGCATCGGAGATTGGGTCGTCGAGGATACATCGACGGGAGATGTCTGGATCATCGACGGCGAATCCCTCGAGGCGACGACCGCTCGCGGCAGCGACGAGCCGGCGGATCTGCTGCTGGTAGGACACGGTGATTTCGACGCGGACGGTCGCGAGGAGTTCGTCTGGCAGCGAGCGGACGGCCGGCTACAGCTCGGTCATCCCTCGGGCACCCTGCCGAGCATCGGCACCGCTCTTCCGAACTCTCTGTGGAGTCGCCTGCTGGCGGTCGCCGACGTCGATGGCGACGGCCACGACGATCTGCTGAGCGTCGATCCGGACGGGCGTCTGGAGTTGAACCTGATCGTGGCCGTGGGACCGGATTTCGAATTCGAGAGTCGCCCGGCTCCGGAGCTCTCGACCGAAGGGCTCGAGCTGCTCTTGACCCTGGACGCCGACGAAGACGGACGGGCCGAGATCGCTTGGCTGAATGGCGATGAGCTCGAGATCTGGGACCTCGAATCCGGACCCCAGGCGTTCTAGTCGATCGCGAGCGCCCTGCGCGCCAGCCGCCCTGGCGATCGTCTCGATTCAACTCAAAAGACGGACATGCCGTTAAGGCCTGCCATGAGCAATGCATGGGACGACCTGCCGCCGACGCGCAAGGCCGTGGAGGCCTGGATCGACCGCATTCGCCCCGCCCTGGTGGCCGACGGCGGCAACATCGAGCTGCTCTCGGTCGAAAACGACGGCACGGTCCACATCGCCCTTCAAGGCGCCTGCGCCAGCTGCCCCGCCCAGCTCGCCACGCTCCGCGTCGGCATCGAAGCCCCCCTCAAGAAGGCCCTCCGCGGCATCCGATCCGTCGTCGCCAGCTAGCGACCCGTTGAGAAGCCCCCCACGGGCGACCTCTTCTGGACCCCGGGGCCCGATGTCCACTCCCAATCCATAGCCACGAAGCCGCGGCGCTACGCCCGTACAGCGCAGACCCCGCAACGGCGAGCGAGAGGAAGAAGCGAGCGTCCGGGCCCAGAAGAGAGTGGCCCTGGCCCCCGGGTGCAATACCCGAAAACCGGGGCCGGCCCCCCTTGCTCAATGCGCGCGTTTCGAATCAAAACGCGTCTGAATCTCTAGGACACCTTGGATTTTTCTCCCGCCGGCTTGGCGTCCTGGCTGCGAATCGGGCTGACACTCGATGTGTCCCCGCTCGATGCCGAATCCGAGCTCATGCGGACTGCGCCATTGAACTGGGCGCCCTCTTCGATCACGAGCGACGGTGATTGGATGTCGCCACTGACGACGGCGGACTTGTGCAACACGACCTGCTGGGTTGCGACGATGTCGCCCTCGACGTAACCGCTGATCACGATGCGGACCGAGCGGATCTTTGCGTGGATCTGGCCCGACTCTCCGACGATGAGCGTGTTGTCGCTGGATATCTCGCCGCTGAAGGTGCCATCGATTCGAACCGTGTCTTTGAAGGAGAGCTTGCCTTCGAACTCACTCCCCTGATCGATGAACGCAGTCAGATTGCCAATGCCGCTGGCGCTGCTCTGACCGCTTGCGCCGCTATTCGTGTTCGCGTTCGACATCGCAGTCGTTCCCGTTCCGCCCTTACCCCGACCGAATCCACTGATCGCCATACGTTCGACTCCTCCCTGCTAACTGGACATCCCCCCTATCGACTGCAGCAACCGGCATCTTGAGTGCAACCGAGCGGAAATTCCTCGACCACACGGGGTTCGGCCAATGCCGGTCGCGGTGAAATCATCCAGGTCCCTCTGGCCTGCTAGACTCGGACGCCATGAAGCAGCATGCCCACGGGGAAAAGGATCCGGCCGCGATTCTGCGTCGATCGATCGAGAACGATCGGGTGCATTCGGCCTATCTGCTGACGGGAAGCGGGGAGACGCCCTCCCAGGCCGCCCTGGCCTTCGCACGTGCGCTGGTGTGTGGCGGAGCAACCGGTGTGCCCTGCGAAAGTTGCAACGGCTGCCAGCGATCGCTGCCGGGCGAGGAGACGATCGCGATCGATGGCAAGGGCAAGCGGGGCCCGACCTATCGACATATCGGCGACCACCCGGATCTGCTCTGGCTCGAGCGCGGCGGCGACGACACCCGAATCACGATCCGTCAGATCCGGGACGTCCAGGCGGCGCTGCGACTGGGGGCGAACGAGGGTGGCCGACGCTGTGCCGTCATCGCGGAGGCCGAGTGGATGAATCCACAGGCGCAGAACGCCCTACTGCGACTTCTCGAGGAGCCTCCGCCGCGGGCGACCCTCGTGTTGGCCGCGTCTCGGGCCTCGGCCATCATCGCCACGATTCGATCCCGCAGTATCCGAGTGCGATTTCCGGTCGATCTGGATCTGGGCATTCGCGAAGCCAGCGCCCCGGAATCCGTCGCCCAGATCGTCACGACTCTCGATGGCCTCTCGGCTTCTTCGGTCGGCGAGGTCCTCGACCTGGCCGAAGCCTATCGCGGCGCCCGCGCAGTCGCGGCGCAAAGCGTCACCGAGCTGATCGACGTCGCCGCAGCCTGGTTGAACGAAAGCGTAAAGAATCGGCTCTGCAACGGTGCGAATCCGGCCACGCGAGAGCTCGACGCCTATCGGAGCCTTCAGCAGCTACGGCGCGAGCTGATCCAGAGAAACGCGAACCCGCAGATGATCGCTGAGCGGCTCCTGCTCGGCCTGCGTGAAGTGGTGGCCGGATAGATGTGGCTCGATAGCCATTGCCACATGGCCGCCGATCGCTTCGACGAGGATCGAGCTGCGGTCCTGGATCGAGCCTTCGCGGGGGGCATCGACGCGTTGATTACGATCGGCTCGGGCTACGGCATCCGTGGCAACGCCGAGGCCATCCGCATCGCCGAGAGCGACCCGCGGATCTTCGCCGCGGTCGGAGTGCATCCCCATGAGGCCTCGGCGCTCGACGACGCGGCACGCGCCTCGATCCGACAATGGCTGGACCACGAACGCGTCATCGCGGTCGGCGAATGCGGCCTCGACTATCACTACATGAACTCGCCCCGCGAGACCCAGCGCGCGGTCTTCGCCGAACAGATCACTCTGGCTCGAGAGCTCGCCCTGCCCGTGTCGATCCACATCCGCAGCGACGAATCCGATGCCTACGACGAGCTGCTCGAGATCTGGGTCGCCGAGGGGGGCCACAGACTCGAGGGCGTGCTGCATTGCTACACGGGCACACTCGACTTCGCCCGGCGTGCCATGGACGAGGGACTGCTCGTCTCCTTCTCGGGCATCGTGACCTTCAAGGGCAGTCACGAGCTGCGTGAAGTCGCTCGTCAGATCCCCCTCGACCGGCTGATGGTGGAGACCGACGCGCCCTTCCTCGCTCCCCAGGGCCATCGCGGGCGACGCAATGAGCCTCTCTGGGTCTCGATCGTCGGCGAGACGCTGGCGGCCCTGCATGGCTGCACCGCCGAGCAGCTCGCCGCGCGCACGACGCAAAACGCCCGCACTCTGTTTCGCCTACCCGGCTGAAGATCATTTCGAAATCCCCAGCGCCGCGGGGCGACGCGGACCGAGAGCGACCACCCGATGCCCCTACGCACAGCTGACCCGGAATTGCAGAAGATCCTCGAACTCGCCCGCGAGCTGGTGAGGCAGGCGGGCGGGATCCAGCGAGATCGCTTCGAGACCACACTCGCGATCGATACGAAGAGCGCGTCGATCGACCTGGTGACCGAAGTCGACAAAGCCTGTGAGGCGCTGATCGTCGAGGGGATCGCGAGCGCGCGCCCCGGCGACGCGATCCTCGCCGAAGAGGGACACGGCGACGATCGCGACGATGCCACGCTGCGTTGGATCATCGACCCTCTCGACGGCACCACCAACTTCGCCCACGGGTTTCCACGCTTCTGCGTCTCGGTCGGGGTCGAACGCGCGGGCCAGCGCGCCGTCGGGGTCGTCTACGACCCGCTGCTGGACGAGTGTTTCGAGGCCGTCGTCGGTGCAGGCGCGTGGCTCGGTGATCGCCGGCTCCGGGTTTCACCGGAAACGGAATTCGGCCGCGCTCTCGTCGCGACGGGTTTCGCCTACGACGTCCATCGCAGTGACGACGACAACCTCGCTCGCTTCGCCCGGGTCGTGAAGACGGCGCGGGGAATTCGTCGCGACGGATCGGCTGCCCTCGATCTCTGCTATGTCGCGGCTGGACGACTCGATGCCTACTGGGAGCTGAAGCTGCATCCCTGGGATGTCGCGGCGGGCCTCTTGATCCTGCAGGAGGCTGGAGGGCAGTCGAGTGATCTCCGCGGCGGTCCCGTGCCGCGATCGGGACGCGAAATCGTCGCGACCAATGGCGCGCTTCACGACGCACTGCTGGAGCGGATCGCGCCCCGGAAGTCGAGCTCTTCGTAGTCTGCGCGATGCGCTGCGTCCGGATCCACCGACTCGGGCCGCGACCTGCTCCCAGGTACAAACGAACCAGCGAACGAAGAGCCAATCGCTAGGGAATCTCGAGGCCGCTCGGCAGCTCGTCGCCGAACGGGTCTGCCTCCGGGTCGGCTTCGGGAGCCGTGGCCGCTCGCGCCGCCGCCACGGCTTTGGCCTCGAAGCGCGAGCCAAAGGCCTGCCAGGAGATCGGAAGATCCCGCGCGACGCCGCTGTCGAGCAGGTAGATCTTCGGGTCCCCGACGCGCTGGGCGTAGAGACCCCGTTGCTCGTGGAGGCGCCCGATCGCGACCTCCGCCAGAGGCCCGACGTCCACTTCGGCCTCCGCCTTCTGCTCCGCTCCCTCGTCCGCTTCGATTCGAATCGAGACGCGAGGCGGCGCCAGCCCGATGCTCGCTCTCTCGGCCGCTCCCATCGCGTCCGCCACGATTGTCGTCGCGCGCAATCGCGCCATCTCCCGCACGAGATCCGCGGCGCGTTCGGAGTCGATCGAAGGATCCTGTCCGATCCAGCCGGCGCCCTCGAGACGCGCCTCGACGACACGCTGCTCGCCGACCTCCGCCTCGAAGCGCAGGACCAGTCGTCGTGCGGCCGACACCTCGAACTCCGAGAGTGTCCGGAACCGGTAGGCGGGAACCGCGCGCTCAAAATCGTCGAGCCGCTCGGGCGCGATCGTGAAGATCTGCCCCGTCGGTCCGCGCACGAGTCGTTGGCCGTCCAGCAGCCCGCCGATCGTCACACGCTGCATTTCGCCCGAAGCGGTCAGTCGGAACTCCAGAGCGACCTCTTCCATCGCCGCCGACCTCGCCGCGCTCTGCTCGTCCGCAAAGCCCGCAGCCCGCAAATAGGAGAGATCGGTCAGCAGGTCACGCACCGTCATCGCATCCGCCAGCTCCTCGACCGGCGAGCGCATCGTCCACGCTCCCCCCTGCTTCTCGAACACGATTTCGCTGCCCGGCCAGACGAGCGAGAGGGCCGTCACGTCGGCCGGCTCGAAGGAGAGAATGCTGCGGTCCCGGAGATCGGCGAGCTCACGCTTGAGCGCATTCAGCTTGAAAGTCGCCACGTAGGAGACGATCTCGCTGCCGAGAGGGGCGACATAGAGATTTCCGCCCAGCGGAGTCGAGCGGCCGATCCTGAGTCCCTTCGGCTCGCCGTTCACTTCGAAGCGTACGATTTGCGCGTCATCAGCCAGCCCGTACTCGGCTAGACCCGTCGGCGTCTCGACCCGTCCCGCCCGCGAAAGATTGGCCAACGCCCCCGCGATCCCATCCAGCGCAATCCCGTCCGCCGGCGCTCGCCAGGGATCCAGCAGCTCCCATGAACCCGAACCCTCGCTGCGGCCAAAATGCGCCTCGATCCCGTCCTGGGTCCGCAGCGTGATCGCCTCGATATCGATCGCGTCGAGCCCCGCAAAAATGCGTTTCTCGGCCTGCTCGGCAGACTTGCGCGTCGCTTCGCCGCCGATCTCGTAGAAATAGACGAAGCCGCCCAGCAGCGCGGCCACGACTGCCAGCATGCCTGTCGTGCGCGGATTCATCGAACTAAGCTGCCCTTCTGCGGAGCCACCAGCTCACGACGCCAAACACGGCGATCGCCTCCGGCAAGACGAAGAGCGACAGGTACTGGATCCGGCGAAACTCTTCCTGGCTCATCGCAAAGCTCGAAGCCCGGGAGACATTCGGTCGCACCGTGATCTGTTCGACATCGCCCGCGAGCCAATTGATCGAGTTCACGAACAAGTCGCGGTTGCGCAATCCGTCGAGATGCTCGTTGGTCGCGAAATCCGAATCGCCAAACACCACGAGGCGCCCCGCGATGCGGCTCTCGCCCTCGACCTCCGGCTCGACCCGAAAAAAAGCCCTCGGCGATCCCGCGACCGCAACGGGGACGGGCCCACGCAGATCCTCGGGCCCGTACTCGACCAGACCGCTGGATCGCGAAGCCTCGAGATCCCGCTCCGCCCAGGACTCACGTCCGGTCTTCGCGAGGATCGTGTAGTCGTCGGCCGCGGCCGGATCGAGTTCGATGCTGCGCGCCATTGGAAAGAACGAGGGTTCACGCAGCAACGAAGTGATGGGATGAGTTGCGTCGTATTCGCGTGCGATCGGCATGGTCGCCTGCCCAAAGACGGCCAGGGCCCGATCGAAGATCACGTCATCACCCAGCCGAACACCCCAGCTGCTCAGGAGATCGTAGAGATTCGTCTGAGCCCGGGGATCGATGGCCACGAACATGGCCCCGCCGGCCTCGACGTAGCGCCGAAGGGCGGCCAGCTCGGCCGGCAGAAGGGGTCGCCTCGGACCGGCCACGATCACGACCGAGGCATCTTCCGGGACATCGGCCCAGGCCGCGAGCAGCAATTCTTCGACCTCGTAGGTTTCGTTGACCAGCGCCGCAGCGGCCTGGCCGAAGCTGTCGGGTCCAGCGGCAAAGGCCGACTCCGCACCCGGCTCCGCTTCGATCATCCGTTCGTTGTGTCCCGAGACGAAGTAGACCTTCTTGCCGGTGCTGCGCACCAGTTTGAGCAGGGTGTTCGTAATCCCCGGCTCCGAGAACTCGCTCAGCTTGGTCGCCTCGCCAGTCTCGAGCTCGAAGCGCACGATGCCCCGCGCCAACTCGTCCGTCGAAAGGCCGAGCTCGTCGACCAGGCCCGGCGCCGAGTTCGGGTCGAGGAAGCGCAGCTCGATCCGATCACTCGCGAAGGCGTAGCGATCGAGCAGGTCGCGAATCGGCGGCGCCTCGGACTCACTGAAGAAAGCGGTGATGGAGACGCTCTCATCGAGGCCCTCGACCAGATCGATCGATTGTTGCGACAGCGTGTGCACGCCCGCCTCGCTGACGTCGAAGCGATGCGTGTAGCGCACCGAAAGGAAGCCGAGCAATCCCAGGATCAGCAGACCGAGCAAGGCGCCCAGGATCGCGCTCGATCCGTATTTGCCGGCGCGCCGCACCTCGCCGGTGCGCATCCGCTCCGCGAGGTCATCGAACCTCATGAACACGGCGACCGCCAGCAGAACCAGGCCCACCACCAGGTTCCCGAAGATCCAGAGCGGATCCATGAAGGGCTGAATCAGCGCCATCACCGCCTGCAGCAGACCGAAACCGATGGCGACCGCACCCAGGGCGCCGAGCAACCCAGCCATCCCGAGCATCTATCGCCACCTCGCTGATTCGATCACGGTCTTCGAGAGCAGCAGAAAAGCCGCGCTCGTGAGCGCGAAGTACGCCAGATCCGAGGTGTCGATGAGCCCCTGCAACATCCGGTCGATGTGGCTGCCCGTCGACAGCCAGCGCACCCCCTGGGCGATGCCCGAGTCGCTGCCGACTCCGCTTCCGGAGAGGCTGATGTCGACGATGAAGGGCAGCATCATCCCGATGATGAGCAGCAGAACCATCGTCAGGACGAAGGCGATCAGCTGGTTCCGGGTGACCGACGAAGCGAAGATGCCGATTGCGACGTAGGAAATGCTGACCAGCAGCAGCGCGAGCAGACCCGCGAGAGTCTTGCCGACCTCGGGCTCGCCGTAGTAGAAGAGCAGCGCCGGAAAGAACGCCACGATCGCCGTCAGCAGCAGCGCGAAGCCGCTGCCCGCCAGGAATTTCCCCAACACGATCTCCCAGATCGAGAGCGGACTCGTCAGCAGCAGCTCATCGGTCCCATTCGCCTTCTCGTTCGCCACCAGTCCCATCGTAATGGCCGGCAGCACGAAGAGCAGGATCACCCACATCGAACCGATGAAGAGCTCGATCAGGTGATCGTTGAGGTTCATCTCCTGGATCGCCTGGAAGGCCTGAAATTTCTGAGCCCGCGCCAGTCTTTCGCTGAAGCCCAGCAGGCTCGCCAGGAAGAAGGTCCCGGCGATCACACTCCAGAGCGTCAAGACGACATAGGCCACCGGCGAGAGAAAGAGCGATTTCAGCTCTCGCGACGCGATTGTCCCGACATGTCTCATGCCGCCCCCTCTTCGAGATCGCTCGTCAGATCGCGGGTGATGACGCGTGCGAACACCTCTTCGAGCGACGTCCCCCCCGCGGTCAACTGGGCGAGCGCCTCGTCCAACGCCTTGCGACCGCGATCGATCACGATCACGCGCTGACAGATCGCCTCGACCTCGGCCAGGATGTGGGTCGAGAGAATCACCGTCTGCCCTCCAGAGGCCGCCAGGTCCCGGATGAGGGCCCGAATCTCGCGAATCTGGATCGGATCGAGGCCGACGGTCGGCTCGTCCAGAATCAGCACGGGCGGAGTGTGCACGATCGCCTGAGCCAGCCCGACGCGCTGCCGAAAGCCCTTCGAGAGCTGTCGTATCTCGCGCCGACGGACCTCCTGCAGGCCGCACAGCTCGAGTGCCCGCTCGACCGCCACAGGGCGTTGGGCGCGCGGCACATCCTTCAGGCGAGCCACGAAATTGACAAAACTCTGCGGGGTCATCTCGGGGTAGAGCGGCGGCGTCTCGGGCAGATATCCCAGGGCTCGGCGTGCCGCGAGCGGCTCGCTGAAGATGTCATGACCGGCGATCCGCACGGCTCCGTCGCTGGCGGGCAGAAAGCCCGTCAACATGCGCATCGTCGTCGTCTTGCCGGCGCCGTTGGGTCCCAGGAATCCCACGACCTCCCCCGCTCGAATCGAGAAGGACAGGTCGCGCACGGCCTCGAGGTCGCCGTAGCGCTTTGCGAGCCCTTCGACCTCGATGACCGCAGCCCCCTCCGTCTCGCTAGCGCCCTGCGTCAATGCATCCGCCTCCCCAATCATGCTCTGTCTCCAGCGGTCCGACCCGCGCTAGTCCTCGGCGTCCGGGGGCGTCCGCGGGTGTGGGGCGCAGATCGACGCATCCCGTTCGGAAACAGCTCCCCGACAGCGCGGGCAATTTCAGCATGATCGGCGTCCTGTCGTGATCGTTGTCGCGAGACTTGCGGCATTCGAGTCTTCAGCTTCCAGCGACCACGCGACGTCGCAATTCCAGGATCCGGGAAGCGTCGGTTGGACCCTGAACGAGACCACACGCTTTGGTTGGCCGCGATGCCCCCCGGTCCACCGATCGCGGCGCGCCGAATTCTACGAACCGAATCCCTGGGGCGCCATCCTGAAATGCAATTCAATTTCGGCGACCCGACCGATCTCCGGGCCTGCGTCCCGAAACCCCACCCGCACGCGCGATGACGAAGCCAGGGCCACGGGATAACCTGTGGCTCCGCCGTGGCTGAGTTCGCCCCAAACCAGCGAGAGGACTTCATCTGCGCATCGCGATCGTGATCGAGCGTTTCGCTCCAGGCGTTGGCGGGGTCGAGAACGCAGCGTGGCAGGTTGCGCACGAGCTCGCCCGCGTCGGCGAAAATGTGACAGTGATCGCCAGAGAAACCGCAGGCGAGAGCCGGGTTCCCACCCAGCGGGTATTCGTCCCGACTTTCTGGCAGCCCCTGCGCGTGCTCGGCTTCGATCGATCCGCGACGAGGGCGGCGTATGGAGATCTTGCGCTGCCCTTCGACGTGGTCCACAGCTTCAGTCGCACCCGGCATCAAGATCTCTACCGCGCCGGAGGCGGGAGCCACGCCGACTATCTGCGTCGCAGTCACGGAGCCTTCGGCCGCGCGACACGCCAACTCTCGCCCCGTCATCGCGTTGTGCTCGGCATCGAGCGACGCGTCTTCGCCGATCCCCAGCAGCGGATTCAATGCAGCTCGCGTCTGGTCGCGGACGCCCTGATTTCGACTCACGGTGTGGCCCAGGATCGAATCCTGTTGCTACCCAATGGCGTCGACGCCGCGCGTTTCAGTGCGCCACGCAATCGCGAGGCAGGCGAGAAGCTTCGCGCCCGCGAAGACTCGCCACCTCTCGGCGCGCCGCTATGGCTCTTCCCGGGGTCGGGCTGGCGGCGAAAGGGACTGGATCGGGTGCTGGCTGCCCTGGCTCATGAGAAGGCCCGGCAGCATCGTGTCTGGATCGTCGGTCGTGACAATCCCCAGCCCTGGAAGCGCCGGGCAGAGCAGCTAGGCGTAGCGGATCGAGTGCGTTTCCTGGGTCAGCGGAACGATCTCGAAGTCCTCTACCACGCCGTCGACGCCATGCTGCTCCCGACGCGCTACGACGCCTTCGCCAACGTCACCCTCGAGGCGGCCGCAGCGGGACTGCCAATCGTGACCAGCCCGGCCAACGGGGCGGCTGAATGGCTCGGCGACGACATCCGCGTCGTCCAGCGAGCCGACGAGCGCGATGCCCTCGCCGCGGCGCTGTCGGAATTCGAATCACCGGAGCGAAGGCACTCTGTGGGGAAGAATCTGGCGCGTCGCGTCCTCGATCTCGGCTGGGATCGACACATCGAGACCCTGCGCGAGGAGTACCGGCGCATCGCGGCCCGTCGCGAGCACGGGGCGAGCGGATGAGCCGCCGCCAGATCGCATGGCAGGAGGGCGAGGAGCGCGTCCAGCGCCGGGTCGAGCAATGGTTCGCCGACGGCGCCTCGGCGACGTCCCAGCTCCTGGCCGAGAGCGAGCGGCGCATCCTGTATCGGCTCGACATGCGGGCCGAGCCCGCGATCGACCCACACGGGCACTCCACGACGCAGTCCGTCGTCGTCAAGATCCATCGCACCCACAGCGGGCGACATCGACGACGGGAGTCCTTCAAGCAATGCATCGGCTTCTCGCCCGCCTCACGCGAATGGCGGGCACTCGAGGCGCTGCATGCGAAAAGCGTCCCGGTCCCGCAGCCCCTCGCATGGGGCCAGCTTCAAAGCGGCGATCCATTGCTCGTAACGGAGTATTGCCAGGGCACCAGTCTTCTCGACGCGCTGTCGATCGCAGGCCCCGAGCAGCAAATCACATGGATCGAGCGGCTGGCGTGTTCCGTCGAGGCCCTGCACGGGGCGGGCTACCGACACGGTGATCTCCACCTGGGCAATCTCCACACCCGAGGAAGCCGCGTCGTGATCTTCGATCTGCAGCGCGCGCGCCGCGCCCGGAGCGACGGCGAGCGGCTTCGCGATCTCGCCCATCTCGATTTCTCGATCGCACGACGGGGCTTCGACCTCGAGCTGCGCCATCGGCTGCGGGCTGCTCTCGGACATCCCCGCGACTTCGACGCGGCCAGTCGGCGCTTCATCCACGACTTTGTGCGGGGGCGCTCACGTCGCGAATTCCGCCTGGGACACGCCTGGGAGAGCTGGCGACCAGGCCGTCTGAGCGGCCTGCGTGAGAGCGCAGCCTCGCTGCCCGCCCTCGCAGAGGCCCTGGGCGCCGCGCTCATGGCGCCCCGATCGGGCGACCGGCGCGGCGGGCGAAGCCAGATCAGCGTGCACGGCAAAGGCTCCCAGGCCCTGGTCGTGAAACGAACGACCACCCCAACCCTCGGCCGCGCCGGACTCGACCTGCTGCGAGGCTCCCCGGCGCTGCGAGGCTTCCGAATCGGTCAGCGACTCGCCCTGCTCGGCTCTCTCGGTGCCCGACCGCTCGCCGCCCTCGACCAGCGAAGCCGAGGCCTGCCCGAGAAGAGCTGGTTGATCATGCAGAGCGTCGGACTCTGCGATCTCGACGCCTATCGACCCCGCTGCGAGCGGGAGGCGCGCCGATGTGCAATCGGCCTGGCGCGCTGGGTCGCCGAGTGGCAGGCCTGGGGCATCGAGCATCGCGACCTCAAGGCCGGCAACATTCGAGTCGACGACCGCGAGGGCAGGTTCCGCTTCTGGCTGATCGATCTCGAGGACCTTCGATTTCGCAGCCGCGTCGACGACGCGGCCCGCCGCCGGGCCCTCGTACAGCTGAACGCGTCGCTGGCGGACGAAGCCTTCTCACTGCGATCGAGACTCCTGGGACTCGACGCCTACCTCGAGCGACTGCCCTTCGAGGGGACCCGGCGAAACGCCCTCGCCCGCGCCATCGCACAAGGCAGTATCGCCAGGAATCATCATTGGCGCGGCGACGATTGCAAGGACACAGATGAGTCAGCCCCCTGAATCGACCGCCAGCAGCCCCTGAAACGAGGACTCTGCGTCGACCGGCTCGGATCGACGAGCGCGCCACGTGCTGCCGAGCGAACCCCGCTAGCGAAATGCGGGCGATGATGGACTCGAATCGGGCTCCGCCATGACGATCTCGACGCCGAATTCGTTGCACAGGAGGCTGATGCTCGTCCGACCCTCGGGATCCAGGAGGCGATAGCGCTGGCCAGCGGCGCCTTCGGGCGTGGCGTCACCGACATTCACCTTGACGTTCATGCGCTTGACCAACATCTGCAGCCGCGCCCGGTCGGGGCATACGCCCTCCATCATCATATGCTCGAGAATCGCCATGCGCAGCGAGTGCACTCGGGAAAGCGCGGACGCGCGCATCGCATTGGCGAGCGCGCCACGCGCGACGATCAGGCTGTCCAGTGCGCGCTGCGCTTCCGAAACGCGTTGCACATCCGAAGGGTTCTCGGCCTGAATCTGCCGGTACAGGTTCTCGGCGCGTGCAAGAGCCGCCTCTCTCGCGCCCTGTTGCCCGGGCAGACTCAGCCGGCCTAGCGTATTGAGCGATTGCTGCGCCTCGAAGACCGGCAACCCGTAGCGAAGCTCGTCTTCCGCCAATTGGCGCAGCGAATCCGACCGGGCCGAGGCGGACGAGACGATCGCCTCGAAGAGCGCTCGCGCTTCGGAATAGCGGCCGGCACGTTTGGCCGCCTGGGCAGCGTCGTAGGCCTGCCTTCTCGCGGGGTCATCGCTGCGACCGCTCGGACGCGCGACGTCACCGAGGGACGCATCGCGAAGCAGATCCAGTTTGGCGACCAGCCGATCGGCGGCCCTGGTCCCCACGTGCTCGAAGGCAGCGTAGATGCCCGCGTGATCGAGATTGCGGACGGAGATCGACGCCGTCGACAGCAGCGTGGGCGATCCCGGAACATCCAGTGTGATCGTAAGTTTTGCGGTCTCGGCGGGACCGATCAGCGACACCTCGAGTGCGAGGGATCCCAGATCCGACCTGCCCGATCCGTGTGCGACGTGCAGCAGGCCCGCGTCAGTCAATCTGGACAGCGCTGCGTCCCCCGCCGCCCGCCGCATATCCTCCACCGGGAGGGGCACCCAGTCGCCATGGCGGATCGAAATCGACTGGCTGACGGGGATTGGCTCGCGCGCCTCGAAGGCCATTCCCAGCGCGGAGTCGAGCAGTACGAGGCTGGCGAGAAGCGCAGCGCGAAGCGTCGAGTTTCCCATGCGGGTCTCTTCGGATGAAAGCGGCCGGGACTTGGGGCTTCTGGGGACTGCTGCGCGATCCGTGGAGCCGATCTCAGGCGGCTCGAACCTCGAGCGAACGCGTCCAGACCAGGAAGATCACGCTGATGATGCCGATCGCCGTGACCTGCCAGAAGTAGATGTGGAAGAAGCTGAAATACTCGGGCGCCTTGGCCCCGAGCACCAGCAGACCGACGATTCGGATCAGGTTGAAGACGTAGATCCCGAGACCGCCCAACACGATACCGCGGAGTCTCTCCTTCCAGCGGGCGGGGAAGGCCAACATGAACGCGGTCAGGAGGGCGAATTCCACCATGCCGGTGCACTCCCCGATGATCCGAACCGAGAAGCCCTGGAAGGTCAGCGTGTCTCCACGCCGGAAGCTTCCGCTCCCGTAGACGCCTAGCAAAGCATCGATCACCCAAGCGGTGGCAAGCGAGAGCTGTCGCTGGACAGGCGCCACGAATTCGATTCCCAGCTGGAAGAGAGCTGCGACCGCGATGAGCAGCAGCAGCAGAGTCAGCGGGAAGCGTTGCTCGGGCCGCAGGCGCCACCAGCCGGTCGGTTTGGATGCTTTGCCCATATCGCAGTCAGATTAACACGTCCGCGAGGTTTCTTTTCCGCTCTTCGTCCGCGAAAGCACGACAGCGCTGAGCCGGAGGGCCCTACGGGGATGTCAGCTGGCCACGGTCAGCCACTGATAGTAGCTGGAGGAGCCGGGGACTCGACCGCTCGCACCCGGCTTGCACTCGAGCGCGGGCCCGCTCGGCGAACTGCCGCAGATCTCCTTGAACGCCTCGATCTTGTTCTTTGGATCCTCGGGATTCAGACCGTGGAAGATGATCTCCACACTGGCCCTGGTCTCGAGGACATTGAGCACGAGGGTCGCCAGGGTGAACAGCTTGCCGACCCCCTCTCCGGCCTCGACCGCGAACCGGGGCGTTTCACATTCCTCGAGCCGAAAGCCGTATTCGAGTCGCATGCACCTCTCCTGCCACGCCTGGCTCGTCTGGCTCGTCTGGCACGCCTCAGCATGCAGCGCGTGCCCGAGTGGCGTAGTGAATTCGGGCCGTAGGGTCGCGCCAAGCAGATGGCCTGTCAAGCGTCTGTGGAGATGGAGATGGAGGGCCGCGACCTAAGCCTGCGAATCGTCGCCCAGGAGCTTGGCGATTCGACTCTGGATCTGATCGAGCGGGAGGATCCCCTGCTCGACGAGCAGCTGGGTGATGGCATTCAAGACGCTGCGAGTCTTTGCCGATTCGGCCGAGAGCCGTTCGAGCTCCTGAACCAGGTCGTCGGGCAATTGCGGGGAGTCCTGCTCAAAGCAGAGTTCATTGTCGCGAGAAGCCGGCTGTTCGTCTCCGCCGACGACCGCCTGCGTCAAGGAGATCTCCGCAATCCGTGAACCGTCGCCCTGGGGCTCGGGTTCCGACTTCGATTCCGCTTCCGAGTAACTCAGGCTTCGCTCGCCGATCGATTCCTCATCGCCCGCCTGGTCCGCGCCATCCGAATTCTCTTCCTTGTGCACATAGTATCGATCGATTGCCGCCGCGAGATCGGTCGGCGCCACCATCACGGGCTGGATCTCGAGGCCGGTTCGAAAACTCAGATCGTCCAGCACCTCGACGTTCGACGGATCTTCCATACCCAGAAAGATCCTTCCGATATTTCCATCGCGCTTTACGAAGAGCGGAATAACGCTGTGCTCGATCGCGACGCGGGCCGGTACCAGGGCAATGGCTTCCGACGGGATGCGCATGCCTCCCACGACGGCGACCGGCAAGCTGAATTGCAGCGCAAGCGCACGAATCAGCTCGTCCTCTTCGATCATGCCCAGCTTGACCAGGGTCCGGCCGAGCCGATGCCCCCACTGGCGCTGCTCGGCAAGCGCTGACTCCAGTTGGATTTCGTCGATGATTCCGACCTGGAGCAGAATCTCGCCGATTTTCAATCCTTTGCCCATCGGACCCCTCTCAGTCGGGTATCGACCCAGATCAGCCGTTACCTGAGACCGGAGTGGCTCCCGTTCCGGGGCTGGGCCATCAGCCGATGGCGTTGGGTGGCGAAATCGAGATCCGACATTCAAACGACCGTGGGGTTTCAGACTTGATCTTCAGCCAGGAAGCAGCGGCTCGCGCCCGAGGCCTGCGCAAGAAGGTCGGGGGCTTCTTCGCGACAACGATTCATTACCTCTGGGCAGCGGGTATGGAAACGACAGCCGCTCGGTGGGTTGCTGGGCGAGGGCACATCGCCCAGGACCGGCGGCGGCGCTCCGCGCCGCATCGGATCGATCGAAGGAATCGCCGCCAGCAGCCCCTTCGTATACGGATGCGAAGGGGATTCAAAGATTCGCTCCGTCGGCCCCAACTCGACGATCTGGCCGAGATACATGACGGCGACCTCACGGGCGAGATAGCGAACCACCGAGAGATCATGAGTGATGAAGAGATAGGACACACCCAGCTCCTGCTGCAGCTCGCGAAGGAGATTCAGGATCTGTGCCTGAATCGAGACGTCGAGGGCAGAGACCGATTCGTCACACACGATCAGCCGAGGCTCGACGGCGAGAGCGCGAGCGATGCAGATCCGCTGGCGCTGACCACCCGAGAATTCGTGCGGGTAGCGATCGATCATCGAGGCATCGAGCTGGACCCGCTCGACGATGGCCTCGACTCGCTTGCGTCGTGTCGCCTCCGTCTCCGCCAGGCCAAAAGAGCGAAGGCCCTCGGCGATCTGGTCGTAGACGCGCATGCGCGGATCGAGTGACGCCATCGGGTCCTGGAAGATGATCTGGATGTGCTGACGTGCAGCGCGCAGCTCGGCACGATCGAGTCGGAGCAGATCGCGCCCCTCGAAGAAGACCTCGCCCGCCTGGGGCTTCTCGAGCCGAAGGATCGAATGACCCACAGTGGTCTTGCCGCAGCCGGACTCTCCGACCAGCGCCATCGTCTCTCCCGGAGCGATGTCGAAGGAGACGTCGGTTGCGGCCTGAACCCAACCCGTAATCCGACGCATCAGACCCTCGCGGATCGGGTACCAGGTCCGAAGCCCGCGAACGCGAAGCAGCGGCTCGCTACGCCCACTCATCGACCGCACTCCCCGGCCAGCCGACGTTCGACTTCATGGCAACAGACCTGACGACCCGACGCGGGTCGCGTCGGGGGGGGAAAGACTTCGCTGCAGGGCTCGAAGCGCGCGGAACAACGCGTCGAGAAGCGGCAGCCCGCCGGCCATTGATCGGGGGAAGGCACGACTCCGGGAATCTCGGGCAGCGGCTCGCCCGGTCGCGAACGGGCCGGCATCGAGCGAAGCAGCCCCTGGGTATAGGGGTGCAGCGGATCGGAGAGCAGCGCCTCGCGCGGTGCAGACTCGACCAGACGCCCTGCGTACATCACGGCAACGCGATCCGCGAGCTCGTTCACGATCCCCAGATTGTGAGTGATCAGCAGGATCGCCGTGCCGCGACTTCGTTGCAGCTCTCGCAGCAGGGCCAGGATCTGCGCCTGCACCGTGACGTCTAGAGCGGTCGTCGGTTCATCGGCGATCAGGATCTCCGGCCGTGTCGAGAGCGCCATCGCGATCATGACCCGCTGCTTCAATCCGCCAGAGAGCTCGTGGGGACAGGCCGCCAGGCGCGCTTCCGGATCGGGGATGCCGACTTCGCCGAATAGCGCGCGCACGCGATCTCTCGCCTCTGCCTTCGTCATGCTTTCGTGGAGCCGAATCGCTTCGATCACCTGGATTCCCACCGGCACGACCGGATTCAGGCAGGTCATCGGTTCCTGGAAGATCATCGAGATGCGACCACCACGCACACGTCGCATCTTTGTCACGGGCAGCCCGAGAAGATCGACGCCTTCCAACAGGACCTCGCCACCCACGACCCGACCGGGCTTGGGGACGAGGCGAAGCGCCGACAGCGCCGTCATCGACTTGCCCGAGCCCGACTCCCCGACCAGGGCGAGGACTTCGCCACGAGCCAGCTCGAAGGACACGCCATCGACGACCGGCAGGGGATGTCCGCCGCCCGGAAAACAGGTTCGCAGCTCGCGAACTTCGAGAAGAGCGCTCATTGCGTCTCCCGAAGCGTTCGCGGATCGAGGACATCGCGGACGGCATCGCCTACGGCGTTGACGGCCAGAATCAGTCCGAAGAGCGCCGAGCCCGCGGCTCCGATATTCCACCAGATGATCGGATCCCGGGAGAGCTCGTCGCGTGCCCCGTCGATCATCTGCCCCCAGCTGCCGTCGACGCCAATGCCGAGCCAGGCCAACACGGCCTCGGACAACACGAGACCCGAGAACATCAGCACGAAGGTGATGACGATGAGATGGGCGAGATTCGGCAGGATGTGTCGCAGGACGATGGCCGCTTCCGAGATCCCGAGCGCCCGGGCCGCAGCCACGTAGTCGAGCTCCCGAAGCTTGAGCGTCTCGGCTCGGGCCAGTCGACAAAACCCCACCCAACTCGTGACCGCGAGTGCGATGCAGACCGAGAGCGTCCCTCGACCCATCACCATGATCAACGCGATCAGCAGCAGCAAGCCCGGCATCGAGGCCAGGGTCGAGATCAGGAAGAACACGAAATCGTCGAAGCGCCCACCGTAATAGCCGGCCCCGACGCCGAAGAGCAGCGCCAGGGGAATCGCGATCAGGCTGGTCAGCCCACCGATCAGCAGCGCGACCCGGGCTCCCTTGAGTGAGAGGTAGAGCACGTCGCGGCCCAGGATATCCGTCCCGAGCACGTGAGTCTGCGGCCGACGCAGTGGACGCCCGCCGTAGAACTCGACCTCCGCGAAGGGCGCCGAATAGCTGGCCTCGCGCGAGTCGAGGAAGGCGCGATCGAGGAGCGAGAGCGGCGCATTCGGCAGGGCGTCGACGGTGCCCTCGGGCAGACCGCCCTTCCAGGCGATCGAATCGACGAGTCCGATCGAGAGATACAGGCCGACCACCACGATCGCGAGGCGACGGCGACGCCACAGCTCGACGGCGGCTTCGCGCCACAATCGTTGCCGCCGAACCCAGCGCACCAGCGACCAGAGACCGGCCAGCAGCAGGGCGACGACGGCATTCGACCAGATGTGGGGCTCGATGTCCATCATTCGAATCGCACCCTGGGGTCGACGAGCCCATAGGAGATATCGGTCGCGATCTGACCGAAGATGAAGAGCAGGGATCCGACGAACACCATGGTTCGAAGCGTGGAAAAGTCGTTGGCCGCAATCGCGTCGAAGGTCATCGAGCCGAGCCCGGGAATCCCGAAGAAGGCTTCGAGCAGGATCGATCCTGTGAAGAGAAAGGGAATCGCCAGGACCACGCGGGTGAGGATTGGGATCAGCGCGTTGCGAAGTACGTGGCGAGTCATGATGCGCGCTTCGCTGGCACCCTTGGCCCGGGCCGTGCGGACGAAATCGCGAGCGCTCTCCTCGAGAAAGACGGTGCGATAGAAACGAACGTCACCACCGATCCCGCTGACCAGGTCGACGAGGATAGGCAGGGCGATGAAGCGCGGCAGCATGCTAGGATCCATGTCGAAGCCCCAGAGGGGAAACCAACGGAACAGCTTCCC
>PVBE012176569.1_pt1 | contig 38444 bp, 25 predicted proteins | sample 1631181 | NCBI WGS metagenome assembly PVBE01 (sample SAMN08397723, study PRJNA350692) | Marine metagenome, whole genome shotgun sequencing project. | isolation source: water | place: Pacific Ocean | collected 2012-04
AGCTGGCGGCCAGCGACACTATAACTAATGCGATAGTAAGAAGTTTAGACATTGTAAGTCTCCTTTATTTTCAGTTGCTTACAACTGCTTAGATGCGCATCGGCCCGGCAAGTTCCATTCTCACTGAAAGAAAATGCGTTTCAAGTGAGTTTTTTCGCCTGGAAATTTGCCAGCCTGATTTTCGCATCTTAGCATATATATGTCTGAGTGGCAGCAAAAGATTGCATCTGCGGCGGGCCGGTTTTCTCTCCTTTCCCGGCTCGCCGCTCCTTTTTTTTAGCTTTCCGAGATAACACGCAGCCGCTCATAAAGGAGCGGTTCGTCAATGCCGAAAAAGATACTGGCGGACACTGAGGAAATTAAGGCGATGAGCGACACGAACAAACTTCGATTCTACATTGATCAGGCGATCATGATGCGCGACTACGAGGCGCTGGCGGTTTTCGAGGACCGACTGGCCCTGGCGGATAAACCTGATGCGCATTTCCCGGCCGAGCCGCGTGAGGATAAAATTCTGTCGGAGGCCCCGGTCTGGGCGCCCGACGAGTTTACTTCTCGTTAGTCGGCAGATATTTCTTGTGTTCGCTGATGACTTCGGCGTACGCCTTGTCTTTGGCGAGATTTGTCCATTCCCACGGATCTTTCGAGTGATCGTACAGTTCTTCCGACCCGTCCCTGTAGCGTATGTATCGCCAGCGGTCTGATCGAACGGCGTGATTGCCCTTGCCCATCGTCATTATCGCCGGACGCCATTTTTGTTTCGGATCTTTCATCAACGGCGCCAGGCTCTTTCCGTCCAGACCTTCTCTTGCAGGCAGGCCGGCCAGTTCAACCAGAGTCGGGTAGATGTCTATCAGCCCGACAGGTTTTGCGCACCGGCTGGCGGGGGTCGTCACGCCGGGCGCCACGAATATCAGCGGTACGTGGTTGGCTTTTTCCCAGAGAGTGAACTTCACACACGACTCCTTGTCGCCGAGGTGATACCCGTGATCGGCCCAGAGTACGATTATCGTGTTGTCCTTCATTCCGCTTGCGTCGAGCTTGTCCAGCAGGCGTCCGACCATCTGGTCGGCGAAGTCGGCTGAGGCCTGGTAGCTCTGGACCATCTTTTTCAGGCTGCCCGGGTCGGTTTCGACCTTGGCTGAGGTGTTGCGAAAGATGAAGCTTTCCCTGTGGGCCATCTTCCGGCCTATCGGCGGCACGTCGTCCAGATCGTTCTTCTTCATCGGCGGGAGCTTTGTGGCGTCGAAAGCGTACTTTTTGAACGTTTCGGGGGGGGCGTAGAACGGAAGATGCGGTTTGAAGATTCCTGCGGCCAGGAACATAGGCTTGTCGCCTTTTTCCTCCATCGCCTTTTCGCACCATTCTACAGTGTCCAGGTCGATCATCTTCTCGTTGTGTTCGCCCCAGTCGAACCAGACTCTGCTCAGCGGGCCCCTCGTGTATCCGTTATGGTTCTTTCGGCCTTTGAGTCGCGCGGGCAGCATCTTGAAGAACTTCTGGAACGACGGTTTGCCCGGAATGTCGGCCCCGGTGCGTCCGTGATGGAATATCTTGCCCGCGCCGCGCGTGCGGTATCCGTTCTGCATGAAGTGGCGCGACAGCGTCACCGCGTCGGGAACCATTTTTGCCCACGCGTGGTTGTTGTCGTACACGCCGCTGGTGCTCGGCCGGAGCCCAGTCATTATCGCCGCCCGCGAAGGGCAGCACGCAGGCGCCGCACAGTACGCCCGGTTGAAGAACATCCCGCGTTTAGCCAGACGTTCGAGGTTGGGCGTCTTTATAGGATTGTTCGGATCGAACAGCGTGGTCCAGTCGTTCATGTCGTCGATCGCGATGAACAGCACGTTCATTGGCTTGGCGGGCTTTGCGCCCCGTGCGGTCGAACCGGCGCAAAGCAGGCCTGCGGCGCCGAGTGATACGTTCTTGAGAAATACGCGTCGATTCATGCTGCAACTCCCGATAAGTGTCATGTTCCGTTGGTCTTGATTGTATACGAACCACTCGGCGGGGCAAGCCGCAATATCAGTTTGCTACTGCGTGACGCTGCGTTTGAGGAGGCGGTAGTAGTCGGTCTGGATATGTTCAGTTTTGGCTATCTGGGCCTGAGTGGGAGCTTTGGCGCCGTGCTTGTGGGCTATGTCGGACCACCACGCCATCCAGGCTGCAATGTCCATACCGTATCGGGCGTCGGTTCGCGAGGTCAATTCGGCGGTCATCGCCCGCAGTACGCGATCCGGGATGTGGTGTTTGCGGTGCTCCGCTGATGCGCGGGCGAGTTCGCCGGGCAGTTCGGCCATGATTGCCGGAACAATTCTCGGGCCTTGGCATGTCTGGATGATCCCCATCGCCATCCATCGGATATTCCAGTTTGGCGAGGCCATGGCTTTGGGGAAGCAGGCCATCGGGGTGTCGAGGCGGCCTAGTCTGGCCAGAGCTACGCCGAACATGACCGTTTCTTCGGCGATCATCTTGTCGGTCTTCCGGTACAGGGCTTCGATAGCCTTGGCCTGTCGTTTGTCGCCGAGTCGCCCGAGCGTCCTGACGGCTACTATGCGGACTCGCCGATTCGGGTCGGCCAGCAGGGGCGATACTTTGTCGCTCAGCGTTTGGTCGTCGGCGTTCATCATCGCCTGGCAAGCGAATAGTCGCATTGACGCCGACTTGTCGCCCAGCGACTCGATCAGCAGTTTGTGTGCGGGCTTCGAATCCTTAATCCAGCCGGGCAGAGCGCGGATACGATGGTTCTCGACGGGGTCGTTACGCGCAATGTAGCAGCGTACGACGATCCAGTCGTCCCGGGATATTCCCATCTGACGTGCGGACATGTTGGCCAGTTCGCTTCGTACTTTGGCCCGCTGGTCTATCAGTGTCCCTAAACGTGCTGGCTGGAGTACTCCGTCGGTGTACAGAGCGTTTACGACCTTTTGTGTTTCGGTCAGGATGGCCTTTTCCCGCTGTATGGCCCCGTCGTTGGCCAGACGGGCTTTACGCCGCCGAGCGATCCATTCGGCGACGGTGTAGACCTGGGAGGGCAGTTCGCCGGGCTTCGGTTTCTTAATGGAACACACACTGTCGATGCGTCCCTTGATCTTGTCGTATGTTCCGACTGGCTGACGCTGCTCGGGGCGGTGGTTTATGTAGAAATGTCCGTCATCCTGGAGGTACAGCATCCACAGAGCTTTGGTCCCGGTTGTGTAGTGCAGGTCCAGGCTGGTCGTCATGATCGGGGCGCCTGCAGCTCTGCGGCCCCTCGGCGGGTGCATGCGTGCGGTGATGGTCCGCCCGATCTTTGTCGACACGCCGGTCAGCAGGTTCTTGTTAACATGGGATATACGGATATGCGCGATGTCGAGCAGGCGGAGGGTCTTGCCGTCGAATCGGTCGGGCGCCTTGACTGCGAGTTGCTCTATCTTCACGATCTCGCCGGTTACTATCACCGGACAGTTCGCCGCGACGCTTGACGGGGCGACGGCGTTCCAAGATGCCGCGGCGTAATAAGGCCCCATCGCAATCGCCATCGCTGCGATGGTTAGCAAAACGGGTTTTCGATAGCGTATGATGGCGGCCTCGCTTCCGACAGCGTTATTTGAACGGTGTTGCACTATCCCGTTAGACACCCCAAGGCTCACAGGGTTCCTGTTTCTTGTCAAATAATCCTATGGTGGTTCTGAGATGTTTACAAGGTCCCTTTCGGCCCGGTAAGACACGCTTGATTCCGGGGATGAGAATTGCACGATAGCTCCGTTCGTGCGACAATGGGCCGTATGAACAAGATTACGAGCGATAGCGATTCCGACAAGAAGATCGCATGGGAAGGCAATTACATTCGCGCCGTCACGCGCGGGCGGTGGGAGTTTGTCGAGCGGAAGAATATCACCGGAATAGTCGGTATGATTCCGGTGACTGACGACGGTAGGCTTGTGTTGGTCGCCCAGCACCGCCCGGCCGTCGGAGGGACGGTGATCGAACTGCCCGCCGGATTGGTAGGCGATATCGAAGACCAACGCGACGAGCTCATGGAAACCGCAGCCGCCCGCGAGCTGGTTGAAGAAACCGGTTATCAGGCCGGGAAGATGACGCGTATGTGCAGCGGCGTGGCGTCGGCGGGCATCACAAGCGAGGAGATGACGTTTTTCCTGGCGACCGAACTGGAGAAGGTCGGGCCGGGCGGGGGCGACGAGAGCGAAGATATCGTCGTGCACGAAGTTCCCATCGACGAAGTGAGGGCGTATCTGGATGACTGTCGCGCCGGCGGTATGGTGGTGGACTTGAAGATATATGCGGGCCTGTATTTCTGCCGCCACAGCCTGTAAGAAAATGTTCCAACCGAAAATGCGTCCGTTTACAAGGAAACACATAATGAAGATCACGAGATTCACCGCGACCGTATGCCTGGTCCTTATCGCTGTCGTTACGATTGCAGTCCCCGCCCAGGCGGCGCCGAAAGCCAAGGGGCCGGTAAAGGTGTTCATACTGGCCGGGCAGTCGAACATGGAGGGCAAGGCGGCGCCCAGCACGCTTGAGCCTGTACTGGCCGATCCCAAAGAGGGCCCGAAGTTCAAGCACCTCAAGAAAGATGGTAAGTGGACGGTCCGCGACGACGTGTGGGTTACGTTCCTGTCAAAGAGCAGCAAGGGCCCGGCGGACGACAGTCCGCTGTACGGTCCGCTGACGGTCCATTTCGGCTCGGACAAGAACGTTCGCGACGCCAAGGGCAAGAGGACAAAAGTCGCCGGTTTCGGTCCGGAACTTGGCGTCGGACACGTTCTGGGCGACAAGTTCGACCAGCAGGTGCTGCTGATAAAGACCGCTTGGGGCGGCAGGAGCGTTAAGCGGACATTCCGTCCGCCCAGCGCTATGCCCGACGAGGCGGAAGTCAAAGAGGCGTTGGAGCAGGCCAAGGTCAAGAACCCTGATGCGAAGCTGTCTGAGATTAAGGACTCCTACGGGCGGGACTATCGGGCGATGGTCGCCGAGGTCCGCAAAGTCACCGGGGACATCAAGAAGTATTTTCCGATGTACGACGAAACACAGGGCTTCGAGCTGGCCGGCTTCATCTGGTTCCAGGGCTGGAACGACGGATGCGGCAGGGGCAACCCGAAATACACCGAGCAGTTGGCGGCGTTGATTCGCGATCTTCGCAAGGATCTCAAAACACCCAAGCTCTCGGTGGTCATCGGCGAGTTGGGTATCGACGGCGAAAAGCCGATGGGCTGGATCGAAACCTTCCGCAAACAGCAAGCCGCCGTGGCCGCCTTGCCCGAGTTCAAGGGCAATGTTGTCCTGGCGAAAACGGCTGGGTTCTGGCCGCCATGGTACAAACCGCTGGACGACAAGTGGCGTGCGTTCAAAGCAAAAGAGAAGGCCTGGAAGGCTAAGCTCAGCGCCGAAGCTAAGAAGCCCACGCGTGACGAGATCAACAAATTCGGTGACGAAAACTGGCGCAATCCCAACAAAGAGACCATCGCGAGAATGTCCGACAAACGCTACCACTATATGGGCTGCGGACGGACCTATTACCTGATGGGCGAATCTATGGGCAAGGCGATGCTGGAACTGCTTAAGAAGTGAACTGCCGCCGGCCGCTGTTGAAGGAGCGATTATGAATTGGACGTCCAGACAGCGTGTTGTCGCGGCGATCGAGCATCGCGAGCCCGATCGCGTGCCGATCGACTTCAATCCCGTTCCGGACTTCTACCTGAAGCTTAAAGAGTATCTCGGCCTGGAGATCGAAGAGAATCTTAACTTCGGGTTCATGGAAGAGGCGATCCCGCACCCCAAAGTGCTCGAAGCGCTCGGCGCCGACATGATCTCGGTTAAACTTGGTTCAGCCAAAACCGCCAAGCCGCGGTCTGCCGACTCAGACACGGTCACCGACGGCTGGGGCGTGGGACTCAAGCGAGTGTTCCAGGGCTCGGGCGGAAGCTATCTCGAACCGGTCCATCATCCGCTGGCTGGCGCGAGTATCGACGACCTTGAAGAATATCCCTGGCCCGATCCGTGTGTTCCGGGGCGCGGCGAGGGCGCCGAGGCGTCGGCCAAGCGATTGTACGAGGACACCGATCTTGCGTTGGTCGGGCGGTTCGGAGGTCCGATCTGCCAGACCGCCATATATATGATGGGCTTTCAGCGGTGGCTGGAGTGTTCGACGTACGAGACCGAATTTGCGGAAACTCTGCTCGACAAGATCACCGACATCTCAATCGCCGCCGATCGCGTGGGCCTGCAGGCCACGGCGAAATACCTGCAGATATTCAAAGTAAGCGGCGACGATTTCGGCATGCAGACCGGACCGCTCTACTCGCCGACGACGTTCAGGGAGCTGATACTTCCGCGTATAGCCAGGCGGTGGCGGGCGGCGAGAGAGTATCTCGACACCGTTAACCCAGCGGTGCAGCTTATGTTCCACAGTTGCGGGGGAATTCGCCCTTATGTAGGCGATCTGATCGATATTGGCCTGCAGATACTCGATCCGGTCCAGCCGCTGGCGGCGAGAATGGATTCAGCGGAGTTGAAAGCTGAGTTCGGCGATCGCCTGACATTCCACGGCGGCGTTGATGAGCAGCACGTTCTACCGTTTGGAACGCCCCAAGACGTTGAGGCCGAAGTGCGGTTGAGGCTGGCGGCGTTTGGCCACGGCGGCGGGTATATTCTGGCGCCGTCGCACTACGTCCAGGCCGACACCGCGCCGGAGAACATCGTCGCAATGTGTCGTGCGGCGCGGGAACTGGGGCGGTACCCGCTGGGAGGCCTGGTCTAAAGAGGTCGTGGGAAATCGAATGCAATCGTCCCAAGAACGTTGCGTTTATTACAGTTAGCCGCTAGCTTGGCAGGGGTGGTGTATGTGCTATGTGTAAGGAGACGCATGTCATGGTTAGGTATTTCTGTGGGGCGATTCTGCTGGCGTTGGTTCTGTCGCTGGCCGCCGCTTGCGGCGCCGCGGACACCACAGCCCAGACAGAAGCCCTGGCCACTTTCAAATCTCTCTACGGCGACGAGATCGCACGCACAAAGCGAACGTCCCTGATTTCCGACGACATAAAGCTGGCGGGCAAGCTTCTTGAAGCGGCGGGGACCTCTCGCAGCCAGCCGGAACTCCTTAAGCTCATCTGCGACAGCGCCTACGATCTGGGCAGGCGCAGTTCGTCGGGATACGACGTGGCGTTGGAGGCGATGCACGTTCTGTCGGCCAATGCTCCGGACAGCAGGCCTCAATGCCTCGACAAAATCGTTTTGATCCACCAACTCCGATACGCTCGCACTCGCGTAGCCGATCGCGCCGCGGCCGCCGGCACGCTGCTGGAAGCCATGTTGGAGGCTTCGGACGCTAACGCCCGGGCCGGGAACATCTCCGCAGCCAAGATGCAATGCCTCAAAGCCTCCAGGCTAGCGACAACCGCGCGTCTTCCGCAGAAGGATGCGATCCAGGCCAGGTACAAGGTGCTGATCGCCATGGAGAAGACCGACAAACTTCTGGCGGGATACGAGAAGCGGCTGAAAATGGACCCGTCCCATCTCGCCTCGCGAGAGGCGCTGATCAAGATACATCTCGTCGACAAGAACGATCCTGCCGCCGCGGCGAAATGGTTGAATGAAGACTGCGACGATCGCCTGCGGGCTTTTATTCCGATGGCCGCCGGCGACGTAGGCGCGATTCCCGAAGCGACGCTCATGGAAATGGGCGACTGGTATAAGTCGATGGCCACCGAGGCTAAACTGGCCCGCAAGGGCGGCATGCTGCTTCGCGCCCAGGAGTATTACGAAGCCTTCATGGCCAAGCACACCGCCGCCGATATCGCCAGGACAAGAGCTATTCTCGCACTCAGCAGAGTCAAAGCGGACCTCAAGAAGTACGGTGTCAAGGCTCCGGTTAAGGTCGATGTTCCTGTTGCAGCTGCGACGTTCAGCGGCGTTTCCCGCAAGGCGTCGGTAAGCAATCCGACGCGAATACCCGGAGTGAAAGCCTGGACCGTGGAACTGCGGGATTACGCCGGGAAGTTCTATGACGTGGAGTTCTCCAAAGATTTGACTCAACTCATCACCGGCGGTCAGGACGGATCGATCCGCTTCTGGGACGCGGCCAGCGGCAAGCAACTCCGCGTACTCATGGGCCACGACAGCGAAATCAAGGACCTGGCGTGGTCCAGAGACCGCAAGATCCTCGCCAGCGGATCGAGCGACAAGACTATTCGCCTGTGGGACACCGAATCGGGCAAGACTACGGCGACTCTCAGGGACGCAAGCGAAGGGGTGTCTCGGATGGTTTGGTCGCCCGACGCGCTCCGCATCGCGTCTTCGGGCAGGGGATCGTCAGTAAGCGTATGGTCCGTGCGGGACAATAAACTCGTGGGCAAGCTGCGCACGACCGACTACGTGCGGGCGATTGACTGGAGCAGCAGCGGTGTTCTGGCGACTGGACAGAGCGACGGTAACGTCTCGGTCTGGAACGTTCGAAGCGGCAAGCCTTACGGTAATTTTCCGCTGGATCAGTACAAATATAAAGACAAACTCCGGAACCACAGTGTTTATTCATTGGCCTATTCGCCGGTGAATCCCAGGCTGATGGCGGTTGGTTTCTCCACCGGGACCATAAAGCTGTGGAGGCCGTTGTCGAGGATATTCCCGGTTGTCATAAAGCCTGAGAATAAGGACAGCAGAGGACGAAACCGAATCGGCTACCCCAGTTGCATCAGGTGGTCGCCGGACGCCAGAACGCTGGCGGTCAGCGAATCTGGTGAGCGCGGGGGCGCCGTATGGTTCTGGACCGCATCGGGCAAGAAGAAGCACAAGGTTGTCGATCACGCCGGGGCTTCAGTAACCAATATTTCATGGTCTCCGGACGGAAAGTTTGTCGCTACCGCCGCAAGCGACTCGACCTCATGCATCATAGACGCGGAGGCAGGTGAGGTCCTTCGCCAGATAAAGGCGAATCGGTCGCGAGGCTCGGCGCGTCCGGCTTACTCGCATGACGGAACGTTGATGGCGTATTCATGTCGTGACAACACCATACGCATCTGGGACTTGATCAAATGCACGCAGAGGTCGGTTGTCACGCTGCCGAGCAAGTCCGGTGGTTACAGGCACATCACGCGTATGAGATGGTCTCCCAACGCGTCGAAGATAGCGTTGATTTCTTACGGCAGCAGTACTGCTTATATTGTGGATATTAAATCAGGCGTGGTTGCTTCGAGTCTTCCCGGCGGCGGATACACCAGGGTTAACGATCTCGTCTGGACGGCGGATTCCAAGAAGCTTTTTGTTTCGCAGAGCGCCAAATATAGAGAGAAGGTTGGCCTGATCAAGCTCTGGGACATCGCGACCAGCGGGGTGGACTTCACGCTGTCGGACAAGAAAATATCCAGCCACTACGGGCTGGCGATCACGTCGGGCGGAAAGACACTGGCGTCCACCGCTTCGCGCGGAAGGGTTAACCTGTGGTCCCTGGCCGATAAGAAACTGATTCGCACTATCCCCGCCGACAGTCAGGCGGTGCGGTGCATCGCCTTCTCGTCCGATGGCAAGAAGATCGCCACGTGCGGAGACGAAAGAACTGTAAAAGTGTGGTCCGTCAGCACGGGCGAACCGATCTTCGGGCTCAAGAAGCACGAGTCCGATGTGTATCGGGTGGCGTTCTCTCCGGACGGGACCAAGCTTGCGTCGGCCGATGAGAGATACAAGATTTGCGTGTGGGATATGTCCACCGGCAAGAACCTGGCGATGTTCGGCGGGTCCTACTGGCATCTGGGATGGCTGAAGGATTCGAAGACTCTCGCCGCTGCCGGCGGGTCGGGCGTTTCGTTCTATGACGCAGCCAACGGAGCCAGGAAGGGCGTTTACTACCATATGCCCAAGAGCCAGGGCTTGATAATCGCCGCCAGCGGTCACTACTCTGGCACGACCGGGATCGAAACGAAGCTGCTCTACCAGGCGGTTACAGTCTCCAGACAGTGCACACTCAGCCCCGAAGAGTTCACCACCCGATTCGGTTGGAAAAACGATCCGGCGAAGGTTAAGATTATTGAAGGCGTGCAAGCCAGCACGCAACCGTCCAAATGACGGCAGATGCAATTGTGATGATATCAAACCGGGCGGTCCCAAAAGGGCCGGACGCCCGGCGAAAGAACAGTTCAGGACCAGGCCCACGGGAGCATTTAACATGAAGCGTACTGAAATTCTGATCTGTGGTCTGATACTTGCCTTTATTTCAACGGCCGCCATGGCTCAGGTTGCAGCCGCTCCTGAGCCCGAGCCGGCGGCGCCGGCGGCGGTTGCTCCGGAAAGCCTCGAAGCGATTGAGGCGAAAATAAAGGCCCTGAAAGCCCAGGAAGACCAGGCCGAGGATAAACTCGAGGAGATTCACACGAAGATATCACAGAGCGCCGCGGTCGCCGATCTAAAAAAAGCCGCCTCCGCCGCCGACAAGGTCTACCAGGAGAAGAAGGTCTCAGACCCGACGATAATAGCGGCTAAGAAGACATCTGGAGACGCTTCTGACGCCTTAAAGGCAGTTGTGCTTGGCAAGGTCAAGGCCTCGGACGCAGGCGCCGCGATCCTTAAGGAGATTTCCGACCTCGAGGAGAAACGAGCCGACCTGAGCGTACAAGGCGCCATCGCCGAACTGAAGCTCGAACACAAGGACTCCCGCGTCTCGCGAACCCTGGCCGCTGATTCAGTGCTCAAAGAGTATTACCGGGCTTACCAGTCGGCCGAAAAGGGCGACGCCCGGGACCAGGCTCGCAAGAACTACTACAAGGTTAAGACCGCGGCGCTGGAGAAAATGCCCCAGGCCAAGGAGCTGATGGACGAAATCAAGACGTGCGAAAAAGGCATGGATGAAACCGAAAACGCCATAGACGCCGCCGAGGACAAGCTCGACAAGCTCTATGACGCCGCTGCCGAAAGCGATGACGAGGACATCGTGGCGGCCAAAGCCAAGCGGGAGGCCACCCGCAAAGCCTACCAGCAGGCCTATTACGGAGGCGAGATGCAGGCGGCGCGAGATGCGCGTTCAGCGGCCAAGAAGGCGCTGTCGGACAAGGTCAGGGCACTGGCGGCGGAAGATCCCCAAGCTGCGCCGCTCAGGGTCGAACTTGACGCCCTGGACAAGAAGATCGACGAACTCAAGTCCAAGGCTCGCAAGCTTCAGAAGAAGTCCAGCAAGTAACCGCTATCGCCTTGACGGGCCGATGGGCATGGTCGGGTCGGCCGGCGTCCGCACGGGCGCCGGAGGGTCGTTGTCCGACGGCATGCTCCCGGGCGCCATCTTAACTGCATCGACCAGGCCGAACGGATCGGGAATGTTCAACCGTAAGAATCTCACCGGCGTCTGTCTGAGTATCGCCCGCCCGGCCAGGACGGCCTGATGAGATTGGACTGCGGTCGGATCGCTGGAAATGAGCCCGTCAGGTCCGGACAGAACCGGCGGCACGGACAGCTCAGACGATTTTGGGAAGGGGCTCCAGGCCAGGGCTGTTGTCGGGTGCAGTTGCGGATACGGTTGGTCGGCGTAAGTCTCGACCGGATGCTCCGGCGCCAGCACTTCGCGACGCGAGTGGATGGCGAGCAGTCTGGATTTGTCGGATGAGGGCGGTTCGGCTCCGGGTCTGGCCGGCGGGAGATTCCAGTGGGGCGTATTGGGCGTTATCGTGTCTGCCCCCCGAGGTTCGGGTTTGTCGGCCAATGATTTGGGAATGGGCGTTATCGGCACGACACCCCTGTAAGATTTCCTCGCAAGCGCGTAGCGGTCTTCCGGCGGGGCTCCTGGGGCGGTCAGCGTCCATGCGGCGATAACCGCGATAACCGCAGTTAGCGTGCATGCGGCCGTCGGATGGATCAGCCGGGCGCCGAGTCGTTTAGAGTTGTTCATGGCAGGGCCTTGATAATGAGTTTTACTTCCGTGCCTATAGGCGGCAGGATGCTCTGGTTGGTTTCCAGTTTCAGCAGCGATTCCTCTTTCAGCGTCATGTTGCTCTGGAGGACGGTTTCATCGGTCACTGGAAATATGGATATTAGCGTCCCGGACAGGTCGGCTCCGAACGTCAGGTCCGGTTTGCTCGGGTCACGTTTTCGCATCGCCGAGCCTGTGAACCGCCATTTCAGAGGGGGCATTGGTCTTCCGGTCCTTGTGTCGACCAGGGCTTTGCTGATTGGAATCGTCCGGGTCTTGCCTGTTATGCCGGGGAACTCCAGCGAGATTCGCACTTCGGGGCCTTGAGCTGACGCGCCGGTTCCCTTGGCCGGTTTTCCAGGTTTCAGGCCAAGCGATTCAATCGCCTTGTGTACGTCGCTGGGCTTCACGTCGAATGCGAGGACTGTTTCGTGGGCCTTCTGCCCGCGAGGGTAGGGCAGCGATGCGATAACCTCCAGCGGGTAGATCTCTTTCAGGGTCGCAAGCTTACGCTCGGCGATCCTGCAGGGAACTGTCACCGTCCGGGCCTTGGCGTCCACCGATGCTGACCTGCCCAGCGACACCGCCGCGGTCGGTTGGTCCGACAGGCATACGACAACCGAAGGCTGATCGGTCGCGCCGTCGAGATTGCAGGTCGCCACATAAAGGTTTCCCCCATGGACCACCGGCGATCCGAAGACTGTCCCGCGGGCCTGGACCGACGGATCGGAACCGATATCCATAACCCAGCGTTTACTGCCCGTTGTGAGATCGATTGCGTGTACGATCGACTTAAGGTCGGCTGCGTACACGGTCTTGCCCGCCAGGGCGGCTCCGGCGAAGAAGGGGGTCTTGGCGTTGTATGTCCATACAAGCTCGCCGGTGAGATGCTTTCTGGCGTAGATCTTTCCGTCGGTGCAGGTGTAGACCGCCAGTCCGTCCTTGACCGCGACTGATGACAACACTCCGCCGGCGATCTTGTTGCTCCACAGGACCCGGCCGTCAGCGACGTTAATCGCCAGGACCTGTCCGGAGGCCTTTGGGATCAGTTTTCTGTCGAAGCGTATTGAACTGCATCCGATGATCACCGCATGTCCGGCGACCGTAGGCCCAGACCACGGGTTAAGTTCGAGTTTCGCATCCCAGACAACCTTTCCGCTGGACGCCTTGAGGCACATCAGGGACCGCTTGCCGACCTTTTCTGCGTCAAGGTACGCCGAGGCTACAAAAACATACTCACCAGCGGTAGCGATCGGGGCGTCCACGTGCCATGTTCCCTTGCCTGCCTGCCATCGCAGCCTTGGCGTGGCTTTTGGGAGCAATTCGGCGGTGGGAGGTATCGCCAGTTCGGGGTTCTTTTTCTTTTCGGCCTGGTAGGCGGTGTTCAATTCGGACCACTTGGCGGTCTGGATCGCGATCACCTCTTTGGGTGATCGCGACTTTCCTTCTATGGTCAGTTGCGAGGTGTCAATGCAGATCACTCCGGCGGCTCCGGCTCCGAAATAGACCCGTTGGCGGTCCAGAGTGGGCGACCCTTCGATATGAACGAGCTTCCCGGGCACGGGATAGGTCCATACGGGCAGTCCGGTGTCGGTTGTGACACAGTACAGCAGGGCGTCGTCGGTCTGGTGCATGCCGTCGCCGAATATCAACATCCCGTTTGATATCACCGGCGCGCACACTGTCGGGCGCTGGATGTACGGGGCGTTCTTGGACCAGGTTACGCGATCGGTCGGCTTGACGTCGGAGGAGATCGAGTGGAATACGCCGGTGTTGAACGCTCCCAGCCCGCCTGCGTATATCGACTTGTCGCCGGGCACTATCGATGCCACGAAATGTTCGGGAGACTTGTAGACCCACAGGACACTGGGCTTCTGCGGGCCTTGCGATCCGTCCAGGTTGCCGGTGCGCTCACTATTGCCCCTGTGCGTCGGCCAGGACCATTCGGGATCGGCGGCCGATATCGCCGAAGCGATCGCCAGGATCATCCAACCTGAAATTATCAATCTTACCGATGCGGTCATGCCAATCCTTCCGATCTGTGATGGGATTTGCTCCGCCCAGGCGACAAGTTCGCCCGATGAGCCCGCAAATAACGAACAATACCGAAAATCAAAATCGCCGCGATTAAGACCCATATTATTGCCGCCAAAGAGCCTGTCGACCTGGGCGCTGCCGGAATATCGTTTTTGACGACTTGCGACTTCGACGGGCTCGCCGCCGCCGAGACCGCCGCCGGCGGAACAGGGATCTTCTTCGCCGCCGCAGCGTTCTGCGGCGCTGCGACCGCCCAGGACGATGAGCCCAGCAGCACTACGGAGGGTTGTCCTTCGTTGTTGAACACCAGGTCGGGCATGTCGTCTGTGTTGATGTCGGCCACGGTCAGGCCCGAGGTGTTGTACATCTGGTACATCAGTCCGATTGCTTCGCTGTCATCTTTGAACGTTCCGTCGGCTCGGCCGCGGAAGAAGCGGTTGGGTCCTTTGAGACATCCGACCATCACGTCCAGGCGCCCGTCCTTGTTGAAGTCTGTCCACGCCGCGGATCGGGCCCATCCGATCTGGCTGGCCAGGTCGCCCGATGCTGCGGTTACGTCGGTGAATTTCCCGCCTCCGTCGTTGCGGAACAGCTTGCACGCTCCGGTTTGCGGGACCAGCACGTCGATTCGCCCGTCGCGGTTGTAGTCGCCCAGCGCCGGAGCGACAGCCCCGGTCTTATAGCTAATACCACATTTGCCGGCGACAACGAATCCCTTGGGCGTATTCAGCAGGACAACGCCTGTCGCCGCACTGTAAAGCACGTCGGTCCGACCGTCTCCGTTGAAGTCGGCAACGGTCAGGTGGTCGCCCTTTATGTCCGACCCGATGCCCGCCGAGCCCAGGCCCACGGCGTCGGAGACATCCTCGAACAGTATCTTTTTCGCCACTGTCGCCGGGGCGGTGGCGGTTTGGCCCTTGGGGATTACGTTGCGGTAGAGCCTCAACCCGCCGAACCCGTCAGCCAGCATCACGTCGAGCCTCTTGTCGCCGTCGTAGTCGATCCAGACCGCCGCCTTGGGGTTGTTGCACGCCGCAAGCGGAAGGGCGCTGGTCGCGTCGGTGAACTGTTTGGGGTTGTTGTGCAGCAACCTGGCTCCGTCGGGGCAGGCCAGCAGTAGTTCGGGTCTTCCGTCCGAGTCGCAGTCACCCCACGCAGCGGCCCGAGCGCCGCTGACCATCGGAAGGGCTTCTTCGGTAAGCAGCCCGCCGTCATTCTTCATCAGGGCCACGCGGTAGTTTCCAAAGATGCATATGTCGATCTTGCCGTCGCGGTTGAAGTCGGCGGTCGCCGCCTGGTGGACGCCGGGGCTGAACCTGCCGATATCGGCGGTGTGAGTGAAGCCCGGCATGCCCGAGATCGATCGGAAGTCTTCGGCGCCCCATCCCACGAAGTCCCGCTTCGGATCGTAGTCGCCGATCTTCAGACTGGCCCGCAGGCGTTGTACCTTGGCGGTCCGCTCCTGGATCGCCATCTTGTCTCCGTCTACCAGGCAGGGCACGACGACTTCCTGTCCGCCCAGCATCGCCGTAACGTAAGTCGCGAGTTTTTCCGGCCTGCCGGCAAAGGCGCGAAGGAAGTACGGTTCGGCGTGAGTCATGGTCGACCAGCCTTTGAAACCGGCCTGGTACCAATAGTTGTCTATGCACATTTCACCGTGTCCGCCGTTGGTGAAGAACAGCGCCGGCTTGCCCACACGGGCCCATGCCATGATGTTCTTCCATTCCCGCGGATGGAACCCACGCTGCCCGATCACGTGCTTTATCTCGCCTTCGAAAGTGCCCCTGATGTCCCGGACCTTGCTGTATACGATCGTGTTCTTGGTGCGGTCCACTTCTTTTACGCGGACCAGCACAATCAGAGTTGAGCTGGCTACGATCTTGCCCAGCGAGTGGGGCGCCTCCACGTATGCTCCGGCGTCTGGACATTGCATCGTCCATACCAGTGCGATCGCCAGAATACAGGTCGTTATTCGCCGTTTGCGATAGATATTCAAGATTCAATTCTCCGCTGGGCGTCTATTTCTTCTTCTTTGTTACGGGCAACTTTGACAGTTGTGCTTTGGCCTGCTGGGCCCACTTGCTTTCCGGATAGTACCTGATCAGTTGCTTCCACGATATTGCGGCCTGGTCGGGCTTTTGCATTGCGACCTGTGCGGCGCCGGCTTTGTACCAGGCTTCGGCGTTGTATTCGGGGTAGCTGTAGGTCATCGGAATCGCCAGGAACGCCCTTGCCGCTTCGGCGTACTTCTTCTGAATCGCATTGCAGTAACCTATCCGAAGTTGTGCCCGGGCCGCTAACGCCGACACCGTGTTGGCGATCACTACGTTGTATTCCTGAATCGCGTTTGTGTAGTCCTTGCCCCTTTCCCGGGCCTTTCCCATTCCGAAACGAGCTTCGTATATCCAGGGGCTTTTCGGCGTATACGATATTAACGTTTCGCAAGAGCGGCGGCTTTCCGACCAGTTTCCGGTCTGCTCGTATGCATGGGCCAGGCGGAGCAACGCCCGGTCGGAAATGCTGTACATCCTTCGCATGGTCTCGGTGTCGCGGAACACCCTGAGTGTTTCGATGGCTTTTGACCATTCCTTCTGCAGTATGTAAACCTCGCCGGTCAGGTACGCGACGTGTCCGACCTGCTGGCCTTTGGCGGTGGCCGACACGAGTTTTATCAGCGTTGCGGCTCGCTTCGGATCGCCCCTGTCCAGCAGGCAGGCGGCCAGCCGCAGGCGGACTTGCTGGGCCAGATCCTTCGGCGGGCTGTTTTCCAGGATCGTTTCCAGCAGTTCGACCGCTTGGTCGTGTTTGCGTCGGTAGGCGTGCATTTCGGCCAGTTCGAATCGGCTCCGGGCCGCCATCGGCGACTGGGGCGCCAGCGCGATTAACCGTTGGTAGAGCTTCATCGCCTGTTCTTCTGAATCCTGCAGGGGCACATTCTCGGGCGATATTCTCGGCGGGGCGGCTTTGTCTATAGCCAGCCCCGGCGGAGATCCGCTTGATTTCCTGGCTCGGGCCATGGTCCAGGCTTCTTTGCGTATCTTGCTGCGCGCCGAAGCGAGTTCTCTTTCGCCCAGGAGTCGTCGACACCATGCTGCTTCGTATATCAGGCGGAGTTGGGCTGCCGATCCTTTCGCCACAGTTTTGGCTCGTGCGGCCAGTTGGTCGGCCAGCGTCGCCAGTGCGGTAGCCGCCCTTGTGATATTCCTGCCCGCCTCGTCATTGGCGCCGCCTGGCTTGGCGAGATTCTCCATCATCGTCTGGAGGCTTCTTCGCTGGCACTGACCGGTTCGCCATAACGAGTTGACGCCCTCGGGCTTGTCGCGGTGTCTCTTCACCAGATCTGAGAAAACCGATTGTGCCTCAGAGAACTTCCCGGTTTCCATTATCGCCAAGCCGTACTCGTACCGCAGCGGGATAAACCATTCGGCGGGGATCGAATCCCTGGGCATATTCTTCCTGTCCAGGTTCAGGCACTCCTTTGAGATCCTGACGGCGTCTATCGCTCGCCCGCCCGCCCGCAGCAGGCTGGACAGCTGCGTGATCGCCAGCGGGGCCACCGGATTGCCGCGGTAGGGGTCTCGCTGGAATTGGTCCAGTTCGTTTATCGCCGACTTGCTGTCGCCAAGCAGCACCATACACTTTGCCAGTTCGATTCTCGCCGTGGGCTCAAGCGGATCTTTGGGGTAGTTTTTGATCATCAGAGCGTAGGCGTTCTTGCCGTTTGTGTAGGCGGTTATCTTCGCCTTGTCGTTGGCGAGGACCGATCCGAGGCGCTGGTAGCAGTATCCAAGCTTTAGCAGCGCGTCCGGCGCCTTGGGGCTCTTTGCGTTGCCCGATGCGAAGCTGGCCAGCAGCTTGGCCGCCGCGGTGGCCTGGGTCATGAGTTTGCCCGCGGTCAGTGCGTTGTCAGTTGTCGCCGGGAACGTTCGGATGTGACAGTCGGCGATAAGGTACGGAACCGCCGCCAGTTTGCCCGAGTGATCGGCGGTGGGGATCGACGCCAGCGTCTGCATCGCTTCGCTGTACCAGCGTAGCCGATATTGTGCGGTCGCCAGTCCGTATCTGGCCAGGTGCGCTTCGCTGAAGTCGGGGAACTTGTCCAGCAGCCGCTGGTAGCGATTGACCGCTTCCTTGAACGCCATATCAATGTCGTTTTGCGTGCGGCTGTAACCTGTTTTGGAGTGTATCGCCGACATGCATGCGTTTTCTGCGCTCCTGAACCAGATCGCGGGCAGCAGAGTGCTCTTTGGATAGCGTTTCTGGAAACTGTCGCATGTGCTTTGGGATCGGGAGTAGTCCCCGCCGAGGTGATATGCGGTCGCCAGTCGCTGCATCGCCTCTTCGCTGCGGTCGGAGTTGTACTGCATGGCGCTGGAGTATGAACTGACCGCGTCCTTGTATTGTCCGGCCAGTTGCTGTATGTCGCCCATTTCGATCAGTATGTCCCTGTACACGATGTACGCTTTGGGATTATTCCTGCCTGAGCTATAAGCACTTTTTGCGGCTACGGTTAGTTCGGTTATCGCCGTGGCCAGCGCTTTGGCGTATTCTTGCGGAACTTCGGGATTCGCCGCTCCAACGCGGGATCGGGCGATCCACCAACTGGCCCGTTCGGTATGCTTGGGATGCTTTCGTAGCGGGTCGAGCGCTTTTATCGCTTCGGCGTAGCTTTTGAGCTGCATGTGGCAGTAGCCCAGACGCATCTGAGCTTCGGGCGCCAGAGGATGTTTGGGGTACTGAGTCAGGAACTCGTTGAACCCTCCCAACGCGTTTCCGAATCGTCCGCTTTCGGCCAGTCCCAGCGCCGAATAGAAAATCGAACGCACGATAAACGGCTTCGGCGGACCGGCGAGAATCGCCGCGGCGGCGGCTCTCTGGTCGCGCGTTAGCGAGCGGTAGGATCTCCTGGCCGCTGCGGTTGCCGCGGTCTTGCGTGCGGCGTAGTCGTCGAGCAGGGCCTTGTACGTTTGCGAAGCTTCGGGCATGTCGCCCGACAGGTGGTGCGACCTGGCCAGCATATACCGCCCGTGCGGGCCGAATCTCTGTTTGAACGGCGCCAGTTTGCTCAGCGTTCGCCCGGCGTTGGAGTAATCGGCCAGGGCGAAATGTGCGTAGCCCATGCAGTACAACGCTTTGTCGGCGAACTGTTTTCCGGTTGCGGCGTCCTTCAGCAGGCTCTGGGCCAGGGCGATCGCCTGCTTGTACTGCCCGATTCGCAGGAGCATGTCGCACTGGTCGGACCTGGCGCGTGTAGCCCATATAACGTCTGGATGGACCGCCGGGGCGGTTGTTGGCGGAGATTTCTTACTTCTTGCGATGAAGGCGTCCGCGGCGCCGGCGAAGTGTCTCGCCGCTTCTGTGCGATAGGTTCGTGCGTTTGAGGCCCTGTAGTCTGAGCCGGACGTTACTTTGCTCGCCAGCGTTATCGAGGCAAGCTCCCGCAACGATACTCCCAGGTAATAAATCGCCAGCGGTCTGTCGGCGAAATCTATCCGTCCGGAACTAACGCGAAACGCCGCGACGGCGCTTGTTGCGGACTTGAGCGTTCGGAGTTTCAGCAGCGAAAGGCCCTTGCCGTACGACGCCGCGGCGGCCTCGGGGCGTTTGGGGTAGCGAGTCAGGAACTCTGAGAAGCGGGCTGCTGCGCTGTCGAACTGGGACGAGCTGTAGGATCTTCTGGCGCTGTCGAGCACCAGTTTCGCCGCTCGGTCCTCGGAGGATTTCTTGGATTGGGAATATCCGGGCGTTTGAATGGCGCCGACGATGAAAAGCAGAAGAAGGGCATGAACCGCCGTGGAAACGGGTTTTCTCATTTGAAATGCTCCGTATGCTGCCTTGGTTGGCTGTATTATAAAGATGAGTTATAGTATAGTTGAACGAAAATGTCAGCCGGATATTGTGACTTCGATGAACATTTGACAATCGAAGCGGTATTTGGTCGGGCGATGAGGCAGCGAAAATGTACGATTCACTTGGCGTAGTGCCGATTTTCGTAAATGTTGGCGCCGCAGTATTTCCCGCGGTCATAGCGGCCGTTGGGAGCGTACTGGGCGTCCTGTTTCGTCCGCGGGAGTTGGTGCGTTTGTGCATCCGTCGCCCGCTGGCGGCCGTGTTGGTGGTTCTCGGGTGCGGGGCGATCGGGGGTATGTTCTACATTCTCGGCCAATCCGAGCCCACCGCGTCGGCTCGCGAAGGGGCTGAATCAATCGACTGGAATCAGGTCGCCCTGCGCGTTATCGACAAGAACAGACTCGCAGCCCTCGGCGCGACAACCGGTCCGGCGAATGTCAAAACAAGCGGCGCGTTCATCTTTCGGGGCGGGCCGTCCCGCTCTGGATACGACGGCGGACCGGTCCCCGAGAAACTCGAGGCTCGCTGGTCTTACAAACCGCCGGATGCGATGTGCCTGTCGTCACCGGCGGTTGTTCAGGGGCGGGTGTTCGGCGCTTCGGTAACTCTCGACCCGATAGGTAATTTCGGGAGCGTTTTCTGCCTGGACGCCGCCAGCGGGAAGAAGCTGTGGTCTACGGACGGGTATACCGATCCGGACAGCGGGCAGGAGGAGATATTCAAGGGGTTCTTCAGCTCGCCGGCGATTACCGCCGACAGGAAGCATCTGGTGATCGGACAGGGCCTGCACGACGACACCGATTGTGCTTTGCTGTGCCTGAACGCCGATACGGGCAAGCTGCACTGGCGGATCAAGACGCCGTTGCATATAGAAGGTTCACCGGCGATTCTGGGCGACCTGGTCGTCGCGGGCGCCGGGGCGATCGAAGGGCCCGGCGGCAAGGCGGTCGGCGATAAGGGTTTTGTGTTCGCTTCACGCATCTCCGACGGCAAGGGCCGGGAGCTGTGGCGGTTCGGCGTCAAGGATCCCGAATCATCGCCCGTTATCGCCGACGACGGTCTGTGCTATATAGGAAGCGGCGTTAACGGATGCGAACTTATTGCGCTGCGAACCGCCCCGGACGATGAACTGAAAGCCAAGGGCCTGAAACGCGAATTGTGGTGCGCGGCGACTCCATACCCCGCCACGGGCGCGGTCACGCTGCATGGGAATCTCGTGATTGTCGGTTGCGGGCGCGGCAATTACGTGCAGGCCGACCCCAAACCGATCGGGGCGGTGATCGCTATAGACCGCCACAGCGGCAAGAAAGTCTGGGAATCACCCATGCCGGACGCCGTCCTGGGCGCCGTGGCGATTAACGATGAGAGAGTCGTGTGTCCCGTTCGAAACGGAGAGGTCGTCGCATTGGATCCGTCTAGTGGAAAGGTGCAGTGGCGCAGTCGGGTTAACGACAACTCACCGGTCCTCGCCGGCCCGTCGCTGGCCGGCGCCAGGGTCTATGCGGTCAGCAGGGACGGGTATCTGGCGGTGATTGACGCCCTGAAAGGTCGGGCGATAGAGAAGCATTTTATTGACGACCGGGCCAATCCGGGCGAAATGGGCCTGTCGGTAAGCTCGCCGATCGTCGCCGGCGGATGGGTGTACGTTGGCTCCGAGACAGGCGGGCTTAGATGCTTTGCTCCGGCGGGGGGCGGCCAGTGAGCAAACGCGTTTACTTTTTCGCGGCCGGTGAGTCAGACGGCGATCCGGACCGCAGGGATATTCTCGGCGGCAAGGGCGCCTCGCTTGCGGCGCTTACCCGCGCGGGTCTGCCCGTACCGCCCGGTTTCACGATATCGGTGGAGTCTTGCCAGAGCTACCTCGGCGCCGGCGGAGTCTGGCCCGACGGGCTGAAAGACGAGATTCGCGTCGGGATCGACCGCCTGGAGGCTGCGTGCGGGCGCAAGTTCGGCGATGGGGCCGACCCGCTGCTGGTGTCGGTGCGCAGCGGGGCCGAGGTCTCCATGCCGGGCATGATGGACACGATTCTCAACTGCGGTATGTCAGATAAGAAAGCTCCGTTCGATGAACTGGTCGAATGCGTCGAGGCGGTCTTTGACTCCTGGAACTCTCCGCGAGCTATCGCCTACCGCAGCGAGCGCAACATTCGGGGCCTGTCGGGCACCGCGGTCACAGTTCAGGCCATGTTCCCGTCCCGCGTTTCGGGCGTGGCGTTCACCGCCAATCCAAACGATCCGTCCGCCGGTGAGATAGTTATCGAGGCGTCTTACGGTCTGGGCGAGGCGATTGTTTCTGGAGAAGTCGATCCGGACAACTTCGTGCTGGCGCGCGATGATCTGAGCGTAAAGAGCAGCTATATCGGTCGTAAGGACCGCATTATTCCCGCGGCTGGAGACAGCTCTGCGCCCCAGGCCGATCAGCCTTCGCTGAGCGACGAGCAAATACGCCGTATCGCCCAGATGGCGATGGGGGTCGAGAATCTGTTCGGTTTTCCGGTTGACGTGGAGTGGGGCCTGGCCGGCGGTGAATTTGCACTGCTGCAGGCCCGCCAGATCAGGCAGTCGCAGGCCCAGCGGCGGGAGCTTCTGCTGCAGTCGATTCGCACCGCTCTTGGCGTTGAGCTTCACGAGGGGCGAGGTCCCTGGGTGCTGCACAACCTTTCTGAAACCCTTGCTCATCCGACGTGGCTGACCTGGAGTGTACAGGAGCGGTTCATGTCGGGCTCCGGCGGTTTCGGGGCGATGTACAGGCTGGCGGGCTTCGAACCGGCCCGGTCGGTTTCGGATCGCGGGCCGGTAAGGCTGATCGCCGGGAAGATATACATGGACGTTTCGCTGGCCTCGGAGCTGTTCTTTGAGAACTACCCGTTCAAGTACGATATGAATCTGCTGCGTTGGGACCCTGATGCGGCCCAGTCGCCGCCTACCCTGCCGACCGGCACGTTTCGCTCGCGGGCGGCCGCCGGGCGGAAAGCGGCCCGCGTAGATCAGCGTCTGCGACAGATGGCCGGCACGCTGGACGGAGATCTTAACGATCGTGTCATACCCGAATTTGCCGCGTGGTGTCGCGACGAAAGGCGGCGCGACCTGGGTAAGTTGGCCAACGAGGAGTTGGCGGTTCTGTGGCGGTCGCGCGAGCATCGAGTTATGGACGGGTTCGCCCCCCAGTCGCTGCTCCCGAGCCTTATAACCGGTATGGCGATGGCCGAATTGGAGGGGTTCGTCGCCGAGAATTTCTGGGACGCCGACGAGGATGCCGCTGAGCTTGCGGCGTTTCTGTCGGCGGCGCCCGCGCCGGACAAGACCCTGCAGGCCAACGCCGGGTTGTTTGCGATTGTCGGCGGCGAGCTTACGGTCGACAAATGGCTTGGGCAATACGGGCATCGCGGACCAGACGAACTGGACCTGGCCTCGCCGCGATGGCGTGATATTCCCGACGAGGTCGCCGAGATGGCTCGTCGCCTCGAAGGCGGACAGGACCCGATGGAGATGCATCACGGGCACGTCGAGAAGGTCGCCTCGCGAACGCAACAGCTTCGCCGCAGGCTCACCGGATCGCGACGCCGGCGGTTCGATGAGTTGCTGGACCTGCTGAGGCGGTACATTCCATTCCGAGAAGACGGTAAATTCTACCTTATGCGGGGCTACGATCTGTTGCGCGACGTTGCGCTGGAAGCCGCCGGGCGGTTGGGTGTCGGAAACGATATTTTTTACCTTACCGCCGCCGAACTCTGCGAGGCTCTGAAGACCGGAGCGGTTCACGAAGACCGAATCGCCCAGCGGATGGAAGACTACCGCACCGAGTCGAGAATCGTACTGCCCCGCGTGATCGACGAATCCGAGATAGAATCGCTCGGTCGCAGGGTTGAGCATGATGTTGCTGAGAGTTACGATGCGTACGAACTGTCGGCCGGCGTGGCCTCGGGGCCAGTTCGGATAGTGACCTCGCCCCGCGAGGCTGGCGACCTGGGGCGCGGTTACGTCCTGGTCTGCCGCTCGACCGACCCGGCGTGGACTCCGCTGTTTCTCAACGCGGCCGCACTGGTGCTCGAATGCGGAGGGGCTCTGTCGCACGGAGCGATTGTCGCCCGCGAGATGGGCGTTCCGGCGGTCGTCCTGCCCGATGCTACGAATCTGCTGACCGAAGGACGGATAGTATCGGTCGACGGTCACAACGGCAGTGTAGGGGCGGTCGGTTCGTCAGGCGTGTCGGACAAACGCGCCGCCGCGCCCGACGATGTTCGGATAAGTTCGGCGATTGCGCCCCCGCCTCGGTCTGACCGCGAACGGACGGCGGGTCGCTTGCGGAATATCTCGCTGATCCTGTGGGGCGTGTATCTGCTGGCGATGCTGTGCTGGCCGGACCAATGGCTCTATCAACCGTCGCTGGAGCTGCTGGACAAACTGCTCTGGCCCGTTGTCTCGGCGTGGGGAATGGTCGCGGTTGTGGTCGTTTGTGCGGCGGGACTGGCGGCGCTTACAATGATCGTTCAGCGACTGATGGTCGATAACCGCCAGCTCCGCGAGGCCAAGCGACGGGCGGCGACCCTGATGAGCGAGGCCGCGGGCCTTCCGGCCGGTTCGCCTCGAAGAGCCGCGTTGAAACGTCTTGCCGCTCCGGTGAACGTTCGCCTGCTGGCCGGAGCCATGCTCCCGATAGGCCTGCTGCTGGGCCCGATGATATTGATGTTCCTCTGGTTCCCGGCTCGCGTGGATCCGGCGGCCTGGAACGCAGCGCCGGGAACAACCGTGCGGGTGGTGGCTTCGATCGACTGCTCCCACAGCGGCGCCGTTACACTGTCGGCTGACGAACCAGCGTATCTGGCCGACAGTTCGCCGGCCAGATGCACGCCGGCCCCTATATCTGAAGCGCTGAAGCAACTCGCCGCGGCGCCGGACGAACTATGGAAGGAACTCGTCGAATCCGACAAGCCTGTCGACAAACTCCGGGCCGAACTGAAAGAGCAGATATCCGCCGGACTGGCGCCGCAGAACGTCATGTGGGAGATCAAGACCCCCAAAAAAGCCCAAGGCCGCTTCCCCGTGACGATCTCAACGTCCGGAGCCGAGCCGCTTGCGCTGAACATTATTCTGGGCGACCGCTGCCCGCCGGAGCCCGATGAGGTCCTCGCCGACGACGAATCGCCGATAAGATCGGCCAGAGTGATCTACCCGCCGCCGGAGACGAAGCGGTTTTTCTGGACGCCGCTGGCCTGGATGGGGGATAATCAGTGGGACGCCGGATGGCTGCTTACGTATCTGCTGGCTTACCTTCCGGTGATGTTCTGCATGAGATGGATTCTACGGGTCGCATGAAGGAGATTGCGTTTTGATTAACCGTTTGAAGATTGTCGCCGTGATCACTATGGCTGTGTTCTTGACCGCCGACCGGGCTTCTGCAGTGATACAGGTCAAGATGCCCGTCTCACGCATCTACGGGACCTCGAAAGCAGTCTACATAGGTTCGATCGCAGGCGTAACTCCCGCCAGCCGCCTGGTCGACGTCAAAGTTACAGGCACGCTTCGCGGCGATTCGCCCGGCGAAACGCTCCGCATACAGATACTCTCTCCGGCGGACCTGATCGGAAAGGTCGCAAAAGGCGCGCCGGTGGTGGTCTTTGTGGGCAAGGCTCGCGGCGGGTCGATGGCGATTCTGCACCTGGCCGACACGTGGCTGCTTGCCAAACGAGCCTCGGCCGCGACCCCGCAGATATGGCGAGTGGTTCAGAAGCACAAGGCCAAACAGACCTTTCCCGGTCGAACCAAGGCGCTGGCGAGTATCGTAAAGGGGATAGCGGCGGGAGGAAGCCCGCTCCTGGACAGCACCGACGTTGCGTTCTTCCGCAGCCCGCTTCGGAAAATCGCCGACCTGAAAGTGACGAACGCCCGTTGGATCATCGCCAGGGATGTTAACCGCGACAGAACGCCCGATCTGGTGATTGGAACAGACAAGGACGTTCGGTTGCTGATCGGCGGCAAGGAGGGGTACGCCGACGTGACCGAGCAGTTGGGTCTGAAGTCCGGGCCCGTGGCGTGGAAAGCTGTTTGTGATATCGATCGCGACCGCAGAAGCGATCTGATTTTGGGCGATACGATCTGGTTCAACACGGGCAAGAAATTTCGCACCGGGAAGCTCCCCCTGATTGCGCTGGACGCCAAGGACAAACCGCTGGCCGCGATAGTCGTGCAGATCGGAAGCAGCTCCAGCAGGGCGAGGCTGAAAGCCTGTTTCCTGTCGGCCTCGGGGCGGTTGCAGGTGTTCGACAAAATCGCGTCATCCGGCAAGCCCTGGATCGCCGCGCCGGTCAGACAGTTGTGGCCCGCCGATTCGCCGGCGATCGGGGCGGAGTTCGGTAATTTCGGCGAGAGTTCCGATATGCACGTTCTGGCGGTTCGTCAGGACGGAGTTATGCGATACTCGTTGGCCCCGGGCGCGGGAGCCCCGGACGACTTTGAACGCCTCACTGGGGTGAATCTCAAGAAGTACTACGAACGTTACGCCAGCGGATTCAAGAACCCGCTTGTGAGGGCGTTGGACGTTAACGGCGACCGCCGCGGCGATCTGCTGATCGTCTGCGACACCGGCGGGATGCTTATGGTCAATCGCGGCTATGGAACGTTTCTGTGCGATTACGACTCTGGCGGCGAGATTGCCCCGCACCCCAAGATCCCCGCCAAGATGAAGCTCACCGCCCATACGCCGTGGACAACCGCCGACCTTCACCGCGACGGGCAAGACGACCTGCTGATTCTAACCGCCGACGGGACGCTCTGGGAACTGTCAAACAAACCACGCCCCAAATCGAGCGCCAAGAAGCGTTAGCCCGCGCGGACTCCGTGTCGAGACAATACAATTGGAACGCCGAAAGGAGCATGCGATGATGTCGTCCAAACCCGCGATTATCGCGTTGGGGATTGTTTTGCTGTTTGGTTGCGGTCCGGACTCGGCGGCGGGGCAATACGGTTTTGGGAGGGTCGTTAAACTCGGGCCCGCCGATCGCCTGGTCGCTAATGAGAACCTGCTGGTTTACACCGCCGACACTGTGGCGTTCAAGTTCATCCTGAAGTCCCCCCGCAGGGAAACACTGAGCAAAGCCAATCTGGAAGACCCATCGCACTATAAGGTTGCTTGTAATGGTTCTCCGGTCACCGGTTTGAAGATAATCGGACACCTCGTTCGCATTCACCATATGGGGCATGCGCCCAGAGCATATTCGCCTCATTACTACCGCGTGCAAATTTACGTGAAGCTGCCCGAGCCGATGCGGGACGGTAAGACGTACGCATTCGAAGCCGCCGGAATCGGGCCCCGGCGAATCCGGACTGTTCTGAAATGGTCAGGCAGGAATGTCCTGTCCGAAGCGATCAAGGTTAACCAGATCGGATACGTTTCGGATTCGAGAATCCGCCTTGCGTATTTCGGGAAGTGGCTCGGTACGGCCGGGGCGCTCGCCGGACCGATCAGCAGTTTCGATCTGGTTGATCTACAGACCGGCAAGACGGTCTTCACAGGCAAGCCCGTGCTCCGTCACAAATCCGGACAGAAGAACGAAGGCGCCTACAAATCCGATTTCTCCGGCGAGAACGTTTACGGTCTTGATTTTGCGGCTTTCAACAGGCCAGGCGCGTATTGCATCAGCATTCCCCGAGTCGGCCGGTCCTATTCGTTCCGGATTGCTTCGGACGTAATGGCAGAACCGCTGTTTACCTCCATTCGCGCCTTGTACCATGAACGATGCGGGGTGGCGTTGAAGAAGCGGCATACCCCCTGGGCAAGGCCCGAATGTAAAAAGCACGTCAAGATCGTCGCGTACCCCGAATACGGACCCATGCCGGGTTTCAAGGAGATCGGGGCGTATATAAAGAAAGCCAAATCCGATCGGACCATCAAGTACAAGTCAGTCAAGGGCGGATACCATGACGCAGCCGACTACGACCGCCGCCCCATGCACATCGGGATAGCCCAGATGCTCTGCGCGGTTTGGGAGATCAATCCGGATGCGTTCATCGACCGGCAGTTCAGTATCCCCGAGTCGGGCAATGGCGTTCCGGACATTCTCGACGAGGCGTACTTCGGGCTGTCGTACTACCTTCAGACCCAGTGGCCCGACGGGGGCGTATCTTCAGGCAGCGAGGCATGGGAGCACCCCAGGGGCCCAAGCGATAACGCCTGGATGACCAATACCGAAAACGAGATCACCGAATACCTGCAGTTGCCCGTTTCGCAGACGGCGTGTTTTGAATTCGCCGCGTCGGCGGCGAATCTTGGACGGTTGCTGAAGAAGTTTCCCAACGGTAAGGCCAGGGGCGGCGAGTTAGTCGCATCGGCCGCCAGGGCGTTCGATTGCGGAATGAAGAAGTTTCCTCCGAAGAAGCTCGACCAGGAGATACTCGTCGCCAAAGCCGCCGCCGGGCTTATGCATGCCGCCGGAGACCCTCGCTTCGCCAGGGCGATGAATTCGCTTGGCTTGAAGGGGCGGAAGATCGACTACCTGAACAATATGATGTTCGCGCATGTTTTCTGCTCGGTCCCCGTCGACACCCCGGGCCTGGACAGAGCGTTTCAGCAAAAGGTCAGGACCGACGCCGGCGCCGCGATGACCTGGGCGGTCAAGACCTTCACCAGGAAGAAGGGTTATCTGCATTACAAGAATCCGTGGGCTCCGATCGTGATGGGGTCGCATTCGACCGGGCAGGCCTGGTCGCTGGCTCTGGCGTGGAAGGTCACGGGCAATCGAGATTTCTACGACCTGCTGTCAGCTTCGGCGGATGTTTGCCTTGGGGCCAACCCGATGGGACAGGTCCAGTGCTCCGGCCTGGGGCAGAAGCACGTTTTGCATCCGATGTTCCTCGAATCGATGAACGACAAACTCGCTGATCCGCTGCCGGGGGTTTGGGTTTACGGCCCGGGCAGGGGCAGGCATTGGATATGGTCGAAAACCACGAACTCTCCCGGACCAAAACAGATCCCCGATCTCTACCGCTACATTGACATTAACCAGTGCCCGCCGCAGACGGAGTTCACCGTGACCGAGTCCATAGCCCCGGCGGTGATAATCTTCGGCGCGTTGGCTCCGAACGCCCCCAAACCGTACAAAGGCCCATTACCCAGGGCGAAATGAATCTGCGCTGAAGCGGGCCGGAAGAATCGCTCAACGCGTCAAGTTTCTCTGACTGCCTGGGCGTCAGGGGCGTCTTGGATAAACGTAGCCCGGATTCTCGACTTCATGCACAACCGCTTCGTCGTTAAGGCGGACCCCCTCCAGCACCCGATCTCTAAACGTTGCAAATCCGGTTCGATCAACAATATATCCCATATGCTCCTTCGGTTTGCTGCGGTCTATATGCGTGCCTATGTAGGAGTAGATGTTTCTAAAAAGAGCCAGCACGACGGCCTCTTCGGCATTCTCGATGAAAGTATTGGCGAGTCTGGGATTGCGTTTTCCGGTTCGCCCGCCGACAACTATACGGTAGAGCTTCCCGCCGCGTGAAAAAGCACCGGTCGGGCATTTAAGGACGCATTCGCCGCAGCCGATACAGTAGTCCTCATCGCGGGTGACCCTGCAATTATCAATGCTCAAAGCATTGGTGATCTTCTTGCGGCAGTTGTCCATGCACGCTTCGCAAGCGATGCAATTGGCTTCATCGTAGTCGGGAACTGTATTCCCGATGATGCCAATATCCTGCATGTGGGCTTTGATGCAATCGTTCGGGCAACCGGTAATGGCGACCTTCAAATGGTAGTCGTTGGGGTAAATCTCCTTCTCGATCTTCTGGGCCAGACGCGAGGTGTCAATGTTGGCGAACCGACACAGCCTGTTGCCCACACACGCCGAGATGTTTCTCGTACCGGCTGAAGGATAACCATTTTCTGGAGAGTCGATGACAACGTCGCATTCTTGCTCAACATCAGCGATCATTGCCGCCATACGGCGTTTTACTTCATCCTGGTCGGTGAGCTTGATGCCGGGTATCTCGTAACCCTGGCGAGTTGTCAGGTGGACTGTTCCATTACCGAACTTTTCAGCCAACTCCTGAATGAGGCTCAAGTACTTCGCCTGCATGTGCCCGCCGGGGACACGCAGCCGCACGGCGGTTTCTCCACGCACCTTCGAGATTCGAAACGCGTTCTTAATAAGTGATTTGGCATCGTACATCGTTCTATTCGACCTCCTTTCTGGTGGAGAACCAATACAGGAATCCGACGAAGAATCCGCCGCCTATAATGTTCCCGAGGCTCACCCAAAGCAGGTTGTAACCAAAGCCGAGCCAGGAGACATCCGCCCCGTGATCCATGAACAGTGCGGTCGACAGTAGGGTCATATTGGCTACGCTGTGTTCGAATCCGCAGGCGATGAACGCGAAAAGACACCAGAAGATGAGGATGCATTTGGCGCCGTCGCCCTTGGCGCGGCTGGCGGTCCACAGTGCCAGACAAACTAACCAGTTGCACAGAATCCCGCGCAGGAACAGCTCAGTAATCGGCATGTTCATCTTCTTGGCCGAAACCGCCTGGACGAACTCGGCGGCCTGGTTAAGAGCTCCCGAGGCCATGACGATGTAAGCCAGGACCATCGAACCTATGAGGTTTCCCGTCCACGAAAATACCCAGATCTTCAGCAAGCCTATGGGTTTGACTTCCTTTCGCAGGAGGCCGAGCGTCATGATCATATTGTTGCCCGTGAACAGTTCCGAACCGGCGAAGACCACCAGTGTCAGAGCGATTCCGAAGGATACTCCCATGACGATCTTGGTCAAACCGGTGCCCGCCAGCGGGGCTCCTATGGTGAAAATCAGGATGATTCCCAACCCCACATAAGTGCCCGCAAGCGCCGCGGCGATCAGGTATGCTGATTTCGACCGCTCAAGAAACGCCACCTTACTCTTTGCACCGGCAGCCATTAGTTTTACACTTTCCAAATACATCTTAATACTCCTCTGTTTGCTCAATCAATCAGCGATTTTGCTTCGATATAGTTGAAGACTGGTCCGTCGGCGCAGACGTATTTGTCGCCGATCCGGCAATGTCCGCATTTGCAGACACCGCACTTCATATGCCGTTCAAACGACAGCCAGATATTCTCCTCCATCACCCCATGGCGAAGCAGTTCTCTGACCGTATTGGCGATCATCAGCGGAGGACCGACCACCACGATGCGAGTGTCCGGGCCGATGTCCTCGACGTCCTTGACGAACTGGACAACGAAGCCGATGCCGCCGTCCCAAAGCTCGTCGTCATCTTCCTTTGAATCCACCGTCAGAAAGATGTTGCTCTGCTTTCGCCACTGCTTAAGCTCACTGCGAAACAGGAGATGCTTCGGCGACCTGAAGCCGAACAGCAGATCGAGTTTTTTCAGCTCGCTCGCCCCCGAGCCGGTGTAATGATCCGCCAGGGCCTTGACGGCTGCAACTCCTGAGCCGCCGGCGATGAGCAGCAGGTGTCGACCCGCAAACTCATCCAGCGGAAAGCTGCTGCCGTACGGACCTCTGGCGTGCAGAACGCCGCCGACACCGAGACGAAATATCTGTGACGTCACTTTTCCAACGTTCCTGATGGTCAGGTCGAACGAGGACTCGTCATACCGGCTGATGGAAATCGGAGCCTCGCCAACCCCGGGCAGCGAGACCATCATGAACTGCCCCGGCCGCCGGGGTATCGCAAGGTCCATGGTGAACGTCCACTCTGAGCGAGTATGCTTCTTTATCGCCAGGATTTCGACGGGCTTGCTTTCAAAGATATTCTTCACCACGTCCATCACTTCAGTTGCTTCCGTCGTTTCCATCAGGCAGTTCCTCCGGAGCAGGATATTTCGTTAATCTTCTCAATGCACTTGAACATACTTATGTACTCAGGGCAGACATCGTCGCAGCGTCCGCAACCCGTACACATATGGAATCCCTCACGCTTCTTGAAATCTCTGATCTTGTGCAAAACTTTGTAACGCATCCTGTCTCCGTTGGGGACTCTGAAGTCATGATTGCCCGCCAACCGGGCGAAGTTTTTAACCTGGCATGACGACCAGATCCGTTTGCGTTTTCCACCTCCCTGTCCGTTACCGTTCGGGATGTCCTGCACGGAGAAGCACGTGCATGTCGGACAGGAAGTGTTGCAGCGCCCGCAGGCGATGCAACGCCTGGTGTATTCTTTCCAGATGTCGTCGGCGAAAATGGAGTTATCTATCTCTTCTGAGACCTCCAGAGACGCGCTGTCTTCGGTTGCGAAGCGGGGTGAGACGTCCGCGGGGCGACCTTCGGTGAAGAACGCCAGAAAGTCATCATCCTTAATCCGGACCGAATAGCCGTCGGAATCTTCACGCAGGAACACCGAATAGTCATCTGTGCGGTTGGCGCCCATCGAGACGCAGAAGCAACTTTCAAATTGTTCGGGACACTCAAGCAGGAATACCTTGAGGTCGGCCCGCCTGCGGGCGTAATAGGAGTCTGCGCACCGACCGCTGTGAAGGAAGATTCTATCTGTGACTTTTAACGCGTGCATGTCGCATGCACGAAGAAAAACCACCGTCGGACGATCCTCAGGCGTCGCCTCCTTGATCCCGTCATCGCTGTAGTTGAACATTGCCTCTCGGGTGGGAAAGACCGCCGACTTGGCCGAGGAGTGGGTCTTCTCTGAGAATACAATTTCCCCGAGCGATCCAATCTCGTCGTAAGTAATCAGATCAGTGTCTGAAAACCGCCCCGCGCCGTTTTTCCGTGTCGGCGCAACGACTCTGTATTCAGACAGGATTCTGTCGAAAGCATCTTCGGTTTGTACGGTTGTGAGTTTCATGATCTCCATTCTTCTTTGGCAAGACGATGTATCTCAAGCAGGTTTATGTCCTCTAATGAACTGCTAATAAACACAAGCCGTGCCAAAGCACACAATCTACACATAACCGCCGATAAGACAGTAAGATGTGACAAGTCGAGATATTCTGGCGAGAATGCAGTACTACCCAGTAAGTGACATATATGTAGCGCATCTGCATGTGCGCTACTTATACGTCGCAGGAGTGTGATGCAATGACATTGATGGGGTTTGATGGGAGAAACGGGCGTTCAACAGGCAGGTCGCCCCGGTAAGGGCGGAGCGGCTGCTATGATACAGTTCCTGGGGAAACGTGTAAATAACCACGTGATATTATTCCGCCAAGAGCCTAGAATTATGCGTAACTGCTGTATCCGTATGGAACGGTGGTGTTCGGGAGATATTGAACATGAAAAGGAAACTCACCTATATTCTGACCGCATGTTTCCTGGCGTTGGGTTCGTCGGTTGGCTGCAGCAAGAACCCTGCGACCGGCAAGCTGGAGTTGATGATGGTTTCCAGGACCCAGGAGATCGCCATTGGTGACTCCCAGGCCGCCAAGTTCGAGGCCAACTTCGGCGGACGACACCCCAACGCGAAGCTCCAGGCTTACGTTCACGAGATTGGGATGCGCCTGGCCAAGGCCAGCGATAGGGACATGCCCTACGATTTCGCCGTCCTGCGCTCCAAAACTCCCAACGCGTTCGCCCTGCCCGGCGGGCGCGTGTATATAACCGTCGGGCTATTCAAGTCGCTCGGGAGCGAAGAGGAGCTGGCTGCCGTTCTGGCTCACGAGATAACGCACATATGCGCCCGCCATTCGGTAAAGGGCCTCCAGCGGGAGCTTGGCGGAGACATCGCCGTCCAGGGCGTGCAATTCGTGCCGTTCGGCGGGTACGTCGGATTGGCGGTGGGGCTTGGAGCAAGCCTGGGCAAGACCTTGACCGGAACCGCGTTCAGCCGTAGCGATGAATACCAGGCCGACGAGATCGGTATACGGTATATGAAACGCGCCGGGTTCAATCCGCGGGGAATGCCCGCTATGCTGACCAGCCTCGGGGCGATACCGGAAGCCGCAACGGTTAAGATATTTGAAGTGCTCTCGACGCACCCGCAGGCCCATAAACGAATAGTCCACGCCAAGGAAGTCCTGCAAGAGAACTACCCGGACTCACCGCCCCTGCCGGACCCTGCCCCAGGCTGGTCGGCGGGCCTGTTGGGGAGTTGATGGTTAGGGCGGCGGTAAGAGCGCAGACGCCTGGAGAATACGAGATAATGCCGAACGATAAGTGTATCCACATTCTGAATCGACCTGCGGTCCTGCTGGCGACGGTATTGCTCTTGTCCGGTGCGTTGCTGCACGGCGCGACGCCCATATCGTACGAGGCGGTGTTTGCAGATGGAACTCGCCTTGTGGGTGAGAAGATCACCGGTTGGGGGCTGCCTTCGGAAACCCCGAAGCTTGACGGCGCCTCGCTGCAGGACCCCAAACGTCCGCTGCGATGGCTGCGGAATCGCACGCTCAAACCGTGGCGCAAGGGATCGGGGCTGGCCGGGCATATCGAGTTTGTCGGCGGCGACCGAATTGTCGGGCGGATTGTAGGGGCTCGACCCAGCCGCAATTTCGGCGGCGTTCACGTTCCGGCCCACCTCCTGGTCATGCCCGCCAAGACGCTGCGGTCCTTGCCCTATGGTAAGAAAACCCAACCGGTGCGAGTGTTGATCGAAGGGGTGCGGCGTATCGTCATGACGGAGAATCCTCGTATAACTGTCCAGCCGGGCACGCTTATTGACCGCGACGGTCGTCGCGTCAGATTTGTAAGTATCCGTCCGGGTGAAAACTCCCTGCGCCTCCTGATGAGCGACGGATCGCGAGAGATGAAGCTCGATAATGTCGCCGAGATTAACTTCCCGCGAATCGATCCGTGGGAAGAGTATTTCCGGACCCTGGGGATAATCAGACCGGATTGTGAGTCTCGCATAGTGCGGATCGAGACAACCGGCGGGCTGATCGCCACCGCCAGCGATTTGCGTTTTCGCCCAATGGCTTACTCCTCGCCGGAGTACAGAACCCGAATGCTGGAGCACCGCAAACGCCTGGGCCTGGGAGTAAAGCAGATGGCCGAGTCGCTGCCCAAAATCAAGGCGGCCCTCGAGAAAACACGAGCCGATTACGCCAAGAAATGGAACGAGCTCGACAAGCCGGTCAAAGCCGCGCGGCAGGCGTATGAGAAGGCCAAATCCGATCTGCAGCGGCGAATCGATCAGGACAAAAAGAGAGATGCCTCGCGGCCGGACAAGGAACGCGGAAAACTCGAGGCGAAGAGACGCAAGGAATTGGCGGATTTCGAAACGAGCTGGATCAATAAGATCAAACGCCTGGAAGCCGCCCGCAGCAGCCGCTCCAGGGGCCTCAAGCAGCAGATGGATCGGGCCGTTTCGAAATTGGAGCGGTATCCCAGTGACCTTGCCCGCGCAAAGGAGCGGCTGGCGGTCGCCCTGGGCGAAAACGGCGCCGCGACGAGCTGGCATCACATGATACAACCGGCGTGGAGCCTGGACGCGCTGCCGGTTCCGTTCATTCGAATTCACATGCGCTGGTCGTTCTCGCCGGGGCGGGTTCCGCTTTCGATGATCGATCCGACGAGATCTGTCACGCCGCCGCTGCAGCCCGCGCGGGCAGGACGCAACGCTGCGGGCGAACTGTTTTGCAGCGGAAAAAACTTGTACGCATGGGGCTTCGGCGTGCATGCCTACAGCGAACTGATCTTTGAACTTCCGCGATGCGCCAATTCGTTTCAGGCCCGCCTTGGCCTGGACAACTCTGTCGCTGGCGGAGGATGCGTCAGGGCCAGGGTGCTGGTCGGCTCGACTGAGGGAAGACCACTGTACGAGAGCCCGATGTTGATCGGATCGGACAAGGTTGTCGACACCGGTCCGGTGGCGATACCGGCGGCTGGCGACGGGAAAAAACGCCTGATACTGCAGGCCGACATCGCCCATAAGAATCGTCCGCCGCTGACCGATCCGCTGAACATACGCGACAAGCTCAACTGGCTCGACCCGATTGTAGGGTTCGACCGGTCGGCGCTGCAGACTGCCGTTCTCCGCAGGGCGGTGCGCAGACTGCATCCGTGGAAAGGATGGGACGCGAAGTTCGACAAGAAAGGCAAGTATGTCTGGTCCAGTCGCTACAAGAACGCGGTCTGGCCGGTGCGGGGGCGTTTTCTTACGTCGATCCGGGCCGAGAAGGCTCCGCTGGTGCTGTCCAGAGAGATCACCGTCGGCCCGTTCGACAACTGGGTGACTGTGGACGCAGGAGATTCTTCATCAGCGTTATTCAAGCGCGAGACCCTGTCGATTCGAATCGCGGGCAAGGAAGCCAGTCCCGAGCCGACTCCTGTCAGGCAGGAATGGCAGGAGCAGGGCGCCTCGCCGACCTTTGGGATCGCAGAGCATCGCGGAAGGAAGATCACGATCGAGATAGTCCAGTCGCCCCAGGCCGGGTCGCTCAATTGGCGTTCGATGCGGATATCGGAGGACGTGCCCGGCGAGTATCGCCTGGCCAGGCTTCTCAAGAAGATCGGCAAGCCCGACATGAAGGTCGTCAAGGGGCTCGGATGGGGCCTGCAGTCAGACGGGCTGGACGATGCGGGAAGGCTTGCGATGCTGGACATCCACAATTCCGGCGGAAGGGTGAACTTCTGGAACCCGACGGTCAAGCCCATGGGGCCCGGCGAATTGGGCAACATTCTTATAGGCGCTGGGTGGACCGGCGGGGATAAGGGTTTTGCGGCGTTGGAGAAAGTGGGCGGTTTGAAATCGCTTCTCCTGATCGCCGGTGATGCCAAGGTCTCCGACGCTGCTGTCGAGAAGCTGCGGGCCAGGCGCCCGGACATTGTCGTGCGAATGTTTGATCACACGCCGTCGTACTTCACCGCCCGATCTCACATGGTGATGAAGAACCTCACTGGTTCGGACGTTATGGTTTACTGGGTGAATTTCAACGGTAAGCACCAATATCCGCGCAAGATGAAGCCTAACGCCAACGTCCACCAACCATCGGGATTCGGCTGCAGATACGAGGCGTATATAGATGATAAGCTGATAGTAACCTTCACCACGCTTCCGGGCAAGGACGCGAAAGCATATGCGGTATGGGAAATTAAACGCCAGTGAATCAACGGGCGGACCAGCGGACGAAGCGGGATACAATGTAGTCCTCAGGAGTTCAGCATGGAGTTCAGGCCTGTCGAGCCCAAGATCATACTGATAAACATAGCCTTGATCGCGACGACCGCCGTAGTCTGGTCGAAAGTTGCATCCTGGTGGATCATAGCGCCGGTTGCTCTGGTCCTGCTGTTTTTCGCGTTGGACTTCCTGTCAGCCATGTTCCATGTGCTGCTGGTCATGATCCCGATGTCAATAATGAGTCCGGGGCTCGTCAGTGAGTTGGGCCGCATACGGGACGGTCAGGAAGCCGGCGATTTTGCAGGCGGTCTGATCTGGGGATTGGGAAAGATAGCGATCGTGATCGTCATCGAATTCGCCTTGGCCATTCTCGGAATCTGGATTCTGTATAAGAAAACGACAACCGACGACAACTTGACGCCCCCTGGCTTTGATAAACCGTGTGAAAACCAAACCGAGTCGTCAGAGAAACTCGATGATATTCATCCTTGAAGATAACGACGAACGAATCGCCGGATTCGAAGATACGCTCGAGGGCCTTCCATGCCATTTCGAACGCACCGTGCCGCAGGCGATATCGTGGCTCGAGCAGCACAAGGACGAGGTCACGCTCTACTCGCTGGACAATGACCTGATTGTTGACGGCTTCGACGGCGACGAGGGCGAGGGCTGGGAGCTGTGCGATTGGATTCTCGCCAATGCGCTCAAGGCTCCGGTTATCTGCCACACTACGAACACACATGCGGCTTGGAAAATGGAAAGCGCATGTGCCGAGGCGGGTTGGGATTTCTATCGAGTCACTCCCTATCTGGCTTTTGAATGGATTGCAGAGTCGTGGATCCGGACGGTAAGAAGCATAATCGGCTGACCAGAGGCTCCGGCCCGCCAGCGCCAGTTTGCAGAGAAATGTAACTGAAATATGAATACACCTGAAAAACCGACAGGTCCGTATCATGACTTCTGGCTTCTTGAGACGGAGAAATACCCCTACGAGTGTTATTGGGATTTTCTACCCCGGGAGGATGCTCCTGTAAGAATGTCAGATGACCTCTACTGGTATTTCAATGACACGTTCGAGTGGCTTGAGACGTCTTCGGTGGAAGGGGCGTCGTGGAGGGGATTGAATCCTTACGGGCCAACTATTGTCAATCAGGTTGGCGGACGACTATTTGCCGAATTGTCGCAAAAATGGGCGGACCTGCTGAAGCTCGGGCCTGAAGAATTGTAGATAGCATCGCGATATTCGCCTACATGTGCGTAAACCGCAAGCGTATCTCCGTTGGTATTTTCAAGGCGCACCGCCGTATCGGCGATGATGTCTGCGGTTGCACGATCCTGAACCACAGGCGTCAATTCCTTGTCGAAGTATTCCGCGATATCCAGAAGATAACCCCGTATAACCGGTTCTTCACGCGGACGCAGATCTCTCCATGAAAACTCCTCCCGGTGAAAACCCCAGAACACCTTTCCGCGTTTCTGTGTTCTTCTAGGCTGGCTGTCCCGGGTCAACTCCTGCAACTTCTCAGGCGTATCAATACCGGTGTTGGACATTGCGGGGCGTCGGTCCTTGCCCATTACGGGCAATCCGATCGGTTGCGTCCGCAATTCCATCTGCCTGCAAAGGCGATCATGCCATGTTGTGAACTGAAATACTTTCTCCGCTTCGGTCAA